>ERZ650311.295-NODE-295-length-32844-cov-6.818476_pt1 | contig 32844 bp, 43 predicted proteins | sample MGYA00376247_ERZ650311 | MGnify/ENA primary metagenome ERZ650311 (study PRJEB26733, sample SAMN07839324) | wastewater metagenome | biome: small river; feature: stream; material: water | place: USA: North Carolina | collected 2016-07-28 ...
CTGATAATTCATCTACTGATGATTTTTTAAAAAAATATGGAAAAATGAGTCAAGAAGATATTGATAAATTTAGAAAATCTCAACATATTGGCGATACAGGTTTACAAAAACTTGTACTTGGCGAACCACAAACAGGAGATGAATTTTGGCAAGGAATTGGATCATTTTTACCATTTTCAGGAATTGGAGCAGAAGCAAAAGGCCTTGAGGGTATTTTAAAACGCGCAGGTGCAGCAAGCGCTTATGCAGTTAGTCAGAATCAAAATCCTGTTACAGCAGCATTGGCGGCTCCAATAGCAGAAGGATTAGCAAATACTGTAAAAGCTGGTGTTAAAAATGCTACGCAACTTACACCACAAAATATAGTTAAAAAATCTGTTTTTCAAGATGTTGAATTGACACCAGAAGTACAAGAAAGATTAGATGCAGCAAAAAGACAAGGTATAAATTTAACACCCGCCGAAGCTGCTGGAAGTGAACAAGCTGGTGCAGCGCAAGGGCAAACAGGCATAACAAATGCAGGATCGAAAATTGTTAGAGATGCAGCAAAACAACGTAAAATGCAGGAAACTAATGCTATATCAAATTTTTATAATACGATTAGCAATACAACAAAAAACGCTCCTCAAGATGTAAGAGAAGCTTTACAAAATGAAAAAGAATCTTTAATAAATCAAAGAAAACAAGAAGCAGAACCGTGGTATAAAAAATCTGAGATGCAAAAAGTACCACAAAATTGGATTAAAAATTTAAAAGATAATGATCCAAATATAAATAATGCAATTAATGATGTTTTAAATGATGAAAGATATCAAAAAAAAGGCGAACTATTAAATGTACCTGAAAATACTATAAAAGTTTTGGATTACGCAAAAAGAAATCTTGATTCTAAAATAAAAGCAGCTTTATCTGGAGATAAGACGAACAATGATTTAGCACGTATATTAAAAGGATCTAGAGATGATTTAGTATCAAAAATAGATAGTATTAATCCAAATTATAAAATGTCTAGACAAATATACGCAGAAAAATCGCAACCTATTAATATGTTTGATAAAAGCGAAGTTGGCAGAATATCAGATTTAAATGATTTGCAATTAAAAAATGTTAGTAATCAGATTTTTGATCCAGCTCAAACCGATTTATCAGTATTAAAAAATATAAAAGATACAGTAAGAAATCAAAATCCAGCAGCTTGGGATAAAATAGTAAGATATCAAATGGAAAAGCTGATGGGAAATAAAAAGGATGTCAACGGAATGACTTTTTATAATACTATTATTTCAAATCCGCAAAGATTTAAACAATTTGAAGCTGCATTAGATCACAATCCGAAAGCATTGCAACAATTACAAGATTTAAAATTAACTTTTGAAAATATTGTACCTCTTTCAAAAACTCCTCGTGCTTCTGCTAAATTATCAGCAACAAATATATCTAATGCACGATCATTGATAGACGAATTTAAAAAAGTATTGATAAAGAAATTTGGTCAAAAATATGACGAAAGTAAAGCAAAATTGATGACTAGCCCAGATTGGGAATCAAAATTAAAAGAATTTGAAAACTCACAAAAATCAAAAGAAACTGGTACAATAATACCATACGACTATCTAAGTCGCGCATATTTTGCGTCACAAAATAAAAACGAGGATTAAAATGGCGTTAGATGAGCGTTTTGTAGTATCGTCAGATATCGAACAATTATATCGTGACAAAGATACGGGTTTGCCATTAGCAAACGGAAAGCTTAAATTTTATAGAGATATTGCGCGAAATGAGCCAAAGCCTGTTTATCAAATTTCAGGCGCTCCACCAAATTACACATATGTATCAATGGGATCTGTGATTGATTTAAGTGCAATAGGTACAGTTCAAAATCAGGGACAGGATAACGAAATAATATATTGGTTTCCTTATGACGGTACTCCTGACGATAGCCAAGGTAATATCGATTTATATTATGTAGTTTGCGAAGATTCGGCGGGAACAGTGCAGTTTACGCGCGAGGGATGGCCGAACGTAACAGCAGCAAATAGCCCTCAAGATCAAACAAACCAAAATTTTGAAAATCAAATTTCAAATCCTACTTTTACAAACACGTTTTTAAATGCAGATATTGATAACGTTTTTACTTTTACGGCTGCCGTTGATACAGTTGTGCCTATAGCTCCAGATTGGGATTTAGTGTGCACAGGCACAGGCACTGTGACTATTAAAGTTGTAAAATTGCATGGTAGTCAAAACGTGCCTGCAAGCCCTCCTGTATCGCTTGATATTACTGTCAGCAGCGGAATAACTGGATGTATTTTATCGCAAAAGTTTTATAAAAATTCAGGTCTTTGGGCATCTACGACAGATAATAGCATTTATTTGTATGGCAGCTTTGTAGCTCAAAATCTCGACGCAGGCACAAGCAGCATCAAGATGTACTATCGTGAGTCTACGCCAGGATATACACCGATTTTAATCGTAAATGGTGCATTTTCGTCACCGTTTGAGTCAGTCAATGGTACAACTCAAATCCCTATCCCATCGTCAAGCAGTAGCGATCCTGACGGTTTTGTTGAAATATACTTGCAATTTGGTGCACAAACGCACACTCAATTGACTGCTGTGCAGCTAATCCCGTCTGTTGGACTACCCGCAAGCATATTTTCTGAGGATTTAAACAGCTCGAATCGAAATGAATCATTTCAAGGGGATTATTATATACCCAGATGCGCAGATAAGCGTATATCATCTTTTTTGACTGGCTGGGATTTTGTTCTAAATCCGTGGCAGTTTGGTAGTACATTTACTGTCGACTCAACACCTGATTATAAAATTGATCAAACAATTATTTATGGACACACAACAACAGCTTTAACAGCATCAAAAGGCACAAGTACACGTGGTTTAACATTATTATCATCTGTTGCTGGCGCTTTTTGCATGACGCAATATTTGACAGAAGAGCAAGCATATCAACTAGTTACAGATAAAATGAGTGTTAATTTTTTTGGTTGGCAAGAGCTTAATTTAATCCCATCAACTAAGGTGACAGCTCGTATTTATCTTTTTTGTGCACCACAGTCAGCATCTATCCCTATTTTACCAAATAAAATAGGTACACTTAATGCAAATGGGACTTATGATTTATCAGATTTAACATGGTCAGAAGTAACAAGAGATGGATTGCCAAGGCCTGAATTTCAATTGCAACAAATAAATCATTACGGAGATATTAATGATTTAAAAGACAATGGATTTAGCGGATATAAATTTGATCAAAGTCAAATTTCTGACACTAAACATTTTGCTATTGTCGTGACTTTTGCATATGCAGACCCAACAACTAAAATAACAATTAATTCTATTTCATTGGTTGCCGGTGATTTGCCTTGCCGTCCTGCTGCTAAAACAGCAGATGAAACATTAGCAGAATGCCAATATTATTATGAAAAAAGCTATGAAAATGATGTTTTGCCTGGTTCAATAACTGATTTAAATATGCAATTAAATCAACAAAATAATGTACAATATTATTCTGGATCAAGTTTGCCATCTGGCGGTATTTCGTGGCCCATTAATTCGAGCATAAAATATAAAAAAGAAAAAATAAAAATACCTGATTTAAAATTATATTCAAATGTGTCAGGCACAGAAGGGCAATTCCATTTTTATTTTTATTCTAATAATAGTTTAGCATACAATTCTGATTTTGCTAGATCTGATTTTTTTGCATTAAATGCATATAAAAATTATTATACTTTATTTAATAATAATTCAAATCATTTGCATGATGGACCTGGAATTATTGGCACTTCTATAACACAAAGTTACATTACATATCATTACGTAGCAGACGCTAGACTTGGAAAAGTTTAAAAATAAAGGGGTATTTTATGTTTAATACACAATATGTAGCACAGCAAACAGTGACAGATTACGGTTTACCTTTTTCAAAACTTAAATTTAGCGCAACTTTAACAGCATCTACAGATACAACTTTAACAATTCCTGATGTTTCTGGAAATTACAAAGCTGTAATTAGGGCATCTACACCTGTATGGGTTGCATTAAATGCTCCCGCTCATATCCCATCCGGCGCAACTTTTGTACAAACAGAGTCAGAACTTACGCTTTTGTATATAACACTTTGTAGGCAAGTAAAATCTGGTGATGTGCTGCATTTTTTTAGTTCATCGCCAGCATCTGTCAGTGTTGTGCTTTATAGTATTGATACTGTATAATAAAACATGCATTAACAACAAACAAACAAAGAAAGTAATAAAAATGGCAATTTTAAGCGTTAAAACACAAAGTATCGGTCAAATCGGTGTTTATCCACAAATTGTATATATATCAACAGATGACACGCAAGCTGAAGTCACATCTGTAGGTTATTTAAATAAAGTAGCATCACAGGGTGTGACATTTTCTGAAGAAGATATTGCACTTGTATCTACAAAAGTATCTCCTTCAGCAAAAGAAATTTCAACTACTTTTTATAATGTCCAATATTCAGCATCAACAGGATGGTCTTTGATTGGCGGAGCAGGTGGAGTTAGTTTAACAGGTGGAACAGGTATTACATGCACACCTTCGCCAATAATCGGAACTGGAACAATCTCGTTACAAGATTCTGGAGTGACATCTGGTCAATATTATTTCGGCTCTGGATATGTACAAGTAAATCAAAAAGGTCAAGTAACATCAATACAAGATGCTCAAAATATTGTTGAAGCAATTGCTTTGCCTGGTGAGCAAACTGCTGGTGTTGTTAGTTTAATTACTGGATCGATCACTGTTGTTACAAGCGCAATAAAAGCTGATTCTGTTGTACTTTTAAGCTATAGAGATACCGGTGTTCCTTTAGTTCAACCAGGAACTTTGTCCTACGGAAGTATAGTTGCAGATAATCAATTTGTTATCACAAGTAGCAATGCGCTAGATGAAAATGATGTTGCATATTTAATTGTAAACCCATCATAATAAAGATATAAAATATGCCTATTTTAAAAATAAAGACGCAAAATATTGGTGAGGCTGGTCAAGAACCATCAATTATTTACATAGTTACAGATGACACACAAGCACAAGTTGTTGTGCCTGGTTATCTAAATAAAGCAGCAGCTCAAGGAATTACTTTTTCAGAATTTCAAATGGCATTAGTAGCGACAAAAGAGGATAGCATATCACCAATTCAAACGGCTTTTTATAATGTTTTGCAAGGCCCTGACGGATATTCTCTTGTTTTAGCAAGCGGAAGCGGTGAATTTGAAACAATTAAAGTAAATTCGATTGAGCTTTTAAACGCTGAAGGTAATTTTATTGTAATTAATCCGCCAGCAACAGGTTTAACTGACACAACATATACTTTGCCTACATCTGCAACGCCAGGTGTTTTGACAACAGATATTGATGGCAATTTAAGTTGGCAAAGCGTTGGCGGCGTAGGAACAGTCACGTCAATTTCAGCCGGAGCGGGTATCACTTGCACTCCGGATCCTATTACATCATCCGGAGTTGTTTCTTTATCATCAACTCCAGTGACAGCAGCAAGTTATAGTTATGGCAACGGAGGTTTTACCGTTGACGGCCAAGGTCGTTTGACTGCTGCTAGCAGTGCAACAAATATAGTTACATCTGTCACAGCAGGCACGGGATTAACAAGTTCAGGACCATCAACTTCTCCAACTTTATCTTTAAATTCTTCTGTAGTTAGTTCTGTCACTACAAATGCAGTGGGGACAACTTTTTCTGCAAATATTGCATCAAATTTGCTTACTATTAGTTTGCCTGATGCGTCTTTATCTGCGCGTGGTCTTGTAAACACTGGCGGACAAAATTTTAAAGGTACAAAGAATCTTTTGGGTACTTTTACAATTACGAACGACGGATCTACTTCAACATCTTTGCTAAATATAACAAATAATTATAGCGCTGGTGATTGTGTAGTTAGTACATTTTATGCGCCTTATCTTTTAAATCAATCTTCAGTTTTTTTTAATTTTGGATTTGAAGCATCTTTAAACAACGAGTCAATCACAAGTTTTACAAAAATAGCTACAAATTCAGTTTATAACTATCATCTTGTAACACTTAACGGGCAAAGTTTCGGCGTACACACAACATCAAACAGCATTAAATTCGGCCCAACAGGCACAGGTGATAGCCGAGGTCTTGGTAGAACCGGAGTAGACGGTTTTGATACAATTTATCCGGCATATGAATTTTCATCAGAAAATCCATCTACTTTTCCGTTTTTAAATCTTAGCTCAAATGTTTATCCATACGGAAATACTGTCAGCACTCAAACGTATTCAACATATCATATGGATATTACAGACGGGGTACATGCTGCTGCTGCAATTTATGCAACAGCGGATAACGTAAATTCTGGTAGCTTGTACGGTAGCTTGTGGTTAACGGCAAATACTGGGGGATCTTTAAGTGCTTTGCTACAACTCAGAAACGACGGCGCAATCATGACGCCGAAAATGTCTACTGTAGATCCAATGGGCACACTTGCAGGGTACGATCAAGCATGTCTTGCTTATCAATATAAATGGGAGCCTAACGCAACTTTGGGGCCTTTTGTGACAGGGGCTGATAAATTTTCGAGCTGGTGGCAGCGTGTCGGTAACGTCGTTACATGTTACGTTAAATGGAAAGTAAGCGTTGATAGTGTAAATGCCGGCGACATGATTCAATGGTATTGTGATTTGCCGAGCAACATAACTGGAATTTCACTTGCAAATACCGACGATGTTTGCGGACATGTCACGTTTTTTAAAACTCCGTGTTTTAACTCCGGAACAGTTATTGCAGAAGATAGCCAACATGTTCAATTTAGTGTTATGTGTTTGCAAAGTGTAATATCAGACACATATCAAGTTACGTCATCCTGGTCTTATGTGATTAATGCGTAATCAATAAAAATAAAAATTTGACAGTAATATCACTGAAATGTAAAGATACATTTTTAGGATTTAAAATGTATCAACAAATTTTTGGTTATGTAAACAAGGAATTTTTAAACAAAATGATTGCTATTTACTCATATTTTAATGCAGTTAAATCTTTTTTTGCAAAAAACAAAAGCAACACTTTATTTACTGCTAGCGCTGTAGCAGTTGTGTCAACTTTTTTAAACTATAACAACAATTTCAATGAAAACAAGACGTTAATGTTTAAACATGTTGACTATGTGTATCAAAAAACAGAGGAAAATTTGAAGTATACGAGGCAATTGATCGAGTCTGAAAAAACGTTTTTTAAAACGATGTGCACATATTATGAGAGTATTTCAGACGATGATTGCTCACCAAATAAATTCGATTTGGAATAAAAAATGAAGTTTTATTTTTTTGTATTTTATTGTATACTTGCAATTGTCTACATTTCAAACAAAAAAGATGATTTTGATAATAAATTGATACAAAAATGGTATGAAATTGAGCAAATGAATACTGAGTATTTTAAGCTTGTTTCTTGGGAAAGAAGATTTTCGGAAAGGAATTTTAGATATCTTTTTATTAAATATCAAAAGCTTTATATTCAAAAAAATAAGGGATAAAAGTGGATTTACAACAACTTGAATCGACTGAAAACGTTATTGAAAAAATGTGGCAACGTAGTCCTTTTTTATTTTTTGTCATACTTTTGATGATGATACCGCTGCTTTGTTCGTTTGCATTTGGATTTTATGTGATGCAAACTTACATAAACAGTATGAATAAATTAAGCGATAATGTAGTTTATTTAAAGTCAGAGCTTGAAAAACAAACAACAATTTTGTCAGACATTAAGTCCGGTATTTACAAAATTGAGATTGAAAATACGATGAAAAAAAGACTGTCTGACAACAATAATCAAGCAATAAAAAAGCCCCAGCTTAAAAAAAGCTGAGGCTAAAATAGGGTGAGTCAAAATGGAATATCATCAAATTCTTGTGCCTGCATTAATGTATTTTGTTGTGTTTTTTCGCTTGTTTTTGTGTCAATAAATGTTATCACATTTGCTAAAACTTCAGTTTTTGTCACTTTTTTGCCATCTTTGTCATCATATTGCTTGCTTTGTAGCTTGCCTTCAAGATAAATCAGCGATCCTTTTTTTAGATACTTTTGCGCTATTTCAGCGAGTTTATCCCAGCAAACCACATTGTGCCATTCAGTTTTTTCTTCACTTTTGCCATCTTTAGTGTACTTTTCCGACGTGGCAATTGAAAAATTTGCAACTGCTTTACCGTTTTGCGTTGATCTCACATCAGGATCACGCCCAAGACGACCAACAAGAAACACTTTATTTACCATGATAAACCCTTTCATAATTCAATTTCGATACCGATTTTAACATCTTTAAACATAACTGTGCTTTGTGCTGTTAGCCAAAAATTTGCGAGTACGTTGTAGCTTACAGTCGGCGTCAAATTTTGAACATCAAAATTTTTTGAAAACGCTGGGTACAAAACCCCGAATCTGAATTTTGCCTTTGTGTCAAATTTTTGATTAGACTTTTCGTCAATTTTTATCGCTGTAGAAATCTTGCCAATTTTTTGCGTCACGATTGTTTTTTGCTGTGTGCTTTTTAGCTGTCCCGTTTTGTAGTAAGTCTTCACCTCGATTTTTGTGCTTATTTTTTGAGCAGTTTTATCAATTTGCTCAGATTTGATGTTATTTTCCGTTTTAAGCGATTTTATACCGTTTTGCTCATGTTTGTATTCCAATGATTTTAAAATGTAACCAAGGCCAAAAGAAAGAGAGCAAAAAACGATTGTTACTTGCCATAACTTGCTTTTTTTAAACATCGTCGAAATAGCTCCCTATTTTTTTAATTCTGTTCAACCAACCAACTAAAAATTCTGATTGATTTTGTTTTTTTGCTAAATCTTCAAAAAATTCTTTCCTCCATTTGTATAAATCTTTGATATTTTCAAAATTTTTATTAAGCAAAATCTTATATGTTTTGTATCCTGAGTTAACACAAACATCAAAATAATTATAGTGGAATTCAGTATTTTCAACAAATTTAACTAAAGAGTAATAGTTTTTATAGTAAAACTTTTTTGCATCATATTTAGTAATGTTTTCAACGCTTTTGCCATATGCTTTTGATGTTATCCCGAAATTTGTTTCTCCCCCTCTGTCGTTTTTATTGTTAACATATCCTCCCTCTAACTGCATAAGTAAATCAAAAAAAGAGTCAAATCTTTCGTCCATAATTAAACTCCATGCCCGCATGCGCGGGCTATTTAGTTTCTTTTGAAAAATATAGGTTATCTTCCGGCAAACACTTGCAATTCTTGCATATTCTGTTTCCATTAGCGATTGACGTAAACTTTTTTTCACAACGCAAACATGATCGTGTTTTGACTTGTGATGACATGTATTTTTTGATGAGTTTATCTGACACTGGAGCGCTCCAATTCAAAATCATTTTCTTCATTTTTGCGCTCCTTTTTATAAGATATTCATCGATTTTTTGAGCTCTTGGATGATTCTAAGGCGCTCTTCATACTCTTTTTCTGTGATGACTTGCTCAAGTTCGCGTTGCTCTTTTTCAAGTTTATTTTGTTCAATTTTTTGGCTTGTGTAAAATTGTAGCTCTGTTACTTCGTTTTTAAAATCTGCTGATTTGTGATGTAGCAAGTACAACTTTTTAAGCTTATCTTTAATGCTTTGTTGTATTTTGTCTTTATATTTAAAATCTGCTATGTAATATTGGAATTTTTCAAGTTTGTTGAATTCTGTTTTTAGATAGTAAAAAGCTATATCGCTTAATCTTGCTTTGTCCTTTAACAAATAAATTGACAAAGTGCTGGGATATAGTATAGCTGTGTACAATCGCGCGACGTCGTGTTCAATTTCATCGTCAAAATCTGGGATTGAGTATGTTAAAAATTCAGAAATTTTCGGAAAAAAAACGATCTTGCCGGTATCTATTCTTTTTTTAAGATTTTTGAAACATTCGACAACGATTTCGCGTGGTAGCTTATCAAGTTCGTTTATCCATGCTGATAATACTGCTTTGTTAGTAAAATCTGGCGGGTTTTGTAAATAATGTGACACTTTTATTAAAGTGTTTGTTATGTAGCAATTTTCTTTAAAATTTTGATTAACTGTAGACACTTGATCGTTATTATTTAGTACTAATTGCATATTATATCCTTAATATGTATTGTTTAGTTAATCTAACGCGTGTTTTATCTATTCAAAATCCGATTTCTGCCGTAAATTTTTGATACTCTTCGTCATCTTTGAGAGATGAGTCAAACGTCTCTTGAAGCAACTTTTTCTTGTTTTTAGCGCTGTTTAAATCTTGATATATCTTTAAAATCTTGAGAGTGCCGTGCATTTTTTGGCAAAGTTGATGCGGCGTATCACATGCTCTTTGCCAAAAATCATTCGATTTTATGTGTTCAAAAATCTTTTCCATCCAAAATTTGTGATTGCTTACTTGCAAATTTGGGTAAGCATTGCGTATATATTGTGCGTATTCTTCAATTGGATTTCCATTTTCCATCCCGTTTTCTTTGCGCCATTGGACCCATTTTATGGCTATTTGATCGCAAAAATCATCATGTATTTGATGCTTTTTCTTGACAATTTTTTCAAACTTTATCACGTTTGTCATATTCGCCTCCTGCTGTTTTTCTTTAATTTTAACACTTATGGACTGCAAAATATATGTGCTTTTACCCCCCGCGTTTTTCTCAATTTTTATCAAATTTAGGTCACAAAGCTCTTTTAAGCATTTTGGCACAATAACTTGTTGATTTCTTTTTGTTTTAGAAAACCAACAGGCGTCGCATATTTCTGCAATCGACAATGTGATTTTCCCGTTTTTGTAGAGCGATTTATCAAGAAAAAAGTTAGCTATGCGATAGCTGTCGGAAGTCATTTTTATCTTGAGCAGTTGAAACGAGTTAAAGCCTTTAAAAATTTCTTGAGGCATTTATGCCCCCGTTTGATCAAACTCGTTATTTAGCAACATTTGTGAGCAAATATTGTCAATTTTCATACTTTCAAAAGTAAAGCCGTTTTCCAAATTTTTGACTATTTTTTTGTAAGCATCAATCTTTTTTTGTTTAACTACATCAGCGCTATCTCTGCTTTCTTGCGCAAAAGCGTTGATTTTGTTTATTATCTCTTGCTTATCTTCGTCGCTTAGCCTATATGGCTTTTCGCCTGTTTCTAGCCACGTTTTTAAAATTTCGCCAGTTTCTTGCGTGATTTTAAAAACTTGATCGGCAAAAAGACCTGTTCTGTCTTTACTCACGCTTGCATCGTGAGTGAGTGATAAGTCAAAAACTGTCGTAAACTCGTACTCAATGCCGTCGCGTTGAATCGGCTGCAAGCCGATTTTTTGAGGCACTTGTTTGCCTCGGTCGTTTTGCGTAAGTATATGTTCTTGCTTCGATCGTATGCAGCAAATTATGTTAAGATCTGCGTTTAAAAAAGCTGATAAAAATTTGTTGTGTTGTGGGGTAAATGCTGACCAATTTGTAAAGCTATTGCCTTTTCCTGCCGCGTCATATTGCGTTTTTTGCTCCATCAGCGTTGTCCACTCGTGCGATATCGAATCGATGATTAACACGTCGTATTTTTCTTTTTCAGCAAATTTTATAGCGTCGATGTACTTTTGTGTTGTGTGCGGCGCATCGATATTGCATACATCAAACTCAAACTTGTCTGCATAAAGCGACGCTGAGCCGTTTTCTGTGTCAATTACCGCTATTTTAGAGCCGATTCCCGACGCTAAACTTAAAGCAGAGTATGTTTTGCCGCTGCCGCTTGGCCCTGTTATCGCAATTTTTATTTTGACTTGATTTCGTTTTGCTTTATTAAACATAAATAATTCCTTTATTTTGTTGTGTTTTTCAAATTAATTTGATGACTTTTTTACGTTCTTCTTGTCTGCATGCTTCGACTTTCCCGTCTGCAACTAAATGCTTAAACTCTACTGTATCAATCACAAAAACCGTTTTTTTTGAGTAAGAATCAAGTGGAAAATGCCCCAAAAAAGCCTCATCGATAATTTTTTCGTGTCGAAACATGTTTTCGGGATGCGTGATTGCTTGCTGTCCGCCAGCATTTTGTAGACGCATTTTGCGATATTCGCCCTGCAACTCTATCAAATTGTTTGATTCCATCAAAAATTTTGCATTTGATTTAAGCCGTTCTTCCAAATTTTTGAGCATTTTTATGTTGTCATCAGCTTTTTTCTTGAGCTCCGCTTGCTTTTGAGCTTGAGCGCAAACGCAGTCAATAAAATCAACATAATTGTCCACTTTTTGTTTGATTTCTGCTTCTGCGAGTTGCAAATGCGGGAGCACTTCATCCGTGATTTCGCCGTGATTTTCTTCAATTTGCTCAATTATTTCAGCGAAATTTTTTAAAGTTTGGCTAAGAGTTGACATATTTAATCCTTATTTATGTAGTTTAATTTTATTTTTTGACTTCAATTTTTGAGTTTTTCGGGGCTTCAACAGCAATGATAACGCTTTCTTCTTTTATTTTTGTGATGATTATTTTGATTTTGTCATTAATGATAATTTCTTCAAATTGTTTTCTTTTTGTGACAAACATAAAAGTCCTTTTTTAAAGTGTGAGTGCCATCAATATGGCACATCAGGGTCATGTTCAAAAATTTGAGGTTCCATTTTTTTAGGAAAGCTGATAGTGTTGTATCTATTTTTTTTGTATATTTTTATCGCTTTTTTGTACTTTTCAACGGGTATTTTGATGTCTTTGTGATCAAAACCCGCGTCGCGCGGATTTTCAAAAGTAAAAAAAATCCCAACAATTACGTCTTTGCAAAAATCTTCGTTGTGGTAACTTGGATATGCTATACCCTTAAGATTAAACTGCATTTTAAACTCCATTTAAATGCTTTTTTTATGCCAAAAAATTTATCCATTTAACTGCTGCTTCAGCTTTTTTTCTACCGCGCAGGCCAGCAAAATACGTGTCTTGTTCTTTGCAATATTTTGCAGTTTTTACAAACTGCTTAAAAACGTCAAACGCATCTTCTTTTTGCTCTTGCGTTAAAGACGGACAAAGCAACAATTGATAGTATTTGTGATTGCAATGACACTTTGCAAATGTAACTTCTTTTATTTCAGCTATCATTTTTAGCTCCATTTAAATATTTAGCCTAGCGCGCACATAAGTGCGCTAGAATACTAGATTTTGAAAGCTTAGCGTGCGAAAATTCGATATTTTTAGTTTTGCCCTGGATTGCCTTTTTGTTTTGTTTGAGCACTTAAGTATGCCGTAGCCGTCAGCGTATTTATTCACAAAAAAAATATTTTTGCTTGTTTTTTTTGAAACAAAGAAAGTTTCAAAACCATCTTGTTTTTTTTCGATTAACCCCATTTTTAAAAGAAATTCTGAACATTGTTTTCGTGTTTTAAACGATAATTTTCTCATATTTAATCCTTATTTATGTTTTTTTTCGTTTAGCCAATAATTTTTATATAAAATTCATTTTCTTTTACATAATCGCAATTTTCTTGGATAAACTCGCTAAATCCAGTTATTTTTGTTTTATTACTTACTTGCAAAATAATTTCGTGGTCTATCGTTAAATTTAGACCATAGCACATTTTTATAAGTTCTAATTGTTTTAGAGCTGTGTCGTGCAAATCGTTTTCATCTATTTGTCCTTTTTGTAGTATATTGTACCTAAATGTAAAGTTCAGTTTTTCTTTGTCGTCGCAAAAGTTTTTTTCTGCGTTTACGTATGTAGCTAAGCAATCTAGTATCATTTTTTTATCCTTTTTTAAAAAATATTTTTGTTGATTTCGTTTACTGCTTCTTGAGCTTTTTTAAAGCAACGTATTCCTGCAAAGTACGTGTCGTTAACTTTACAAAATTTTGCTGTTTTTACATATTTTTTGAATATATCAAAGCATTTATTTTTTTGATCTTTATTGCAAAGATCTGAAAAGCATAGTTTGTAATGCTTGTGATTGCATTCACAATTTTCAAAATTTATATCTTTTATGTAGCATATAGTCATTTTTATTCCTTCTCAGCACAATATTTATCTAATTTCTTCTGTGTATATTTTGCATTTTGAATTTTTATCGCAATACAAAACAAATTCAAAATTTGCTTGTTTATTTGCAACTTGCGCATGTGTTGTCGCGTTAGTATTTAATTTAGAGTGAGAGTGTTGAGCTGGTAAAAAAATAAGTGCGCAAAATAGTAATGCAAATCCTGCAAATGTGCCAATAATCCAAAGTGTTCCTTCATTAACTTTTTTCATGTTAAATTCCTTTTTTCATGTTTGTTGTTGTTTAATTGTTGTTTTAATTGTTTTTTGAGTCTTTGTTTGTTTCGTTCCGTTCCGTTTCATCACGAAAACTCGAATTTACTATTCGATTGTCAAATAACACTAGCTTCTGTCACTCGCTAGTGTGATGCGAGTTTTACACTCTTGTGCATCACGAGCTTACTGCTCTGTTCCAGTTGTACATTACAAAAATTTATCTGTCAAGCATTCCTTACAATTTTTTTTTATTTTTTTTCATGTTGCTGATTTTATTTGATTTTTTCTTATGACGATTGCTTTGCGCATCATCGCAAGCTCAGAGCCTATTTTTAGTTATGTAAATAAATCGCGCATATCTCTTCAGACCCCCCTCAAAAACAAGGGGGGTACCCCCCTCAAAAACAAGGGGGGTTAAACCTGCATTTTCATAAAAAACTATAATGATATCAATATTTTATGTCAGAAATTTTTTTCCTATAACTTCTTAAAACAAACTTAGCTTATATATTCACTTCGTTCATATATAAGCGTATCGCGCGCGCGAAAGATGCAGCACAATGCTAACAATAGCCAAGCTACGCAAAGCAGCAATGCGCACAAAACCACACAGCAAAGTTCTGTTGTCGCACAGTGCATGCAAGCACACAGCTTCAAAAGCGTTTAAATGTCCATAATTTCAATTTTTATCGTCATTCCGATATGTACATAGCCAAAGCAAGTCAAAGTTAAAATTAAAGGCATTTCCGATCGCATTTACAGATAAGGTAAAAATTTGTTGAAAAAATAGGAATTGGATGTAAAATTTAACTTGCATGTATGCAACAGTGTGTGGGGGTAAAAATGGAAATTGGCACAACTATAAAAAAGCTTCGCGAGCAAAAAAAGTTAAGCGTGATGCAGCTAGCAAAAAAAACGCAATTATCGCGGCAAACAATTTACGAGCTTGAAAAAGGGCACTATAGCCCTGGGATCAATGTTTTTTTAAAAATTATCGACGCGCTCGAATGCCCGATAGCATATTTTTTTGAGTTAGCATCATTGCAAAAAAAATAAAAATTTGATATTTGATTGATCGCGTGGTAAAGTGAAAAAGGCTGTAGTACTCCATTTCTACAGCCTTTTTTTTATTTCATAAGAAAATCGCATAAAGCATTAAAAAATATATCTTTTATCCCAGTTTTTCCGCGTTCCCACATGTAGTAATTTGTTTTAGTTACGCCTACATGTTCAGCGCATTTTTTTTGTGTTAAACCCTTTCGCATTCTCAAAAACTTTAAATATTGCCCCCTTGTTTGTATGCTACTCAACTCTTCAATTTGCTTTTTAAAGTTTGTTTGTTGCATATTATCCTCATTTTTATCACTGCAAATTATTGCAGTGATTCAACTTTTTTATTGTGTTTAAGTATCGACCTAAGCAAAATAAAATCAAATGTATCGTCGTTGTCGTTATATATTTCTTCTCCATAATCGTTAGTTGATTTAACAATTTTTTTTGATTCAATTAATTCATCATAATCAATTCTATAACCATAATTTTCGTGTATTTTTTCAATAGCAGCATCATTTAATTCGATCATGTATGTTTCATACGCGTGATATTCATCACAAAAATCTGACCATTTACCATTATTTATTTTGTTATTATTGATTATGCAATCGATAACATGTTGAACACGAGTGTCAATAAATCCATCATTATCAAAAGCTTTTGTAATAAATTCCATTTGTAATCTCCATTTTGTTTTTTTATCAGCAACAGCGCTGATAACTATTTTTGTAGTATAAGAAACTTATACTGTCAAGTATTTTTGACAAGAATGTTGAAAATTTTTTTATATGATTGATTTTATTGAATATTTTTATTTTTTGTTGGGTAGAATGAGTGATCAATTGATTATAGTATATAAAAGCAAAAAGTATTTACGTTTTAAAATTTTTTTATTTAATCACTTTAGTGTCAAAAAATCTATATTTTATTGTCAATTTTTATTTACTTTATATGACTATTTTGGTATTATTTTAGTATGTTATGTTTGATAAATGGAGTGATTTATGATTGATAATGCTTTGTATTTAGAAAATCTTAAAATTTTAGAATATGTAATTAAAAAATTAAATAGATTTTTTAACGCAATATCAAAAAAAACATATGAAATTTACATTGCAAATGAATATGGAACAAAAGAACTGCAAGGATATGCATTGATATGCGATAATTTAGGTAATCAAATTTTAACTTTGAATTTGTGTGAATTTAAGCTTGATATCGATAATTTGAAAATGAATATATTAATAGAAGTATCAAAATTATTTATAAATAATTTTGATGATCTTTATGAAATTGAATGCGTAAAAAAAAATAAGGATTTAGAATGAAAGACATGATTAGATGTTACAGATGCGCAGGATCTGGGAAAGTTTATAAAATAGGTGGAGGATACTCACAAGTAAACATCGGCGGTGAGCACATATCATGCCCTTTTTGCTCAGGGTGCGGAAAAATTGAAAAATTATCTGAAGAAAAAAAAATGGAATTTTTGAAAGAAAGTAAAGCTAAAAAAAAGGATGTTGAGTATGGCAAAGAGACCTGAAGGCGTAAATAAAGGCGGAAGACCATCGCTATATAGCAAAGAAATGGCCGAAAGAATTTGTGAACTTGTTGCAACTCATGCCGTCGGTTTAAAAACAATATGTGAAATGTATCCAGATTTGCCAGCAGTTGAAACTATAAATGGCTGGAGAATGAAAGACGAGTTTTCGCTTTTGTACGCGAGAGCTAAGCTACGCCAAGCTGATCTTTTTGCTGATGAAATACTGTACATAGCTGATAACGTCGAGCGTGACAAGATCAAACTAAAAAATGGTGAGACTGTAACAAATTTGGAGCATATTAATCGCTCAAGACTACGGATTGATACGCGGAAATGGCTTGCATCTAAGTTGTTACCTAAGCAATATGGCGACAAGATAATCATCGAAGAAAAGACGGAAGAAAACGAAAAATTGATGAAAGAAATTCTTAAATTACGCGAAAGATTATCTCAAAAACACAAGAAGGATTACTAATGGAATATAAACTTCAAAAATGCTTTTGTGATGAGTGTTTAGGCCTTAATTTCAAAAAAAAAAGGAATTGATATGCCACTAAAAAAAGGATCATCAAAAAAAGTTATCTCAAAAAACATCAAAGAGTTGGTTGACAGTGGAAGACCTCAAAAGCAAGCTGTTGCTATTGCGCTAAAAGAATCTGAGAAAGATAAGAAAAAAAAGAAAAAGTAATCAAATAATATTTTTTTATCAATTGAAAATAAAAGGTGTTATCAATGAAAAATAAAAAATGCAATTGCGATAACTGCTCTGACGTTAATTGCGAAAATTATCATGATGAATCTTTGTATGAGGTTCCTCACGGTAAGGTTATATTTTTAATTCAAGGAAAATATTTAACTGAAGAAGAATTAAAAAAATTTAAAAGGATAAAGTAAAAGTAATCAAATAATAAATGGAGTGTTATGATTACGATTGATGAAGAAAAAGAAGAATTAGCAGCTATTTTGCGTGGTTCTTTCCTTGAATATGCAAAAACATTTTATAATTTATTAACCGGACGTGATTTTGTGATTAGTAGACCGACTGGTCGAGAATCGCATCAAATAATAATATCAAGAGAGCTTACACTAGCATTTTATTTAAAAATTGAATCTCAAAGATTGATGTTTAATGTTAGCCCAGGATCTGGGAAAAGCACTATTGTGTGTCTTTGGATTTCATGGTGTTTCACACATTACGCAGATTGTCGTTTCCTTTATTTGTCTTATTCAAAAGAATTATCAACAAAAAACACAGAAACTATAAAGCGTATTATGCAACTAAAAGAATATAAATATCTTTTTGGAGTTGAAATTCGTCACGATTCACGCGGAAAAGGTTTTTTTCAAACAACTCATGGCGGCGTTGTTGCAGCCGCTGGTATCGCTGGTACAGTAACAGGACTAGATGCAGGAGTTCCCGGTGTTGATAGGTTTTCTGGTGCGCTAATGATTGACGACGCACATAAACCGTCAGAAGCGCATAGCGACACAATTCGTCAGGGCGTGATTGAAAATTATCGTGAAACTATACAGCAACGCGTTAGAAGCGAGAAAGTTCCAATAATTTACATAGGACAACGCGTGCACGAAGCAGATTTGTGCGATTACTTATTGAAAGGTAATGATGGGTATCAATGGAAAAGAGTCATTTTAAAAAGCATTGATGAAGCAGGCAATGTGATGTATCCCGAAGTAAACAGCAAAGAAATGCTGTTAAATAAACAAAAATTTGATCCTTACGTTTATGCAGCTCAGTACGATCAAAACCCTGTTCCGGCTGGTGGTGGATTATTTAAGCCAGAATGGTTTGTTTTGCTTGATGATGAGCCAGATATAACAACAACTTTTATAACTGCTGACACGGCGGAAAGCAAAAATTCGTGGGCAGATGCGACTGTGTTTACTTTCTGGGGTTTGTATGAAATAGAAACAATGGGCAGAAAAACAGGTGAATTAGGTCTGCATTGTCTCGATTGCGTTGAATTACGCATAGAGCCAAAAGACTTGAAAGAAGCTTTTCTTGATTTTTACTCAAATTGTTGCGCATACAAAAAGCCACCATTACTATCTGCTATCGAGAAAAAATCAACAGGAGTGACACTAGTTAGCGTTCTCCGCGAGCTTCGTGGCATGCAAATTAGAGACATAGAACGTAACAGGGCTAGCGGCTCAAAAACTCAACGTTTTTTAGAAATACAGCCTTTTATCGCTTCAAGACGGATTTCTTTTTATTCAGACGCGAAACACAAAGACATGTGTATCAAGCACATGTCTAAGATTACTGCGAATAACTCGCATCGCCATGACGATATTTGTGATACTTTTGCTGATGCAATAAAAATAGCATTAATAGATAAAAGCATATACAATAGCAACATAAATGATAATAAAAATAAATTAATTATCGACGCAATGAACTCGAATTTGCAAAAATTGAAACAATTGGGAGATATTCGCAATGGCCGATATAGCTAAAGTACATGCAGATAGATTACCAGAATTGAAAAAATATGTTGAAGAGTGGCGCAAATATTTCGATGAAAATATCAGGCGATACGAAAAATTTATGCGGTTTGTTTTTAAAACAACGATGACAGATGGAGAGTGCGCAACATTGCAATCTGTTGGCAAACCAACGATTGAATTCAACATGTGTGAGGCATACATCTCGCGTTTACGTGGCGAATTTGCAAAGCAGCAGCCTAGCCTTACTGTGCGAGCTGCGGACGGTGTACCAATTGAAATGTTAACGCCAGAATTTATTGAGACTTTAGACAGTATCGAAGCGCACTTAAGAGCAATATTTTTTGATGGTTGCAACGATATGCTTGACTACAATGTTTATTCTGATGTTTTAGGTGGTGGATTTTCCGGTGTAAAAGTATATACCGACTATGTAAATGAGCGCAGTTTCGAACAAAATATTTACACAGAAAAAGTATATGATCCAACGTTAATGGTATTTGATCCACTAGCGCGAGAAAGTCACAAGGGAGATGGCGCATATTGCGGTCAACTTTATCCGTTAACAAAAGATGCATTTAAAAAAGAATTCGGCGAAGAAGCAATTGAAGACATAAAATTTTCAAGAAATATTGAGGGATTTTCTTGGTCATTTAAAAATGGTGACGAAGATATTATTCTAGTGTGTGAATTTTTTGAAAAGAAAATCAAAAAAGAAACTATTTTCAAATTGTCGAATGGCCATGTTGTCACAAAAACAGAGTATGAAAAGCTGCTAAAAATATGGGATGAGCAGACATTTATTGAGCAACCTCCTATTGTGATTTCAAAAAGAAAAACAAACATAGAAACTATTGTGAGATATCGTTTTTGTGAAAACAAAGTGCTCGATTATGTTGAAACAGATTATAAAATGTTGCCAATCGTTTTTATTGACGGAAACTCAGCATTTATCAAAGAAAATGGCACATATCATCAAATCACAAGGCCATATATTTACCATATCGAAGGCATGCAAAAATTGCTCAATTTTTCAGGGCAAAGCCTGGCAAATGAGCTTGAGAATACAATATCTCACAAAATTGTTGCAGCGGTTGAATCAATTCCTCCAGACTATCTTGAAGCATATCAAAATGTTCAAAAGCCACAAACGTTACTTTATATGCATCAAGATCCTCACAATCCTGGTAACATATTGCCACCGCCGCGTGAAATTGCACGCACTCCAATCCCTCCCGAAATTACAAACACATTTCGCATGGCGCCAGAAATTATGCAAAGCATATTGGGAAGTTATGACGCAAGCAATGGAATTAGCGATGCGTCGATGTCAGGGATCGCTTTTGCAAGAGGCGCAATTCAAAGCAACAATGCAGCTACTCCGTATCTTGTGGGATATATCAAAGGACTTAATAGAGTTGCTCAAATAATTATTGATTTAATTCCAAAATATTACCGCACGCCAAGAAGCTTACCAATTATGTTACCTAATGGAAAAAGAGGATTTAAAGAGATTAATAGGAAAGGATCTCTTTATATGAATTTTGATCCTACTAGTCTGCAAGTTAAAGTAGAAACCGGCGTAAATTATGCGATACAAAAAGAGCTATCATTAAAAACAGTAACAACGTTGAGCCAATCGAATGAAATGTTTGCCAAATTTTTTAATGAAGAAGGCTTGCCAATTTTGCTTGACAACATCGAAATTAGAGGAATCGATCAGCTAAAAGAAAAAGCTGAAAGATGGATGGAGCAGCAAAAACAACAACAAGCACAAGCGCAACAACAACAGCAACAAATGATTGAGCAGCAACAACAAACACAGGCACAGCAAATGATGATTGCCCAACAAGAGCAGCAAATGAAAGTTGCGATGATGCAAAAGCAATTGCAATCTCCCACAAAAGAGCAAGTTAGCATGATGAGCTTGCAGCAAAAATCCCAAACCGACACAGCAAATCTTGCGATAAAAGAACGCGATTCTGAGACAAAATACATTGAGACAATGGCAAAAGTGCAAAGCGCAGGGATTGATCAAGAGCTTAAATTTGAGCAAATCCAAGCTGAGAAAGAACGTACAGCAGTTGACTCAGCGATTAAGCTAAATGAGCACATTCAAAAGCTTACCGAAGTCGCACAACCAACAGAAGAAGAAAAATAATCTTTTTTAGACGTTGGTTGAATAACTATTTGAAATCATTAAATAAAAAATACTCTTTATATTGCTCAAATTTCAATTTAAAAAACAAAGATGAGTATTTGTACTAAATTGTAAAAAAAGCTTAAAATAGGAGGTATTGCACATTCAACATAATGCTGGTTATCAGAAAGTTTTTCAGAATTTTGACTATTTTACGATTAAAATAAAAAACTATAAATAATGATTTTTGCAAAAAAATCCCGCGTTATAGTTTGAGTATAACGCGGGTTAGTTGCTGCACTAAATCCCGACGGAAAACGTTATTTAGTACATATTTAATTTACACTTTTTTATATTATAAATCAATAAAAAACCCATGGGTGCACTACATGGGTTTAGCTGCTTGTTCAGCAGTACACAGGAAATAAATCAAAAATATCATTTCCTAAGCTGCCTGTTCGGCAGTGAATTGCTACCGCCCACGAAGGGCGAAACATCTCCATTTGCATGGAGAAATGTTTCTATACAATCAGTTTTTGAGTAAGTCAATACATTTTTCTTCATCTGTGTAGTGATTAAAAATTATTTTTCTTCTTTCTGGCGTATCTGGTGGAAAAGCTTTTAAAAGTATTTTTTCAAGTTTATCTATCCTTTCAGACTGTTGATCAATTTTTTGATCAGAATAATCATAAAAAGAACTTTTAAATTCAAATTTTAAATATTTACTAATTTGATCTATAAAATAATGTAATTGAAATGTTTCATAAGTTGATAATATGTATAAAGTATCAAAAGTTTCTTCGTAAACATCACATCCTTTTAATTCTTTAGGTATTGGATATTTATTTCTTATATTATCAATATAATCACTTAAACTTTCTAATTTTGATGGAGTAAATGTGATTGTTCTTTTTATTTTATTTTTAATTTTAATTTCATTACTATTTATACTCATTTTGTTTTATTCCAGTAATTTAATAATTGAATACATTTTTCTTTGTTATCTATATTTTCAATCACGATTTTTCTTCTTTCTTCTGTGTCAGGAGGAAAAGAATATAAAACAATTCCGGCTATAGATTTCATATCTTTTTCTAATTTTTCAATTCGATCGTTTTGATTTTGTATTTGCATTGCATGTTTATTATCGATGTAATCTATATTTGACATTGTAGCTAATACATCAAATTTGCCTTTTTCTTCATTTATATATTTTAAAATTGCCTCACCTGGTTTGTAGTAACCGTTTTGAAAGCTTGTGCTTTTATCTCTCCCTTTCCACTCCAAAATTTTTTCTTTCTCCATTTTTTCGCGCCATTCAGTAAATTTATTTTTTTCTACAATGCCTAATCCAATTAATTCAGTGCTCAAAAAATGTTCCCATTTTTGACTTGTATGCACAAATTTATTTAATAAAAATGATGCTACTTTTCCTGGATTTTTAATTTTTTTACGTGTTAAAAATACACGTAATTTAGTATATGTACGGTATTTTGAATCATTTCTTTTCTTTGTTTTATATGCATTCATATTACGCACTCCTTTGAATCAACTTAATTTGTACGTGTTAAAAAGTCAATTAAAAATTACCACGTACATGTACGTTAAAAATTACCACGTACATGTACGTTATACAGGTGTACGACTTTGTAACATATTGTAATAATTACATTTTTTTTTATTAAAAATTTTGATTATGTACGTGATTTGTACGTGTTACACACTTTTTATTCATGCGAGAGTAGGAAAAGTTTTCATTCTTAAAGCTTCTATAAATACATCAAAATCCTATCGCCCGTCGCCTGCTAGGGCTCAGCGCGCCAACTTTTGTCCCAAAAGCCGTCGCGTTATTAAAAAGCAAAAATATTAAAACAGTTAAACTAGCTAAATTTATTTAATTGCTTTTTATGGTACTTTATATTAAATTAATTAATATTGTTACTGAGTTATTGTCACGAAAAAGATGACTTAGCATCTAAAAACTAAGGCAAACACGCACCGATTGCGGCAGAATTCGGCGAATACCAGATCGTAAAATGGGCAACTACCGTTATTAAAACGGGTGAAATTGTTAAAAGGGTTTTAAAATGGAAAATACGGCTTTAGATACGAACGATATGCAAAGTGCTCAAACTCAATCGCAAATGCCAACTGAGACGCAAAAAATGCTGTCTCAGGACGAAGTAAATCGAATTGTGTCACGAGAAAAAGCACGAGCAGCAGACGCAGCACGCAGAGAGGCAGAAGAAAGATACCAACGAGAAATTGAAGCAGCTAATCAAAAGATGCAAGAAAGACGAGACGAGGGCGTTTCGAGGAATGTTGATGCAGATGCTCTATATCAGCAATTTCGCGAAAAAATGAATCAAGAGCAAGCTATGCAGAGACAGCAAGAAATTGTTAATGCAGCGGCATCGTCTTATTTGGATAAAATTAATGCAGCACGTCAAAACTATGACGATTTTGACGATACAATTAAAAGCTTCGATCCTGCTCAATTTCCTCAAATTGTATTTTTGTTGGCTGATATCCCAAACGGCGGGGATGTTTTGTATGAACTACAAAAAAACCCTGAAAAGCTCGGAATAGTTGATAATCTTGCTTTAAAAAGCCCTGACCATGCAAAAGCTGTGCTTAGTAAAATAAGCGCGTCAATACAACAAAACAAAGACGCTCTGCAAAACTCTGCATATCAAAACGTATCAAGCCCGTTAGATAGATTGAGTCAAACGCGTGTAGCGGGAGACAATGGGCAAAGAACTATTTCTGATTTGCGTAAAATGCCGTGGGCACGCGGCTAACTATATAAAAAAAGGATATTGCTATGACAGCTCCAGTGAATTTTCTAAAGTCGGTCCAGACGTTTAACGAATCTCAACTTGCTCTTTTGCAAAACAGTTATGCTTTTGTTGCAACGACAAATAAAAAATTTAAAGATTTTGAAAGAGATATCCCAAAAAACTTGGGTGATACAGTTTTATTTGATAAACCCCCACGTTTTACAACAACAGCATCACTTGTTGCCGCTTTTCAAAGCGCAAATCAGAGATATCAATCTTTGACAATTGACCAACCGATTTCTACATCCATTGAATTCACGAACGAACAATTTTTGCTATACAACATCGAAGAATACATGAAAGTTTTCGGTCGTTCTGCTGTAGCAGAAATCGGATCAAAAATTGAAGAAAATGTTGCAAAAAATGCAGAGACACACACGTTCAGATTTTTCAATGGGTTGTCAGGTGGATTGTCTACTTATGGACAATTAGCAACAGCATTGGCGTTTTTTGATAGCTTCGGATCTGCCAAAACAAAAAGAAAAGGTTATTTGCCAACAATTGCTATCCCTTCAATCATCAACAGCGGTTTAAATCAATTTGCTCCTAAGCGCGCAGACAAAGACGCAATGTCTTGGGAAATCGCTGATTTTGCACAGACAGAGTGGTATAGCTCAAACTTGTTACCTTTGCATGTGTCTGGTACAGAAGGTCAAACAGGTAGTGTTTTGACAGTTGTTGAAGCGCACACAGATGCAACAGGCGCTGTATATGAAATCGTATTTAGCGGTTGCAATGCTCCGCTTGATGTTAATAGCATTAAAGCTTATGATAAATTTCAGTTTAACGACGGAGTTGTCGGTCAAAAAAATGTCAGATTTTTGACATATATTGGTCATTCACCAAGTGCTTGTCCCGTTCAATTTGCTGCGGTATCTGATGCAGCAAGTACATCATCATCGCAAGTAACTGTAACAATTAATCCGCCGCTGCAAGCAGCAGCAGGGCAAGATCAAAACATCACAACTCCAATCGTTCCGGGCATGCAAGTTAGCGTATTGCCAAACCATAGATGTGGGCTAATTACAGCGGGAGATCCTCTTTATTTAGCAATGCCACGTCTTCCTGAACAACGTCCATATGACACATCTTCAGTAATGGACAAAGACAGCGGATGTGGCCTTAGAACAACATATGGATCGATCTTTGGACAAAACCAACGTGGTTTGATTATTGACGCAATTTGGGGATCTACACTTGTTGACGAATACGCAATGATGCTTGCATTTCCAGAATAATTTTTAATTAAAAAATGAGTTTATTATATCCCTTTATGTGTATTATTATTATATATAAAGGGATATTTTTTAAAAGGGATATAAAATGGCTACAGCATACACACAAGTGCCAATTATAAATGATGGATCTTATTACGTAAGTGATTTACAAATGACTTTTGTAAGCACAACGCAAATATCTATTGCTAAAGGCGCAGCAAGAGATAGCAAAAATTTAAACGACATTATTTTAAAATCAGATTTATCAATAAAAACATCAACAAAAGGTCTTAACGGAATTGACTCTGGTGTTGTTCAACCAACAAAAAGATATGCTCTTTTTGTTGTTGGAGATAGTACAGGATATTATCAAACAGGAGCTATTTTATCTTTAAACGATGAAAAGCCATTGTTACCTTTTGGATATGATATGTACAGAAGAATTGGTTGGGTAATGACAAACGGATCATCACAAGTAATTAAATTTTATCAATATGGCACTGATAGTACTCGGAAATATTATTACGATATTGCTGATACAGATGGTAGTGTTGTTTTATCCGGAGGATCTGAAACAACATATACAAAAGTGCAATTATCAGGTGGAACAAATGCACCATTAATTCCACCATTTCCGACAAAAGTTTTTTTTAGAGTTGAATATGATCAAGATAATATTGCAAATAATGCGATGTTTCAGCCTTATGGTTCTGATCCTGCTGCAATACCTACGGCTACCGTTGGATTTGGTGTAGTATCATTGCAATATTCAACAATATTTTTAATAACAAATGCTGATGATACAGGTATACAATCTATACAATACAAAGTTGGATCTGGTGATGCGACATCTTTAATTATAACAGGTTATGAAGATTATCTTTAAAAAAGGATATAAAAATGGTTTTATCTATACAACAATTACCAACATCTCCACAAACACCTGTTGTTAATGCAGGTGTTTTATATGTAAGTAATTTAAATTTAGTATATAATACTGGAACATTGTTAGATGTACTTCCAGGTGCAGCAAGAAATTCAACAGACACAAATGATATTATTTTGAATGAAAAAGTCACAATAAATATTGAAAAAACAGGTATAAATGGTGTTGATGTTGGAACAATTAACGGACAAACAACATACGCAGTTTATGTCATTGCAGATAGTTCAAAATATAAAAAAACAGCAGCTATTTTATCTCTTAATACTGTACAACCAACTTTGCCTTTTGGATATGATATGTATCGACGAATTGGTTGGATATGTACAAATCTTGCAACAACTCCCGCAATTTTAAAATTTTATCAATATGGTTTTGATGAAACAAGAACATATTATTATGATTTAGATCCTACTCCAGAAAATGTTGATTTATACGAAATTATTCAAGACGGTACATCAACAACATATGCAGAATTAGCATTATCACCAATTATACCGCCGATTGAAACGCAAGTTTTTTGCAGGCTTTTGTGTGTGCAATCATCAGTTGGAGATATATTCGAATTTCTACCCTTTAATGCAAGTAATTTAAAGGGCATTGTTAGTGTTTCATTGGGTCAAATAAATACATTTTATCAAAACTGCGAAATACCTTGCAGTGTTGATTCTAATGCAGCAGCAATTAAATATAGAGTATCTTCGGGTAGCGCTATTACTGTAGATGTTTATGGATATCATGATTATCTTTAAAAAAGGAATTTAAAATGACTGAAATAATACCGCAAACTCCCGTTGTTAATGCGGGATTTATGTATGTATCTGGTTTAAAATTAACATATTCAAATGAATTTGAATATGTTTTAAGTAAAGGAGCAGCAAGGGATTCTTCAAATACAATTGATATAATTGTAGAAAATGATTTGACTCTTAGCGTGCTTTATGCAGGAATAAATGGCCTTGATGTTGGCACTGTTGGTCAATCTGTTTGTTACGCTGTTTATGTAATAGCAGATAGTTCGGGTTACAAAAAAACTGCTGCAATTTTATCACTTAATACTTTAAAACCTTTGCTTCCTGTTGGTTATGATTGCTATAGAAGAGTTGGATGGATAAGCACAGGGACAGAAGTTTTTCCTTCTCATGTTTTAAAATTTTATCAATACGGAGAAGGTGAAACAAAGAGATATATTTACGACAAAAATACTGTTCAAACAATTATTTTTGAAGGTAATTCAAATACGTTTAGTCAAATTAGTATTTCTCCAGCAGTTGTTCCAAAAATTGCGTGCGAAATTTATATTTCATCAAAATATGAGCAAGCATTTTCTTCAAATAGAGCACATATTTCTCCAGGCGGAGCAGTATCATCAAACGGTTTTGTAATACTCGGAGACGGGAATTTAAGTACACAATATGATCAATTTACAATGCCCTGCACAATTAACAACTCAGGTTTTGCATCAATTCAATATAAAACTGGTCCGGGTGCTGGCGATAAATTGAGTTTATATGCTACAGGATTTAAAGATTTATTGTGATTATATTTGTTTTAGGAGCTTAATATGTCGACAGCACTACAATTAATAACAGCAGCATATTACGCGTCTGGTGTTGTTTCTCGTGATTTTTCTACGGTTACAGGCAGCCAAGCCGCTGATGGATTGATGTGGCTGAACGACATATTAGGCCAAAAACGCGTTGATGGCGGAATGATACCTTACGAAACAACGTACACATTTGTTGCGAAGCCAAACGTTGAAAAGTATTTTATACCCGGTTTAATCAAGATTGACACGCTTGTTTTTTATCTTGATCAAGTCAGATACGCCATGAATTATTCGCAACGAAATGCTTATTTTGGCTCTGCAAGAGCTGAAAATATATCTTCTTTGCCGACGTCTTGGTACTTTGAAAAACAAGTTGGCGGCGGCAACTTATACATATATTTTAAACCTAATCAGCAATATCCAATGGAAATCCATGGATCATTTGATATCCCCGAAATTACATCTTTGCAGCAAGATTTATCATCAAATGTGACTATAGCAGACGTGGGTAAACCTAATTTTTTAAACAGTAATTTTGGTTATTTATTACCAGGGCAATTAGTGGTTAATCAAGTTGATTTGTATGGATCTTATGCAAATATTGGTGCTTTAAAAAATAAAATAAACAGCGGAATTATACCAGGAGTTAAAGCGGATATTGTTGTAAATAATCTTGTTTTATCTTCAACAACTCACCCTCCTGTTCCGATTTACATAAGCACAAGCGGATATGAAAATGGGACAAAACAAATAGGTAATGTTAAAGCCATTGAAATGAGTAATTTAGATGCAACTTATGCTTTTGGAAACAATGGTATTGGTGCAACATTAACATGTAATAATTTAAGTTCGTTGGTTGTTGACGGATATACTGTTAATCTTGGTGATAGAATTTTAATTAATGGTCAAACTTTTGAAGGTTTTAACGGGTGTTATGAGCTTACTTTTTTAGCAAATGGCGTTTCACCATGGGTTTTGACAAGAACAACAAATTATGATCAATCCGTTGAAGTTGGAAATGGCGATGTTTTTAAAGTAGAAAACGGAAATGTTTTTGAAGGATATAGCTTTATTCAAGAGAGAGAAGTTCAAGAAATCGGTTTAAGTTCAATCAAATTTAAAAGCATTGATAGCATTACTTTTTCAAACTTTTCTACTATAGAAACATCTAACTATGAAATATTTAATGCGCTTGGTTTTGATAAATTTTATATTACATATTTAAGATATGCTTTATCAGAAAGAATATGTGCTGAAAATAATTTAGACACACCTCAAAATGTATCAAAGCAATTAGCGATTTATGAGGATATGATTGATAAAAAATCAAAAGTATTAGATTTAAGTTTACAAAAATCATCGACTTTACAGCGCCGTGGCTCGTTTAATTACGCATTTGTTAATCTTGGTAGAGGCTGGACGCCGTCTTGAATGGAGTGAGATATGACAGTCAGCAAATCACAAGAAATAGACATAAATGTTGTTGGTAGTAGCAAATTTGGACGTTATAAAAAAATAAGTGATGAACGTACATACAACATGTTTATCTCAGATGATTGGCTTGTTTCTTATGCAGGTTTTAAAAAGCAATTACAAATATCTAAAAAAGGTACTGGCAGAGGAGCTTTTAACTCAATCCGCGGTGGATTTTTAATTGTAGTTATTAGCTCTGTTGTTTATCGTATTGACGATAATTTAGCTCCAAGACAAATTGGTACAATTGGAACAACTGTCGGAGATGTTTATATTGACGAAAATTTAAGTGAACAAATATGCATAGTAGATGGTAAAAATGCATATATTTATAACTACGGTACAGTTCCTGAATCATTTACTCCGCAAGTGTTAATGTTTAATTCTGTTGAAGTTTTTCCTAGTTATGTATGCTATCATAACTCTTTTTTCTTGTTTGGGTCAGCTCCAACAAGCGTAAATAGGCAAAATTGGTATGCATTTGAGTATGATACTCCGACAACAATTAAACTAAATGGATCACCATTTCCGCTGCAAACAAAGCCTGACAACGCTTTAGCTGTTCAAAGATTGCCGGGGAGAGGCAACAACGTTGTTGTTTTAGGGTCGACTGTTGGCGAAATCTGGACGCAGGTTGGTGGGCTCGAAAACTATCGTCGTGTGCAGTCGTTTAACATCGACTATGGACTTGTAAGCATATCAACTTTAGCAGCAAGCGAAGAGTATGTGTGTTGGTTGGGTAAAAACCAGAACAACAGTGCGGCAATTATGCTCACAGATGGCTCTAGCAGCAAGAGATTAAGTACTGATGGGATAGACTATGTCTTAGGTCAGCTTTACTATCCTGACCAATCTACAGCGTTTTTTTACAGGCAAGATGGACATCTGTTTTATCAAATCACTTTTTATAACCCAAAAGACAATTTGAGCATCATTTACGATTTTAACACAGGGCTCTTTTTTAACGTTTCTGACGAAAAGCTAGATTATCATCCTGCTCGATCAGTTGTGTTTTTTAATGAGGAAACATATTTTATATCGTTAAATGATGCATCTTTGTATAAAATGGACACAAATTTGTGGACATACGACTATAGCGAAGAGCACGCATCAGTCGGCGACGAAATCCCGCGAATACGTATTTGCAAAACTGTGCGACAAAAAAATTCAGAACGGTTTAGAGTAGGACAATTTACGTTTTGGATTGAGCAAGGAGTGAATAATTATCATCAAGGAAATCCTATTATTCCTCGCGTTGACATGAGTTTTAGCACAAATGGGAATCAATCTTTTTCAAATATTGTATCACGCGATTTAAATACTCAAGGAAAATATCAAAATCAATTAAGATATCAAAGATTAGGCATGTGCAATGAGTTTACTGTGCAACTAAAGTTTTGGGGATTGCAAAGATTTGTGTGTCAAAATGGAGTAGCAAATATTTACTAAAAAGTGTATAAAATATATACTTTAAAAGGATATTTTTTATGGCAAATGAAACAGGGATTCCAAATTTACCAGCATTTTATGATATGAAATATGTTGATAGCGATGGTAATTTGACACAAAATTCTAAACTTTATAATGACCAAACATTTCAGGTTTTGAATGATATATTGATTTGTATAAATAAAATAACAACAACTATAACAAAAAATGGTGATGTGACTATCAATGGTATTGTGCCACCATCTTTTTCAACTGCTGAAATTTTGGCGCTAGCAACAACAGCAAAAGATGGAACAATTTGGTATGATAAAACAATCGGAAAATTAAAGTTTAAAAATTCGTCGGGTGTGCAAACTATAACAAGCGCGCCTTAATAAATATGCAAAAGAGGTTTAAAAATGGGCTTTTTCGACAGTTTATTTGGAATAGGAGACGCAAATCCTGCAAACCAAGCGCGGAAATATATAGATCAGATACCAGGGCAATTATACGGGATATACGATCCATATATCGACCGTGGCAATGCGCAATACGCAGGATTAAACCAACAATATACAAACATGGGACAAGATCCGACTGGGTATTTAAATAAAATATTACAGAGTTATACACCCTCAAAAGCATATCAATTGCAACGCGACGAAGCTTTGCGCGCAGCAGGTAACACTGCAGCAGCCGGCGGAATGCGTGGAAGTCTTGACGATATACAAAAACAAGCGCGAATTGCTGATAGTTTAAGCGGACAAGATATGCAACAATGGCTAAATAATGTGCTTGGAATTCAGAGCACTGGTCTTACAGGACAACAAGGATTTTATAATCAAGGTTACAATGCTGCAAATAATTTAGCAGGCGACTTATCTAATGTTTTAGGCACACAAGGACAATTAGCATTTCAGGGTCAAGCACAACAAAACCAAAGTTATCGTGATTTGATGAATGCTTTGTTTAAGCATTTAGCAACTGGCGCAAGCATGGCTGGGAGTGCAATGAGTGGTGCAGGCGGTGGAATGTCAGGCGCATTTATGTGATTTAAACAATAAATACATAAATAAAGGAGATAATAAATGCCATTTCAACCAATAAATTTTGCAAGTATACCAGCGCAACAAAATACGTTTGATTTAACAGATGCTTTGATGAAAGGCTATCAAGCTGGACAAATGCCAGCGCAAACACAACGTGCTATTAATGCTCAAAACATTGTTAATGCACTTAAACAAGCGCAAGCAGCTAAAGCAAATATTCAAGTTCAAAATCCATATTATGGTTTGCCAGCGGGCAACGCTGGGCAGGTAGAAGCAAGAGAAAGAATAAAAGAAAAATACGGAGAAGATAGTCCTCAATTAAAATTATTTGATCAAAAATGGAATTCACAATTATTAAAAGATCAAAATATCATTAATTTTAGAAATGAACTCATAAAAAATATGGGTAAAAAAAATGCTACAACTCTTGGAAAAGAAGAATTAGAGATTGATGATATACAATCAGGTTTTATGCCTGGGACAAATAGAACTGTCAAATTGTCACCTGATGAACAATTTGACATGTTAAATCGGTATAAACTAAGAAGACAAAAAGAAATATCAGATAATCAAACAAGGCAAAAAGTATTAAATGCATCAAATATAGATAAAACTTTTGATATTATAAATGACCCATCAAAATTATTTATATATTCAGGGCTTAATGGACAAGCGATGCTTAAAGGAGACCAAGTCGCATCGGCTGTCGGTAAACCTCCTCAACGGTTTATCGAATATCAAAAAGCATTAACTGCTGCAAATACATTAGCTAAACAAGTTAGGCAATTTTATGGCGATTCAATTACTCCACAAATTCAAGAAAAATTATCTGCTCTTACTAATCCAACAGGATTAACTATTGATCCAAGTGTTGCATTAAGTAA
>ERZ650311.296-NODE-296-length-32788-cov-4.870375_pt1 | contig 32788 bp, 29 predicted proteins | sample MGYA00376247_ERZ650311 | MGnify/ENA primary metagenome ERZ650311 (study PRJEB26733, sample SAMN07839324) | wastewater metagenome | biome: small river; feature: stream; material: water | place: USA: North Carolina | collected 2016-07-28 ...
CTTGGCGCGGTCTCGAATCTGCGCGAGACCGGTGTTCATGCTGATTGCGCGAGCGCCGGCTCGAGAAAACTTAATGCCGTTGTAGGCGGCCGGGTTGTGCGATGCGGTGAACATCGCCGCGGGTGCTTCGAACACGCCAGATGCAAAGTAGCTTTCGTCAGTCGAGCAAAGCCCGATCGACACCACGTTGGCTCCGCGGGCCTGGGCTCCGCGCGCGAACGCATCCGCGAACTCTGGTGAGGAATCGCGCATGTCGTGACCCACCACGACGTCGCTGCCCGCGCAACCCAACTCGTCAACGAATCCGGCGGCAAGCGCCTCGACTACCTCGACGGTCAGGTCTTTGCCAACCAATCCGCGCACGTCATAGGTTTTGACGATCGCATCCCAATTGACGCTGTTCATAAAGATCCGGTCTTTCTGTGATTCTCAGGCCACGCTGGTGTGGCGCACAATTTGCCAACCCTGCGGAACCGTGAGGGTCTTGGCGTGCTGTCGGCACAGGTCATGTGCGTGAGGCTCTTGACTGACGCTCAACGGGCCAAGCACCGCAACCGAAGACGAGTAGTCGAAGGTGAGGGTGGCTACCGCCTGATTGCTGCAGGCTTGCTTGGAACAGGGGCGTTCGGTCATCGTGTCTAAGGATACCAATTGCCTTTTTGCGGCATCTAGAATTGGGCGCGTGACCAGGAATTCCAGAGTCGAACGCGATCGCCACGGGCGCGGTCTGCGCGGCAGTCTGATTCGCTCGGTTCACCGCGGGCCGAAGCCACCAACCGGTTTGGTTTCGATCGTCGCCGGCGCTGTCGAATATCTAAAGGCCGAGTTTCCGAACGAGCTCGGCAAACTGAAGTGGCGAGTCAGCGACAACCCACCGATCGAGGTCGTTGACGGCGTCGAAAAGGTTCGTCGCTGGACAAACGATTCGGCGACCATGACCATTCACATCTATCGCCTGCCGATCGAGCGACTCGGACACGTTCGACGAACGGATGCGGCTCACGAACGCATGCACATCGAGGAATACGTGTTCTCGGCCGCGGCTGACCTAATCGGCAAGGAACCGTGGGAACTTCTGCCCGGCGCCGAGCGCTGAGCTAGCGGGCACGAGACCCGGTTATCGAACGCTAACTCGAAGAGTCTCGGGTTGGTTTGCGTAATCCAGTATTCCGATAGCCGCTACGGCCGAATCAACATCCACAATCATGGTTGCCGCCACGGATGCCTTTGCAGGCGACTTCAACACCATTCGTGCACCTGCCGTAAGTTCAACCACCCTGGTTGAACCAGCGGGCAAGACGATACGCGCTGCTGCCCCAGCCGCTTGCGCTGCTTGAGTTCCGAGGGTCAACTCCACTGCTTCGGTGCCGCTGTTGGCGAGACTCAACTTGCTGATTCCGCTGGCCGGAACCACGAAGGTTTGCTGTTCTGCCAGCTTTGGCTGAGCCGGCAGCCAAGCAAAATCGGTTGCCGGCGTCTTGGCCTTGTTGGTGCGCGGAAGCTTCACCGCCACCTGGATCGGCTGATCGGAGTCAATAAAGGCCGCGTAATCGCCATCGCCCAGCGCCGAAAGCGGGAAGTCCCTCACCGTGCCGCCCGCTACCGTATCCGAAATCGTGGTGCCAAACGTCTTTGCCGTGGCACCGAAGATCTGAGCCGTGAACTTGGCTTGAGACTTGCCCGGCACATAGACCCGAAGCAGAGCTTGTTGATCGCTGTAGTTGGTATTGGTCTTGATGATCTCACGGGCATCCTTGACACCTCGAATCATGATGCCTGGCACAATTTGACTCTTGGCTGCGGTCGTGGTCGGAGCAATCCAATCGCTGCCACCTGGCAGGGTTCCGCGCATTACGCGCTGCTGCAACCAACCAACTATGGCGGCACCGCTGGCCTTGACCTGAACGGCGATTTCGGTGGCGTTTGCCAGGTATGCGCCGAGCGCGATTACCTCGGTCTTGCCCGGAGCGATGATCACCGGTTCAACCCGATTACCCACTGCCCCGGACTTTCCGTGCAACAAGATCTCGGCTCTTGATTCGGCTCGGCTGGGGTTGGTCAGCACCAGCAGCAACTCGCGTGAGAGTTGGCTGTCGCCACCAACGAATTCGAGCAGGTTGCTCGGCAGTTGGCACTGGGCACCGAGGAGTCCGCTGAAGTTGTCGGCGGTCTGCAACTGAAGTTGGCTACCCGACACCAGCCACGAGCCCTGCGGCCCCAGGTTTTCGTCGGTCGCGGTGAGCAGCAGCGGTGCAGCCACGCGAGCTGGCAGGGATGCGCCGAGCGAGCTCGGGCTCTGATCAGACAGACCCGAGAGTCGGGTCACCGCAAAGCCGGTCGCCTGACTCGAAACCTGTGCGTTCAGCTCGGCCGAACCGACCTGCTCGATGCTTCCAAGGTTTGATGAATCGGCTCCACCGACCCGAATCGCAGCGCCTGGGCAAACCAAACCGAGGTCAGGATTCTGAACCTGGTTTTCGCTAGCCGGAATCTGCTGCCCGACGGTGTACTTGAATTCTGGGGTCAGCAGGATGCCGGCCGCGATCAGTGTGGCGACCGAGGCAAGAGCGGTAACGCGTGAGGCCAGTTGCTTAGGCAAAGTCATCCCCCTCGTTCGCATCCTGAGCAAAAATCTCGGAATCACTCTGATTGCCGGTTCTGGGTCGGCGGCTAGGAATCGCCAGCAGCACGAAGATCAGAATTGCGGCAAGCTGAATACCTTTGGTGATTGACCATGGCGACTCGACCTCTGCGGCCGGTTTGGCCAGCTCGGTATTTGGCGAGATTACCCGCCACAGTTTGCCGAGGTCGGTTTCACCCAGGGATTCGAGCTCAGCCAGCGAGTCCAAATTGGTGGCAACTTTCTGCGCAAATTCTCGGTCGGCATCGGCAGCATCGGCTTGAGTCTTGAGCAGCACGTATCCCACACCAAGGTCGGTCAGCTTCTGCTGCAGCTGCTGGTTGGATCCGAGCGCAAGTCTCGAGACCAAATCGCCCACCGAAGAGAGTTCCTGTGCCACCGACTCGTTGCCAAGGCTGAATCCGTAGGCAAGGTTCTGGTCGTCAAGATGCTGACCGTCACCCGTAATCAACTGAGCCGTCAGAGCGCTCTGCTGCTCACGAATCTCGAGCAGTTTGAGTCGACTGCCAGCCTGCGCCTCAGCGAGCACGATGGCTGGCACAACGCGTCCGTCGCTGTGCTGAACCTGAACCGGGTTGGTGGCGGCGGCAAACAGCATTGGGGCAACCGCCGTGACAGCCAGGGCCGCGCCAAGCGCGACCTTGAAACGCCTGGCTTCGACCAGATCAAGCGCGAGCGCCGCAGCGCCAACTAGCGCCAGGGCCGCGACCATCAGCAGCGGGTACGGACTGCCGTTCGAGGTGAGTCCGGTGCCGGCAACAAACTCGATGCGCTCGAACAGCCAAGCTAGCGCCAGAGCAGCAATCGCAAACAGCCAATATGTCATCGCTCTGGCTGCGCGTGCACCAATCAGACCGAGCACTGCCACTGCCAAAAGGGATGCGGTCAGCCAAAGACTGAGGCCAATCTGGCCGCCAGCGGCGAGGTCGGTGCCACCTAGCAGCAGTTGCCAAAACTCGTGATTCGGCGAACGCACCGGAATTCCGGGGTCAGCAAAAAGGGCGAGCGGTTGCCCGACCGAGAAGAACAGGAACCACACCTGCGGGGTCAGCACAGCGGCCAACGGCAGCGGGATCCAGAGTAGATAACCAAACCGGCGGATGCGCCCGAACAGCACGACGCCCAGCCCAACCAGCAGCAGCGGAATCAGGTTTGGTGCTGAGACTCCGATTGCCATCAGCGCCAGCCCGGCGACACCGATCCACGACCAAACCTGCGATTGGGTTCGTTTCGCGGCGTTGCGGCCAAGACCAGCGGCCCTAGCCACGGCCAAGACAAACCAAGGCAGCAGTGCGGATGCGATTACCGCACCGACGCGCCCCTCGCTCAGCGCAACCGTAAATGCCGGCCAGAGCACATACCCGAGCGCCGATAGGTTGCGAATCCAGACTCTTTGAGTGATTAGAGCGATGGCCTTCCAGGCTCCGACGAAGGCGATTGAGCGCGCCAGCCAGAGCAGCACGGCCAGAGCCAGCGAAGGTTGCCAAGGGGTCAACGACCCGATCACCAGCAGCACCCAGTTGAACGGGTCGCTCGGCGCGGCGAAACCTAGGCCCAGCTGTTGAAAGCTCGCACCCGCGTGCGAGAAGAGTGCAAACCAGCTATCCGATAGCGGCAGCAGTGCGCCGCCGGTTGCCGCTGGGGCGAGCGGGAACAGCGCAAAACCAACCAGCGCCAGCAGCGCGGCCAGCCAAATCGAACCACTCGAGACCAGACCCTGTCTAGCCGCCGACTCGCGGTCGGTATCAATCGCACCCTCTTGCAGCAGCGGAGTGGCAGTGGGCTCACCCACCAACTCATCGGATTCCTGCAGTTTTGCTTGCTTGACGGCGGCCCGCGATGCTCGGAGTGAATCGAAGTCGCTCAGTTTGAGCGACCCCAGTCCCCGACGCTTTGACCTCGCCGCGAGTCTCGCGAAACCGGTGAAAAACCCCCAGATCGAAGCCGCCAGCTCCGACCAGATTCGGTTCGGGTGCTTAGTGGCAATCGCCGAGATTGAACGAAGGATGCCCACCAGCGGCAACACAAGCCAATACAGAATGGCCAACGTCAGCGGCAGATAGACCAGCTTGAGGTGCACGTTGGCCTTGCGGCTGGCGGTGCGAGGACTGCCGCGCAGCCAGCGCTTGCTGCGCTGGCCTGCCAGCGAAAGGCTCGAGTGCAGCAGCCGAGCGTCGGTTGCCACTGAGACGCGATGCCCCGCAAGACGCATCCTGATGCCGAAGTCAACATCGGCCGCCAGGTTCGGGGCCGACGCATCGAGACCCCCTACCGCCTCGTAGGCATCAACGCGCACCAGCATGCCTGCTGTGCCGATCGCCAGCACATCATCGACCGCATCGTGCTGCGATTGATCGATTTGGCCGCGAGCCGGGTTGAACACATCGGTTCGTGCGGTCAGGGTTAGTCCGACCTGCTCGATAAGTCTCGGGTTTTGCCAGTTGAGCTGCTTAGGGCCGACCAATGCCACCGAAGGCGAAGTTTCGACCACCTCGAGCAGGCGCTCCAGTGCCTGGCTTTCAGGTGCCGAGTCGTCGTGCAGCAGCCAGAGCCAACTGCTCGAGGATGCGCCTTGGTCGGCAGCAAAGCTGCCGCCGAAGTGTTCGCTGGCGCGGGTCAAGGCCTGCGCAAGGTTTTTGACCGGCCCAATCTCGAGCACCTCGAACCCGACTGAGCCGAGGGTGCGCGAGTCGCGTTCAGGGTCGCTTGCAGAGTTGTCGGCGGTCTTGAGATTTGCCGAAGTCTCAACAATCAGGATGCGATCCGGCATCCTGCTCTGTTGTTTGAGATTTTGAAGTGTCGTCGCCAATTCGTCGATGTTGCCGTTGGCAACTACGACTGCGGTGACGAAGGATTTCATGGCCGGCTTGAAGGCGCCGGGTTACGCGCGCTTCTTGAGCTTGCGTCGTTCGCGCTCGGAGAGACCGCCCCAGATTCCGAAACGCTCGTCGTTGGCGAGTGCGTACTCGAGGCACTGCTGCTTGACATCGCAGCCAGCACAGATGCGCTTGGCGTCGCGAGTGGATCCGCCCTTCTCAGGGAAGAAGGCCTCTGGGTCAGTCTGCGCACAAACTGCATCGGCCTGCCAGGCCAGCGGGTTGGTGTCCTCGCCGTCTGAGTATGCCCCCGAGACGCCTAGCCGCAGAACATCAATAAACCAGTTTTCGGGCACTCCGTTGCGACTGTCCATGTTGTTCCTATCTAACTTTTGGCCGAGCCCCCAGCTGGATTTTCTAAATCCTCGACTCGATTTTGGATCGGGTCTAACCAGCGTCTCGATTAGTTGCGTCCGTGTAATTACACCGATGTAGTTCGATGTCTGTCAAGTTGGATTTTCTAAACATTCAGGACGAGGTTAAGGGTCAACTTGCCCCTTGCGCCTGCCTCAAACTCGTCGGCAACGGGAATTTCTTGCGCTTTCGAGCCGTTCTAGCCCGAATTTACGCGGTTCGGCGAGCCTCGGGCCGAAAACCGAGCAGCGGTATCCTTTAGAAATGAGCATTTTGGTCACCGGTGGCGCAGGCTACATCGGTTCGCACGTTGTGCGATTGTTACAAAATCAAGGCGCTGAAGTCCTTGTAGTAGATGACTTTTCGACCGGGCTCGGCGAGCGCATCGGCAACGCCAAGCAGCTGCACCTGAACCTGGCTGCGCCCGATGCCGAGGTCAAACTCACGGATGCGATTCGCGAACACGACGTGGACTCGGTGATCCACCTGGCCGCCCGCAAACAGGTCGGCGAATCAGTTGAAAAGCCTGAACTGTACTTCGAGCAAAACATCGGCGGAATGGCAAACCTGCTTTCGGCGATGCGCCAGACTGGGGTGACCCGAATGGTCTTCAGTTCGAGCGCCGCGACCTACGGAATGCCCGATGTCGAACTGGTGACCGAGAACCTGCACTGCGAACCAATCAACCCATACGGCCAGACCAAGCTGATTGGTGAGTGGATGACGGCAAACGCCAGCAGAGCCTGGGGCCTGAGAGTCGCCAACCTGCGCTACTTCAACGTCGCAGGCGCCGGTTGGCCAGAGCTCGCCGACACCGCGGTAATGAACCTGGTGCCGATCGTGTTTGCCGCTCTCAAGAGCGGAAGCAGACCCAAGGTGTTTGGCACCGACTACCCCACCCCAGATGGGTCTTGCATTCGCGACTACGTGCACGTGCTCGACCTTGCCGAGGCTCACATCGCGGCACTCGACTATCTGGGTCGTGATGTCCGCCCGCACGCGACCTTCAATGTCGGAACAGGTGTCGGTTCGAGTGTGCTCGAGGTGCTCTCAGAAATCAGAGCCGTCACGAAAATCGACTTTGAGATTGATTTCGCCGAGCGTCGTGCGGGAGACCCGCCGCGACTGTGTGCCGATGTTTCTCGGATCGCCGAGACCATGGGCTGGAGAGCAAAGCGCGATCTGCACGAGATCATCGACTCGGCATGGCAGGCCGTTAGTCGGTAAGTCGGCCGGCGGCGATAAACAGCTCACCCGAACCGGCGAGCGAAAAGTGCCGCGCATCCTCAGACATGTATGCGGCCTCGCCGCGCGAGAGCTCGATTTGCTCGCCAAGTGAATTGGTAACGCTCACCAACCCTGCTGTGCACAGCAGCACACTCGGCTTGGCCAGGCTAATCTCGGCCAGTAGGTTCGCCGAAGACAGTGTCGCTCGATAAAGCTCGAAGTCTTGGGCCGCAGTTTCGTAGCTGAATAGCCCGCGGGCGAGCTCTTTCGGCTTGACCAGCGGCACCGGCACGGCCTCGAAGTTCAAGACCTTCTCGAGCTCTGCCACATCGATGTGTTTTGGAGTGAGGCCGCCGCGCAAAACGTTGTCGCTGTTTGCCATGATCTCGACGCCGAGGCCGGCGAGATAGGCGTGAATGTTGCCGGCGGGCAGGTAGAGCGCTTCGCCCGGGGCAAGCACCACGTGGTTCATGAGCAGTGCGATGACGACTCCTGGGTCACCTGGGTAAAGCTCATTGAGTCGGGCGGCTAGCTCAAATCTCGCGCTGAAGTCGGCCAGTTTACTCAGCTCAGAGTTGAAGCCGCTCAGCTCGCGGCCCTCGGCTCGAAAGCCGAGAATGCTTGAGGTGAGGGCCCGCAGGCCACCCTGGTCAAAACTCTCTAACCACTGTGACGCTATCGCTACGAAGGTATCCGAAACCTCTGGAGCCTCGACCATATCCAGAAGCAGGTTGCGCACCTGGTTCGCTGGCCTGAACCCGCAAAGCGCCTCGAACTCGGTGAGCGCAACGATCATCTCGGGCTTGTGATTGGCATCCTTGTAGTTTCGATTCGAAGCTGACAGCGGGATGCCCTGCTCGTTCTCTCGGTCGAAACCGGCGCTGGCCTGCTCGAGGCTCGGGTGCGCCTGAATCGACAGCGGAGTCTCGGCCGCCAGAATCTTGAGCAGGAAGCTCAGATTTCGGCCAAGCAGCTCGGCCAGAGTCTTTGCCTCGGCGCCCTCGACCTGAGTCGGTGAACCCGGGTGGGTGCCAAACCAAACCTCAGCCATCGGGCGGCCGGTTTCGGCCGTGCCAAAGTAATCGGGAATCAATGTTTTGGATCCCCAGGCGTAGTCGCGCGGCTGATTGTGAAGTTTGATGATCATGCTGCCTCAAGCCTATTTGGTCACAAAATAGACTGAACCCTATGTCAACTTTGACCCAGCCGATTCGCGTGGTGTTCAACACGCGTGAACCGGGCTACCGGTTTAGAACCTGGGTCGCATACGTCGCGGTGTTCACACTGTTCGCTGGCGACGCAGTTCGCTATTCGATCGGCTGGTGGGGCTGGGGTGTCCTGCTGGTGGTTCTGGCGGCTTGCTCTTTCACGCTGTTCTTCAGGTCCAAGTCAGCCGGCCACGAGGGCGCGCTGACCTGGTTCAAACGAGTTCCCGGCAGCCTGTATGCGCTGCTCGGTTGGATGGGCCTGAGCATCGTCTGGTCGAACTACCAAGAGATTTCGGCGGTCGCGCTGGTATCGCAATTGGCGACAACCATGTTTGCGCTGTTTCTTGCCGGCATGTTCTCGTGGCGACACCTGCTGCGCGTATTCGCAAACAGCATCCGCGCGATTCTGGTGCTTTCGATCTTGTTCGAGCTTTACGCGGCAGTGATTGTGCGCGGTCCGATAGCGCCGATCTTCGGCAACTACCAGGGCGATAAACCGCCGGCCGCAGACTACTACTGGACTCGCGCACATCTGTTCGATGGCGAACGTGTGCAGGGCATCGTGGGCAATGCCAACCTGCTGGCATACGTCAGCATGATCGGCCTCGTAATCTTTGCCGTCGAGTATGCAATCTGGGCCGGCCCCCGCTGGTTGAGTGCCGGCAGTTTCGGACTCGCCCTGCTGTGCTTCGGGCTGGCGAAGTCGGCCGGCGTCACCTTTGCGCTGGCCGCCGTTCTGGTTTCAGCCGTCGTCTCGATCGCCGCAGAGGGCAAACCCAAAGAAACCAGACATCGGTACTACCGATTTGCTTGGTTCTCGGCGGGCATCGTCGCTTTCTTCATTCTGGTTTACCGAGCCGAGGTCTTTGACTTCTTCGGCAAGAGCCCAGACATGACCGGCCGCAGTGGAATCTGGAAGCTCGTGCTAGGTCTGATTGCCGACCGACCGATCTTCGGTTGGGGTTGGATCAGCCACTGGGTGCCCGGGGTTGAGCCTTACGCCGGCCTCGTGGTGATCAACAAGGTGCCTTACTACCAGGCGCACAACGCATACCTCGACGTGGTGCTTCAGCTTGGGTTGATCGGCGGTGCGATTTTCGCATCCCTGCTGCTGGTGACCTTCATCAAGATTTGGCGCTTGGCGGTGCGACACACCAGTGCGCTCTATCTCTGGCCGATTTTGGTATTCGTCGGGATCCTGGCCCAAAACCTTACCGAGAGCAGGATGCTGATTGAGATTGGCTGGGTCATGCTGACCCTGTTTGCGATAAAGGCGAACGAGCCGAGCGATGCTCTAGAACCTAAGGGAAAGACCCCTAAAAGAGTTCGTTTGCTCTATCAAGGTCTTCTGCGAAATCTATCTCAACCGCGTAAAGATCGCTGATATCGACAGCCTTGAACTTCAGGGCATCCAGCTCGATCGCCAGTTCGATTCCCCGTTCGAAGTAGTCCTGCTCGCCAACCTGCTCGAGTCGCTCAATCAGCTTGCTCTTGTCTTTACCCGAGACGAAGTTGATGCCCACCGCTTCGCCAAGGCCACCCGAGACGGTCTTTGACAGCTCGCTGATGTAGCCGGCCAGATCCAGTGTGTACTTGACCTCTTCGTCGCTGACCTTTGAGGTGTTCACCACAACGAAAGACTGGTCGGCCTCGATCATCGGGGTGACTCGAGTAAGCACCTGAGGATCGAACACCACGTCACCGTTGAGCCACAGGACTCCGCCGTCTGGAGCTGCGCGCAGCGCCTTCAACAGACTCTTCGAGGTGTTGGTCTGGTCGTAGTACTCGTTGTAAACAAAGGTGGCTTCAGGAAAACGCTCGATGATTGCCTCGAGCTTGTAGCCCACCACAATCAACACTCGATAGGTATCGCCGAAAGCCGATTTCAGGTTGTCGAGTTGCTGCTTCATGATCGAGCGACCATCGCGCAGCTCAGTTAGCGGCTTTGGCAGTGGACGAGCCAGGCGCGTGCCCATGCCAGCCGCGAGGATTACAACCTGTTTTGACATGCGACTAAGTCTAGGGAATGACCAGAACTTGACCGACTCGAATCGTGTCGGTGGTCAAATTGTTGGCGGTGCGAATCGCGTTCACGGTGACCCCGAATCGAGCCGCAATTCGCGACAGGGTGTCTCCGCTAACCACGGTGTACCGGCGGACGGTAGCCGTCGGGCTCGGCGTCACCGTCGGGGTTGCGGTTGCGGTCGGGGTGGGTGTTGCGGTCGGTCTTGGCGTCGCAGTGACCGTTGGACGAGGGGTTGCAGTTGGCCCACTCGGGCTAGGTGTCACACCCGGAGTCGGAGTCGCAGAAGGCGTCGGATCGACCACGGTTGGGCCAGCCTTGCGACCGGTCGGAATCAGGTTGGCAAACTGCTCAGTGACCGTCAGAGCTGCGAACGAGGTCATCGGAGTCTGGTTTTGCAGAGCCTTGTATGCGGCGAAATTGCCAACCAGCTGCTTGCGACCAGCGGTAATCAGCCAGTAGTTCTTATCTGGAGTCCGAATGAACCGCCCGACCTGCTGTTCGGACTTGGTCAATGTGCCGCAGGTGAGCTCACCAACCGGGGTGGTCGGCCCCGGGTAGATCGCTGCGATTGCGGTGTCGATCGGATACAGGACACCGGCAGTGACCAGGTAGGTCTGGTCGGCACACAAAATCTTGAAGCCCGTGAAGTTTGCGATTCGGGTGTAACCCTTTAGTTCTGCGACCGACAGCGCGCGCGGAGTGACCCTGCCGTTCACGGCCAAACCGAGAGCGGTAGCCTGGGCCGCATCCGGAATCAGCACCAGCTTGTCGGTGTCAACCATCCAGTACATCGCCGACCGCGCACGATCGGTTAGTGCGCCCTGAACCAGCGAACCAGGTGGCAGAGCGATTCCACCCAAAACAATCTGGTTGATGGCACTCGTGGTCAGCACCTGAGTGGTCGGTGTGCCCAACTGCGTGGTCAGCTTCACGCGGTCGGCCGTGGTCTTGACTAGCTTTCGAGATCCGCCACGAACGAAGAAGAGTGCTTTATCGGCCGTGGTGCGCACAAACGCCGGTGCTGTCAGCGGAGTCGGCAGAGTCGCGATGCGATTGAACATGGCGTTCGGCAGGGTCGGCGCTTGTTCGACGAACTCGCTCGGGTTGGTGACCTCGCGCTTGCCCGCCGAGGTCAAGAGCCAGGTTTTGCCCGACTCATCCTGCACAAAATTCAAAACCGGAACCGAACTGGCGGATGTGCTCAAACCAGCGGTTGACATGGTGCCGGTGGTTGGCTCAAACCAAGGTGCCAGGTTTAGATCTTTGGCCACGGCAGCCGGCAGCTCGTAAGCCAAACCATCCAGGAAGATGTTCGGGTTTTTGGTGTCGCGGTTTATGAACATCGTGGCGTTCTTGATTACCGGCGGACCCCAAGGCAGGTAGTTGAAGGCACCGATTCGCAGCGCGGTCGAGATCTGAGGCAGCGAGATACCGTTCGCGGTGGCAGATGCCGGATCCAAAATCTCGCGCTTGAATCCACCCGAGATCAGATAACTGTCGGATGCGTCGCCCGCAACGTATGCCGACACCGGACCACCGTCGGCAAGTGCAGCCAACTGGGATGCGGTGAGCTGCACCGCGAGGTCGCAGCTGAGACCAAAGTTGGTGACCTGGTTGCAGTCGTTGAACGCGAACTTCTTGCCACCATCAACGAAGAAGAATCGACCGACGGCCGACTTGATTAGGCGTCCAACCGTGCCTGACTCGATAAAGGTTGCGAGGTAGTCGTCACTGATCACGCCGAGCGGGCCGAGAGGGGCCAGAGCCTTTAGGACAGCCGGGTCGGCAACCTTGTAGCGGTTGTTGTCAACAATCAGGTAGGTGTCGCTGGTCTTGCTCTTCAGCAGGAAGCCACCGGCAACCGGGTCGCCGAACCAGTCGGTGTAGAAGCGCCAGAAGTTTCGGTTTCCGTAGGCGCTACAGGAGTCTCCGGTGCCGTAAAGGTTGCGCAGTGCGGCATCGTTTGGGGTGTAAGGGGTGTAGTAGTACAGCGATGCGGTGGCCTGGCTCTTGATTAGCACCGGCTTAGAGCCGCAGGATGCGTTCGGGTGGAACCGAATGTTCGAGGTGCGACCGACCTTGATGTAGGTGAACGAACCGCGTGGGTCGCCGTACCACTGGAACTGACCTGCACCGTAGTAGAGCTGGTTGAAGAGTCCGGCCTTGACCCGACCGCACTGATTGTTCGGATCGATGTCCGGGCAGGCGTAACCGAGCGCGGCACGGTACATGCGCTCGGTTGGATTGGCCGCCTGAATCAGGCCCTGCTCCTTTTGCAGCGTCACAATCAGCACGCGCGGATTGATCTTGCAGGCCCTGGCCACGTCATAAATGATTTGCGCCGCGGTCTGGTCCTTCTTGGCAGGCATGGCCTCGCAGCGACCATCCTCGCCGTCCTTCGCAGGCGTATCCATGATGTAGTTTCGGATGCACTTTGGCCCACCATCGCCATCGCGGCAGACTGGCACCTTGCTCTCGAGGAACCTCTGGATGTCGGCAACGGTCATCGTGCCGAAGTCATAGAAAACGCTGTCGCTGATGATCAAACCAGGATCAAAGCGGGATGCGTCGGCCGCCACCGCTGCCTGCTGATTTGTGCCTGGTCCGTCGTTCAGAGCAGGCAGAGCGATCAGCCCCGAGGCCAACAGAATCACCGCGGTGATCTGCGCCCAGATGCGTTTCAACTTTGCCGTCATGACGATGGTCGTTTCGTTTTTGGAGGGTGGGCTGGGTTATGGAATGGTCACGGCAGAGGCTGCCGAGGTTCCTTTGTAACCATCAGACTCGTAGGTCACGGTCACCAGACCAGCGCCCTTGGGCAGGTTGGTGTACGACAAATTCATCGGAAAGCATTGGGTGTCAGACACATTGGCCTCGGCCTTGACGGTCAGGGTTTCGGTGCTGTTTGCGCCCTGGAAGGTAAGGGTGCAGGTGCCGCTATCCTCGGCGATACCGACAACCTGAGCAATAACGCTGATCGACTTGGCCGAAGTGTCCACATCGGCCATCATGATTTCTACCTTGGCGTTCTTCTTAGGGGTGGCCTGGGTCTCGGTCGGCTGTGGCTCGGTGGTGCCAGACGATGTCGGTTCGGTTGGGGATGCGGTCATCGAATCGCTCGGGTTAGCGGTGGTGCCCCAGTTTGGGTAGAGCAGGCTGCAGCCAGCCACAGAACCAATGCCGAGTAGCACAACGAACAGCAAAAACTTCTTCATCTTCGTCCTCCGGGGCCGGGTCACTTTCAAGGTTAACCAACAGCTCCTGTTAAGAGGCTGTGAACCGCCGTTACAGAGCTTTTAGCTGCTTTACGGTTTGCTCGCGGGTGCCGTGAATCGTGGCCCAGACCGCCTTGCGCAAAGGGCCCGACGCAAGAGTCCAGACCTGCTCGGGCGCATCCTTCAGAAGTTTGCCGGCTCGCGTGTTCAGCTCGTCGAAGAATGCCTGGTCAGTGGCCGGAATCGACTCTACGAACAGGGGCAAATCGAGCGAGATGATTCGGCTGAGCCAAGTCATGTGAACCTCTGGGCTGATAAACCCGCGCTCGACCGAGAGGCGCAGAATGCGGTCAATCTGCTCCATTGAAAGCAGGCGATCCTGCAAGCTCTTTAGCTCGGTTCTGCGCTTCGAAAGGCTCTCGCCCTCGGCACGCACACGCCAAAAATAGGATGCCCTGCGCAGCACATCGAACTGCTTCGCGGCAAGGTATGCGGTGACCACGAGGGTCATGTCCTCGTAGGCGACCCCGACCGGAAACCTGAGTTTGTTGTTCTGCCAGAACTGCCAGTTGTAGAGCTTGTTCCAGCTGGTGGCATCGCCCAGAATCTCGGGCAAATCATTCACCGAAATCGCGGTTCGATCTTCTTTGAAGAAGGATGCCGTCGAGGTGCGATCGAAGTAGCGCGCACCGTAGAAGCACACCGCCTTGCCAACCACCAGTGGACTGCCAGAGGACTCGGCCTGCTTCACGAATCGACGGACTGCACCCAGCGGCAGCAGATCGTCGCTGTCTAGGAACATCACGTAGTCGGAATCCTCGACTCGGGCGAGACCCGCGTTTCGCGCCGCACCTAGGCCAGCGTTTTCTTGAGTCACCACCCGCATGAACCGGGTTCGATACATGAACCGGTCGATGATGGCGGCCGAGTTATCGGTCGCGCCGTCATTCACCACGATCAGTTCGAGATTCGGCCAGTTCTGTGCGCGGGCCGACCTTAGGCAGTCAGCCAAGAAGTTTTCGACGTTGTAAACCGGGATGATGATTGAGACCTTAGGAAGGTGCGTGGCCCGCCAGGTGGTGCGAAACCGCAGCCACCAAACCAGTCTCAGCCACGCGTATTTGATGCCCGGCACTGGGCCAGCGGCCAAAATCTTGCGTGCCGCAACTTTCAAAACATTCACTGTTTCGCTCCAAACAGTTCGTCAACGACCCGAACCGCGGCGTGGCCATCCTCTAGCAGGTTGAACTTGCGCTGCCAGGCGTGGTACTTCTCGCGATAGATCACCGCAAGGTCGGGCAGTTTGCTCAACGCATCCACCACCTCGGTGTCGCGCTTGAGGATTGGGCCTGGTGCCTCGCCCTCGAAATCGAAATAGAAACCGCGCTCGGCTCGATAGCGCTCGAGGTCAGGGGCGAGGAACAGCACCGGCTTGCCAGTAACCGTGAAGTCAAACATCACGCTCGAATAGTCGGTCACCAGAACGTCTGCCGCGATGTAGAGCTCGGTCACGTCAGGGTACTTGGTAACGTCAATGGCCCGGCCCGCAACCGATGACTTGTGGGCAGCGTGTGTGTTGGTGTGCCCGCGGTAGATCATCTGAAAGCCTGCTGGCAGTTCGATGTTTTCGTCCATGAAATTGACCGATTCCCAGTTGCCGGTTGGGCTGCGCTTGAAATCGCGCCAGGTCGGCGCATAGAGCACCACTGTGGTCTTGGGGTCGGTGATGCCAATCGATTCGCGGATGCGTTGGCGGTATTCGCCGTCAGCGGTGGTCAGGCGGTCGTTGCGAGGGTAACCGGTCTCGATGATCTTGCCCCGGTAGCCGAACGAGCCGGGGAAAATCGCCGTGCAGAACGCGCTCGGTGAGATAAGGGCATCCCAGTAGGTGGCCTCGCGGTCCATGGTGTCGAGGTAGCTCTTGGTGAGGTTGTTGTTCGGGATATCGCGGCCGAGTCGCTTTAGCGGTGTGCCGTGCCAGGTCTGCAGATAAACCTGCCCGGGTACCTTTCTGAAGTACCACGGAAAATTCGTGTTGTTCACCAAGTACCTGCTGGTAGCCAACGCGTTCAGCCAATCCTTCGAGCCGTGGCGAAGACCGATTGACCCGGCCGGCGCCTTGGTTTCGGGGCCGATGGTCCAAAAGAGTTTCAGGTCGCTGGGCAGTTCACCGCTCTCTTTGCGGCTCAGCACCTCGCGATAGATATCCAGCGGGTTGTCGCCGACTACCTTGCCCTGAAACGACTCGAACAGGATCGCGTTTTCGAGGGCATCGCCGTTGCCTGGCTTGTACTGCAACTTGCGAAGCCAGTCGGCACGACGACGCTTCAGAGCACCGAGGATGCGAGTCGGCGAATAGGTCTTGAGCAATCTCGGTAGGTTCACTGCGCGCTCCTGGTTCCGGCTCTGGAGCGGTCAACCGTCTTGGTCGCGCCGCGAACGAAGCCGAGGATAAAGCCCCAACCCCAACTCAGGTGCATGGTCGGCAAAACCACGATTAGCGCGATGCGCGACTTCAGGCTCAGTCGGCTCGCGGTGACCGCCAAGGCCGTGATTGCGGTTAGGTATGCGGCCGGCAGCAGAATGCCCAACAGGTGACCCGAAGCCAGCACAATCAGACTCACCAGAATCGACAGCACCAGAAGCGGCGGCAGGAAATAACGCTTGGATGCCCTTGCCGGATCACGCCTGGTCAGGTCGCCGCGCCAGACACCGGTCGAGTAAAACTGCTTGGCCAGCTTTGAGAAGCGCCCGCGCGGCCAATAGACGACCTCGAGTTCGGGGCTAAACCAGACCAGTCCGCCGGTTTGCTTGATGCGCTGAGCCAGATCCCAGTCCTCACCGCGGATGATCTTTTCGTCGTAGCCGCCCACTCGTTCGAGGGCCGATTTTCTGAAGATGCCCAGGTATGCGCTCTCGGCCTCGCCAGCCTTGCCACCAACGTGGTAGGCAGCGCCACCGATGCCGAACCTTGAGGTGTATGCCCAGGCGACGGCTCGCTGGAATGCGCTTCGACCGCGAGCCGCCATGACTCCGCCGAGCAGGTCAGCGCCGGTTTCCTGAAGGATTCGAATGCCGTCCTCGAGGTAGCCGGGCATGGGTTCGCTGTGCGCATCCACTCGAATAATGAAGTCGAATCGGGCCTTGGCGATTGCGGCATTGAGCCCAACGGTGGTCAGCCCTCGGGGGTTGTCCAGCAGCACCACGCGGTGGTCAGCGGCTAGCTTGGCGGCAATCTCGTTGGTTTTATCGGTGGATGGCCCGAGAGCCAAAATTAGCTCGAGCTCGCCCGAGTAGTTCTGGTCGAGGATTGCAGCGACGGCATCGGCGAGGTGGGCTTCCTCGTTGAGCACCGGCATGATTACCGTGAGCGGTGGAAGTGTCGCCATGTCTAATCGACCGTGGTGGATCCGGTGTGCTTGTTGTAAGCATCGACGACGGTCTGCGGATCGCCGTCCATCATCAGGGTGCCCTTTTCGATCCAGATGACGCGGTTGCAGGTGTCGAGGATCGACTTCATCGAGTGGCTAACCAAAAACAGGCTGCCGGCCCTGTCGCGCATCTCGCGCATGCGAGCCTCGCTTCGGGTGCGGAACTCCTGGTCGCCCACGGCGAGCGCCTCATCCACGATCAGAATTTCATGGTCGCGGGATGCCGCAATCGAAAAGCGCAAGCGTGCAGACATTCCCGAGCTGTAGGTGCGCATCGGCAAGTCGATGAATTCCTCGAGCCCGGCGAACTTGGTGATCTTGTCAACGTCTTCGAGGATCTGCTTGCGGCTGAAACCAAGCGCCAGACCACCGAGAACGATGTTCTTCTCGCCACTTAGGTTGGGCATCAAGACCGCGCCGACACCCAGCAGGGTTGGTCTCGCCGATGAGTAGATAGCGCCGCCGCTGGTCGGGGTGAGTCCGGCGATGGCTCGCATCAGGCTCGACTTGCCCGAGCCGTTTGAGCCGATGATGCCGATTGATTCACCCTCGTAAACGGTGAACGAAACACCCTTGATGGCGTGCACCTCTCGGAGCCCCATCTTTCGTGAGAACAACCCGCCACCGGCAGTTGCGCGGTTGGCGCGGCGGCCGCTTGAAAAGACCTTGTAGGTGATGTGAACGTCATCGACTACGACGACGGGCTTAGCGCTAGTCTTCGCGGCCATAACGCTCCTCTGCTTTCCAGAAGAAGAACACGCCGACGACTAGTGCGCCGACCGACCAGCCGATTGAGGTCATCCACAGAAATGGTGTGTCGGTGTGACCGTGCACCAGAAGTCCGCGGGTCAGCTGAATCAGGTCGTAAATCGGGTTGTACTGAAGGATCGCCAGCGCTGTAGGCCAAGGCTTTAGAACGGTGTCGAGGTGAAAGAAGATTCCCGAGGTGTAGAACAGCACGCGAACCACAAACGGCAACAGCTTGTTGATGTCGATGATGTGCACGGTCAAGCGAGCGATGATCATGGCGATGCCGAGGTTGAACATCGTGAACAGCAGCAGCACAGGAATCATCAGCAGCCACTTCCAGGTGATGCCCTGGCCGAACACCACGAGGCTGATCATCAGCAGAATGATCTGTGGCAGGGCGTTCAAGAACTGGCGAATAACTGCCGAAACCGGAAGCAAAACCCTCGGGAACGACAGCGAACGCACGAGTCCGGTATTGCCGGTGACCGAGGTTGCTCCGCTGGTCATCGAACCACTGATGTAAGAGAACAGAAAAACGCCGGTGAGCAAGAACGGAATGAAATTGTCAGGGCGATTCGAGCCCATCAGCACACCGAAAATCAGACCGTAAACCAGTGCCTGGATGGTTGGCAAAATCACGTTCCACCAGCGACCGAGTCGGTTCTTGGCATTTGCCGCTTGGTTGGCATAGATCGACATCGTCATCGCGAAGTCGCGGCGCTGCCATGCCTGAGCTAGGTAGTCCAGAAACGCGGGTCGGGCACCGACTCGTTTGAGTCCGTGCTCGCGGGCAAATTCTGCGAGGCTCATCCCGAAAAGTCTAACCCTGAGCCTTGAGCGACTTCTGAATCATGGCCCTGATCGACTTGAAGTTTGGGTAAGCCGGATCGATTGCCGGTGGCACCAACTCGAGCTTGTCGATGCCCTGCGCCCGAGCCTTGCGAGCCAGGTTGAAGTAGGTTCCGATCATGTCCGATGGCACATCGGTCTTGATCAGTTTTTCGCCGGCTACGGCAACCTGGCTGAAGTGCAGGGCGAGGTTTACGGGGCCGACCTGATCGAGAATCGCATCCTCAACTTCGCGCTGGCGACGCATGCGGTCGTAGTCGTTGGTGGTGTGGCGCGAACGGGCGTACCAGAGCGCTGTGTAGCCATCCATCTGCTGCAGACCCGGCTCAATCCAGCCCTTTACATCGCTCAAATCCTCGCGCTTACCGCCGATGGGCAGGCGTTCCTTGACGTCGATCTTCACGCCGCCGAGCGCATCCACCAGATTGGCGAACGCGGCCATGTCGATCATGACGAACGAGTGAATCTTGAGCCCGGTCACCCAGGACACCGCGTCTCGGGTCGCTTCGATGCCTGGGGTTGAACCCTGTGCGACGGCATTCGGATACAGGTCGGCGTGGTTGTCGGTCACATCTTTGTAGATGGCATTGATCAGACAGGTGTCACCGCAGCGCCAGCCATTTGGATAGATCTTGCGCATTGGTGAGCCCTCGACGAACTGCACCTTCTGCAGGTTGCGCGGGATACCGATGTTGACCGCGTGGCCGGTCAACGCATCCACGCTGATTACCGAGATTGAATCGGGGCGGATGCCGAAGCGGTCTTTGCCCGAGTCTGCGCCCAGCAGCATGATGTTGTATCGACCATCAGTTGGCAGATAGACGCCCTTCTGCACAAACATCGTGTTGAGCACACCGCTGGCGCTGGCGGTTAGGTTCGCCGCCGAAGCAAATCCGCTGGTGACTACGCCGCTGATGGCGACCATGGCAATCAGAACAATCCAGCGGTCGCGGCTCGGCAGTCGCCCGAGCTGCAGCAGGCGCAGGGTGTCCAAGGCAACCAGCGCATACATCGCGGTCAAGGTAACCAACACAATCGTGAGTGCGGTCATGAACCAGGACTGGGTGGCGACTGCCGCCAGCAGCTGGCCGTCGAATGGCAGCACCAGAATGCCCAGCAACAAAACCAACGCCCAGAAACCGATGGTGGCGACCAGAACGATTCGAGCGAATTTGCGGTTGCCGGCCAGCAGCTGGGCCGAACCGGGAACCAAAAATGAGAGCAGCAGCAACCACCAGGCGCGCTTTCGAAGCTGCTTGGGATTGGCTCGTTCTAGGTTGCGAAACGGGCTTCTGGCGAAGGCCGCCTGCGAAGAGGTGGAGTTACTCAAATTTGTGATTTCAGGTTCGCATTCTTTTCGGCGACCTGCTCCTTGAGAAGTTCGCTGTAGTTGGCGAGGTCACGGCTTAGCTTGTCGTCGAATGCACCGAGGATGCGTGCCGCGAGCAAAGCCGCGTTCTTGGCTCCGCCAATAGATACGGTGGCGACTGGGATTCCGCCAGGCATCTGCACGATCGAGAGCAGCGAGTCGAGTCCGTCGAGCTTGGCCAGCGGAACCGGAACACCGATGACCGGAAGCGTGGTTACCGAGGCCAGCATGCCCGGCAGGTGTGCCGCGCCACCGGCACCGGCGATGACCACCTTGAGCCCGCGGTCGGCCGCAGCTTTGCCCCACTCGATCATTCGCTCCGGGGTGCGGTGCGCTGAAAGCACCTCGACTTCAAATTCGATTCCGAAATCCTTGAGCACCGCGGCGGCATCCGACATCACGGTCCAGTCAGAATCCGAGCCCATCACAACGCCGACGAGGGGGTTTGCCATGACTGCTCCTAAGGATTCGCGAACCCCTAAATTTTAGTTTTTAGTCGCGCAAAACGGCGGCAGCGGCACGTGCTTGCTCTAGAGCCGATTCGGCGGTTTCGGCCAACACGGTAACGTGGCCCATCTTGCGACCCTTGCGGGCACTCTTGCCGTAGGTGTGAAACTTTGCTTCGGGATGCGCCTGCATCGCAGCCGCGAAACGCGAAACGAAGTCGTTCCGGTCGTCAACGCCGAGCAGGTTGACCATCACCGCACAGTTGGCTCGAGGCTCGGTCGAGCCCAACGGCAAATCGCTGACTGCCCGAAGGTGCTGCTCAAACTGGCTGGTCACCGAACCCTCGATCGAGAAGTGTCCCGAGTTGTGCGGCCGCATGGCGAGCTCGTTGATCAGCAGGCGACCATCGCGACTCTCAAACATCTCGACCGCTAGCACACCGGTCACGCCCAGGCCATCGGCGACGGTGCGAGCGATGTCAGCCGCTTGTCGCATCCGCTCGGAATCAACATTCGGAGCCGGTGCGATGACCTCGGCGCAGACTCCGTTTTGCTGGTTGGTCTGCACCAGCGGCCAGGCCTGGAATTCACCGCTCGAGCGGCGGGCGGAAAGCTGTGCCAACTCGCGAACGAAGTCAACCTTCTCTTCGGCAAGCAGGCTGCCGCCAACCGATTCCAGAATGTTCGGGCTAAGCCAATCGGCAGCATCCGCGGTGGACCTGACCACTCGGACACCCTTGCCGTCGTAGCCACCAATCGGAGTCTTCAGAATTGCGACTCCCCCGTTTTGCTGAATGAATTCCTCGAGTTGCTCGGCGGTCTGAATCTCGGCCCAGGCCGGCATCGGCAGGCCAAGTTCGGTCAGTCGCTGGCGCATGTGAAGTTTGTTCTGTGCAAAAGCGAGAGCCTTTGAGGGCGGCTGAACGCTAACGCCGCGTGCCTCGAGTTCGCTCAGCACACCAAGTGGAACGTGCTCGTGATCGAAGGTGATGACATCCACTGTTCTGGCGAAGTTCAGAACCACGTCGAGCTGGTTGTAGTCGCCAACCATCGTTGCGCCGAGTGCCGCCGACGAGCCCTCTGTCTCAGCCAACACCCGAACATCGAGTCCGAGGTGGATACCGGGCGCAAGCATCATTCGAGCCAGCTGGCCGCCGCCGATTACGCCAACGACTTTCGGCTTTTGCGATTCGGTCATCCCTTGCTCCTAGCCCAGCAGCTTCTTGAGTTCTGCCGCGACAGTCTTGGCCTTAGCCAGTCGCGCAAACTCGATTTCGCCCTGATCAGCGGTCACCAAAATCAAAGTCGATTTCGATTCGACGCGAACGTCCAGAATCTTCGACAGCGCAACCTTGCGGGCCGCGCCGAGCAGGCGATCGCGCACAAAAACATTTGCATTCGTTATCTCGAGCCAGGTGGCCAGATACTTCACGACTGGAAAGAACCAGAAAGCCAAAGCCAGAGCAGCGGCCACCGCATAGAAAAGTGTGGTCAACCAGGCTGCGGATGCGTCACTCGGCAACCTCGGGCCAATCACTGTGAGTGCGGCACTCTCGCCGGCAAGCAGCAGCATCGGCAGCACGAGCGTCGTGGCTCGCGCACGAATGCGCGCATACCGAAACTCTGAAACGAAACCCGATGAACTCACTCGTTAATTGTGCCGTAAGTGCATGACGTCGCCGGCAGCAACCGCGCGAACCGCATCCTCGTGGTCAAAGAGCACCTGGAGTCGACCCGAGAAGTCGATGCCTTTGGCTACCCCCAATTGCTCACTGGCATCGGGCAGAATCACGCGAACGCGGCGATCCAGAGTGAGGCAGTTCAGCAGCACAGCCTCTCGCAAACCGCTGGCGGCGTCTCCGGCGGCGGCAACGAACGGTCGATACAGGGCCTGCAGCTCGTCTAGGTAAGACCCGAGCATTTCGGCTCGCGATGGCGTCTGCGCTGAAGACTCGGATTCGGCGAGCGCCAAGCGAATCGAAGTCGCGGTTTCTACCGGCAACTCATCTTTGCTCTGGGTGAGATTTAGTCCGGCTCCAACTACCACACCCGAGAGATCGGGCAGCAGCTCGCTGAGCACCCCCGACACCTTGAGGTGGCCACCAAAACCCGTGGCTGCCGCTGAGCCGCTCTCGATAAGCACGTCGTTTGGCCACTTGACGCCGACCGCGACACCAGCTGGCAGGATGCGCTGCACCGCGCGACTCATGGCGAGCCCGGCCATCAGCGGCAACCACGAGAACGCGTCGGCCGCGATGGCCGGCTGAGGTTTCAGCAGCACCGAGACGAACAGGCTCGAGCCGGCAGGTGCGGTCCATGCTCGACCACTGCGGCCACGGCCGGCCGTTTGAAAGTCGGCGACTCGCACCGCAAAGTCAGGCAGCTCGGTGTGATTCGGCAACGAGCCATCGGCGGATCCCCGAATCAGATCAGTGTTGGTCGAACCGGTGCTTTCAACGTGAGACAGCAGGGGAATTCGCTGGGCAAGCGGCTCGAACTCGGTCATGGCTCAAAGAGTACTCGCAGGGGTGCACGGGACGCGGCAGACTGTGGCATTTCACTAACGAAAACGGCATCCCTTAGTGGAAAACCTTCAAACAATATGGGTTCTATCGCCGTTAGGCTAACCCCATGACCTTTGAGAATACCTATACCCAGGCCATTCGAATCAACCCAGATATCGCCACCACAGCTGGCAAGTTGGCCGACCTTCGGGCCAGGTATCACGAGGCGGTTACCGCGGCCGGCGAGGCGGCGATTGCGAAGCAGCACGCCAAGGGCAAGAAGACCGCTCGCGAGCGCATCGAAGCGCTGCTCGACCCGGGTTCATTCGTCGAGATTGACGAGTACGTTCGTCACCGCAGCACGGCATTCGGCATGGATGCGAAGCGCCCGTACGGTGACTCGGTGGTCACCGGCGTTGGCACCATCAACGGTCGCCAGGTCGCACTGTTTTCGCAGGACTTCACGATTTTCGGCGGCTCGCTCGGCGAGGCAGCCGGCAACAAGATCATCAAGGTCATGGATCTGGCGCTGGCAACCGGTGTGCCGATGATCGGCATCCTAGATTCAGGTGGCGCTCGCATTCAGGAGGGCGTAATCGCGCTCGGCAAGTACGGCGAAATCTTCAAGCGCAACACCATGGCATCGGGTGTGATCCCACAGATCTCGATCGTCATGGGCCCTGCCGCTGGCGGCGCTGTTTACTCACCTGCGCTGACTGACTTCGTAATCATGGTCGACAAGACCTCGAACATGTTCGTGACCGGCCCAGACGTGATCAAGACTGTGACCGGCGAGGACGTCGGCATGGAAGAGCTCGGTGGCGCTCGCGCGCACAACGAGCGATCGGGTGTTGCCCACTACCTGGCCAGCGACGAGGATGACGCGATTGACTACGCTCGTGCGCTGCTGTCATACCTGCCCGAGAACAACCTGAGCGAGACTCTGGTCTTTGACTCGCACGCCGAGCTCGAAATCACCGATGAAGACCGCAAGCTCGACAAGGTGATTCCTGACTCGCCAAACCAGCCTTACGACATGCACACCATCATCGAGAGCATCGTCGATGACAACGAGTTCCTCGAGGTTCAGCCGCTGTTCGCACCAAACATCCTGATCGGTTTTGCGCGAGTTGATGGCCGAAGCGTCGGCATCGTGGCCAATCAGCCGCAGCAGATGGCCGGAACCCTAAACATCGACGCAGGCGAAAAGGCCGCCCGTTTCGTGCGTTTCTGTGACGCATTCTCGATTCCGATTCTGACCCTGGTGGATGTGCCAGGCTACCTGCCAGGTACCGACCAGGAATGGGCGGGTGTGATTAGGCGAGGCGCGAAGCTGCTTTACGCATACGCCGAGGCGACAGTTCCGCTAGTCACCGTGATTACCCGCAAGGCATACGGTGGCGCATACATCGTCATGGGTTCGAAGCAGTTGGGTGCCGACATCAACCTGGCCTGGCCGACCGCAGAGATCGCGGTTATGGGTGGTCAGGGTGCCGTCAACATTCTGTTCCGCGAGCAGATCAAGCAGGCCGAAGAGAGCGGTGCAGACGTGAACGCGGTTCGCGCAAAGCTCGCCGCCGAGTACACCTACAACGTGGCCAGCCCGTTCTTGGCCGCCGAGCGAGGCGAGCTCGACGGAATCATCGAGCCGGCCGCGACCCGTATCCAGGTAATCAAGGCGCTTCGAGCCCTGCGCACCAAGCGTTCGAACCTGCCGCCTAAAAAGCACGGAAACATTCCGCTGTAACCATGAGCGAAGAGCAGAACTCAACCGAACAGCTGCAGCAGCTCATGCAGGTGGTGCGAGGCAACCCGACTCCTGAAGAGCTGGCCACAGTAATCGCGCTGATCGCCGCAGCCAACGCCGAAGCCCAGCAGCAAACTGCCGGACTCGAGCGTAAACTAACCTCTACTTGGTCGCGTAACGCATCCATGCTGAGGGGTTCGATTCAACCCGGGCCCGGTCAGTGGAAGTTCGCCTCGCGCACCAGATAAGCCACACCAGCCCCTTTGCAATAACTCTCAGCTACAACCCGTTTGCAACGACAGTTCGCACTAAGTGAAGGAATCCGCAATGAAGCGTGAAACTACTCAGATTGACCAGATTGCCGACCGCTGGGTCGACAAGATGGCCGAGCTCAGCCCAAGCTACTCGACCTACATCGGTCGCCCTGGCCTCGAGGACAAACTCGACGACCCATCGCCAGAGGCGCACGAGCGTCAGATGGCCGAGACCAAGAAGGTGCTCGCCGAACTTGCAACCGCGACCCCGCAGGATGCCGTTGACGAAGTAACCCTCGACGCCATGCAGCGCTCGCTCGGACTCAGCATCGAGATCGGCGAGACCGGCCTCTGGAAGCGCGAGCTAGATGTGCTGACCTCACCGGCTCAGGGCATCCGCGACATTTTCGACATTTCGCCTACCGCTACCGAGCAGGACTGGACCCACATCGCGGCTCGTCTGCGCGCCGTGCCTGGTGCGGTCGAGGGTTACATCCGCAGTCTGCGCGAGGGTATCGCAGCGAAGGACACCCCCGCCAAGCGTCAGGTCGAGTGGGTGCTGCGCGAGACCAAGAACCTTGCCGGCGACGAGAGCTTCTTCATCAAGTTCGCAGCTGGTGCAAAGCCTGAGAGCGGCGAACTGCCAGAGAGCCTCAAGGCCGACCTCAACAAGGCGAGCCTGGTTGCCGCCGAGGGGTACGGCAAGCTGGCCGAGTTCCTCGAGTCAGAACTGCTGCCAAATGCCAACACCGTGGATGCGATCGGGCGCGAGCGCTACGCTCTGCTGAGCCAGTCGTTCCTGGGCGCCAAGGTTGACCTTGACGAGACCTACGAGTGGGGCATCGAGGAACTGGCGCGCGTTACCCGCGAGCAGAACGAGGTCGCCAACCAGATCAAACCTGGCGCAACCGTGCAAGAGGCAATCGAGGTGCTCAACAACGACGCCAGCCGCAAGCTGCACGGCACCAAGGCGCTTCAGGAGTGGATGCAGAACCTCAGCGATGCCGCCATCGATGCCCTGAGCGGAACCCACTTCGAAATCGCAGAGCCGCTGCGCAAGCTCGAATGCATGATTGCTCCGAGCAACTCGGGAGCCATCTACTACACCGGCCCGACCGATGACTTCAGCCGCCCAGGCCGCATGTGGTGGTCGGTGCCAGAGGGCGTCGAGGAGTTCGACACCTGGCGCGAAACCACGACCGTGTATCACGAGGGTGTGCCTGGTCACCACCTGCAGGTGGCTCAGGCGGTTTACAACCGCGAGCAGCTCAACTCGTGGCGCCGCATGGCGTCGTGGACCTCGGGTCACGGCGAAGGCTGGGCGCTTTACGCAGAGCGCCTAATGGCCGACCTGGGCTTCTTGAACGACCCGGGCGACCGCCTCGGCATGCTCGACGGCCAGCGCATGCGTGCGGCCCGAGTGGTGCTGGACATCGGTGTTCACCTTGGCAAGAACCGTCTCGACGGCAACGGCAAGTGGGACTTCGACTACGCGCTCGAGTTCATGGGCAACAACGTCAACATGTCAAAGGAGTTCGTCAACTTCGAGGTGCACCGCTACTTCGGTTGGCCAGGACAGGCACCGAGCTACAAGATCGGTCAGCGTATCTGGGAGCAGATCCGCGACGAGTACGCGGCTCGCAAGGGCGCATCCTTCGACATCAAGGAATTCCACCGCGAGGCACTCAACCTCGGTGGCCTAGGTCTCGACACCTTGCGCGCAGCACTGCTCGGCAAGTAATCGACCACATCAGCAGCGAAGGCGGTGTCCCCCAAAGTGGGGACACCGCTTTTTCTTTGGGATGTGCGCTATTGCGAAAGAATTGACGAGGTTGAGGATGTTCCAAGGGGGAAGCCTCACCTGGGGATCCGGAACCTAGGATTCGGATGGGGTTGAAAGGTCGCTCTTCGGAGCGACCTTTTCATCTTTAACGGGACCACTAGCCACCGGAGCCTGAAGTCGCAGCCAAAGCCTCGGAGCGTTGTCGGAATCCTCGAACGCGGCAACCGTAATGTGCCAGGTTTCATCTCGCGGGGCTCGCACCGTAACTCGACCCGAAGTCACATGATCTAACGCTTCGGCTACCTGCGCCAGCAGACCTTCGCGGGCCTTGGCGCTTAGCTGTTTTAGGCCACCTTCATCAAGCACGTTTACCGCTACTCCCCTGCGACGGGCGCGCTCGACTGCCTCGCGGGTCTGGTCATTCAACAGGTCGCGGCCGCGGATCTCATCGCGCAGCGCGGCCTCGAGCAGGCGCGCCTCAACTCGCTCGCTCGCGCTTAGGGCATCCCCGGCGGCAATCCGGTCGAGCATCGGACGAGCCCTTTGCAGGGTGGTGGTTAGCAGATTGGCGCGCTGCCTGCCCGCCGCCGCCATCGAGGCAGCTGTGGCCTGTGATTCGACAGTGCGAAGTTCGTAAACTTCGAGTTCAGCCGCGATGCCGGTGAGTCCGAGCTTGACGGCCGTGCAACCGGCAGTAAACATCAGCGCCCCGAGCAGGCCGGAGTCGAAGAAATTCTGAATCCCAGCCCAAAGAATTACCTCGATAACCATTGCAGCGATGCCGATCCAAGCGATCAGGATATGCCCGCGAATTAGCACTGCAGACATCAGGGTGGCGATTCCCATTACGTACCAGGTCGAGTAGTTATCGAAGTTCTCTGACGGCAACTGAGACTGTGCCAAAGCTGGGATTATCAAGGCCGCGCTGGCCGCAAAGAACGCCTGCGTCGAGGGAATCCGAATGCCGCGATACAGCAGAATCGTGGTCGAAACGGCAACTACATAGATGACGATGGATGCGATTGCCGCACTCGGCTCAAGGTAGTTTTCAACCGAAACTGCGCCGAGCAGCGCGTGAAAGAGCGCGTATGCCATTGCGATCCAGGTCAGCAGCGAACGGTTCAGGTAAATCACTTTTCACCCCACATGATCACCACGGTGCAGCCACGACCTGGCTCGGAATTGATTTTCACCGAGCCGCCAACGGTTTCCATGCGGCGGCGAACCGATAGCCGAATACCCAAACGCGAACGTGGGATGCGCGCCTCGCGGAACCCGCGACCGTCGTCTTCGACCACAACCTTCACCGAGCGACCCTTAGCCGATAGTCGAAGCTGGCGTTTGGTGACCTGCACCCCCGCGTGCTGCAGCGAATTGGTAATCGACTGCATGGTGGCTTCGAGAATCGACTCGGCTACCTCGCCGGGAATCGAGAACTCATTCGCGATCGAGGTGCTGACTTCAAGTTCCGGCGCAAGCGACTTGGCGGATTCTGCGAGCGCGTCAAAGTATGACGCGACAGATACCGCTGGGGCATCCTTGGGATTCTGAGCAACGGCGATTCGATCAAGGGCCTGCTTGGCCAACGCGGCCGCCGAATCGATCTCGTTTGCCGACCTGGCGTTTGCGGCCGACAGCAGCGTGGTGAGCACCGAGTCGTGCACCAGGGCGTTGAGTCGATCGCGCTCGGCTTCTTCGGCCTGAACCGAGGCACTCCTGATTGCAGCCGCGGTGCGGTTTGCGATGGCGATGTCGAGCTTGAACGCCTGCTGCCTGAGCGCAACCAACAGGGCACCCAGCAGCGTGCTGAAGAAGAATGCCAACAGCGTGTCTTGGGCAGCCGTAAACGCATCGTGCTCGCCATACGCTGGCAGCTGCAGCAGCAGGAACCAGGTGAGGTGCAGCCCAACCGCCGCAATGGAGGCCTGGGGTGGCTTGTATGCGCCAAAGGCATTCAGGCCCGCGATTGCCAGCATCCACCAGAGCCAAGGCAGATCACCCGAAGCCAGTTGTTGGCCCGGTGCCAGCATCAGAGGCCAAGCGACAATTCCCAGAAAGGTTGCCACGTGCAGGGCCGTGTACCACGGAATAATGTTTCGCTTGGTGAACGCGGCGAATAGCTGACCGAGCTGGGCGATTGAAATCACGGCAACGCCCAACCACAACCCGACCGGGCTCAGCAGCTCAGCCTGCAGGAATGCCTTGGGCACGGCCTGCAAGAAGGTGATCGCAGATGCCGCTGCCGCCGCGGTGCGCGCAATCATCGAATCCACCTGGGCGACCGAAAACTTCTCTGAGGACGAATTGAATGGATACGCCCAGTGGGTGGTCGAGAGTTTGCCGACCTCGGCGTCTAGTTCTGGCTCAGAGCTGGTTGGCGACAATCAAACCCTCTTCGATGGCTCGAACCACCAGATCTGCCTTGTCTGGCGACGGGCGACCGACGGCCGAGTACTTGCGACGCACTCGGTCGATGTGCTCGCGCACCGTACTCTCTTTGATCTTCAAGGCAGCCGCAACCTGCTTCAACGCGAAACCGGATGCATATAGCTGCAGCACCTCTCGCTCGCGGGGCGACAGCCCGGCGGTGGCCTTGAACTCGGAGTCTGAGTCAATCGCGGCCGAGGTCTCGGTGTTGTTGACCTCGATACCCGATGCCACGAGCTGAATCGCTTCGACCAGGTCATCCATCGACTGTGATTTCTTGATCACTGCAACGGCACCGGCCCTCAGTGCTTCAGCCAGCGGAGCCGGACGATCGGCGATGCTGAAGATCAGCACCTTGAGTCCAGCCTCGACCAGCTTTGCGACGTTGAGCCCTGGCGAAGATGAATCGGCGAGCGAGAGATCGAGCACCACCACGTCGCAAACTTCGGTCAGGGATGCGTCGGCGGCGAGTCCGCTTCGCAGCGACTCGAGCAATTCGTCTGCTGTCGCCGCAACCGCTGCGAGCTGAAAACCATTGATGTGGCAGCAGGCCCGAAACCCGAGCCGAACGGCATCGTGGTCATCGACCATCGCGACGCGGATCTGCTCGTTCGAAATCAGCATGAGGCTAGATTATGAGTCTTTTCGTACCAGGCTTGCGACGCACTCGACGTGGTGAGTGTGCGGAAACAGGTCAAACGCGCGAAGCTTCTGCAACTCGTAACCGCCGGCCAGAAGCGACTTCAGATCTCGGGCCAGTGCGATTGGGTCGCAGGCCACATAGACGATGTGCTTTGGCGCAAACTCGATAAGGCGCTCGATTACCTTGGCACCCGCACCGCTGCGCGGAGGGTCGAGCACCACGGTGGCGCGTGATGGGGTGTCTGCCGCACCGGCCGCCTTGGCCTTCTTGCGTTCGGCTTTGGCCTCGGCAGCCTTCTCGTTCATGAATCTTTCGGTCGGCTGGCAGACGGCGCGCACGCGAGGCAGGTCGCTTAGATTGAGCGACGCATCCTCGGTGGCCTGCTTGAACGACTCGACTGTGGTGACTCGCGAGTCGTTACCGAATCGGGCCGCGATAGCACCGGCAAACAACCCGACACCGCCATACAGGTCTAGATTGTCGGCATCCTTATCGAAACCGACCTCGGCAATCATTCCGTTGACGGCATCGGTCAGGATCGCGGGAGCCTTCTTGTGCACCTGCCAGAATCCGCCCGGGCTGATTCGAAATGTACGGCCGCCGGCGCGTTCGACCATTCGATCGGTTGAGCTGAGCTTCGAGTCAACCTTGATGACCACCTGGCCGGTGCTCGAGGCGGCAACCTCAATCTTCTTGACGCCCTGGTAGTTGCGGTTCTGCATCTCGAGTTCTTGGATGTCCTCGACAGCCAGCGGCAACGACTTCACCCTGACCACGTCGTGAGTGCGCTCACGGAACGGACCCACATCGCCGAAGTCGTTTACCTGCAGCTGGATGCGGGTGCGGTAGCCCAAACCGTTTGCCTCGTCGTCGCCTGGTGCCGGCTCGACAACTGGGCGAAGCTCCACGCCAGCCATACGGCTTAGCGCCTCTTCGATCACGTCAGCCTTGAGGTCGCGCTGTCGCGAAAGCTTGATGTGACCGAACTCGGCACCACCGGCATTGCCAGTTCGTGACTGCGGGTCGAATTCTGCCTCTGGCCAGACGTGGGCGACGCGGTCGGCCGATGCCTCGAGGATCTGCACTGGTTCGGCTCGACAGAACGAGCCGCCGCGGTCCTCGAAAACTCGCACCTTGGCACGCTCACCCGGCAGAACGTGGTTGACAAAAACAACTCGTCCCTCATGACGGGCAACGAAGATGCCGCCGTGAGCCACCTTCTCGATGGTCACTTCGAAGCTGCGGCCGAGCCATGATTCACGGGTAGTTGATTTGTTCACCTGATAAGTGTGCCAGAGTTATGGCGTGACTCGATTGGTATTGGCTTCGACCTCGCCCGCTCGCCTGCGTTTGCTGCGCGACGGCGGCATCGAACCGGTCACGATTTCGCCCGGTGTTGACGAGGATGCGCTAGTCGCCGAGCTCACCGCACTCGGGCAAATCCGCAACACACACGACATGGTTTTGGCCCTGGCCCGCGCCAAGGCTGAGGCGGTAGTCGCCAATCCGCTTGCCCAAAACGCGCTGATTCTCGGCTGCGACTCAAGCCTCGACCTCGATGGAGTTGCCCTCGGCAAACCGCACGAGCCAGAGGTGGCCAAGGCTCGCTGGCAGAGCATGCGCGGCCGTTCGGGTCAACTGTTCAGCGGTCACTGGCTGATCGACAACCGCTCGGCAGCCGCGACAGGTTTGGGCGCGGTCAGCGCATCCACCGTTCACTTTGCCGACATCAGCGATGCCGAAATCGACGCGTATGTGGCGACCGGCGAACCGCTGAAGGTTGCAGGGGCGTTCACAATCGACGGGCTGGGCGGAGCATTTCTGCGCGGCATCGAGGGCGATTCGCACACCGTGGTTGGCCTGTCGCTGATCACCCTGCGCGAACTGGTGCGGTCGTTCGACATTGAGTACCCATCGCTCTGGAACCGCTGAAACGACGCCGGTTGGGGCTTGTGGGCGCTTCATAGGTTTCCACAGCGAAATCGAGATTATTTTGTAACTGCCCTCCAATAAATCGCTTCTGCGAGCCAATAGGCTTGGGGATTATGACTGCAACTGCACGCAAAATCACCAAGGTTCTGATTGCAAACCGAGGCGAAATCGCCGTTCGAATCATTCGAGCCGCTAAGGATTCTGGGCTCGGATCGGTAGCCATTTATGCCGACCAAGACCGCGACGCACTGCACGTCAAGATGGCCGACGAGGCATACGCCCTGCACGGCACGACCTCGGCCGAGACCTACCTGGTCATTGACAAGATTCTTTCGATTGCCAAGAAATCGGGTGCGGATGCGATTCACCCCGGCTACGGCTTTCTCGCCGAAAACGCAGACTTCGCTCGCGCGGTAATCGCCGCCGGCATCATCTGGATCGGCCCTGGCCCAGAGGCAATCGAACGCCTCGGCGACAAGGTTTCGGCACGTCACGTCGCCGAGAAGGTCGGCGCTCCACTGGCCCCTGGCACCATCAACCCGGTTTCGGGTGCAGCCGAAGTCTTGGACTTCGTTGCGCAGCACGGTGTTCCGGTAGCAATCAAGGCGGCTTTCGGCGGTGGCGGCCGCGGCATCAAGGTCGCCTACAAGACCGATGAGGTTCAAGAGCTGTTTGAATCGGCGACCCGTGAGGCGATTGCGGCCTTCGGTCGCGGCGAGTGCTTCGTCGAGAAGTACCTCGAGAAGCCGCGTCACGTCGAGACCCAGTGTTTGGCCGACATGTACGGAAACGTCGTGGTGGTTTCGACCCGCGACTGCTCGCTGCAGCGTCGTCACCAGAAGCTCGTCGAAGAGGCACCAGCGCCGTTTTTGACCCCAGACCAAAACGCGCGCCTGTATGCCGCATCCAAGGCAATTCTCAAAGAGGTCGGTTACCTCGGCGCAGGCACCTGTGAGTTCTTAGTTGCTCAGGACGGCACCATTTCGTTCCTCGAGGTCAACACCCGCCTGCAGGTGGAACATCCGGTTTCTGAAGAGGTCACCGGCCTCGATCTGGTGCGCGAACAGTTCCGTTTGGCCGAGGGTGGAGTGCTGGATTACCCGGAC
>ERZ650311.297-NODE-297-length-32665-cov-5.125054_pt1 | contig 32665 bp, 29 predicted proteins | sample MGYA00376247_ERZ650311 | MGnify/ENA primary metagenome ERZ650311 (study PRJEB26733, sample SAMN07839324) | wastewater metagenome | biome: small river; feature: stream; material: water | place: USA: North Carolina | collected 2016-07-28 ...
TTACGACCAGGTAAGCCTCAGTGATGCAATCGTTGGAGATGCTGCCGGCTACCTACTCGAAAACCAGGTCGCAACCGTTGCCCTGCACGAGGGTAACCCGATCTACGTTGAACTACCAGCTTCAGTCATCCTAGAAATCACCTACACCGAGCCAGGCCTTCAGGGTGACCGCTCAACCGGCGGAACCAAGCCAGCAACCCTCGAAACCGGCAAGGTTATTCAGGTTCCTCTGTTCGTTGAGCAGAACACCAAAGTCAAGGTCGACACTCGCACCAGCGAATATCTCGGCCGCGTAACCGAATAAGTTGAGCGCCAGAACTAAGGCGCGCAAGCGCGCTATTGATGCTGTTTTTGCCGCTGATCTTCGCAAGATTTCGCCGCTGACCCTTCTCGACGACACCGCAGATTTAGTGTCAGATCGTCAGAACCAGGGTGAGATTTTCGGCTATGCACGCGAAATTGTCGAAGGTGTTATCGAACACAACGAAGAAATCGATGATTTGCTCGAAACATATTCGCAGGGCTGGTCTCTTGATCGCATGCCAAACCTAGACCGAGCAATCTTGCGAGTGGCCGCCTGGGAGATCCTGCACAATTCTGATGTTCCTGACCCGGTGGCTATCAACGAAGCAGTTGAACTTGCTAAAGAGTTGTCGACCGATGAGTCTGGGTCGTTTATCAACGGCCTGCTGTCCAGAATTTCTAGCACCAAAACTGTCAAATAATTAAAAAACTCAGTATTTTTCTGGGCAAGCGGCGGTTTCGCCATGGCGCTCGGTTAGAGTAATACAAACATCCTTTAAAGCTGTCCAGAGAGGCAGAGAAGGAGGCGAGCGTGAGTTCACGCACCGTCTTGAGCAGCGACGACATGAAGCGCGCGATTACGCGCATTGCTCACGAAATTCTTGAGTCAAACACAGCCCTGCAAAAATCTGGCACCGGCAATTTGGTCATTTTAGGAATTCCCACACGCGGCGTAATTTTGGCAGAGCGCATCTTCGATGTAATCCAGAAAAACGAACCGACAGCCACGCGCGAAAACATGCTGGGGCGCCTTGACATCACCATGTATCGTGACGACCTCGGCTCAAACCCGACCCGAAGCGTGACCGAGACGCTCATTCCTGGCAACGGCATTGAAGACGCCGTGGTTGTTTTAGTTGACGACGTTCTGTTCAGCGGGCGCACAATACGCGCGGCAATGGATGCCCTTCGAGACTTTGGGCGACCACGTGCGGTGAGACTTGCGGTGTTAGTAGACCGTGGACATCGCGAGCTACCAATCCGTGCTGATTTTGTCGGAAAGAATTTGCCGACCAGCCGCGATGAGCGCATTCAAGTTCAGTTGCTCGAAGTCGATGGTGATGATTCGGTGGTGATTTCATCGTGAAATATTTGCTTTCAGCACAAGATCTGAACCGCGATGAGGCGATTGCGCTCTTAGATTTGGCCGAAGAGATGTCTGAGGTGAATCACCGCGACATCAAAAAACTGCCGACACTGCGTGGTCGAACAGTGGTCAACCTGTTTTTTGAAGACTCAACCCGCACCAGAATCTCATTCGAGCTCGCGGCAAAGCGACTATCGGCAGATGTGATTAATTTTTCTGCCAAAGGCTCGTCGGTTTCGAAGGGCGAAAGCCTTAAAGACACCGCGCAAACCCTCGAGGCAATGGGTGCTGATGCTGTGGTAATTCGACACCCAGCTAGCGGTGCGGCAAATGTCTTGGCTCACAGCGGATGGATCAACGGCTCGATTGTCAATGCTGGTGACGGCACGCATGAGCACCCGACCCAGGCCCTGCTTGATGCTTTTACAATGCGTAAGCGGATTCACGGCGTGGCATCAAAAGGCAAGGCGCTAGATGGCGTCAAAGTTGTAATCGTGGGTGACATTTTGCACTCACGCGTGGCTCGCTCAAACCTTTGGCTTCTTAACACCCTCGGAGCAGAAGTTCACTTTGTGGCCCCGCCGACGCTTCTTCCGGCTAACCCCGCGACCTGGAACGCCACCTTGCACCATGACCTTGATCTGGCAATTGCTTCGGTGAAGCCCGATGTTGTCATGATGCTGCGCATTCAACTTGAGCGCATGAACGCTTCGTTCTTTCCGAGTGAGCGCGAATATTCAAGAATTTGGGGTTTCAATGCAGAGCGTCTTGCCACTATTGGTGAGCGAACCCTTTTGATGCACCCTGGCCCGATGAATCGCGGCCTTGAAATTGATGCAATCTCAGCCGACAGTCCAAATTCGACTGTGCTCGAGCAAGTTGCAAACGGCCTGTCTGTTCGCATGGCCGTCTTGTTTCAATTGATGTCTTCTGAGAGGAGCGCAAATGTCTAATTTGTTGCTAAAAAATGCCACCTTGGCCGACGGATCAGCTGTCGACATCGAAATTTCTGGCGAAAAAATCTCGCAAGTCGCCACTGCCGGCTTTCTAAAGTCTGAGGCTAAGACTCAGATTGACTGCAGTGGGTTGATTGCCCTGCCGGGGTTTGTCGACCTTCACACTCACCTTCGAGAGCCGGGTTTCGAACAAAGTGAAACCGTATACACCGGAACCGCTTCTGCGGCTCTAGGTGGATACACCGCGGTTCACGCAATGGCAAACACCAGTCCGGTAGCCGACACAGCCGGAGTTGTCGAGCAAGTAAAAGCGCTTGGCGATGAGGCAGGATTTGTGCAGGTTTATCCGATTGGCGCAGTCACGGTTGGCCTTAACGGCACTCAAATGGCTGAACTTGGCGCGATGGCAAAGTCAAAAGCAAATGTGCGCGTTTTTTCAGACGACGGAAAGTGCGTTCACGACCCAGTGATCATGCGACGTGCGTTGGAATATGTAAAAGCATTCGATGGAGTTATCGCCCAGCACGCACAGGAGCCTCGACTAACCGAGGGTGCTCAAATGAATGAGGGTCAAGTTTCAGCTGATCTTGGTTTAGCGGGTTGGCCGGCCGTAGCCGAAGAGTCGATCATCGCCCGAGACGCACTGCTTGCAGAGCATGTTGGCTCGCGACTGCATGTTTGCCACCTTTCAACCAAGGGTTCGGTTGAGATTGTTCGCTGGGCAAAGGCACGCGGAATTCAAGTCACCGCCGAGGTGACCCCACATCACCTGCTGCTAACCGAAGAGCTCGCTCGCACCTATGACGCAAAATACAAAGTCAACCCACCGCTTCGAACCCAAGAAGACGTTGAGGCACTGCGCGAGGCGCTAGTCGACGGAACCATCGACATAATCGCCACCGACCACGCACCACACCCAATCGAAACTAAAGACTGTGAGTGGGCAGCCGCGGCTTTTGGCATGGTTGGTCTTGAAACTGCTGCTTCGGTGGCTCAATTGGTGCTTATCGAATCGGGCAAATCTAACTGGCAGCGCCTGGCTGAAGTTATGTCTTTGAACCCAGCGAAAATCGCTGGCGACAGCGGTCACGGCGAGGCAATTGCAATCGGTGCGTTCGCTAACCTTGCGCTAATCGACCCTAAAGCCAAGCGCAACATCACCAGCCAAACAGCTTCGAAATCAGTCAACAACCCGTATGCCGGGCTAGAAATGCCGGGAGCTGTTGTTCACACCGTCTTCAAGGGTCGCCTAACCGTGACTGACGGAAAACTAGTCAGCGGCGGTTCGCGCTAATGCAAAAATACATAGTCTCGGCGCTTTTGCTGGTTGCATTCGTTTCGCTGGTTGCACTCGCAATTCGAGTTTGGCTGAACCGACGAAGCACGCAAGAGCAGGTTCTAGAGCAGCCACTTGCCGTCTTCGAGAGTGAAACGCTCAAGTCAGCTTCGGGTTTTTATGTTGCAACTACATTTGCCGGTGAGCCACTAAATCGAGTTTCTGCGTTTGGCCTAGGGCACCGAGGCAAGGCTGATTTTGAATTGTCGATCGAAGGAATCTCGATCATTCGACAGGGCGAGAAGTCATTTGCCATTGGCAGGGCCGACATATTGGCCATTTCGCTGCAACAGGGCACGATTGACCGAGTTGTTGAGTCAGAAGGCTTAATTTCTATCGTCTGGCGGCTGGGCAAGTCATCAGTTGAAACCAGCCTGCGAATCGTCGACAAGTCTGCGCGCGCGAGCTTTTATGCAGCGCTAGAAAATTTAGCAAGTAAGGAAGTCAAAAATGACTAAGGCAATTTTGTTGCTCGAAGACGGCCGTGCATTCACCGGCCGTGCATACGGGCGCGTCGGCAAGACTCTTGGCGAGGCGGTGTTCGCGACCGGCATGACCGGCTATCAAGAGACATTGACCGACCCGTCGTATGCCGGGCAGATTGTGGTTCAGACCGCGCCGCACATTGGCAACACCGGAGTAAACAGTCGCGATGAAGAGTCCCGCAAAATCTGGGTCGCTGGATATGTAGTGCGCGATGCGTCTCGTGTGGTCAGCAACTTTAGAGCTGAAACTTCGCTCGATGCTGAGCTTGAGAAATTCGATGTCGTTGGCATTTCAAATGTTGACACGAGAGCGCTAACTCGCCACCTGCGTTCGGCCGGATCAATGCGTGCTGGAATTTTCTCGGGCGCAGACGCGGAACGGCCTATTGCCGAGCTTCTTGCTGAGGTTCAAGGGTCTGTCAAAATGCAGGGGCTATCGCTTAGCGATGCAGTAACTGTGTCGCAACCGTATTCAGTATCAGCCGAAGGCGAGCGCATTGGCAAGGTTGCAATCGTTGACCTCGGAATCAAGAATTCGACAATTGAACACATGGCGGCTCGTGGCCTTGAAGTTGAGGTTTTTCCGGCCAAGGTCGACGCGGCAACTTTGCTAAACGCCAAAGCCGACGCAGTGTTCTACAGCAACGGCCCTGGTGACCCTGAGGCGGCGCAAGGCCAAGTTGAGGTTCTTCAGCAGGTTCTAAAAGCCGGTGTTCCCTTCTTCGGAATCTGCTTTGGCAATCAGCTTCTCGGTCGAGCACTTGGCTTCGGAACATACAAGTTGCCGTTTGGACACCGCGGAATTAATCAGCCTGTGCTAGACCGCAAGACCGGCAAAGTTGAAGTCACCGCGCACAACCACGGGTTCGCTGTGAAAATCGATGGCGGCCCTGAGGTAGTCAGCCCAGCCGGTTTCGGCCGCGTTGCCGTCAGTCACGTTTCGCTAAACGACAACTGCGTTGAGGGTCTAGAGTGCCTCGATATTCCCGCATTCTCAGTTCAATATCACCCAGAGGCCGCTGCCGGCCCACACGATTCCAGCTATCTTTTCGACCGTTTGGTTGACCTGATTCAGACCAGCAAGAAGGCCAAATAATGCCAAAGCGTTCAGACATCAAAAGCGTTCTAGTTATCGGCTCTGGGCCGATTGTTATCGGTCAGGCTTGTGAGTTTGACTATTCAGGCACCCAGGCATGTCGCGTTTTGCGCGAAGAGGGCATCCGTGTGATTTTGGTGAACTCAAACCCGGCCACCATTATGACCGACCCTGACTTTGCCGACGCCACCTATGTCGAGCCGATCACGCCTGAGGTGATCGAAACCATCATCGCCAAAGAGCGCCCTGATGCTGTTTTGCCAACCCTTGGTGGTCAGACCGCGCTAAATGCGGCTATGGCCCTTCACGAGCGCGGCATTCTTGAAAAATATGACGTTGAGCTCATCGGTGCCAAGGTTGACGCCATCAAGAAGGGTGAAGACCGCCAAATCTTCAAGCAGCTAGTGCTTGACGCAGGAGCCGATGTAGCTAAGTCAGTTATCTGCGGCACCCTTGACCAAGCTCTTGCTGCGGTTGAAGAGCTGAAGTATCCAGTTATGGTTCAGCCTTCTTTCACCATGGGTGGCCTGGGTTCTGGTTTTGCATACGACGAAGAAGACCTTCGTCGAATCGTTAGCTCTGGTTTGCAGGCTTCGCCAGTGACCGAGGTTTTGCTTTCTGAGTCGATTTTGGGCTGGAAAGAATACGAGCTTGAAATGATGCGTGACAAGAATGACAACTGCATCGTGGTCTGTTCGATTGAAAACGTTGACCCGGTCGGTGTGCACACCGGTGATTCAATAACCGTCGCTCCGGCACTGACCCTGACTGACCGCGAGTTTCAGAACCTTCGCGACATCAGCATCGACATCATTCGCGCCGTTGGTGTCGACACCGGCGGTTGCAACATTCAGTTTGCAGTGAACCCAGAAAATGGGCGCGTGGTGGTCATCGAAATGAACCCACGCGTTAGCCGCTCGTCGGCACTGGCTTCAAAAGCAACCGGATACCCAATTGCGAAAATTGCAGCGAAACTAGCGATTGGCTACACACTTGACGAGATTCCTAACGACATCACCAAGGTAACCCCAGCCTCATTCGAGCCAACTCTTGACTACATCGTGGTTAAGGTTCCTCGTTTTGCTTTTGAGAAGTTTCCTGCCGCAAACCCAACCTTGACCACCACCATGAAGTCGGTTGGTGAGGCGATGGCGATCGGTCGCAACTACACCCAGGCTTTGCAAAAGGCACTGCGCTCACTTGAGCGTCGCGGCAGCTCATTCCACTGGAATGATGATCCTGCAAACGTGGCAGAGCTACTTGAGCAAATCAAAACTCCGACCGATGGTCGAATCGTTTTGGTCCAGCAGGCATTACGCGCTGGCGCAACTGCAGAGCAGGTTTTTGAATCAACCAAAATCGACCCTTGGTTTATCGACCAGATGGTCTTGATCAACGAGGTTGCCGACGAGATTGCAGCTGCGACCGAACTCAGTGGTGAGATCATTTCCCTAGCCAAAGAACATGGATTCAGCGACTCACAAATCGCCTCACTTCGTGGTGTCACTGAGGCAGAAATTCGTTCCTTCCGCCACAGCATCGGTCTTCGACCTGTCTATAAGACCGTCGACACCTGCGCCGGAGAGTTTCCGGCGGAAACCCCTTATCACTACAGCACCTATGAGCAAGAGACTGAGGTCACTCCATCTGACCGAAAGAAGGTCGTCATTCTTGGCTCTGGTCCAAACCGCATCGGTCAGGGTGTTGAGTTTGACTACTCGTGTGTTCACGCCTCATTTGCTTTGAGTGATGCTGGTTATGAAACCATCATGATCAACTGCAACCCAGAGACAGTCTCGACTGACTATGACACCTCAGACCGCCTCTATTTCGAGCCGTTGACCCTTGAAGACGTGCTTGAGGTAATTCACGCAGAGCAACAGAGTGGCGAGCTAGTTGGTGTGGTGGTTCAGCTTGGAGGCCAAACGGCACTTGGTCTAGCGCAGGGGCTCAAGGCGGCTGGAATTCCAATTCTCGGAACCAGCCCAGATGCAATCGACCTAGCCGAAGAGCGAGGTTTGTTCCAGAAGATTCTCGATGATGCTCGCTTGCTTGCGCCGGCCAACGGAACCGCAGTCACTCTGGCAGAGGCCGAGGTAGTGGCCGCTCGAATTGGCTATCCGGTTCTGGTTCGCCCATCGTTTGTTTTGGGTGGTCGTGGAATGGAAATCGTCTATGACCAAGACTCGCTAGTCGATTATTTTGATCGCATTGCCGACCAAGGCATCGTTGGGCCAACTACGCCGCTGCTGGTTGACCGATTCTTAGACAACGGCATTGAAATCGACATCGACGCGCTATTCGACGGCGAAGAACTCTATGTCGGCGGTGTAATGGAGCATATCGAAGAGGCTGGAATTCACTCTGGCGACTCGAGCTGCACCCTTCCTCCGGTGACGATGAGCGATGCGCAGATTGCCCGCGTGCGCGAAGCGACATACAAGATTGCCAAGGGAATTGGCGTCAAGGGTCTAATCAACGTGCAGTTCGCGCTCGCCCAAGATGTGCTTTATGTTCTTGAGGCAAACCCTCGCGCATCACGCACAGTGCCTTTTGTCTCGAAGGCGCTGGGAATCACGCTCGCCAAGGCTGCCTCGCTCGTGATGGTCGGCAAAACCATCAAAGAGCTGGTCGCCGAAGGGCACTTGCCAAAGCTTGACGGAACCTACATTCCGGCTGGTTCACCTATTTCGGTAAAAGAGGCGGTTCTTCCGTTCAAACGCTTCGCCACTAAAGACGGCCGATTTGTCGACTCGCTATTGGGCCCAGAAATGCGCTCGACCGGTGAAGTCATGGGCATCGACGTTGATTTTCCGAAGGCGTTTGCCAAGAGTCAGGCTGCAGCCTCGAGTGCTTTGCCAACCTCAGGAACCATCTTCATCTCGGTTGCCGACCGCGACAAGCCACAGGTGCTCTTGCCGGTTCGCCGACTTCAGCAGTTGGGTTACAAGATTCTTGCCACTGCCGGCACCGCTGAGATTTTGTCTCGTCACGGAATCGAAGTCAGCACCGTGCGCAAGCACAGCGATGACAGTGCCGGGGGAGATTCGCCTTCGATTGTTGATCTAATCAATGCGGGTCAGGTCGATGTAGTGGTGAACACGCCATCGGGTTCAAGTGCTCGCAAAGACGGCTATGAAATTCGCGCGGCAACCACTGCAGCCGACAAGGCAATCTTCACAACGATTGCCCAGCTCAGTGCCGCAATAGGCTCGTTTGAGACAGTGATTGCCGGCGGCTTCGATGTGAAGTCACTGCAAGAGCACTCGGCAGATCGGGCGGCAGCGCTTGTCTAGCACCTTTGGAGCCAAACTGGCGCAGGCCTTTGAGACCTATGGGCAACTTTGCGTGGGCATTGACCCGCACGAAGAGCTTTTGCTCGAGTGGAACCTGCCCGTTTCAGCCAAGGGTGTTCACGAATTTGCTAGTCGCGTGCTCGATGCATCGGTCGGTCGTGTCGGCATTATCAAGCCACAGGTGTCGTTTTTCGAGCGCTTTGGCTCAAAGGGTTTCGAGGCTCTTGAGCACCTAGCTCATGAAGCACAAAAGACTGACCTTGTGGTCATCATGGATGCCAAGCGTGGCGACATCGGAACCACTATGGCGGCCTACTATGAGGCGTGGCTGGGCAAACAGGCAAGCATGCCCTGCTCTGCTCTGACCGTTTCGCCTTATCTTGGCTTTGATTCGCTAAAGCAAGTTATGGCCGATTCAGCCGAACGCGGCAAGGGGCTTTTTGTTCTAGCTGCAACTTCAAACCCCGAGGGCGCTTCATTGCAAAAGGCCGCGGTTGGCTCAACGACAATCGCAGCAGACATCTGGCGCAGACTCGGCGAGGTTAACTCGATCACCGCTGGCGCAAACGACACACTTGGCTCATTCGGGGCAGTGATTGGCGCAACTTTGAGTTTGAATGCTTTCGGTCTCGGAGAAATCCAGAATCAGCGCCCCGAGGTTGCCACGCCAATTCTTGCCCCAGGTTTTGGTGCACAGGGAGCAGAGCTAACCGACCTGACTCGACTGTTCGGTGAGTCTTCAAACAGTGTGATTGCGTCGGTTTCTAGAAGCGTGCTTAGGTCAGGCCCACAGAGCCTTGCAATGTCGATCGACATTGCCAAATCCGAGCTAGAGGCCGGCCTCAGATGACAGCTAATTTGACGGTGATTGCGGGCCCTACAGCCGTTGGCAAAGGCACTGTGATCAAGAGCATTCTTGAGGATCATCCTGAAATTGCCCTTTCAGTTTCGGCAACCACTCGCGCACCGCGACCTGGCGAAGTCGATGGGGTCAGCTATTTCTTTATGACCAAGACTGAATTTGAGGCCAAAATCGCCCAGGGCGAGATGCTTGAGTGGGCTCAGGTTCACGGCGACAACTACTATGGCACTCCAAAACAACCAGTGCTTGACGCCCTAGCCAGCGGCAAACAGGTGATTCTTGAAATTGACCTTCAGGGTGTTCGTCAGGTGCGACAGGCCTGGCCGACGGCAAAATTCATCTTCATTGCACCGCCAAGCTGGGATGAACTGGTTCGCCGCCTTCAAGGTCGCGGCACCGAAACTGAAGAGCAGATGGCGAAGCGTCTTGAGACGGCTAAAGCTGAGCTTGCGGCTGAATCTGAATTTGATTTCACCGTGGTGAACAATGAGGTAGCCGAATGCGCCGCTGAAGTCGTAGAATTGATGAAGTCTTAGCGAACGTTTCTTCGCAAAAATCGAGGCCTTAGGTCACCGAAAGTAAAAGGTAATTTCATGTCTGAAAAACTAGTTGGAATCGTTAACCCTGCAATCGACTCATTGATGCAAAAGGTTGACTCAAAATACGAACTAGTGATCTTCGCTTCAAAGCGCGCTCGTCAGATCAATGACTACTACTCAGCACTTCACGAGGGCTCACTTTTCAACAACGTTGGCCCACTTGTCGAGACCACTGTCGACGAGAAGCCGCTAACCATTGCGATGCACGAGATCGACCAGAACAAACTTTCAAAAACCGCTGCTGAATAGCCGCTAATGCGAGTTGTCGTTGGCATCACGGGTGGCATCGCCGCCTATAAAGCAACTGCAATCGTTCGTCTCCTAACCGAGGCCGGCCACACGGTCAAAGTTGTTCCAAGCCAAAACGCATTGCGCTTTATTGGCGCCACAACGCTCGAGGCGCTCTCTCACAACACAGTCGACGCCGATCTCTACACCGACGTTGCTGACGTTAAGCACATTGAATTAGGCAAATCTGCTGATCTTGTGATTGTCGCCCCGGCAACCGCGTCTTTCATTGCGCGCACCGCGGCCGGCATCGCCGATGACCTGCTCGGCAACGTGATCCTTGCCACCAACGCGCCAGTGGTTATTGCGCCAGCTATGCATACTGAAATGTGGCTTAATAAGGCGACCGCAGACAACGTTGCAAAACTTCGTGACCGTGGAGTTGTGGTTATTGAACCGGCCTCAGGTCGACTGACTGGCTCAGACACTGGCATTGGGCGCTTGCCTGAACCAGAAGAAATCGTCGAACAGGCGCTGCGCGCTCTGCCCGCTGGCGATCTAACTGGTCGGCGACTTCTAATCACCGCTGGCGGAACTCAAGAGGCAATTGACCCGGTTCGTTTTATTGGCAACCGGTCATCAGGCAAGCAAGGCATCGCCATTGCTTCTGAAGCGGTTCGTCGAGGCGCGCAAGTGACCCTAATCGCCTCGAACATCGAAGAGATTCCTGATGGTGTCGGCGACGTTATTTTGGCCAGAACGGCCCTCGATGTTGCCAACGCCGTAAACGAGCAATTGCCAGTTCATGACGCGCTGATCATGGCGGCCGCAATTGCCGACTATCGAATCGAAAACCAGTCGCCACTTAAGCTCAAGCGCGGTGAGCTCGGCGCTCGAATCAGCCTTGATCTAGTTGCCAACCCCGACATTTTAAAGTCAGCAGTTGAGCGCATAAAGACCGAGGGTCTAAACGTTGTGTCGGTTGGCTTCGCAGCAGAAACCGCAGGCAGCGAAGATGCCCTGACCCGTTTGGCACAGCGCAAGCTGATCGAAAAAGGTTGCGACATTTTGGTAGCCAACGACGTTTCGGGCGGAGCAGTTTTCGGTTCTGACAGTAATTCGGTTCTGATTCTGACCGCTTCGGGTTCGGCAACTGGCCGCAGCGGTTCAAAGAAGGCGACTGCAAATCAACTGCTAGACATGCTGGCCGATTCGCTTAGCAAATAGCCGTTCTTCGACGTCTGAGGTCACAACTAAACTTGGCGATTATGAGCAATCTTCGACTTTTCACCTCTGAATCTGTGACCGAGGGTCACCCTGACAAAATCTGCGACCAGATTTCAGACACGATTCTCGATGCAATGCTTGAACAAGACTCGGCATCTCGCGTTGCGGTCGAGACCATGGTTACAACCGGGCTGGTGCATGTTGCCGGCGAAGTCACCACCGAGGGCTACGTCGAGATTCCTAAACTCATCCGCGAGAAAATACGCGCTATTGGCTACACATCTTCAGACATCGGATTCGATGGCGACAGCTGTGGCGTGTCAGTTTCAATCGGCCAGCAGTCACCAGACATCGCTCAGGGCGTTGACACCGGTCTTGAAAAGCGCGTTGGCGACTCAGGTGACCGATTTGACTCTCAGGGCGCCGGTGACCAAGGCATCATGTTTGGTTATGCCACCAACGAGTCTGCGACCCTAATGCCAACCGCAATCAACCTGGCCCACCGACTCAGCGAAAAACTTGCTGCGGTTCGCAAATCTGGTGAGGTTTCATTCTTGAGACCAGACGGCAAGACCCAGGTGACAATCGGATACGAAGGCACAACCCCGAAGACCATCGAGGCTGTGGTGCTCTCGACTCAGCACAACCCTGGAGTGGCTCACGCTGACATTGTCGATGCTATGAAGGCCTCAGTAATTCAGCCAATTCTTGAGCAATCTGGCCTTGACTTTTCAAATACTGAATTCTTCATCAACCCAACCGGAAACTTTGTCATCGGTGGCCCAATGGGCGACGCGGGCTTGACCGGTCGCAAGATCATTGTCGACACCTACGGTGGCGCAAGTCGTCACGGTGGCGGTGCTTTCTCTGGCAAAGACCCATCCAAGGTCGATCGTTCAGCAGCCTATGCAATGCGCTGGGTTGCAAAAAATGTTGTGGCTGCTGGCCTCGCTGACCGAGCTGAAGTTCAGGTCGCTTATGCAATCGGTGTTGCACGCCCAGTTGGCCTTTATGTCGAGACCTTCGGCACAGCCAAATTCGATGAAGACAAAATCGCTGCGGCAATCAACAAAGTTTTCGATCTTCGACCAAAGGCAATCATCGAGCAGCTTGACCTGCTGCGCCCAATCTATTCACTGACATCAAGCTATGGTCACTTCGGGCGCGAATTGCCTGAATTCACTTGGGAGCGCACTGACCGAGCCGAAGCCCTGCGCGCAGCTGTTGGTGCCTAATCAACTAATTGCCAGAGTTGCGATCGAGTCGCCACTGCCGCAGCTCGATCGCCTTTTTGACTACCGCGTCGCAGATGAACTTGTCGACGCAATCGCAGTCGGGCAGCGAGTTCGGGTTAGCTTTGGTCGCTCAAAAGCTAAATTAAATGGTTTTGTGGTCGAGCTAACCGGCAAATCTGAGCACAGCGGAAGCCTGTCAGTAGTTGACGAATTAGTCTCGTCAGCCCAGGTTCTAAGGCCGTCGATATATGATCTGTGCAGGCAAATTGCCGACCGCCAGTGCACTTCAATCAGCGACGTTCTGCGACTCGCGATTCCGAATCGCTCTGTGGCAGTCGAAAAGAAATGGCTGGCCGAGCAATCAAGCGAGATCGAAAATCTAGCCAGCAGCTACAAGCCGAACAAACCGGCGACAAAAATCACCGAGATTATGCAGCCGCTCTGCGACCCTGATCCGCTTTGGGTCTCCAAACTGTGCACTGCCGCGATCGACACACTTCAAGCAGGTCAGTCGGCAATAATTTGCGTTCCAGATTTGGCCGATATTCGCATTGTTCAAGACAAGCTCGAAAAGCTCACCGACGAGCTAGTCGCACTGCATTCAGAACTCAAAGGCTCGCAAGTCTATTCAGCTTTTTTGAGATGCCTAGAGCTCAAGCCGGTTATCGTGATTGGCAACCGCAACGCGCTTTTTGCGCCAGTGCACAACCTCGGTCTAATTTCACTCTGGGACGACGGTGACCACAGCCACATTCAACAGCAGTCGCCATACATACACTCTCGTGACATCGCTCTCATGCGGCAGTCAATCGAACAGTGCTCTATTGAATTCAGAGCACATGTGCGAAGTGCTGAAGTTGCAAGATTGGTTAGCATCGGATATTTAGGGGATGCCACCGAGAATTTTGCCCCGCCCAGAGTTGCAACCTCAGGCTCAGGCGCACGACTAGACACCGCCGCATGGATAGCAATTCGCGAGGCTAGTCAGACTGGGCCTGTGCTTGTGCAGGTTGCAGCGAAGGGGGTCTCGACCTCTCTTTTTTGCACCAAATGCTCAAATCGTGCTTCCTGCCTAGATTGCAACGGACCGCTTTGGGTTAACGACCTAAATCAAAATTCTTGCCGCTGGTGCAATCGAATTAGTCTCGATGCGAAATGCAATGACTGCGGCAATGCTTCATTCAGGCAAGGCAGAGCTGGGGCATCACGCACTTCGGCTGAAATCGGAAAAATGTTTCCGGGGGTGAAGATTCTCACTTCAAGTGGCAGTGATCGCCTTCAAAACGTTGATTCAAAACCCAAGGTGGTGGTTGCCACGCCAGGCGCCGAGCCAATTGCATCCGGGGGATACCGGGCGGTGGTGATTCTCGACGCAGATCAATTGCTTCGACGCGACACCATGCGAGCAACAGAAGATGCAGTTAGGGCTTGGTCTAACGCAATTGCGCTGCTTGGCAAAGGTGGGCGTGCCTTGATTGTCGGGCTCTCGGGGCGACTCGCAACCGAATTCTCGCTCTGGAACCAAAGCGCAATTGCCGAACACGAATTCGAATCACGAGTTGAACTAGACCTGCCTCCGGCTGTTCGCGTTGCAACAATCACAGCTGATAGGGCCCGCCTTGAAGAGTGCGCAAACGCACTTGCAGGTATTGACGATGCAGAGCTCTATGGTCCATCACAACGAGGGTCTGACCTTCGACTGCTAATCAAATTCAGTTATCGATCAGGTGCAAAAATTGCCGAGACGTTAAAGGTATTGGTGCTTTCTAGCTCAACCGGAGGCTCGATTCAAAATGCTAAATCGGGGCGATCTCAACGCGCTCTGAAAATCAAAATCGATGACCCCGAAGTAATCTAGTGACGAAAAGATCGGTTTGATTTGAGAATTATTTTTGCAGGCACGCCTCAGAATGCCGCACTCACGCTTGAGGCACTTGTAGCCGCAGGGCAAAACATTGTTGCAGTGCTAACCCGCGAAGACGCGCCAGTCGGCCGAAAGCGAGTTCTAACAGCTTCTCCAGTGGCCTCTGTTGCGCAAGCAAATGGACTGCCAGTCATAAAGGCAAATCGCATCACACCTGAAGTCAATGATTTGCTCTCTGCATTCGATTCTGACCTTGGAATCGCGGTAGCGTACGGCGCAATTTTCAAATCTGAAACCCTCGAATTACCAAAACAGGGTTGGCTCAACATTCACTACAGCCTGCTGCCGGCTTGGCGCGGCGCGGCACCGGTGCAGCACTCTATTCTCAGCGGAGACTCTGACACTGGCGTCTCGATCTTCAAACTTGACGAGGGTATGGACACCGGGCCATTACTTTCGGTGATTCCAACGCAAATTGAACCTGGTGAAAATGCTGGCGAATTGCTTGGTCGCCTAACGCACATCGGAATAAGTGGAATTCTCGAAATTTTGCCCGCAGTTGAAGCAGGCATTGCCAAGCAAACAGTTCAGTCGCGTGATGGCATCAGCATTGCAACTAAGTTGACTCGAAGTGATGCACAAATAAATTGGCAAAACAAAGCTCGAGCAATTGAACTACAGGTTCGAGCAATGAATCCCGAGCCTATGGCTTGGGCGCAACACGATGACACTGCGATTCGAATCGTCGAAGCGTCGGCAATCGGGGCAATTCAACCGGCGGCCATTGAGTTTGAATCAACCGCACAGGTTGGTCAGGTGCAAATTGAAGGCGATCGCGTCTTTGTTTTGTGCGGCGAGCAAACAGCCCTTGAATTAAAAATTGTTCAGCCGGCAGGCAAAAATCAAATGGACGCCTCAGCTTGGGCTAGAGGTCTAAAGAAGGCTGCGGTGTTGCACTAATGCGCCACAACGGAAGAACTGTTGCTCTTGACCTCTTGATGCAGGTTGAGGCAAACGATGCTTATGCGAACTTGCTGTTGCCGAAGCTAATAGTCGCCGCAAGGCTCGACTCACGCGAGGCTGCGTTCGCACAAGAGTTAGCCTTCGGCACCCTTCGGTGGGCGCTGTTTTATGACCGCATTGTCGAAGAATGCGCCAAACGATTCACTGACGAAATCGAACTTGATGCCCTTATTGTTTTGCGCTTTGGTGCTCATCAAATTCTGAACATGCGAGTGCCTGCACACGCTGCACTTAGTGAGACCGTTGAGCTGGCAAAGCGCTATCTATCGAGGGGTGGGGTCGGCTTCGTCAACGGAGTGCTTCGACGCATTTCCGAAAAGCCAATTGATAAGTGGCGCGAAATTGTTTTGTCTCGCTGCGAGACCAACACTGAAAAGCTTGCTGTTGAGTTTTCTCATCCGATTTGGGTGGTTCGAGCCTTAGAACACTCGCTCAAACTTGACGGACGAGAATCTGAGATTAAAGATCTCTTGCTGGCCGACAACACACCGCCGTTGGTCAACTTGGTTGCACTGCCGGGACTCGCCACAAAAGAAGACGAAGTTGGCCTAATTGCCGGGTCGGCCAGCCCAATCGGTTTCGAACTTGATTCGGGCGATCCGCAATTGCTTCGGGGTGTTCAGCAGGGTCGCTTGCGGGTGCAAGACCAAGGCTCTCAGCTTGCTGCGCTTGCGCTTTCGCGAGCAATGCCGGTTTCTGAACACGAAACTTGGCTCGATGTTTGCGCTGGTCCTGGCGGAAAAGCCGCTTTGCTAGCGGCAGAAGCCAAGCTCGCTAATGCCGACTTTTTTGCGAATGAGCTTCAGCCGCATCGAGCTCGTTTGGTTGAAAATGCGCTTAGTGCCGTTGCGCCTGACCTAAAGGTCTCTGTCGGCGACGGGGTCGAATTCTGCGAAGCGCGCCCTGAATTCTTTGACCGAATCATGCTTGACGCTCCGTGCACGGGGCTAGGAGCGCTTCGCCGGCGACCAGAAGCTCGTTGGCGAAAGTCAAGCAGTGATGTTGCCGACCTGTCAAAGCTTCAAGAGCAACTGCTTGCAGCGGCCTTCAAGGCCCTAAAGCCTGGCGGAATTCTGGCTTATGTAACATGTTCACCGCACCAAGCTGAAACAAATGCAATCATCGATTGGGGTCAAAAAAAGCTTGGGGCACAATTTGAACTTCTCGACGCAACCGCGGTTCTAAAGTCAATAAATCCTGACTTGCAGATCAATACAGGCCGCAAAACAGTTCAGCTGTGGCCACACATCAACCGCACTGACGCCATGTATGTCGCGCTTATCACCAAGAAAGGCAAGTAGCCATGAGCATGCGAATCAACCCGAGCATTTTGTCGGCCGATTTTGCCAACTTTGAACGCGACTTCGCGAGCATCGCCAACAGCGATTTGATTCACGTTGACGTTATGGACAATCATTTTGTGCCCAACCTGACCTTCGGGCTGCCAATGGTTCAGAGAATGCAACAGATCACACCGAAACCACTAGATGTTCACCTGATGATTTCAAATGTTGACAAGTGGGCCACTGGTTATGCAGAGGCCGGGGCATATTCGGTGACTTTTCACCTTGAGGCTGCCGAGAATCCAATTCAAGTTGCCCGCAATTTGCGTGCGGCGGGAGCACGCGCTGGCGTGGCCGTGAAACCTGGAACGGCTGTCGAGTCGGTTCTCGACGACCTGCGTGAATTCGACCAGGTTCTTGTGATGACGGTAGAACCCGGATTCGGTGGCCAAGCGCTCATCGAGGATTGCCTAGAAAAAGTAAGCAAGGCACGACGCAAAATTGATGCCGAGAAGCTTGATGTTTGGTTGCAGGTCGACGGCGGTGTGACCGAAGAAAACATCGCCAGAATTGCAGAACTCGGCGCGGACACTTTTGTTGCTGGCAGCGCAGTTTTCAAAGCACCTAATCGCGCCGATCAGATTGACGCTTTGCGAATGCTGGCCAATAAAGGCCATCAGCACGGCATTGAGCTTGGGCAATTCAGCCACTAGCGCAGGGTAACCTAGAGGGATGAAATCCTTCGAGCAACTATTTGCTGAAATCACCGAAAAGGCAGCCAGCCGACCTGCTGGCTCTGAAACCACAAAGTGGCTCGAGGCTGGCGTTCATACCATCGGAAAAAAGATTGTTGAAGAGGCCGCTGAGGTCTGGATGGCTGCTGAATATGAAGGCAATGAACGCACCGCAGAAGAAATCTCACAGTTGATTTATCACCTGCAGGTAATGATGGCCGCAAAGGGCATCACCATTGAAGACTTAGAAAAGAATTTTTAGTAAGAGAGAAACATGCTGAAAGTAGCGGTTCCAAATAAAGGCATTTTGTCTGAGTCGGCCATTGCCATGCTCAAAGAGGCTGGCTATGCCACCCGACGAGACCCCAAAGATCTTCACGTTGTCGACCAGCAGCACGGCATTGAGTTTTTTTATCTTCGACCACGTGACATAGCCACCTATGTTGGCTCTGGCTCGCTCGATGTTGGTTTCACCGGCCTAGATTTGCTACTCGACAGCCGTTCAAAGGCGGTTAGTTTGGCCGACCTAAGCTTTGGCGAATCAACATTTAGGTTTGCCGGGCCAGTTGGCAAATTCAAGAGCCTTCAAGACCTCGCGGGTCTGCGCGTTGCAACCGCGTATCCAAACTTGGTTGAAGATTTTCTTCAGCGTGAGGGTGTGCAAGTTGAACTTGTGCAGCTTGATGGTGCGGTCGAAGTTGCAGTTCGCCTTGGTGTTGCTGACGCAGTCGCCGATGTGGTTTCAACCGGCAACACACTTCGCCAGGCTGGTCTAGAAATCTTTGGCCCAATCATTTTGCAGAGTTCGGCTCACCTGATCGTTGCGCCGGGCAGGAAGACCGAACACGAGCAATTGCTTCGCCGCATGCAGGGCGTTCTTGTTGCTCGCGAATATGTGATCTTCGACTATGACTGCCCAAGCAACCTTATTGAGGCAGCGTCGGCGCTAACTCCAGGCATCGAATCACCAACTATTTCGCCGCTTCGCGACACCGACTGGGTTGCTGTTCGCTCACTCGTGAAGGCCAACGAAATCAACACCAAAATGGATGAACTGTATGCGCTCGGCGCACGCGCCATTCTGGTAAGTGCGATTCACGCAGCCAGAATCTAGAGCAAAAGGCAACTGATGTCACTGTCGATTCGAGTCATTCCGTGCCTAGATGTGGCCGTTGGTCGAGTCGTCAAGGGCGTTAATTTTCTTAATCTTCGTGATGCCGGCGACCCCATCGAACTTGCCAAGCGCTATTACGATGACGGCGCCGATGAACTCACATTTCTAGACGTGCACGCGACAGTCGACAATCGCTCAACCATGTATGACCTCGTTTCAGCGTGTGCTGAGCAGGTGTTTATTCCGCTAACTGTCGGTGGGGGCATTCGCGAGGTCGATGACGTCGCCCGACTTCTAGGTGCAGGCGCAGACAAAATATCAGTCGGATCAGCTGGAATCTCGAACCCTGAATTGCTCTCAGCTATTGCCGATCGGTTCGGCAACCAAGTGCTGGTAATTTCACTAGATCTCAAGCGCTCGGCTAACACCGAATCTGGCTTTGTGGTGACCACGCACGGTGGTCGAAATGAAACAGACCTAGATGCACTGCAGTGGGTTAAGAAAACAATCGAACTTGGCGCCGGTGAGTTGCTTGTCAACAGCATTGATGCCGACGGAACCCGAGCTGGCTTTGACGTAGAAATGCTCACCGAGATTCGTGAAATTAGCTCGGTGCCTGTTATCGCCTCGGGCGGCGCAGGCAAAGCCGCAGATTTCGCCGATGCTGCGTCAGCCGGAGCTGACGCGATTCTCGCCGCTTCGATTTTTCACGAGGGTTCAGTGTCAATCAGCGAAGCTAAACAGGCATTGAAGACCGCCGGATTCGAGGTGCGCTAATGAACATTCAATTCGACCCAACTAACCAGCAACTGAAATTCGATGAAAACGGTTTGATTCCGGCCATAATTCAGTCATCACAAACCAAAAGAGTTTTGATGATGGCCTGGATGAACTCCGCATCAATCGCTCAGTCACTAGAACTGGGCGAGACAGTCTTTTGGTCTCGCAGCCGCCAAGAGTTTTGGCACAAAGGTGCCACCAGCGGCAACACACAAAAAATTGACCGATTCGAATTCGATTGTGATTCCGATGCACTTTTGATTCAGGTCACCGAAAACGGACCTGCTTGTCACACTGGCTCGGAGTCTTGTTTTGACAGCGGCGAATTTCAAATTGATTTGAAGAGCTAGGGGAGAACCGCGATGTCGATTAGCAGCCTTCAAGAAATCAAAAAACTGGCCGAGCAGCATGCGGTTGTTCCGGTAATTCAAGAGTTGTTTTCGGGCACTGAAACTCCACTTTCAATCTTTGAAAAGCTGGCCAGCACCAAAAAGGGCAGCTTTCTGCTTGAGTCAGCAGAGCAGGGCGTTTGGTCTCGCTACAGCTTTATCGGCGTGAACAACCGAGGCACCCTTTTGCAAGAACAAGACGGCAAAGTTCAATGGCATTCGGTCGCCGGCAAATCGGCTCTGCCAACCGGCACCATTGATGAATCTGCATCGGGTCTCGAATCAATCGCCAACATTCAGCGAGCCTGGAGCTCAGGCTCAATTGCCGATGCGCCACCTCTGGTCTCGGGATTAGTTGGCTTGATTGGCTGGGATGCAATTCGTGAAATTGAAAAGTTAGCCCCGGCAAAGAGAAAAGATTTCAAGAGCCCAACGATTGCGCTTTCGCTGTTCTCTGATTTGGTAGTAGTCGACCACCTTAAAAGCAGCGTTCTCTTAGTGGCAAATATCTTTCTAGATGGCGAGCTGACAATTGAGTCGGCCTATGAAGATGCGATTGACCGAATCGCCGCAATGCGAAGCGACTTGCTAAAACCCTCAGACGCGTTTTTGGCCGACTTAGATCGCGATGCAGCGGCAAGCCCTACTCACCGAATTGAAAAATCCGTTTTCAAAGAATCGGTTGAAAAGGCAAAAGAATATGTCCGAGCTGGCGACGTTTTTCAAGTTGTGCTTTCTCAGCGATTCGATCAACCCACCGATGCATCAGGTCTCGATGTCTATCGAGTGCTTCGGGCCCTGAACCCAAGTCCATACATGTATCTCTTCAACTTTGAAGATAGCCATGGTCAATTTTCAGTCGTAGGTTCATCACCAGAAGCACTGGTTAAGGTTCAGCAGGGTCGAGTAATCACGCACCCGATTGCGGGTTCTCGCCCACGCGGAACCAGCACTGATGCTGATTTTGCTCTTGAAACAGAGTTGCTGGCTGACCAAAAAGAGACCGCTGAGCACCTGATGCTGGTCGACTTGGCCAGAAACGATTTGCTCAAAGTGTGCGTGCCGAACTCGGTGACGGTCACTGAATTCATGCAGGTTCATCGATTTAGCCACATTATGCACTTGGTTTCAACTGTTGAGGGTGAGGCCCTGCCAGAATCAACTCCGATCGATATCTTCAAAGCCACTTTTCCGGCAGGAACGCTCTCGGGCGCGCCAAAGCCTCGTGCTCTCGAAATCATCGAAGAGCTTGAGCCAGCGAATCGCGGAATCTATGGCGGTGTTGTGGGGTATTTCGATTTCGCGGGCAATGCCGATTTGGCAATCGCAATCAGAACCGCTGTGATTCGCGATGGCATGGCTTATGTTCAGGCGGGCGCAGGCATTGTGCTTGATTCAGACCCCGAGGCTGAATATCGCGAGACCATCGCCAAAGCTGGTGCGCCATTGCGCGCGGTGGCGCTGGCATCAAGCCTGAAGCGACACTCATAATGACGAAGCGTCGATTGCTATCAGTGCTTGCGATTTTGGTGCTGATCAATTTGGTTATGGTGAATCAAATTTGGTTGAGCGCAACAGCTGGCGAGGCCGCAACCCTCATTGAGTTGACGGGCAACAAAGTCTCGAATTTAATCAGCCCAGTTCTGATTCTGGTTGCGCTCTCTGTTTTTGTCGGTTGGTATCTCAATGGCAAAGCGGCAGCGATTTTGTTGCTTATCGAGGCAGCGCTCGTGGCATCGGCGTCGGTGCGTTTGGCGTCTAATCTTGCTAACCCTGCGGCGGCTATCGCTGCATCAGGTCAAATTGAGAAAATCACTGGCTTGACCGGCACGAGTTCAGAGTTGGCAGCTCAGCTATCTCAGCTAACAGTCTCGCCGAGCTTCTCGATTTCAATCGTGACACTCATTGCACTTGCGCTTTGGATGCCCCTGACATCGGTGTTCGCCTGGCGCTGGAAGAAAGTTGGCCGAGTTGCCAGTGCAAGCAGCGCCAAAGTGTCAACAAAACAAAAAGACAAAAAGGGCTTGAAGACCAGTTTTGACCTCTGGGATTCACAGCGATAAAACACTGAGCGAAATAGCTCTTTGGTGACAGCGCCAAGCTGGGCCGTTGCTAGAATTTGACTAGTTTTTATGAAAGGCAATAAATGTCAGAGAACCTAAACGACGCTGGCCACGGCGACTCAGTTGCATCATGGACAGCCGTGACAATCATCATGGTTGCTGCAGCAGCTGGAACCTTGTTTTTCTGGTTTGACCAGCCAGCTCTGGTCTTTGCCTCAGCAGGTTTGGCTGTTCTCGGTCTTGTTGCTGGTTTCGTGCTCAAGGGCGCGGGCTATGGCGTTGGCGGCAAGAACAGCAAGAGCAAGCACTAGTGCTTGACGAACTCTATGCGGGTTCGCTAGCCGACGCGCTGAGACGGCGCGAAACAGTCTCGTTGAACCAAGTTGAATCAGCTGCATTGAGTGCTGCTCCTGCACTTGATGCAATTGAGTTTTTGAAACCAAGCGACCAAATCAAAATTCTCGCCGAAGTTAAGCGAGCAAGCCCGTCAAAAGGGCAAATGGCCGAAATTCCTGACCCGGCACTCCTCGCCGAAATCTATGTATCAAACGGCGCATCGGCGATTTCGGTTCTAACTGAAGAGCGCAAATTCAAAGGATCACTTGACGACCTTCGTGCGGTTCGCGCAAAAGTTTCGGTTCCGCTATTGCGCAAAGATTTCATCGCTAACGAATATCAAATTCTCGAGGGTCGCGCTGCCGGCGCCGATATCATCCTGCTAATAGTCGCAGGGCTGCCAGAGGCAGATATCGTTCGCTTGAAAGCATTCACCGAAGCACTTGGAATGACAGCATTCGTCGAAACGCATTCAGCCGAAGAACTGAAAATCGCCGCTGGCGTCGGCGCCAGAATGATCGGCGTGAACGCCCGAGACCTTTCGACATTTGAAACCGATCGTGACCTCTTCGCAAAGCTGGTTCACCTTTTTCCGGCAGACGCAATCAAGGTTGCCGAGTCTGCTGTTAGAACTGCTGCTGATGTTGCTCACTATCGTCAAGCTGGCGCCGATGTTGCCCTGGTTGGCGAAGCCCTGGTCACGAACGACCCGGCAGAAATGCTCAAGAGTTTCTTGCAGGCCGGCCAATAACCAGCTGAATTTCCAACCGCGTCTATCAATTTAGGATTATGAGCATGTCGAATCAGCAGCTGCGCGATCAAGTGGGTCCATACTTCGGTGAATTTGGCGGGCGTTTCGTTCCCGAGTCGCTTATTGCAGCGCTTGACGAACTCGAAGCCACCTATAACCTCGCTAAGACCGACCCTGTATTTCAGTCCGAGCTTGCCGAGTTGCACCGCACCTACACCGGTCGGCCATCAATCATCACCGAGGCAAAGCGCTTTGCTGCCCACTGCGGTGATGTTCGAGTTTTCTTGAAGCGTGAAGACCTAAACCACACCGGTTCACACAAAATCAACAACGTTCTTGGTCAGGCACTTTTGACCAAGCGCATGGGCAAAACACGAATCATCGCCGAAACTGGTGCAGGCCAGCACGGCGTTGCCAGCGCGACAGCAGCCGCACTATTTGGCCTCGAGTGCGTTGTCTACATGGGTGAAGTTGACACCGAGCGTCAGGCGCTAAATGTTGCACGCATGAAACTTCTCGGGGCGACCGTGGTTCCGGTTAAAACAGGCAGTCGCACCCTGAAAGATGCCATCAACGAGGCACTCCGTGACTGGGTTGCAAACGTCGACACCACGCACTATTTGCTTGGCACCGTTGCTGGCCCTCATCCGTTTCCGACTATGGTTCGAGACTTTCACTCAGTAATCGGAACCGAGGCTCGACAGCAAATGCTTGATGAATTCGGTTTCTTGCCAACAGCCCTAGCGGCCTGTGTTGGCGGTGGCTCAAATGCCATCGGCCTGTTTCACGCATTTCTTGACGACCCTGAGGTTCAACTTTTCGGCTTTGAGGCAGCTGGCGAAGGCATGAATACCCTGAAGCACGCAGCGACTTTGAACTACGGTCGACCAGGAGTGCTTCACGGCGCCAAGAGCTACATGCTTCAAGACGAAGATGGTCAAACCATGGAGTCGCACTCTATTTCAGCAGGTCTCGACTATCCGGGGGTTGGCCCTGAACATGCCTGGCTGAAAGATCTAGGTCGTGCGAATTATTGGGGCATCAGTGACGCAGAGGCAATGGATGCACTTCGATTGCTGAGCCGCACCGAAGGAATCATCCCGGCTATTGAAACTTCACACGCTCTGGCTGGTGCAATAAAACTTGGCGCGCATCTGCCGGCAGGTTCTTCAATTTTGGTAAACCTGAGCGGTCGCGGTGACAAAGACATGGAGACCGCTGGGCGCTATTTCGGACTTCTAGATTCAAAGGAAAGCTAAATGGCTGCCAACACTCATGAGGTTTTGAAGGCAAACAAGGCCGCTGGCCGAGGTTCGCTAATCGGCTATTTTCCGGCTGGCTATCCGACACTCGAAGCTTCGGTTGAGGCTGCAGTCGCAATGTGCAAAAACGGCGTCGATGTTCTCGAGCTAGGCGTGCCATACAGTGACCCCGTCATGGATGGCCCGGTTATTCAAGAAGCCACCGAAGCGGCCCTTGAGAACGGCTTCAAACTAAAGCATGTTTTTGACGCTGTTCGCGCGATTAAAGAGCAGGTTGACACTCCTGTCTTGGTCATGACCTATTGGAACCCAGTGGTCCAATACGGTGTCGAGAAATTCGCAACTGACCTTCAGCAGGCCGGGGGAGCCGGGCTAATTACCCCAGACCTAATCCCTGATGAAGGCAGCGACTGGATCGAGATTGCCAAAGCTAAGGGGCTCGATCGTGTTTTCTTGGCGGCACCGACCTCAACCGAAACTCGCCTCAAAAGCTCGTGTTCAAACAGCCAAGGCTTCGTTTATGCCGTATCGACCATGGGCATCACCGGTGCTCGCGATGAGGTTGATCAACTGGCTAGAAAAGTGGTTGCCGGAGTTCGTGCGGCTGACACAGAGCAAACCACCGCGGTCGGCATCGGAATCTCGACCGCAAAGCAGGTTGCCGAGGTCAACGAATATGCCGATGGTGCCATTGTTGGATCAGCATTTGTAAAGGCTTATCAGCAGGGTGGCGTCGAGGCGCTAACCAAAAAAGTTATCGAATTGACGAGCGAACTAAAACGCAGCTAGTCGAATCCCGTATTCTCAAGTCGTAAACCGAAAAGCAGCAATAGGAAACCAATGAACACTATCTTTGCAAGCATTCCTAGCCCGACCATTAGCTACATCGATCTTGGTCCGGTGCGCGTTCATTTTTATGCGCTGTTCATTTTGCTAGGAATCGCAATTGCGATTTTGCTCGCCAATCACCGACTATCCAAGCGTGGTGCCCCTGCCAGTGCTGCAATTGACATCGCGCTATGGGCTGTTCCGTTTGGCATCGTTGGCGGTCGCATTTTTCACGTGCTAACCCACCCAAACGACTACTTCTATGCGGGGGCTGACCTCACTGCGGTGTTCCGAATCTGGGAGGGAGGATTGGCAATTTTTGGCGGACTGCTGCTCGGTTCGGTTGGTGCCTTGATTGGCGCAAAACAAGCTGGAGTAAAGTTCTGGTCTTTCGCAGATGCGGTAGCGCCTGGCGTTCTGCTAGCCCAGGCCGTCGGTCGTCTAGGAAACTACTTCAACCAAGAGCTATTTGGCCTTCCTACCGATCTTCCTTGGGGTCTCGAGATTGACTTCGGAAACGCTGCGTATCCAAAGGGTCTGCCAATGGGGCAGTTGTTCCACCCGACCTTTGCCTACGAGGCGCTTTGGAGCATCGCCGGCGCGCTGATCTTGCTTTATTTAGACCGCAAGTTTGAGCTTCGCTGGGGCAAGCTTTTTGGACTCTATCTGGTCTGGTATTCACTGGGCCGAATCTGGATCGAGTCGATTCGTATTGATCCAAGTGAGATTATTCTCGGCCTTCGTGTGAACGTCTGGTCGGCGATTGCCGGCATTGCGGTTGGCCTGGCTATTTTCTTTATTCAACGCCACCGTCACACCGGCCTAGAGCTATCTGCAGCACTAGAAAAAGATTCAACTAAGCCGGCCGATGAGATTCACTATGGGCTAGAATCTGAGCAAGGTTCGTCGGCTAAAGCTGACTAGTCTTTAGGGATCTTCCCACTCAGCCTTCGCCACAAGCGCAGCAAAATCTTGTTCCGCGCTATGCGCTTTTAATCTGGGCCAATGTTGTCCCTCTGACCATAATGATTGGAGTGAAACATGTCTGGCATGTCACCGTTTGAACGCTTCGGCACCGGTCCATCTGCAACTGGCTTGTATCGCCCAGAATTCGAAAAAGACGCCTGTGGCTTAGCCATGGTCGCAACCCTTCGTGGCACACCAGGCCACGACATTGTTGACACCGCACTCAACGCACTTCGCAACCTTGAGCACCGCGGCGCAGTTGGCTCAGACGCCGGCACTGGCGATGGTGCCGGAATCTTAACTCAGCTGCCAGACAAGTTCTTGCGCTCAGTGGCCCCGGTTGAATTGCCAGCCAAAGGTGAATATGCAGCCGGTCTAGTATTCTTGCCGACTGATGACTCAGAGCGCCTAGCAATCGAGGCTAAGTTTGCAACCCTAGCCAGTGAAGAGTCACTTGAGGTTTTAGGTTGGCGCGACGTTCCAGTTCGCTCACAAGAGCTTGGCGACCTTGCTCGCGAGGCGATGCCGGTTATTCGCCAGGTTTTCGTTACCTCAGCCGACAAGGCAACCGGCCTGGAACTTGAGCGTCGCCTGTTCCGCCTTCGCAAGCGATCAGAACGCACCTTGGGTGCCTACCACCCATCACTGTCGTCAGAGACCATCGTTTACAAGGGAATGGTCACAACTCTGCAGCTTGAGCCGTTCTATCCAGACCTTAGCGACGAGCTTTTCGAAACCACCCTTGCATTGGTGCACTCGCGCTTCTCAACAAATACTTTCCCATCTTGGCCACTGGCTCACCCTTTCCGAATGATTGCCCACAATGGTGAAATCAACACTGTCAAAGGCAACTCAAACTGGATGCGCGCCCGCGAGGCACAGCTTTCTTCAGAGCTAATCGGTGACGTAAAGCAATTGTTGCCGATCATCACTCCTGGCGCCTCAGACTCAGCGTCTTTCGACGAAGTGGTTGAACTGCTCTACATGTCGGGCCGAAGCCTGCCACACGCAATGATGATGATGATTCCTGAAGCCTGGGAGAAACAGTCAGACATTGACCCAAACCGCAAGAACTTCTATGAATATCACTCAATGCTCATGGAGCCTTGGGATGGCCCAGCAGCAGTTATCTTCACCGATGGCAAGCTGGTTGGCGCAACTCTAGACCGCAATGGCTTGCGCCCAGGTCGCTATCTAATCACTGACGATGGTCTGGTGGTATTGGCATCTGAAATTGGTGTCGCAAACGTTGACCCAGCAAAGGTCGTTCGCAAGGGTCGCCTGCAGCCTGGCCGCATGTTCCTGGTCGACACCGCAAACGGTCGCCTGATCGAAGACGACGAAATCAAAGCCGAGATTTCTTCACTAGAGCCATGGGGAGAGTGGCTAGAAGAGAACCGCATCACCCTAAAAGAGCTTCCTGAGCGCGAGCACATCGCTCACACTGCTTCGTCAGTCAACCGCCGTCAGCGCACCTTTGGCTACACCGAAGAAGAGCTTCGAATTTTGCTAGCCCCAATGGCCCGTGCCGGTGCCGAGCCACTGGGCGCTATGGGTTCAGACACTCCGATTGCAGCAATTTCTGACCGCCCGCGCTTGCTTTTTGACTACTTCGTTCAGCAGTTCGCACAGGTCACAAACCCGCCACTTGACTCAATCCGCGAAGAGGTTGTCACCTCGCTGTCAACTGGCATCGGGCCTGAGCGCAACTTGCTTTCGGCTACCCCTGAACACGCACAGCAGGTCATCGTCGATTTTCCGGTGATCAACAACGATGAGCTAGCCAAAATTCAGCACATCGATGAAATGCCAGGAGCGGGCCGCCCGTTCACCGTTCGCGGTCTTTACCGAGTCGATGGCGGTCCAGAGGCGCTAGCAGCGCGCATCCGCGAAATCTTTACTGAGGTTGATGAAGCGATTGCAGACGGCGCGAGCTATTTGATTATCTCTGACCGCGACAGCAACCGCGAAATGGCGCCGATTCCGTCGCTATTGACCACATCGGCTGTTCACCACCACCTAATTCGCAAGGGCAACCGCACCAAGGTTGGCCTTGTCGTTGAGGCTGGCGACGTTCGCGAAGTGCACCACGTGGCCGCTCTTATTGGTTATGGCGCTGCAGCAATCAACCCATACCTTGCTATGGAATCTTGCGAGCAGATGGTCAAGAATGGTCAGCTTGCAGGCTTGACTATCGAGCAGGCGTCAAAGAACCTCATCAAGGGTCTTGGCAAGGGCGTTTTGAAGATTATGTCGAAGATGGGCATCTCAACCGTCTCGTCATATTCAGGCGCACAGTGCTTCGAGGCAATCGGCCTAAGCCAAGAGTTTGTCGACACATATTTCACCGGCACGACCAGCCAACTCGGCGGCATTGGCATCGAGGTCATTCACCTTGAAATCGCCGCTCGTCACTCAAGCGCTTATCCGGTTGAGCAGGCAGTAAACGTGCACGAGAGCCTTGAAACCGGTGGCGAATATCAGTGGCGCCGTGAAGGCCCACCGCACCTTTTCAACCCAGAGACTGTGTTCAAGCTTCAGCACTCAACTCGCACCAAGCAATACGACTTGTTCCGCGAATACACCAAGCTAGTCGATGACCAGTCTGAGCGACTCATGACTCTGCGCGGTTTGTTCATGCTTCGCGAGGGTGTTCGCCCAGCAATCGACATCAGCGAAGTTGAGCCGATCGAATCAATCATGAAGCGATTCTCAACTGGCGCGATGAGCTATGGCTCGATCTCACCAGAGGCCCACGAAACTCTTGCGATTGCGATGAACAGCATTGGTGCCAAGTCAAACACCGGCGAGGGCGGCGAAGACGTTGAGCGTTTGCTTGACCCCAAGCGCCGCAGTGCAATCAAGCAGGTTGCATCTGGTCGTTTCGGCGTGACTTCGATGTATCTAACCCACGCCGACGACATTCAGATCAAAATGGCGCAGGGCGCAAAACCAGGTGAGGGCGGTCAGCTTCCGGGCACCAAGGTTTATCCGTGGATCGCACGCACTCGTCATGCCACTGCCGGCGTTGGTCTAATTTCGCCACCGCCACACCACGACATCTATTCGATTGAAGACTTGAAGCAGTTGATCTTCGACGTAAAGCGCGCAAACCGTCAGGCACGCGTGCACGTCAAGCTGGTTTCGCAGGTCGGCATCGGCACTGTGGCCGCGGGTGTTGCTAAGGCAAAAGCTGATGTCATCCTGGTTTCTGGCCACGACGGCGGAACCGGCGCAAGCCCACTGAACTCGCTGAAGCACGCTGGAACCCCATGGGAGCTCGGCCTTGCTGAGGCTCAGCAAACTTTGATGCTTAACAACCTTCGTGACCGCGTTTCGGTTCAGGTTGACGGCCAGATGAAGACCGGCCGAGACGTCATCATTGCCGCCTTGCTTGGCGCTGAAGAATACGGATTCGCCACTGCTCCGTTGGTGGTCGAAGGCTGCATCTTGATGCGCGTTTGTCACCTAGACACCTGCCCAGTTGGTGTTGCAACTCAGAACCCAGTTTTGCGTGAGCGCTTCACTGGCAAGCCAGAGTTCGTGGTGAACTTCTTCGAGTTCTTGGCTCAAGAAGTTCGCGAGCACTTGGCTGCACTTGGTCTTCGTTCGCTCGATGAGGCTATTGGTCGCGTCGACCTGCTCGACATGAATCGCGCGATTGAACACTGGAAGGCAGATGGCCTCGACCTAACTCCGATTTTGGCGGCACCTAAAGTCAGCCAAAACGCATCACCACGCCGCATCACGGTTCAAGACCACGAGCTTGAAAAGCACTTCGACCACCAGCTGATTGCTAGCGCCAAAGCCGCTCTTGAAGATGCACAGTCGGTCAAAATTTCTCTGCCTATCACCAACGTCGACCAAGCAGTCGGAACAATGTTGGGCAACGAGCTAACCAAGCGATATGGTGCTACTGGATTGCCAGACGGAACCATCGACATCAGCCTCAAGGGTTCAGCCGGCCAGTCATTTGGTGCTTTTGTGCCGAAGGGAATCAAGCTAACCATCGAGGGTGACACCAACGACTATGTCGGCAAGGGTCTTTCGGGTGGTCAAATTGTTGTGCGCCCTGATCGCACCAGCAGCTTTGCAGCTGAAGAGAACATCATCGCCGGCAATGTGATTGGCTATGGCGCAACCAGCGGTTCAATCTTCTTGCGCGGCATCGTTGGCGAGCGATTCTTGGTTCGCAACTCTGGCATCAGCGCTGTCGTTGAAGGTGTCGGTGACCACGCACTTGAATACATGACCGGTGGTGTTGCAGTGATCCTAGGCAAGACCGGCCGCAACCTTGGCGCCGGCATGTCAGGCGGTGTGGCTTATGTCTACAAGCTGCGCGCCGATCGCGTGAACCACGAGGCACTGGCAGCCAATGAACTCAAGCTTTCAGCGCTTGAGTCGGCCGACGTCGAAAAACTCAGGTCTCTGCTTGAGATTCACGTTGCCGAGACTGACTCTTCAGTTGCTCGCCGAATTCTCGACAACTTCGACGCCGAGCTTGAACACTTCGTTCGCGTTTTGCCACGTGACTACGCCAACGTTTTGGCGATTCGAGCTAAAGCAAGCGATGCCGGCATTGATCCAGACTCAGATTCAGTATGGAAAGAAATCTTGGAGGTTACCAATGGCTGATCCACGCGGATTTCTAAAAGTAACTGAGCGTGAAACTGCAAAGCGCCGCCCGGTCGACGTGAGAATCATGGACTGGAAAGAGGTCTATGAGCGTCGCGATAAGGGCAAGTTAGTCGCCCAGGCATCTCGATGCATGGATTGCGGTGTTCCTTTTTGCCATCAGGGTTGCCCACTTGGCAACTTGATTCCTGAGTGGAACGACCTAACCTGGCGCGAAGATGTGCACGGAGCAATTGAGCGCCTGCACAAGACCAACAACTTTCCTGAGTTCACCGGTCGTCTTTGCCCAGCTCCTTGCGAGAGCGCCTGCGTACTCGGCATCAATCAGCCTGCAGTCACAATCAAAGAGATTGAGGTTTCAATCATCGATGATGCCTTTGATGCCGGTTTTGTAAAGTCACACGCACCTGAGCGCCTAACCGGCAAGACTGTAGCCGTGGTGGGCTCAGGGCCAGCCGGACTAGCTGCAGCTCAGCAGCTCACTCGCGCCGGCCACACAGTTGCGGTTTACGAACGCGATGACAAAATCGGTGGACTGCTTCGCTATGGCATCCCAGATTTCAAGATGGAGAAGCACCACATCGACCGTCGTTTAGCGCAAATGGAGGCCGAGGGAACTCGATTCCGTGCAGGCGTAAACATCGGCGTCGACATCACCTGGGAAGACCTTCGAAGCCGCTATGACGCAGTTCTAGTGGCCACCGGAGCGACCAAGCCTCGCGACCTAAATATTCCTGGTCGTGAGCTTTCGGGTGTGCACTTTGCAATGGAATATCTCACCCAGGGCAACCGAGCTGTGGCTGGCGAACAGCTAGAAAACCAGATTCACGCCGATGGCTTGAATGTAATCATTCTTGGTGGTGGCGACACCGGAGCCGACTGCCTCGGAACCGCAACTCGTCAAGGGGCCATTTCTGTCACCACTTTGGCAATCGGCAAGCAGCCTGCAGAAGAGCGCCCAGCTAATCAGCCTTGGCCAACCATGCCAACGTTGTTTGAGGTCGCGTCAGCGCACGAAGAATTTGGTGAGCGTCAGTATCTTGCCTCAACCGTAGAATTCGTTGGCGAAAACGGAAAGGTGACCGGAGTAAAGGTTGCCGAGACCGAATTTGTAGACGGAAAACGCCTGCCTAAGGCAGGCACTGAAAGAGTACTTCCAGCAGATCTCGTGCTTCTGGCACTTGGCTTTACTGGAGTCGAGGGTGATCTCATTGAAGAGCAATCACACACTGAACTCGACTCTCGTGGCAACCTAAAGCGCGACCAAAATTGGTCGACCAACGCTGATGGAGTATTTGTAGCCGGTGACGCAGGTCGCGGTCAGAGCCTAATTGTTTGGGCAATTGCCGAGGGTCGTGCCGCAGCGGCTGCAATTGATACTTACCTCGAGGGCAGCACAGAGTTGCCATCGCCGGTAAAGCCAACCGATAGACCAATTTCGGTCTACAGCTAAGAGCTTCCGACGAACGTCGGGGAGAAAATGAGAAGGAACCAATGAGACGCGCAAAGATTGTTGCCACCCTAGGACCGGCAACCTCAAGCTATGAGAACATTCGCGCCATTATCGAAGCCGGTGTCGACGTTGCACGTATGAACCTCAGCCACGGTAGCTATGACGTTCACGAAGAGATCTACCGCACCGTTCGTAAGGCTGCTGCCGATGTCAACAAGCCAGTCGGTATCTTCGTAGACCTTCAGGGTCCAAAGATCCGTCTTGCCAAGTTCGCAAACGGCCCTCACATGCTCGAGAAGGGTGACATCTTCAAGATCACCATCAACGAAGTTGAGGGCACCAAGGACATCTGTGGAACCACCTTCAAGGGCCTTTGTGGCGATGTGAAGCCTGGCGACCTACTACTTATCGATGACGGCAAGGTCACTCTGAAGGCGACTGAAGTCACCGCAGACACCGTTACCACCGTGGTCG
>ERZ650311.301-NODE-301-length-32524-cov-7.505066_pt1 | contig 32524 bp, 39 predicted proteins | sample MGYA00376247_ERZ650311 | MGnify/ENA primary metagenome ERZ650311 (study PRJEB26733, sample SAMN07839324) | wastewater metagenome | biome: small river; feature: stream; material: water | place: USA: North Carolina | collected 2016-07-28 ...
GCCACGGCCTCGGCCACGGCCACGGCCACGGCTACGGCCACGGCTACGGCTACGGCTACGGCCACTACTAGATCAACCCGCCGGGCACAGCCCGGCAGAAAGTGTCGAGTGTCAAGTGAAGCGTCCCTCTACGCCCCCGCCGGCCAGCGCGCCGGCCCCCACCCCCGTGACCGCCGTGCTGGAGCCGAAGGGCTCCGTCCCGAGCGGCACCCCGCAGCTCCCGGCCTTCGCCCAGCTCCCGGGCCTGGCCACGCTCGGCGCCATGCCCACCCAGGTGGCGCCGGCCATGCTGGAGCGGGGCGGGGGCGGCCTGCCCTACGTCCTGTTCTACTCCGACCGGTCGCCGGAGCACGGCCGGAAGATCGTGCTCAAGTTCCCGAACGTGCAGGACGGTGACCCGTTCATCCCCTACGGCGACACCTACGTCCCGGTGATCGACGCGGCGTTCATCACGCTGGCGGACTTCCCCTACTGGTGCAAGCTCGACGGCAAGTTCCAGAAGACGGCGGTCCGCCTCACGTCGCCGGGCCGCCAGGGGAAGGAGGTCCCCGAGGCCGACAAGTGGAAGGCCCAGGTCCTCAGCCAGCTCCTCGTGATCCCCGACGCGAACGGCAAGATCGACGAGCGGCTCGCGCCGGCCAGCCTCACGCTGACGACGTTCCGCACGGTCAAGTGCGACTTCCCGAAGGCCCTCCTCGCCGCGCAGGAGGCCACCCTCAAGCCGGAGTGGGTGACGCAGAACCCCATGCACGGGGTCATGATCCAGAGCGGGATCCCGCCGAAGTTCCGGGTGTGCGCCTCCATGCGGCGCGCGCCGGGCACGTCGCGCGGGAGCGGCAACAGCTTCGTGGCCATGGACGCCGTGGTCTCGACGCTCACGGTCCCGCAGATCGACGCCGTCCTGAACCAGTGGTTCCAGTCGCCCGAGGGCCAGGCCGAGATCAAGGCCACGCAGGAAGCCTTCGACGCCGAGGTGAAGGCCCTGACCGCCTTCGCCGAGCGGACCGGGAAGTAGGCCACCCGTGACCGCCGCCCTCCACTACAACCCCATCTTGGTGTTCGCTTCGGAGGGCGACGGTTGCGGTGACTCCGAGGGGTGGGACGGCCTCTACGTTGGGGTCGGCGACACCCACCACTACCTCACCCGAGCCTACGACGAAGACACACCTTTGGGGGTCGGCCACCACCACTACAACGCAGCCTTCGTGACGGCGTCGGAGGGCGGCGGTCTCAAGTGGATACGTCGTAAGTGATTTATTTCATAGATTTTGAATCTAGAAGTCGGTCACCGATCAAGGAAGTCGGGGCTCGCAACTACGTCGCGGACCCGAGCACCGAGGCCGTCTTCCTGGCGATCGTTCGGGAAGACGGCCGCTACGCCTGGGTGTGGTCGCCCTTCCAGCGGGAGCCGCTGGGCTACATGGGCGACCCGCCGGGGCTGGAGGAGTGCGAGTTGATCGAGGGTGGCCTCCCGACCTTCGGGCCGGGCGACCAGCTCTGCGCGCACAACGCAGAGGACTTCGACCGCCCGGTGTGGGAGGCCCTCGGCCTGCCCTCCCCGCCGGGCGGGTGGCTCGACTCCATGCCGAGGGCGCGGCGCGCGTCGCTGCCCGGCAAGCTGGAGAACCTGTGCGCCTACGTGCTGGGCGTCGGCAAGGACAAGGAAGCCCGCAAGGTGACCCTCTCCCTCTCCAAGCCGGTCGCCCTCTCCCGCGCCGCGGTGGACGCCTGCCGCCAGTGGGCGTCTGCATGGTGGGCCGGTGCGAAGGACCGGGCGGCGCCCCCGGCCGTCTCGTGGATCCTCGGCCCGCCGCCCTGGGAGAAGGCCGCGATCCTCTCCCTGGCGGAGGCCCCACCCTACGGCTGCGAGGTCCTCCGCGACCCCGACCCCGCCCAGCTCACGGCCGTGGGCCGCTACTGCCTGCTCGACGCCGCCCTGCTCCGCATGGTGTGGATCAAGGAACGGCTGGGGGAACCGAACGTGGACGACCCGGTCCTTGCCGTGAGCGACACGATCAACCGCCGGGGCGTGAAGGTCGACCTCGACCTCGTCGACCGGCTGCTCCGGGCGGCCGACCGCGTGGTGCGGCAGGCCGGCGAGCGGGCGGCCAAGGCCAGCGACGGCAAGGTGACCGAGACCACCCTGCGGTCGACGGCCGAGCTGCGGGCGTGGCTGAAGACGCAAGGCGTCGACCTCCCCGACGTGAAGGCCGAGACGGTCCGGGCGGCTGCCGCCACCCTGGAGGCCGGGTCGCCCGCGGCCGAGGTCCTGGCCGCCCGCCTCGACGTCGCCCGCGTGTCGGCCGGCAAGCTCCGGGCGGCTCGCGCTCGGACGTCGGCCGACGGTCGGCTCCGTGGCGCCTATGGCTACGCCGCCGCCCACACCTGGCGCTGGAACTCGCGCGGTATGCAGATCCACAACCTCCCCCGCCCGGTCAAGGGCACGCCGGTGCTGCCGTGACCGACAACGACTGGACGGCCGAGCAGATCGGCGCGCTGATCCGCCAGTGCTTCGTCGCCGACGAGGGGCGCCAGCTCGTGTCCGTGGACTTCAGCCAGATCGAGGCGCGCGTGCTCCTGTGGCTGGCCGGCGACGAGGAGGGGCTGGAGGTCTTCCGCCGCTTCGACGCCAAGGCCGGGCCGGACGCCTATTGCGTGGTCGCGACGAAGATGTTCGGCGAACCGGTCACGAAGGAAGACCCCCGCCGACAGGCGGGAAAGGTAGCCACGCTCGGTGCAGGTTTCGGGGCGGGACCCGACGCGCTGGACCGCTACGCGGCGAAGCAGAACATCAACCTCGCCGACGCCGGCACCACCTCGCTGGCCGTCGTCGAGGGCTGGCGCCGGGCGACGCCGCTGGTCGCCGGCCGCGAGATCGGCAAGACGTTCGTCGACGAGAAGGGCCGCGAGCGGCAGGTCCGGCGCGGCGGCCTGTGGCGCGAGCTGGAGTCAGCCGCCCGCGACGCGATCCAGGGCGGCGACGGCTCGCCGTGGTGGCGGTTCGACGGGACCGACCTCTACCTCCTGCTCCCGAGTGGCCGGGCCATGCGCTACCGGCACGCGAGGATCGAGGCCCACGAGAAGCACGGGAAGGTGAAGGACACGATCCTGTTCTTCAACCCGGAGAAGAACCGGCGCGTGGCCACCTACGGCGGCAAGCTCACCGAGAACCTGGTGCAGGCCGTCGCCCGTGACCTGCTCGCCGACGCCATGGTCCGAGTGGAGGAGGTCGCCCCGATCGTCATGCACACCCACGACAACATCGTGGCCGAGTCCGACCGGCCCGAGGAGCACCTGGCCGAGATCCTCCAGATCATGACCACCCCGCCGGCCTGGGCCGCGGGCCTCCCCGTCGGCGCCGACGGCCACTTCGGCCGGAGGTTCACGAAGTGAGCTGGGTTCCTGCCGGTCGGTCGCGGAAGGTGACCTGCGCCTGCGGCTGCGGCACGACGTTCCAGACGACCGACCCTCGGAAGAAGTACGTGGACGCCCGCCACAAAGACAGAGCAGGAGGTCGGTCTGAGGCAGGGAAGGCAGGCCGACGCCGCCGGTTGGCCAAGATCCAGGCCCGAACCGACCTGACCTGCGTGTGGTGCCAGGCGAAGTCGACCGAGGTGACCTGGTCGAAGAACGTGAACGCTTGCGCGGCTTGTGCCCGTGCACGGCTACGGGTTGCTTGCCCGAAGTGCGGGGCTCCCGTCACCCACCATGTGGCGCGGGGGTGGTGTGTCTCGTGCGACCCCAAGCCTGAGGGCTTCGTCGAGGTGATCCTGCTCGACGCGGGCTCAGATCGCGAACGGACGGTGTGGCGCCGCCCGTGCGGGAAGCGGAGGCAGTGGGTCAGCGTTGCGGACCATCACCGTCACGCCAAAACCGATCCAGTGGTGTTGACGCTTCCAACGGATCAGTGGCTCAGGACGAGGAGGTAGACGTGGACGAGGTTCAGGTGGGCGACGTGTTCGAGCCGAAGGGCGGGGCGCCGTCGCAGGCGATCGAGGTCCTCGGCGGGCGGCCGAGCCACATGGTCGAGTGCAAGGTGATCGAGACAGGCGTGACCTTCACCGCCCCGGAGCACATGCTGCTCGACCCGGAGCGGTGGGTCAGGGCGGGCTACATGGGGTCGAGGGTGCTGCCGCCGACCCAGCCGAAGGCCACCGCGGGCGAGGAGTCGGCCGACCGCGCCCTCCAAGAGATCACCGACCAGAAGATCAAGCAGGCCGCCGCGAAGGTGCCGCTCAACCTCCTCCCCCTCTCCGCCCTGGCGGGGACGGCGCGCGTGTTCCAGTACGGCGCGGCCAAGTACGCGGCCGGCAACTTCATCCGCGCGCAGGACGACGAGGCCCCCAACCGCTACCTGGGCGCCCTCCAGCGCCACAGCATGGCCATGCAGGCGCGCGACGGGCTCTACTCGTGGGCGACGATCGGTGCGCTCGACGCCGAGTCGGGGTTGCCGGACATCGACCACGCCATCGCCTCGCTCGTCATGCTGCGGGCCGTGGCCATTGAGACCGGGGCACTTCCGCTCGACCCTGGGCCGGGCCGCACTCCGCCCATGACTTCGGCCGCCGCTCCCGGTAAGCTCACGCCGTGATCGCTGTCGAGCCGGCGGGGGGACGGGGCGGGAAGCTGGTGCTGACCGTCGCGGGGCGGCCACCTGAGAAGGTGGACCCGAAGGACGGCGCCACCCAGCGGGCGGCTGCCCGGAAGCTCGGGGTGACCGAGGCCGACGTCATGTCGGCCCTGGCCGCCTACGAGGCGAACCGGAGCGGGCCGCCCGCCGCCCAGCGGTTCCCGGTCGAGTCGTGGAACCCGGCCGCCCCGGCCGTGAAGACGGAGCGGATCGGCGGCGAGCCGCAGTGGGAGACCCTGAAGCGGGCCTTCCTCCAGCGGGTCGAGCACCACCGCTGGCCGGGCCGAACGCAGCTCTGCACCCTGGACGTGGACCTCCGGCCGGGCATGACGCCCTTCACGCCCGGCGAGGGTGAGCGGGTCCTGTCGGCCTGCGTCGGCCCGCAGCCGGTCGCGTGGTGGCTGTCCCGTCACGGCGGCTTCCACTTCGTGTTCCAGGCCGACCCGCCCGGGACGGGGAACGGCCTCAACGCCGAGCAGAAGGCCGGCGCCTTCGCGCTCCTGGCCCGGGGGCTCCGCGAGCCCCGCGTCCTGCGCCTGGAGCTGCTAGCCTCCACCCGCTACCCGCCCGGCATGATCTACGAGGGCGTCCGCCGCTACGGCGTGGCGGACCTGGCCGGGCGGCTCTCGGGCCAGGGCGGGGTGGACGCCGTGCAGCCGGCCGAGGTGGCCGACTGGCTGGCGAACCGCGGCCTCTACCTCGGCGGCCGGTTCCCGCACGAGCAGTGCCCCTTCGACCCGGGGCCGAGCGGCGGCCGAGACCCGGTCGTCGTCCACGACGAGGGCGTCCACTGCTTCCGCTGCGCGTCGGCCAACGCCCGCGGAACCGCCCGCTGGGCGACCCTGGTCCGCGGCTCCCAGGACGACGAGCCGGCCGCCGACCCGGTGGCGCGGGCCGCGATCGAGCGGGTCCACTGGACCCACGCCGAGCTGCTGCTGTCCGCCCACGCGCCCCAGCTCCCGCCCCAGCTCCGCCGGGCGGCCTACTCCGCCCTGGCCGCCGTCTTCCACGACGCCGACACGGCCACGGCCATGACGCTGTGGGGCAGCCGGCCGGCGATCGTGCGCGGCGAGGCCGGGTGGATGGAGTGGCCGACCGGCCAGCTCCTCCCGATCGGGCCGACGTCCACCCGCACCCTGCCGTGGGCGACCTGCCCCGAGGCGGTCGAGGTCGCGGGCCGGTCGCCGACCGCGCGGCTCGCGGGCTACGTCCCGATCCGGCCGACCCGCTGCCTGGTGGACGCCCCGACCGAGCACGACGGGGTGATCGTCGCCCCGCTCGTCGACGTGAAGGACGCCCTCCTGTCCTCCGAGCCGCCCGACGACCGGACGGCGATCGGCCAGCTCGCCGAGCTGCTGCCCGGGTTCACGCCCCAGCACGAGAAGGCGCTGCGGATCCTCGTCGTGGCCGGCATGAGGGCGGCCCTCGCCCCGGCCACCCCGTCCTTCCTCCTGGTCGACGGCGAGTCGGGCGCGGGCAAGGGCTTCCTCACGGCCCTGGCCGCCGGGATCCTCGGCCAGCTCCGCCCGGCCAAGATCCGCCCGAACATGACGCCCGACGACATCCTGCGGACGATCGGCGAGAACGTCGTGGCCGGGGCGTCGATCCTCCACCTCGACGAGGTCGGCAAGATCGAGTCTATGTGGGCCAGCTCCGGGCCGCTGCTGGTGCTCGACGGCCATGTGGCCTGGCACCAGCTCTACGTCGGCCCGGTGACCGCCCCGCTCACGGCCGCCCTCGTCCTGACCGGCTCCTCCCTGCCGCGCGGCCTGACCACCATGCGGGAGTTCTGCCGCCGCATGGTCCGGGTGACGCTGTCGCCGGTGAAGCGGTCGGAGTCGGAGACCTGGGAGAAGGTCTTCGTCGACCACTTCGGGACCACGGCCGACAAGATCATGCAGACCCCGGTCGGGCGGGTGTGGGCGGAGGGCGTGCGCCGGTGGGCGCGGGCCGAGTGCTTCACCCGCCGCCCGTGGCTGGAGCACGCGGCCGAGCTGGGCGCCTCCCGCCTCGACGAGGACAACGAGGCGTGGGAGCAGCGGACGGCGATCCGCCAGCTCTACCGGCTGTGGACCGAGGGGCCGGCGAACGAGATCGTGCCGGAGGGGCGGCGCCACGCCGGCTGGATTCGCTGCTGGAACGAGGGCACGGGCTCGGCGGCGTGGGCGATCATCAACGAGTGGTGGCCGATCGAGAGTGGCTCGCCCGAACGGGACGCCCGGGAGCGGGCCGCCCTGCTCGGGCGGCTGGAGACGTGCGACGCCCAGGACGCGGTCGGCTACAACGTGCGGCTCCGGGTCGCGCGCCACGGCAACAAGATGGCGCTGCGGTTCGTGGATCCGTCCAACACGGTCGACCGCCACGATCGGGACGCCTACCCGCTCCTCATGGAGGCGCCGTGACCCTCGCCCTCCTCCCCGTTGTGGCGACATGGTACGGCCACGGCCACGGCCGCGGCCGCGGCCACGGCCGCGGCCACGGCCACGGCCACGGCCTCGGCCACGGCCACGGCCACGGCTACGGCCACGGCTACGGCTACGGGCACGGGCACGGGCACGGCTACGGCTACGGCTACGGCTACGGCTACGGCTACGGCCAATGAAGACCGTACTGCACACCACCTGGCCGGCGTGGGCTGGGGTAGGAGACGGCAGCGTCAGCAAGTCGTGGGGTCCGGGCGGCGGCCACCTCGGTCACGGCTGTGGGTTCGCCCGCAGCGAGGGCCACCTCCCTCGCTTCACCTCCCTCGGCCCCGACGGGGAAGTGGCCTCCGGGTGGATCCCTACCTAGGACGCCAGGATCAAGTTCACGACCGCGTCGGCCGCGTTGCTGTTCTTCACCCGGATCAAGTCGATCACGTCGGCCGTCCCCGAGAAGTCGCCCGCGTTGTAGCGCGAGTCGTCCGACCCGAGGAAGAAGGGCACGTTCGGGGCGAGCTTCACGGTGAAGATCGCCTCGCTCGCGTGGCCGTCGTTGCAGGTCAGCTCCAGCTCGACCTCGGCGCTGGACCAGGCCGCGAGGAAGGAGAAGCTGGAGAGTGCCTCGCCGACACCGGTCGACGACCACAGCGTGGCCGTCGCCGCGTTGACCACGAAGCGCTTCTGCGCGTGGGCGACAAGGCCCGTGATCGTCTTCTCCACGACCATGACGGGCGGCGTCGAGTCGTCGTCGAGCGCGGCGTCGGAGATGGTGAGGGAGACGGTGAGAGAGACGGTCGCCATGGGGGCCTCCAGAAGGTAGGGGTTGCCGCTGTAGGCCCGGAACCGGATCGTCGCCGAGCCGGCGCCGAGACGGATCCTATACCCCGCAGCCGTCGAAGTGAAGACGATCGAGGCAGACCCGACCCCAAGGCGGCTGCGCGTCCCCGCCCCAGCCGTCGTGAGCGCGACCGTGGCCGAGCCGGCGCCGAACCTGCCGCGGCGCCCAGCGCCCGCGACGGTGAAGACGACCGTTGCCGAGCCCGCCCCGAAGCGAGCCCGAACGCCCGCCCCGGCGGCCGCGAAGACGACCGACGCCGATCCCGCCCCGAGCCGGCTCCGGCGCCCGGCGCCCGCCGTCGTCAGGACGACCGAGCCGGCGCCCGCCCCGAACCGGCCGCGGAGCCCGGCGCCCGCCGTCGTGAGCGCGATCGTCGCCGAGCCCGCCCCGAACCATTCGGTCCCGCCCCCGGTGGCCTCGGCGACGCCTGGGACGCGCCGGAGGACGACGGTCGACGGGGTGGCATGGACCTCGTAGAGGTAGACGTTGTAGGCCGACCGATCCTCGGCCGTCTCGTTGACGGGGTAGAGGAGGACGGTCGACGGGGTGCCGGAGACCGCGCGCAGGACGACGTCGTACGCGGTCGCCATGCGCTGATCCTAGTCGGACGGCGTGAGGGTCTTCACCGTCGTCCCGGCGACGGTCGGGCTCCCGACCTTGAGGGCCACGATGTAGTGCTGCTGGCCGGGGTAGGTCGTTCGAAGCTCGTAGCTTCCGTCGACCTTCGTCGTCGTCTCGCGGCCGACGTGAAGGTCAGTCGCGGTCACGAAGCCCTCGATCGTCGCCCCCTCGATCGGGTCACCGTTCGAGTCCAGGGCGAAGCCGCGGATCGCCGGCATGGACTGGGTCCCGCCCTCCTCGGGCATGACCCCCCACCACTGGGGCGGCTGCGGGGCGATCGGCTCGCCCGCGACGTCGCCCTGGCCGACCATGCGGGACCGCGGCCACAGCTTGCCCGGCTCCCACGGCCGGACGTTGGCCGAGCGCCCACCCTCGTAGCCGCCCGTGTGCCACGGCACAACGTTGCTCCGGTCGACCGCCTTCGAGACGCCACCGAGGAAGCCGCTGCCGGTGGTCCAGGGACGCCCGCTCACTTGGGCACCGCGTCGACCTGACCGGCCGGGAGCAGGAGCTTCCGGCGGGCGGCGAACGCCCGCGTGCGGGCGGCGTCGCAGGCGTGCTCCAGGGCCGCGAGCACCCACTCGGGGTCATGCATGGGGCCCGACACGCTCATGGACCCGTCGGCGTACTGCGTGACGACCACGCGGGCGGCGACGACCTTGCTCGCCTCGTTGCCCTCGGGCGTGGCGCGGACGAGGTCCCAGGTGTTCGCCACGCTACTCGTCCACGACGGCGTAGACGTCGGTCGTCACGCCCGCGGTGATGTTGAAGAAGGTCACGTTCTGGCTGACCGGCATGGCGAGCCCGCGCGGGAAGGTCGCGATGAACCCGGCGCCGATCGTGGCCGGCATGGAGTAGCGGCGCAGGAAGTTGGTGGGAGACGTCGGGAGGGTGCCCCACGCGAGGCAGGCCGTCGTGAGCCCGGCCGGGCCGCCACCGTCCGACTCGTCGAGGAAGTTGACGGGCGTCGTCGGCGTGATCCCGACGGCGGCGGGGCGGCCGACGCCGATCACGATCGCCGTGCCGGTGACCATGGTCAGGCCCATTTCCATGATCTTGGGCTTGTTCGTGGCGGCGCTGATCACCGACCACATGGTGTTGCTGATCGTGACGTTCGAGGTTCGCTGGGCGAGGGCGTAGAGGGCCATGTGGTGCTCCTAGGCGATGATGACGTCGAGGTCACCGATCGGGATGGTGAAGGTGTCGCCGACCTCGATCGTACGCGGCGTGGCGAACGCCCCGTAGACGAGCATGTTACCCGCGCCGTAGGTCGCGGAGTCGACGATCGCCCAGTGGGTGATCGACCCCCAGTTCGTGCCGGTGCAGGGGCCGAACGTGATCGCGCTCGCGTTGTCGGTCAGGCCGCCCGTCGAGTCGGGCGCCGTCCAGTTGGCGTCGGCCGGGTTGAGCGTCTGCCGGTCGTAGCCGTCGCCGTCGGGCGGCTCGACGATCGTCGCGCCCGTGCTCGCGTCGTTCGGGGCCGAGGTGAGGAGGCAGATCGCGAGGACCGTCGGCTTCGTGAACGAGCCGGTGCGGAAGATGTGCTTCCGAATCTCGACCTCAAGGTAGTCGCTGGCGGCGCTCATCGCTTTGCCCTCTTGGCCTTCTCGATCGCCTTGAGCTGCTCCAGGGCAGCCTTGAGCCGGGGGTCCAGCTCCCGGTCCTTGGCGCCCTTGACGAAGAAGTTCTGCACGGAGCCGAGGTCGCCCGACTCCACGTACTCCTGAAGGACCCGCTTCACCAGCTTCTCAGCTTCCCGCTCGCCGTCCACCGTGCGGAGCTTCACGCCCGAGAGCGCGTTCACGAGGTTGGCGTAGTCACCGTGGGCGACCTTGGTCCACTTGTCCAGCTCGCCCGAGAGCCGGCCGACGGGGAGGAAGCCGAGGAGCGCGTGGGCCACGAAGGGCGGGACCCGCTTGATCTCCCGCCCGGACGGCAGGGTCTCGACGGTGACGCCGGGCGCCCAGGAGGGCAGCCAGTCGGGGCCGCGGTCGCCCTCGGAGATCGGCCGCCCGCGGAAGAAGCTCCGGTCGAGGGCCATCTCCGGGCCGGTCTTGAGGATCGGGTTCAGGCTCCCCAGCGTGCGCTCGGCCGCCCGGTTCTTCCACGGGGTGAGCAGCGCGAGGGAGTCGGCCGCCGACTCGAAGGGCAGGCCGAGCGAGGTGAAGAAGCGGGCGTTGCCCTCGGCGTCCGGGCCGCCCGGGTAGGGGATCGTGGTTTGGCCGCGGATCTCGGGCGGCAGGGGCGTCGCGTCGTCGGGCGTGGTGACCGCGCGGCTGACCGCCCGCCCGGCCGGCGAGAGGGCACCCTTCACCGCGACCGGGGTCACGCCGATCTGGAAGCGGGCGAAGGGGAACAGGTCACGGACCATGCGCTCGGGCGCCGAGACGTAGCCGTAGTCGACGAACTGCTCGGCTACCTTCTTCGCGGCCTCGGCCGGCGAGTGGCCCTTGCGGATCAGGGCCAGCCAGGACCCGCCCCGAAGCCCGTTCTCGATCGCGTCGTTGACCGCGGCGAGCGGGCGCATGTAGGCCCGGAAAGTCTCCAGGGCGCGGTCGCTCATCGAAGTGGAGAACTCGCCCTTGGCCGCGTCCTTGAGGTGGGCCCACCACGAGCCGACGGTGTCCGGCCCGCCCTCGCGCGAGATGATCTCGGCGTAGCGGGGGACGGAGCCGATCTGCTCGAACAGTTCCTTGTCCGACCACCCACGCGGCTGGACCACGCCGGCCGCCATGTGCTCGACCAGGTCGGCCAGGCTGTACTTGCCCACCTGGATCTGCTGGAGCGCGTTCAGCTCCTCGGGCGAGAGCCGGGCGGCCCCGGGCGCCTTCGCCTTGATCGCCCGGAGGGCCAGGCCGATGTCACCCTTGGTGACGTTCGGGGCGCCCATGAGGGCCTTCACGATCGGCAGGTCCCGCAGGCTGGTGGCGATCCCGGCCGCCCCGGCCAGGCCAATGCTCGGGTCGAGGAGCGAGTTGACGACGCCGCCCACCCCGTTGCGGACGAAGCTGGAGACCGCCGGCAGGGGCATGGCGCCGAGGTAGAGGAGCGGCTTGACGATCGCGTTGATCCCGGGCCACTGGTAGACCCAGCCGGCCTCGTCGCCGACCGCCCCGGGCGCGCCGCCCAGGACGTTCTTCAGGCTCGCCCCGGCCTTGCCGACCGCGCCGCCCACCCGGAACTCGCCCCCGCCGAGGATCTTGCTCAGGGCGTTCTGCCGGACGCCGAGCGGGCGGAGCTGGGCGTCGAGGAACTGCTCCGCGGTCGTGGCGAACCGGGCGCCCGGGAAGGCTTCCTTCACCACCCGCTCGACGACGTGGTTCCCGATCGTGCGATCGTGCGCCCACAGCCGGCGGAGGAGGAGCTTCGAGAGGTCGGTCTCGACCCCCGAGCCGACCACGTCGTCCACGCCGTACTTCTTCGCGACCCGGGCCAGCTCCGCCCGCCAGTCGGCCAGGGTGGTGTAGTCGCGCCGCCGCTCGAAGACCGAGCGGAGGGCGGACTCGTAGGTCTGACCACCGAGCTTCTTCCCCGGGTTGCCGGCCGCCATGAAGCGGGCCAGGTCGTCGGTCGCCTGGTGCGGCACGTAGAAGGGGGTGGCGCGGCCCTCGGACCAGCGGCCGACCTCCACCAGCTCCTCGGGGAGCTTGCGGACCGCGTCCACGTAGCCGTCGAGGATCCGCTGCGCGAGCGCCGGGTCATGCCCGGCCTGGACCGCCACCTGCGCCACCCGCTCGCGAGCGTCCATGAACATGAGCCGCAGGGCCTTCGCCTGCTCCTCGTTCAGGCCGGTCTTCGCCGGGGTGGCCCACGGCAGGAGGGCGTCGGCCCGCGCCTGGACGGCCGCCCGGTCGCCGCCGAAGCGGCCCACCACGTCGGCCGCCGCCCGCTCCACCCGAGCGGGCTCCCACCAGGGGTTCACGGCCAGGTCGCCGAAGTCGTCGGAGTACTTGAGCCACTGCGAGCCGACGAGGTTCGTCAGCTCCGGGCTCGCGCCCTCGAAGATCCGACCGACCTCGGGCACCCGGGCGGCCTGGGCCGCGAAGGTCTCGCCCGCGATCTGGCGGGTGGCCGCGCGCAGGGCGTCGTTGCCCAGGCCGAGGGTCCGATCGTAGAAGGTCCGCCCGAAGCCGTCTGCCAGGTTCGTGGCCGCCTCACGCAGGGCGTCGCCGAGCCCCGGGTAGCCGACCGCCTGGCCGCCCGCGTTCAGGGCGCCGGCCGCCAGGTGGACCGGAGCGGCCAGGCCGATCCGCCCCCACGCCTCGGCCGAGCCGGGTAGGGCGGTCCACACGTCGCCCAGCTCCAGGGTGGGGACGCCGGCCGGCTTGAGGAGCTTCTGCTTCTCCAGCCAGCGGGTGCCCTCGTCGAGCAGCTCGGCCTGGTGCGCGCGGCCGGTCAGGCCGGTGAACCGGCCCGAGAACGTATCCACCCCCAGCCGGAGGTGGGCCTCCTCGCGGGCGGCCAGCCGCAGGGCCTCCTCGTAGGGGACGTCGGGGCTGACGTAGCGGTGGGCGGCGGCCATGACGTCGGGCAGCTCGCCGAGCTGGCCCATGACCCGGGCCTCCTCCTCAGCCAGCTTGGACCGGAGGAAGCCGGCGTTGTCCGAGTGGTTCAGGGCTTCGCGGTAGAACGAGTGGGCGGCCTCGGTCACGTCGTCGCCGGCCGCCGCGAGGCGGGCCGCCCACGCCTTGGGCGCGGCGTTCTCGATCGCGCGGGCGACTCCCGCCGTCGCGGCCTCGCCGAGGTGGCCGACGGCGCCGAGGCCCGTCGCGGCACCCTTCGCCACCCGCCCTGCCTTCGCGCCCAGGCCGACGCCGCCCACGTAGGTGAGCGGGTCGAGGACGGCCCCACCCACGATGTTCGTGAGAAGTTCGGCCGTCGAGCCGCGCTTCGGCGCGAAGGGCAGGTTGCCGCGGTGGAGGACGTCGGACAGCTCGGGCCGCTCCTTCTTCTCGGTCAGCCCGTAGGGCGAGTCCACCCCCGGCAGGAGGTTCGTGAGGTGCTTGCCGTGCGCCCACGAGCCGGTGGCCAGCTCCTCGCCGAACATGACGCTGTTCTCGATCGCGTCGCCCAGGCCGCGCCCGAGGGCGGTCGGGTCGCCCCGACCGAGGGCCTCCGCGGCGCCACCGAGCAGGGACGTCCCGACGTAGTAGGGCCGGGAGAGGAAGGTGAAGAACCTCTCCAGCGCGCTCGGCTCGTCCTGAAGCTCGGGGATCTCGTCGGCCACGGACTACCGCCCCGAGCGGGTCTTGAACAGGCCGGCGTTGCGCCCGTAGGCCGTGCCGACCGCGCGAGCGCCGAGACCGGGCTCGGTGCGCTCGGGCCGCCCCTGGAGCGCCCGGAACCACTCGGGGATCACGTTCATGGCGCCCCAGGTGAGCACGTCGGCGGCGGGTCCCTGACCGAGGTCCGACCCGGGGCCGAGCAGGGCGGACCCGACACCGAGCGGGAGGGTCTGGTTGATCGTGTTGACGGCGCCCGCGATCTTCCCACGGACGCTCCCCTCCGTGGGCTTCCGGGTCTTGTACTCGGGGAAGACTTCCAGGGCGGCCTGGAGGAGGCGGGCCTGGAGCGCGTCCAGCTCCTCCTTCGACGTCGGCCGCCACACCGGGAGCTTCCGCCCGGTGGTCGGGTCGACGTCGACCGCCTCCGCGGGCGGGCGGATCTGGCGCTCGACGGCGGCCACGAGAGCGGCGAGCTTCTCCTCGTTGCTGTCGTCGGACGCCTTGATCTTCTGGGCCTCCGCCGCGAAGCGCGCGGCGGCGTCGGTCATGCCGACGTCGCGGTTGTAGTCGCGGGCCTCGGACTTTGCCGCCTCCTTCGTGGCGGCGTCCTCCCCACGCAGTGCCCGGCGCTCGGCCTGGTCGTCCTCGCGCGCACGGTCCTGGCGCGCGATCTGGTCGCGGTAGCGCTGCTCGTCGAGGGCGCGGTCCGCCTCCCGCTGGCCGACCATCTCCGCCCGGTTCAGGACGTCGGCCGCCCGCTGCTCCCGCTGGTTGGCCTCCCGGGCGGCCACCTCCGCCTTCCAGCGCTCCTCCGCGGCCTGGCGCGCGGCGAGGTCGTCCCCGCGGCTCGTCTTCCAGCGCTCGTCGGCGAGCTGCCGGTCGCTGAGGCGTTCCTGCCGGGCGGTCAGCCGGTCCTGCCGCTGCTCGGTGAGCCCCTCGCGCCGGACGCCCAGCTCCTCCCGGTCGAGGCCGAGGCGGGCGTTGGCGTCCTGCCGCTGGGCCTCGAACAGCCGATCCGCCCGCATGGCCTGCTCGCGGCGGGCGGCGGCCTCGTCGGCGAGGCGGGCCTGGAACTCGTACTGCCGCTGCTGGAAGTCGCGAGCGTCGGCCTGCTGGCCGTAGCGGCGCTGCTCCAGGTCGGCCGCGAGCCCCTGCTGCGCGCGCTGGGCCTCCTGCCGCGCGAGCAGGAGCCGCCCGAGCTGGACCTGGTCGGCCACCCAGGGGTCGGCCAGGTGCTCGGGGTCGCCGTGGTTGAAGAAGGTCAGGCGGGTCTGCGCCATGGCCTAGAACCCCATGCCGATGTTGAACGGCTGGCGGGTCTGCTGCTGGGGCTGCTGGCCGGTCTGGTAGAAGGGCGTCCCGCCGGGCGAGTAGACCGGGCGCTGGCTCATGCCCTGCACGTAGCTGAACCCCTCGCCGAGGGGCGCCCCGCCGCCGAACGCGCCGCCCCCGTTGGAGACCGAGCGGGCCTGCTGAGCCTGGCGGGCCTGCTGCGCGTAGCCCGGCTGCTGGGCGTTGCCGAAGGCGAAGCCGCCCCCGCCGACGCCGCCCTGGCCGGGCATGTTCTGGAAGCCGAGCTGGCCGCCCACGCCGACCGCGTTGCGGGTGCCGCCGATCAGGCCGCCGAGCGCCCCACCCGCGAGGCCGGCGCCGACCTGGTCGCGGATCGACTCCCAGCCCGAGCGGAGGTCGGCCTCCTTCAGCCGGTAGGGCGCCTCGGCCTGCGAGCGGCTCGCGAGGAAGGACTCGCCCTGCTGGCGGGCGCGCTCCTGGGCGCCCCAATTCTCAAGCTGGGCCGTGTTCTGGATCTGCGAGAGGGCCTGCGAGTTGGCCGCCGACTGGTCGCGCCCGGCCGCGAGCTGGGCCGCCAGCGAGGCGCCCGAGCCCTCCATGCCCCGCTCGGCCATGGACCGGCGGATCAGGTCGTCCTGGGCCGCCCGCGCGCCCGCGTTGGCGTCGCCCTGCGCGGCGAACAGCCGATCCTGCACGCCCTGGGTGTAGGGCACGTCGACGCCGGCCAGCGTGCGGCCGATCGCCGCCGAGGTCTGCTGGCCGAGCGGCGAGTTGAAGTAGCTGGCGCCCTGGGCGAGCGAGCCGAACGCGAGCCGCTCCTGCTCGGCCCGCGCAGCCTTGTCGGCGGCCGTCTGCGCCGAGGTGGAGCCGCTCGACCCGCCGCCCGCGATCGAGTTGTTGCCGCCCACGATCCGGCCGTTGGCGTCGAGCGGCTCACCGTTGGGGCCGATCCCCGAGATGATCCGCCCGAGCTGGTCGAACTTGTAGGTGGCGCCCGTCGTATACCCTCCGTCGGGGGTGTGGTAGTAGCCGCCGGAGGTTCGGTAGGGGTCAGCCATGGTGGGATCCTAACTGCCGCCGGGCGGAGTCGCTACGCCTTCGTCAGAGCGCCCTGGATCGCCGCCTCCAGACCCGCGAGCGCGACCTTCTCCGCCACCGTGAGAAGGCCACCCACCACGCGCCGGAAGTGGGCGAGGGCTTCGAGTTGGGAGCGGCGCTGGTGACGGGCACGAGCGACCTCGTCGCCCGCAGCGTTGAGGTCGTCGGCGGCACGATTCAACTCCGGGTCACTCGGCACGGGCGGCCTCCCCACCCTCGGTGACGGCGTAGTCCATGGCGGCCGTGGCCGCGCTGTAGCTGGCCGAGTCCACCCCGGCGGCCGGCGCCGACTTGTCGCGGATCACCGGCCAGGTCCGCTCGATCGTGAGCAGCGACCGGCGGAGGGCGGGGTCGAGCGGGTTGGCGCAGCCGCTACCCAGGAGCGGGAGCCACAGAACCCAGCGGGTGAGGCGGCGTCCGGCGGTCTTGCGCATGGCGGATCGTCTTCCTGGCCCGTTCCAGGGCCTTCAGGGTGAGGTTGGTCCAGGTCTTCTCCAGGCGGTCGCGCGCCTGGCACTCCTCGCACTCCTTCGGGTCGTGGTCACACACGGCGGCGCGCTCCTTCGTCGGACCCCCCGTTCGCCCGGGTCCGATCATGTTCCGCGTCGATGGCGAGCGCAAGCCTCTCGATCCGTTCGGCCATGGTCTCCAACAGACCCCGAACCTCGACCCGCCGCTCCACCTCGGCAGCCTTCATGGCCTCGCCGTGGGCCTTCGTCTCCTCGCGCCGGTCGATCGTCTCCCGCCGGTAGAGGACGCAGACCGCGACCAGCGCCGCGAGCAGGACGCCCGCGATGATCGCGAGGATCTGCTGGACGCTCTGCGCCTCGGCCAGGGCCTTGGCGGTCTCTGCGCCGACGGTGACCGGGTCCACGCGAGGCTAGGCGCCGTTCGTGCCGTTGTGGGTCCAGGTGCGGATGTCGACCGAGCCCGCGCTGGGGTCGGCCACCCGCACCTCGTAGTGCGGAGCGTTGTAGAGGTCGAACTTGAGGATCTGGCCGCGGTAGTCGCCCGAGCCGTTCCCCTCGCGGTAGGCGGTCGCGGTCGACGTCTGGCCGGCCACGACGCCGATCAGCTTGTTGGCCGTGGAGCCGCTGGCCGCGACGGCCTCGGAGTAGAGGACGACATGGACCACGCAGGTGGTGGTGGCGTTGGAGTGGGACAGCTCGACGAAGGCGAACTTGCCGAGGCCGCCCGCGTCGCGCGTGGCCCGGACGGCCACGGTCAAGTCGACCGAGTCGCCCCCGTCGGCGTCCGTGGCGTAGAGCGTGTCGAACCCACCCGAGTAAGCCATGCGTCACCCCGTCGTGAAAGTCTACCCCTTGCGAACCTCGTTGGCCACTACGCATCTCTGACCGCCCTGAACCGGTCTCTGGCGTCGAGGAGGACGCCGCGGGCCCAGGTCTTCTCGGCCGCCGTCGTGTCTGCCGCCGGGAGCCCGGCGACCACGAGGGCCGCCATGACGCGGGGCGGAAGGGAGAGCCGGTTAAGCTTCTCGTCCGGGGTGATGACGAGCGGGACGACTCGGGCCCCGTCCCACACCGGCTTGCCGTCCTTGGGGCCAGGCAGCTCGGCGAGGCCGGTATCCACGTAGCCCGGCGGGACCTCGGTCGCGTGCTTGAGGTCGCGGAGGAGGGTCCGGCCGTCGCGCTGGTAGGGCTCGCCGACGATCATTCGAGCTCCTCTTCCCAGCCGGTGACGGTGAAGCCGGTGCCGTCGCCGGTGGCGGCCGTCGCGTAGAGATCGACCCCCTGAGCCCCGTCGCAGTCGACCCAGCCGCAGACGCCGTTGTCCCTGCTCGTGGAGATCCCAGCCACGGTGATCTGGGTTCTGAACACACCGCCGCGGATCGACGCTGCGACCGTCGTCGCGGTGTTCGGCGAGTCGGAGGCCAGAGTGGCCTGGAGCGCCTTGGCGGTTGGCGGGGCCGCCGTCTCGCAGGTGAAGGCGTCCACCGCCGTTGCCGCGGGCGTATTGGCGTTGTTCCGCATGGAAACCGAGGACCCGGAAGTATACCGAACATACCCGCGCGTGAGGTTGGTCGACCATGTGACCAGGTTCCCCGACGAGTTGATCCGCGCCCATCCGAGCCGCCGATAGGAGGTCGTGTAGCCCGAGGTCGACAGGTAGGGGGTGGTCCGCTGGGTCGAGAAGACGACCGTGGTCCCCGACCCGCCCGAGAGGAGCCAGACGGCGCGCCAGCCGTCGTAGATCTGGGCCGTCGTGCACTTCTTCGAGGTCGCGTAGATCGCGACGTTCGACTCGGTCGCCGTCGCCGCGGTGAAGGTCATGAGCGTGATCGACGTGTTGCTCGCGATCAGCCCCACCACGTAGGTCCGCCCGCCCGCCGTCTCGATCTTCGGGTTCTCGACGATCCCGGGAGTCCCGGAGACCGTCACGGCGTGGTCCACGGTCAGCGAGGTGTCGCTCGCGATCGCGGAGATGCGGGCGTAGCCGCCGGAGGAGGTGCCGATCAGGTCGTTGACCGCCACCTCGGTCATGAAATTCGTGCCCGTCCCGGTGATCGTCGTGGAGGCGGTGGCAGAGATCGTCCCGGTCCCGGTGCGCACGCCGAACTCTGTCAAGAAGGCGGTCCCGGAGCCGGTGACGGTGGTGCTCAGGTAGGTGAACGAGGCGGTCCCGGTCAGCGACTTGCGCTCCCCGCCCAGGGCCCCCACCGTGGCCAGGTCGACCGTGACCTGAGACGAGAGCGTCATGTCTGCCCCGTCCGCCTTGTCCCGCGCCTTCCCCGCAGAGACCGTGATCGTCGAGGCGGAGGCGTAGCGGATCGCGAGACCCGAGACGTAGCGCGAAGGGAGGCTGGACGTAGGCTCCGACGAGTCGAAGACGAGGATCTCGGACGCCGTGTAGGTGCGGATCCGGCCGTCGTGGCCGAAGCGGATCGAGCCGATCCGGCGGAAGGCGCCGTCGGTGTCGCGCTGGGCGGAGTAGGCGGCCAGCTCCCAATCGCCGGTGTCCTTCGTGGCGGTCGAGAGTGGGTAGGGCTGCCAGCGCCACTCCATGAGGTCGCCGCCGTCGCCCTGGTCCTCGTAGCGGAGAGTCTGCGGCCGGCCCCGACGCGAGATCAGGAACGGCACAACGAGCGACGCGAGCCCCTCGGCCGGCGGCTTGTCGCCGGGGAGCACGTCGATCCCCTCGTGGACGTAGAGCTTCTTCACCCGCAGGGTGTCGATCACCGAGGGGTTGGCCGGCGACCCGCCCGTGAGCTGCTTCGTGATCGTGCCCGCGAGCTGGTCGATCACGTCCTGAAGGGCCTGGCGCCCCTGAGACGTGGTGAGGTCCAAGCCCAGGATCGAGTTGGGCTGGACGCTCACGAGACCACCTGGGTGAAGGAGTGGCCGATGTCCCAGCCGTCGCTATCGCCGTAGCCCTCAGCGTGGTCATGCCCCCGACCGATCCGCACGCGGCCTGGATCGCTGACCCAAGCGCTCACTTCGTCGGCGTAGGCCCACGCGAACCCGCCGCAGATCACGTCAACTGCTCCAGGTCGACGCCGTCGATCGTCATGCCGAGGATCTTCACCGGCACCGAGGCGTCCGTCACGTCCAGCTCGGCCTCGGTGTAGTGGACCCCCTCCGACCCCAGGCTCACCTTCACCACCCCGTCCGGGTGGGTCACGTCCACGATCCAGTCGCCGCCCGCCTCGAAGGTCAGGCCGCCGAGCGACGGCAGCCGCCCACCCTCGAAGGGCTCCTGCGTGCTCGCGAGGTTCCGGTAGAACCGTAGCCGCACCCGCCGGAGGACGCCCACCACCTCGGCCAGCGGCACGAAGTAGAGGAACATGTAGCGGCCTACGTGCTTGTGCCCACGGCTCTGGAATGCCTTCGTCTTCGCCACCGCGCGCACCCGGCCGAGGTGGATCCGGGTGTCGACGGGCGGGGCGGAGGAGAAGGCCGCGACCGTCAGGGTGGAGGAGGTGTTGGCGGTGATCCGGCGGCTCTCGCCCAGCGCCTCAGAGTAGGCGTATGCACCGGCCAGCGACGGCGAAGTCGGGAGCACCACGGACAGCGGCACGCTCGTAGTGGTGGGTGACCCTCGCACGAGCCCCTGGGCCGCAGCGGCTCCGTCGCACCCGTCCGTCGTCCCTTCATCGTCGTACCAGTCGTAGCCGTTCTCGTCGCCGACGAGCACCTTCAGGCCGGTGGTCGTCGGCACCAGGCCGCCGGCCGTGATCGCGAAGTCGCGCTGCCCGGTCGACCACACCTGGCGGTCGACGTCGAACTGGAGGAAGTGGTGGGGCTCGGTGTCCGTGTCGAGGGCCACCCACCAGCGGACCGCCCGGAGCTTCGGGCACCACACCGCGGTGAACTTCTCCTCGACCGCGAAGTTGATCCGCTGGACGAGCGACTCGATCTCGCGGCTGACGGCCACGGGCGACTCGCCCCGGAACGCCCACACACCGCGCCGGTCGAGGCCGTAGACCGTCTCCTCGACGTTCAGCACCACGTCGGGGCAGACCGCGCCGCGGTCGGTCGGGACCGTGCGCCGGACGCCGTCGGTCGCGGGCGAGTCCGACCAGACGAACCGGGCCATGCCGTTGAGGCTCGTCATGAGCAGCGCGCTCGCGTGCGGCGTCAGGCTCGTGATCGGCCCGCTGCTCGGCCCCTCGATGTAGTTGAGGGCGGGGAACGCTTCGGGGAAGCCAGGCTCCGAGTAGTAGATGTTGTTGTCGCGGGTGTAGATCGAGTAGGCGAGGCCGCTCGCCGTCGAGCCGGCGTAGGCCGCCGTGAGGGCGGCCGACGTGGCGGACGCCCGCGTGTTGATCTCGTAGTCGACCGCGTCGCCCGCGACCTTGAGCCGCCACACCTGGCGGTTGGCGAAGCTGGCCGCGGTCGGCTTGGCGATCACGTCCGTCCAGTCGGTGCCGGTGCCGGTGAGGGTCGACGAAGCGTTCGTGACCGCCAGCGTGCCCTCGGCGTGGACGGGCGAGCCGTAGAGCCACAGCCGGCCGCGGAAGGAGAGGACGCCCTTCATGGTCGGGGGCGGGAGGTGGACGCCGATGTGGCTGGAGAGGGTGCCCGGCCAGGGGAGCGATTGGTTCACGAGCGAGGTGTCGGCGATCGAGACGACCACGGAGGCCGCCGTCTGGAGCACCTCGGCCGCCTTGTAGAAGGTCGCCCCGCCCGTGAGGGTCATCTCGACGACGATCTTGTCCACCTTGCTGTCGCCCGAGCGGATGATGTTCCCGCTGCCCGAGGTGCTGATCGCGAAGGTGAGCTGGTTCGAGACGCCCGCGACGACCGACGTCTGGTACTCGTTGCTCGGCTCGCTGACGTAGCCAGTCGTCGAGTCCAGGTAGCGGTAGCGGAACTTGTGGGTCCCCGTCGTGCAGTTGCCGCTCGCGGTCGTCGGCGTCGGCGCCCACGCCCCGGGCACCTGGCTCGGGCCGGTGATCCCGGCAGCGACGGTCGCGGCGGCCAGCCCGTCCCAACGCTGCATGGGCCGCCAGCCGTCGACCACGTAGACCTTCCGGTTGTGGACGGCGATCCGGGGCCGCTTGTTCTGCGAGACGGCCGAGTAGAGGGTGGACGCCCCCGAGGCGACGACACCGGCCGACGCCCCGAGGCCGGACGCCCGGACCTCGACGAAGGACTTGTTCCCCGGGTCGAAGCCGCCAACCGCCCGGACGGCCAGGGACAGCGCGGTCTGGCCGCTCGCCTTCACGCACCCGCGGCGCACACGCAGGACGCCCTGCTGGTCGTGCTGGAGGTTCTGGTCGACCTGGAGCGAGCCGGCCGGGCGAGCCGTCGGGCTCGCCTCGGTGTCCAGGCCGGTGAAGGTGACGATCTGCTCGCGCACGCCTACCCGCCCTGGCCTCGGCTGACCTCGATACGAGGGTCTCCGTCCCCTCGGCTCCGGTAGGAGTCCCCACCTGCCCCGACCGAAGCGTTGTGCCCGGAGCCGTAGCCGTTCCCGGCGCCGACCGAGAGGATCCACTGAAGGTGCATGATCACTTGGCCGCCTTCTGGCCCTTGAGCAGGTTCGTCTTGCTCTGCTCCTTCGCCTGCTGCCGCTTCAGGGCGTGGTCGAGCGGCTTGACGGTCGCCGTGGGCTGGGGCTCGGGCGGCCGGCGGATCCGCAGCTCGTAGCCGCGCTGGTGGGCGTGGGGCGCCCAGATGCGCAGCTCGGCCTCGGCCTCGCGCGCCGTGGCCAGCTCCCACCGACCGACGCCGAAGACGACCGAGACCGGCCGCCAGTCCCCCTCGTCGGTGCTGCCCTGCGGCCGACCCTCCACGTAGAACACGCTGCCCCCTAGTCGTCGATCGGCGACCGACGCATGGCGAGTCTATCAGCCTCGCCCCGGAGATAGCCAGGGCTCCACCCGAACGAGGTCGCCCGCTGCTGCCGGACGCCGTCGGTGGCCTTGTAGCGGCCCATGGCCTCGCCGAAGGCCGCCAGCGCGAGCTGGGGGTTGAGCATGGAGGTGGCGCCGCACTTCGACACGATCTCGACGTCGACCGCCCGCTCCAGAAGGTCGGCCATGGAGTCGGGCCAGTCGATCGTCGTGGTCGGGAGCGAGGTGTCCTTCACCGGCGTGGGGAGCCGGGTGCGGGTGAGGAGGAGCTGGTCGGTGTCGGAGCCGGCCGCGAGCGGCGGCCAGACCTCGATCTGGTCGCCGCGGATCGTGTAGTGGGTGGGCGAGCCGGTGCTGGTCGCCTCGGTGTGCTTGAGGAAGTCGAAGTCGGTCACGGTGTAGGGCGTGAGGATCTGGCGGGTGGACGCCAGCCGGACCTCGTGGACCTGCCGCGTGTTCTCCGGCAGGTCGTAGAGCGAGCGGACGACCGAGTAGGTGGCCGCCGCGTCGGTGGCCGCGACCCACGTCTGGCCGGCCGTGAGCCGCGCGAGCCGCGGGTTCAGGATCGTCGAGATCGTGTAGTGCTGCGGCTCGGCGCCCTCGATGATGAAGATCCGCTGCTGGTCGACCCACGCCTGGAGGAAGACCTCGGTCTGCGCCGGGTCGAGGGTGAGCTGGTCGCTGTCCTGGGTGACGCCGAGGTAGCTGCCGCTCACGCCAGGCGTGAGGGTGATCGAGACGACGTCGCGCAGGAAGCTCCACTCGCGCGCGTTCGCACAGACGCGCAGCGCGGCGTTGATCCAGCGCGTGATCTCGCGGAGCGACTTGCCGCTGGCGGAGTCGCCCGCGTGGTCGGTCGCGTACTGGCGCAGGGCTTCGAGCTTCACCGGACCCCCTAAGCAGGCCGGGCCGCCGCCACCAGGGGGTAGTGGCGGCGGCCCGGCCGTGGAACCGAGGAAGTTGGACTAGACGCCGCTGGCGAACAGGTTCACGACCATGATCGCGTTGTCGGCCGCGGTGCCGCTGATGTAGCGGCCCACGGTCGAGCCCTGGGTGTAGGTCGCCGTGCCAGCGATCTTGCCCAGGTCCGCGTCGTCGTCGGGCACCATGTAGAACTTCGTGGTCGGCTCCAGCGGGTCGGTGGCGAAGTAGTCGCCGTGCATGACCTCGACGCGCGACGCCTCGATGCAGATCCAGAAGTAGTCCTCGTCGTCGAGCGACGAGATCCCCGCCGCCCCCGCCGTGCCGAGGTGCGGCGCGAGCGGGTCGCGGTAGGGCGCGATCCCGGCGATCTTGTCGGCGTTCGCGGAGCACGGGACCACCCGGTAGGTGGACCGCGTGCCCCACTTGAACAGCCGGCCGCGGGCGTCGAAGTTGTTCGCGGCGAGGTCGGCCTCGACCAGCATGTAGACCTGGTGGGACAGGTAGCCGTCCACCACGGTCTCGACGTGGACCTTCATGCCGAGCTGCGCGTTGAGGCCGTCGGCCCCGACCGCCAGCCCGACCCCCGCGGTGCCCTGGGTGCGCACCTCGACGGGGGAGAACGGGAAGATGGTGTTGATCATGGCGTTGTTCTCCTGTGCGGTTGGGGCCGCGGGTTAGCTGATGTCCGCGAACTTGGCGAAGTGCTTCGGCGACTGGAAGACCAGGTTGCCGTAGAGGCCCACCCACCACTTGAAGCACATCTTCGTCGAGTCGAAGTCGTCGCCGCTCGCGTGCCACAGCGACGGGCCGACGATCTTGAGCATCATCTTGCCGGTGGTGAAGCCGTAGCCGTAGACGTTGTCGTTGTTCACGTCGGTGGTCGGGACGTCCGGGTCGAACGTGACGTCGGTCCCGTCGATGTTGATCGTGTCCTCGAAGCCGAACTTGCGGATCCCGACCGCGCCCTTGTCGACCACCACCCGCTCGGTCGTCGCGAGCAGGTCGGCCAGCGTGCGGTAGCCGGCGCGCGAGAGCAGGACGAGGTTGAGCCGCTCGCTCTTGTCGTTCGAGCGGTTCATCTCGATGATCGCGAGGCGGAGGAGCTGGTCGGCGTTGGCCGCCCACGAGTAGCCGGTGCGGTTCGTGTTGACGATCACCGGCGTCCAGAAGTCGTACTCCGGCGTGCCGGCGAGCGTGCCGTTCTGGCCGCGGGCGGTCGAGAGCCCGGCGTAGGAGTCGTTGCTGGTCGTCTGGAAGGCGTCGCCGGCCGTCTGCGTCGTCCAGCTCATGAACGACTCGATGCCGTGGAAGCGCTTGCTGTTCCCGGTGGCGTTGCCGTCGATGTAGAACTCGCGGCAAAGGCCCTCGCCGGCCTCCTTCTTCATCTCGTCGGCGATGTCGCCGAAGATCTTGATGACCGCCTCCTTCCCCTTGTTCTGGAGCATCTCCAGCTCCGAGATCGCCTCGCCCATCTTGTAGGCGCGGGTGGGGAGGGTGGCCTTCTCGTACAGCTCGTTGCGCGCGAAGTCGAGGGAGTCCATCTCGGCGTAGGGCGTGAGCTGCCGGCGCTTGTTCTTCGCCGTCCACGAGAAGTCGCCGTTGCCGGAGCAGTTGTACTTGATCCGGCCCTCGCTCTGGAGGAGCTTCAGGATCGGGTGCCGGTCGATCGTCTCGTCGGCGAGGTTCTCCGACCAGTTCTCGCGCGTGGTCTTCAGGATCCGCAGGGTCGTCGCCATGTGTTGTTCGCTCCGGTCGGGCCCACTTCTTCAGTGGGCCCGCCCGGAGGGCACCACTGGCTACTTTCCTTCGGCCCGCGCCTTCCGTTCGGCGACCTTGGCCAGCTTGAGCGCGTCGGTCCCCGCAGCCTTGAACTCCTTCTTCCAGTCGATCGCGGGCTTGCGCCCGGCGCCCTTCGCCCCCTGCTGCGCCCGGCTCGCGGCCTGGTTGGCCTCGATCTGGCGCCCCTTCGTGTCGAGCCCCTGCTTCATGGCGCGCAGCTCGCGCAGCTCCCGGCGCTCGTTGAGCACCTTGAGCGCCTCGTCGCGCGGCATGACCTTCGCCAGCTTGAGCAGCTCGGCCTGCTCGGCCGAGGTGATCTTGTGCTGGGTCAGGAACTCCTGCCCGGTCCGAGCGTAGAACTCGTTCTCCAGGCGGGTGAACCGCTCGGCGAAGACCGAGCCTTCGAGCACGTCCCGCGTGACGGCGTCGGTGATCTCGCGGATGAACCCGTGGGGGTCGTTCCGCAGCTTGGTGTGCGCGTCGCCCAGCGCGTCGAGGCGCTGAACGACCCGCGCACCCACCTCGCCCGGGAGGGCCTTCAGGGCCTCGACCCGCTCCTGCGGGGTCGCCGCGGTGAGCTGGCCGACGATCCGCTTGACCACCGGGTCGTCGTCGAAGGGCAGGGAGGGGAGGGTCCGCCGCTGCGCGCTGGGCGCCTCGACTCGCGGCGAGGGCTCGGCCTTCGCCTTGGTGGCGAGGTCGAGCACCTCCTTCCACGAGGAGAAGCCCGGCGGGGGCGAACCCTGGATCGAGGTGGCCGGCTCGGCCTCCTCGGGGGTGTCGTCGTTCTTCGGCTGCGAGTTGTTGGTCTCGGACTCGTTGGTGTCGGCCGCCGGCTCGTCGTCCGGCTGGTCCTCGTCAGCGTCGTCCGGGATCTTGGCGTTCCAGCCCCACTCCTGATCGCCCTCGTCGTCCGCCGCGTCTTCCGTGGAAGGCTCGGTGGGAGGGATCTCGGCCTGGGTCTCGTTGCCGTCCGGGACCTTATTGTCTTCGTCGCCCATTGTCAACCCCCTGGTGGAACCTACAGCCCGTCGAGCAGGCCGTTGTCGATCGCCTTGAGCGTCTTCTGCCACGCCGTCGGCTTGCCCGTGTTCACCCTCGGGCGCTCGCCCGGGGGCTTGATGTCCTTCGCGTAGGTGACGTTGTGACCGGCTCGCTTGGCCGCGTCCACCTTCTTCGCCAGATCGAGCGAACCGGTCACCATGCCGAGACCGGGGTGGTAGCCCTCCACGATCGTGTCGTGGCTGGTGACGTGGCGCCCGGCGTTCCGGGGCGTGCAGTGCCCGCCGAACCGGGCGTCGGCCCAGGAGCAGGGCTCGCCACACTCGCGGCAGGTGTTCACGGGCCGCCTCCCTGCTGCTTCGGGGGCGGCGAGCCGGGCTGGAGCTGCGGCCCGGCGCCCGGCGCCATGGGGGCCGGGGGCGGCTGGAGCTGGAGCCGCATGTTCGGCGGGAACTGGAGCGTCTCGTACATGGCCGTGAGGGCGGCGTTGTAGGTCGCCACGTCGCCCATCTGGAGCGCCGGCTGGCCGACCGTGCTCATGAGCGTGTTGGCCTGGTCGATCGCCTTGTTCGCGTCCGGCCGCTTCGTCGAGCCCGACTCCACCCGGAAGGCGATCTCGCGCGCGAGGTCCTTCGACGAGAGGTAGGCCGTGTCGGTCCACACGTCCTCGACCGTGACCCGCTTCACCTCGACCTTGTCGACGAAGGCCGGCTTGCCGGTGCGAAGGAAGTAGTCGTTCTGCGCGGCCGGGAAGTTCTGCGAGAAGTAGACGGCCGCCGCCTGCGCCTCCTGCTCGGTCGGGAAGTAGCGCGCGACCATGGGCATGAGCCCCTGGAGGCACGGCTCCTCCTTCTTCGGATCCACCTCCGTCCCGGGCGCGTAGAGCCGGGTCGGGAGCGGCACGCCGAGGGACGAGGCCACCACGCGGTAGCCGAGGTCGAGCCCCTCCATGGTGTCGAGGATCTTGCTGATCTCCTTCGCGTTCAGCTCGGTCCGCGCCAGGATCCCCTCGTTGCGGGCCACGCGGGTGGACCAGTCCTCGACGACCTCCGAGAGATCCTGAAGGCGCGAGCGCGCGTTGCGGTCCTTGATGTCGGCCTCGGTAGCCGACCGGATCTGCTGCTCGCTCGACTGGCCCTTCAGGATCGGGAGCAGGCCGGTCACCTCGCCGATCTGGCCGAGGTGGAAGTTGAGCTGCTGCATGATCTCGGGGGAGATCTGGCCGCCCTCCCACCGCTGGACGAGCTGCTGGAGCGAGAGCCCCGGGTCGCCCTTGATCGACACCAGCTCGCTCATGCCGCCGTTCGCGATCCGCTCCCGGTCGTTCTCCTCGAAGGCGCCCTCGCGGATCCCGTAGACCTCGCGCGCGTGCTGCTTCGCCTTCTCCAGCGCGATCGACGCCAGGAGGTTGACCGCCCGCTGCGAGGGCAGGGCGGCCTTCATGAGGGAGACGGGCCACAGGCAGTTCTTCGTGGGCGTGAGGTCGAGGAAGGTGAGCGGCCAGACCTCGTCGACGTAGAGCGGCGACTCCCACCGGCCGGTGTAGAGCGGCGTGCGGTGGCCGTCCACGATCACGATCTTCTTGTAGTTGATCGAGTCGTCGGGCGTCCCCATGCCCTCGGGCAGGTCCGCCCCACGCCACCCCACGCCCATGCGGGAGTAGATCTCGTAGAACGTGACCATGTCCTCGGACGACTCGTCCTCGTCCTCCAGCCGCTCGGACGGCTTGATCTCGTCGGTGATCTTGGAGTCGCTGGCCACGCCGTCGGCGATCGTGTCGCGCGGGAGGTCGTCCTCCAGCTTCTCGGCCGCCTCGTACTCCTTCTCCAGCTCCCAGCGCGGGAGTCGCCGCCGGATCGCGATCCAGTAGGCGTCGCGCGGGCGGCGGGCGGTCGGGTCGATCACGACGTCGTCGATCGAGACGAACCAGGAGGTGACCAGGCCGAAGGCTTCGCGCCAGCCGGTGTAGACGCAGCTCCGGCCGGAGAGCAGCGACTCGTCGACCGCGAAGCGGCACTCGGCCGCGAGGCCGGTCTCGTGCGGCGTGTAGTTCAGGTAGGCGCCCAGGACGGCGCCGAGGGCGGACAGGATCGAGTCCTTCGTCCGGCTCGTGACCGTGCGGGTGGGGTTCCGCTGGTAGAGGTTCGGCGCGAGCCAGCCGCGGATCTGGAACGCGGTGTTCACCGTGACCTTCGGCATGTGCTCGAAGTTGAGCCACTCGCGGCACGCCTCGGACTCGAAGAACGGATCCACCGAGCCCTTGAAGTAGGCGTCCACCTCGGCCGCCGCCGAGGTGAAGTCGGCCTTCTCCGTCCACGCCTCGCGGAGCCGGCGGGTCCAGACCTCGACCAGCATCTCGTCGCGGTCTTCCTTGCGCGGGGACTTGCTCACCGGCGCACCACCACGATCGGGGAGGCGAGCTTCCGGTCGAGGGCCTCGACGAAGGAGGCCAGGTCGAGGGCCATGACGTAGTCCGTGGTGTTGTCCTCGCGGGCGCGCAGCTCGTCGATCACCTTGCGGTCGATCGAGGTGAGGAGCGGGGACGGGGCCGAGCCGGGGAAGCCGTGCGTCTTCTCCTCGACGTCGACGAAGCCGCCCTCGGGCTTCTCCATGAGCACGGCGACGTGCTTGCAGTGGCAGCACCCGATCCAGCCGCGGAACAGCCGGGCGGGGTGGTGGCAGTGGAGGAGCCGGTCGTGGGCACAGCTCACCGGTCGTCTCCCGTGGAGTGGGAGTAGAGATAGTCGCCGCGGGAGACCGCGACGGGCCAGCCGTAGCCGAGCGCCTGGCCGTCACCGTTGCCGCACGACACCGCGCTACCTGCTCCGTTCAACAGGCCGGGGCCCTCTCCGAGGGTGTCGTCGAACCAGCCGGGCAAGCAGGAGTGCATCACAACGAGCACCCGCCGGTGTTGCCGCTCTGGATCTTCGCGCGCGCCTTCATGGCGGCCTCCTCCCGCTTCCACTCCGCGATCCCGTCACGCTCGGCCACGGGCGCCTTCTCGGTCTCGGGGATACTACGCTTCCCGTCCTCCAACCGCCAGCCACTCACGTAGCAGGCGATCGCGAGGGCGATCACCAGGTCGTCGTGCCGGGTCTGCGGCGCGCGGTAGGACCGGAGCCGCTCGTTCCAGACGAAGTCGCCGGCCTGGGCCGCGATCCGCTGGTCGGAGATCACCAGCTCGTCGTCGCGCAGGAGGGCCGGCAGGATCACCTCGACCGCGGCGTGGCGTGTGTGCTTGTTCGTCGAGAAGCCGGGCTTGTCGGGCCGGCCGCGGTCGCCGCGCGAGCGGTGCCAATGGAGGTTGGGGTAGCGGTTCTTCGCCAGCGTGTTCGCGACGTTCGGGCTGAAGGTGTTCTCGGGGGCGAGCTTCGCCGAGTTGTAGTAGATCCCGAGCTGGTAGAGCAGCTCGATGTAGAGGTCCTCCTCCATGCGGCACTCGACCGTGGCCACCACGACGTGGTCGGTCAGGTCGAGCACCACGGCCGCCTGGGCGTCACCAGTCGCCAGGCCCTCGGACACGTCGGCGCCGATCGCGTACTTCCGGCCGGGGACGGGCCGGTGCCAGACCGACACCGGGCCGTTCTGGAGGTCCGCCCACTTGACCGCCCGCGCCCGCCAGTCCTCCGGCCGATCGGACGCCCACCGCAGCTCGCCGACCGCGATCGGGTTGGACGTGGCCGCCCACATGCGCGTGAGGGCGAGCGGCGAGAACAGGGCGGCCTCGGTCGAGCTGAAGCACTCCTCCAGGGTGGAGGGGAAGTAGCGCTGGAAGACTTCGAGCTTGCCCTCCAACTCCTCGATCTTCGCCCGGCGCCAGATGAGCTGCTCGTCCGTGATCTGCTGCGGGTGGCTCCACCACTCGGTGCCGGGCGACGTCGGCTGCGCCAGCACCTCCGCCCGGAGCTTCTGCTCCTCGGGCGTGGCCTCGAAGGTGAGCGGCACGTCGTGGCCGAGGGCGATCCGGTGCTCGCGGAAGGAGGCCCACGTCTTCCGGTAGTCGTCGCACATATACCAGGGGAGGAAGACGACGCCGTAGGGCGAGAGCTTCTTCCGGCTCTCTTGGATCATGCGGTAGAAGAACGGGTCGCGACCCTTCGCCGTGCTCTCCAGCGCGACGATCGTCTCGGTCGAGTCCTTCCCGTTCGTGAGCGCGCCGAGGGCGGACGACCAGAGCTGACTGGAGTCGTTGCCGCCGTCGCTCCAGTTGGCCACCTCGGAGCCGTGGAGCATGTCGATCGTCACGCCCTTGAGGGCGGCGTCGCCGGTCTTCGCCGAGACGATGTGCAGGGTCGAGCCGCTTTGCCACGCCATGTGGCCCTTCTGCCGCGAGTCGAGCGACATCTGCCACTCCTTCGGCAGGAGCCGCTCGAACCGCCGGGAGATCGTGAAGATCTGGACCGACGACTCCTCGGTGTGGGCGATCGTCGCCGCGCGGAAGGCGCGGCCGTGGCGCGACTCGATGATGCACCGGGCGTAGGCGAGGGCCTGGAAGAAGGTGGAGACGCCCATCTGGCGCGACTTCGGGATCAGGCACATGACCGCCAGCCCGTTGAGCCAGCACCAGGCCACGTAGTTCAGGAGGAGCGCCTGGGCAGCGTTCAGCCGCAGGTGGGCGACCGCGCGATCCTTGCGGGCGACCTGGAGGTACTGCTCGATCCAGTTGCCGAGGGCGGCGGCCTTCGCGACGGCCAGACTCCGCTCGCCCGCGCCGGTAGGTGCCCACTGGCCGGTGACCGGGTGGCGGGCGAGGAGGGGCTCCCTCACAAGTTGACCGTCGAGTAGGAGACGTCTTGGTGGCCGGAGCCGAACCAGCCGTAGGGGCCGAACCCGGGGGAGAACAGGTCGGACCACGGGCCGAAGGTGAAGCCTCGGCCGCCGGGAAGCACGCGGCCGGTGGTGCCGCCGTGGCCGATGTGCGCCGGGGGGACGAAGGCCCAGGCCGGGCAGAGGGCGAGCTTCACGGCGTGCCTTCGGCGCCGTGGGCCGCGGGGTCGGGCCGGTTGGGGGCGAACAGGTCGAGGGCCGGGTGGTCGACCGAGGGCGGCGCGGGCTCGGGTTCCTTGGCCGGCTTCTCCTTCGGGGCCTTGACCGCGGGGGCCGGGGCCGGCGGGAGGGTGCCCGCCGCGCGGATCTCGGACCAGTAGCGGTGGAGCTGGATTAGCTCCCGGGCCGACGCCTTCGAGCCGATCGCCGCGTCCACCTTCCGTGCGAGGGCCGCCTCCAGGTCCTTCACCATCTTGTCGGCCAGCGCCAGGCCGGTGGGCGGGGCGTGGACCGGCGGGACGGCGACCGCCTCGACGGGCGCCCCGCCGACGAGGGGCGGCATGGGCGGGACGCCGGGCGAGGGCGTGACGTCGACCACCGGCAGCGCCGAGCCGCGCTGCCGCTTCGTGTCCCGCGAGACCCCCCTGGCCTGCGTCACCCGAACCCCCTGGAAGGCCCCTGCGGGGCCCGTGGCTACACGTTGGCGGGCTGGGCGGCCAACTGGGCCGCGGTGAGCACCGCCTGCGCCGCCGCGAGCGTGACGGCCCCGGCCGTGGGGCCGACGAGGTTCGCGAACACGCCGGTCACGTCGGTGGCCGACAGGTCGGTGGTGCCGGCCGTGAACGTGGCCGCGTTGGCGACCGTGACCTGGAGCACGCCGATCGGGCAGGTGTCCGCCGTCGGGGCCGGGATCGACGGCGCCACGCCCGAGGCCGTGAGCGAGTCGGTGCCCTTGACCGAGGAGACGGTGCCGGCCGCGTTGATGCAGATCAGGTAGCAGCACTTCGAGAGCGCCACCTGGGCCGTGGCCGCGGTGAGGGCGATGTTGTCCGTGATCGCCTTCGCGTAGAACTTGCCCGCGATCGTGTAGTACGTGATCGCGGTCGTCTTGATCGTGGCCGCGTTCGTGCCCTCGGCCAGCGCGCCGCTCTGGAGGCACTGCGTGTTGAGCACCGCGGTCAGGGCGTCGTGGTAGGTGGCCAGGGCCGTCCGGTTCACGGCCAGGCAGTCGTTCACCGCGTCGAGCTTGTCGCCCAGGCCGGCGCGCGAGAGGTTGCCGCGGTTCATGCCGACGCCGACAGCGGTGGTCGCGCCCATGGGTGGCTCCTGCCGGTCGGGTGCCGGCCTCTGGTGGTGGCGGCCGGAAGGTAGCACGCCGGACGGGTAGGCCGCAAGGGGGAACCTCGGGACCCGGCCGATTCGGAGTCGGCCGACGAGTTGCCACCGTAAGTCGTATGCGGCCGGTCACTTGCCACGGCGACCGGGCGGACCGTGGCAACTCGGGCCGCGTAAGTCCAATGTTAGACGTTCGCCGTGGCAACCGTGGCAGCGCTGCCACGCGAGATCGGAAGAGCACACGTCTGAACTCCAGTCACGATCAGCGATCTCGTA
>ERZ650311.304-NODE-304-length-32403-cov-10.543774_pt1 | contig 32403 bp, 31 predicted proteins | sample MGYA00376247_ERZ650311 | MGnify/ENA primary metagenome ERZ650311 (study PRJEB26733, sample SAMN07839324) | wastewater metagenome | biome: small river; feature: stream; material: water | place: USA: North Carolina | collected 2016-07-28 ...
CCATAGCGAAGGGGAAACGCCCGGTTACATTCCGAACCCGGAAGCTAAGACCTTCTGCGCCGATGGTACTGCAAGGGGGACCTTGTGGGAGAGTAGGACACCGCCGGACTTAAATTAGAAAATGGCCACCTTTTTAGGTGGCCATTTTTCTTTTAACTAGCATTTTTACAGGAGGATCTCTTGACTGAGAACAACGACGAAAGAGCAGAACGCCCTTACCAGGGCGGCGATTCTGCGCGTCCAGCCTGGAAAAAGAGCTCGAACGACGATTCCAGCAGTTCGCGAGACGGCTCTGGAAGCGCTGAACGTCGCCAGGACGGTAATCGGGATCGCTCCGGTGGCCGCGATGGCCGTTCGGACCGACCATCGCGCGACGGCGATCGCCGATTTAGCGACCGTCCACGACGTGATGGCGACCGTCCCGCACGTGATGGCGACCGCCGTTTTGGCGGTTCGCGCAGTGAGCGGCCGGGACGCGCTGGCGATGGTCGCACCGACCGCGAGCGTCCGGAATGGCAGCAGCGCGTAGATCGCGTTCGTGACCCGAACCGCGCCAAGAGTCCTATGATTCCTGAGGAAATCACAGAAAAAGACTTGGATCTGCTGGTTAGAGTGCAGTTCAAAACCCTCAGCCCAGAGAATTCCGAACGAGTTGCCCGTCATCTGGCCATGGTTAACCTGCTGATCAACGATGATCCAGAACTTGCCCACCAACACGCAATTGCAGCGGCTGATCGCGCTGGCCGTATTGCCGTCGTTCGCGAGACTCTGGCACTAACTGCTTACACGGTAGGTGATTTTGCGCTCGCTTTGCGAGAGATGCAGGCCTACCGGCGCATATCCGGCGCCAACGATCAGCTTCCAATCATGGTTGACTGCGAGCGTGGCCTGGGCCGCCCGGACAAGGCGCTCGAACTCGGTCGTTCTGTCGACACCAAGAGCCTCGAGCCTGGCGTGCGAGCTAACTTGGCCATCGCCATGAGTGGCGCGCGCTTAGATCGCGGGGAGAACCAACTGGCGTTAGCCGAGTTGGAGATCGCCGAGTTGAACCCCGAGAAGGTCTTTGACTACTCTCCACAGCTCTTCCGTGCCTATTCGGACACGCTCGAGATTCTCGGGCGGAGTGCCGAGGCTAAGCGTTGGTCTAACTTGGCTGATAGGGCCGAATCCGCCTTGGCAGCTAAAAATGCGCCGGCTTTTGAGATTCAGGACATTATCGAGGAAATCGAGATTCCTGCTCCTTACGAATCAAAGCGCGACGGTGAAGCGGGTGGCAGACGCGAATCCGACGGTGGCCGTCGTGACTTCGGTGATCGTCCTCGCCGCGATTTTTCGGATCGTCCTCGACGAGAGTCTGGCGACCGTCCCCGTCGAGACGGTGACAGACCTCAGCGCGAAGGCGACCGACCTCGCCGTGACTTCTCGGATCGCCCAAGGCGTGACGGGGATAGGCCTCAGCGCGGCAGTAGCGATCGGCCAAGACGCGACTCTAGCGACGGTGGCCGTGAGCGACCTGCGCGCCCAGCCGGAGACACCCCTCAACTAGATTTTGGCGATCGTAAGCGCAGTCCGCGTGACGGTGATCGCCCAACCGGTGGTCGCGGCCGCTCGGAACGGCCATCTGGTGACAAACCGGATTGGAAGAAGAAGCGTGACGACTAGGATTTGGGGCGCCTACGACACCCTCTTGGCTGATCTTGATGGTGTGGTCTACGAAGGTAAGAACGCAATCGAGCCAGCGCCTTCCGTGATTAACCAGTTTCAAAGGGATGGAGTCAGGGTCGGTTATGTCACTAACAACTCTTCGAGAAGTCCGGAAACCGTTGCTGAACAGCTACGCGGTTTCGGTGTTGAAACCACTGCGGATCAGGTAATCGGATCCGCTCAAGCTGGGGTCGAGTTGCTGGCAACGCTAATACCTGCCGGTTCGAAGGTCCTCGTCGTGGGCGGTGACGGTCTTCGTGAAGCTGTCACCGACGCGGGATTCGCGTTGGTTTCATCCTCGGATGACGAACCGGCCGGTGTCATTCAAGGATTTGCTCCTGACGTAGCCTGGAACCATTTGGCTGAGGCTTCCTACGCTATTCAGCGAGGCGCAAAGTGGGTTGCAACCAATCAAGACTGGACCATCCCTCGCGAAAAAGGCATGGCGCCAGGAAATGGAACGCTGGTTTCGGCTGTACATACCGCTGTTGGAATACTTCCACCTGTAGCCGGAAAGCCTGAACCAGCCATTTTCCACACTGCATTGCGCGAACTTGGTGCTACCAAGGCGCTTTTCGTAGGTGATCGTATTGACACTGACATCAGTGGAGCTAATCGTGCGGGTATTGATTCGGCGGTGGTTATGACCGGAGTGGCCACGCGCAAGGAACTGCTTGGGCTGAAGCCCGAGAATCGACCAGTGTACATTTTGGCTGACATGTCTGATCTCACGCGCGCTTACCCCACTCCCAAGGCCACGAAGCATGGCTATAAGTGCGGTAAATCTCTCGTTGAACTCCTCGGAAACAAGGTGAGAGTGATCGATGGCGAGCCGGGCTCCATCGACTCTCTGCGTGCAGCCTGCGCTGTTATTTACAACGCTGAGCTGCCGATATACGCCCTCGATGTCGAGCCAGCGCTGTACGAATAGGATTGCAATATGGGTGAAAATCTGCAGGAGCAAGTGAACCAGGAACTGGCGCGCATCGCAGATCTCGAGCTAAACGAGCAGCCTGAGGCCTACGGCCAGCTGCGGGATGTTCTTGAGGCAGCGCTAGAGGCGCTGCCTGAGTCCAATTAGACGGCGAGACATTCCTTTATGAGCATGCGTTTGGATGTCGCTCTGGTGGAGCGTGGCCAGGCCAGAAGCCGAAATCACGCCGCCAGCCTTATCGAGGCTGACCGAGTAATTGTGGGTGGACTGCCTGCGCGAAAGGCTTCGCAGCCAGTCACCGAGGATTCCGACATAAAGGTCCTCGAGGCAATTGACTACGTTTCGCGAGCCGGGCATAAGTTAGCCGGTGCCCTTGATCACTTTGCCGAGATCGAAATAACCGACAAGCTCTGCCTTGATGTCGGCGCTTCCACCGGAGGTTTCACCGAGGTATTGCTTCGCCGCGGTGCCTCTAAAGTGGTTTCGCTGGACGTGGGTCACGACCAGATGGTCCCCGAACTGAAGCGCAACCGCAAGGTCATCAACATCGAGGGTTTCAATGCCCGCGAACTTTCGCCCGAAACTCTAAGGGACGCCACCAAGGAACTAGGTACCACCGTCGATGTGGCAGCGACCCCTTTCGATGTGGTTGTTTCCGACCTAAGTTTTATCTCCCTAACGTTGGTCTTGCCGGCTATGGTTTCGGTGGCACCAGATGCCGATTTTGTGCTTCTGATCAAGCCGCAGTTCGAAGTCGGCAAAACTTCCCTGAACGCTCGTGGCATTGTGAATGATCACAGGCTTCGTGCTCAGTCCATCCACCAAGTCATTGACTGCGCGCTTTCGCTGGGGTTAACCGTCCGGGGTCTCGAGAAATCCAGCCTTCCTGGAAGCCACGGAAACATTGAGTATCTCTTGTGGATAAATGGCAAGGCTGACTCGCATCGGCGAGAATGGTCAGACAGAATTGATTCGTTAGCACGCGAGCGATAGGAGATGGGCATGAGCCGCAGCGTCCTGCTGGTTAGTCACGTTCGTCGCGAAGAGGCACTGCACGCAACGCTCGAAACTGCCCGCCTGCTTTCCGCAGAGGGTATCCGCCCAGTGATGACGGATACCGAACGCGACGAGCTGAGCCGCTGGGCTGCCTCGCAGGACCTGACCACCCAAGTTCCTGTCATTGATGTGCTCGGTGTGGATGTCGAAGTGCAAGGCCTAGAACTTGCCGTCGTGCTGGGAGGTGACGGCACCATCCTCAAGGCGGCCGAGTTGGTGCGTGATGCCAACACTCCGCTGCTGGGAATCAACCTAGGCCACGTCGGCTTCCTGGCCGAGAGTGAGCGCGACGGCCTGCACGACGCCGTCCAGAGGGTTGTCGCCAAGGATTACAGCATCAAGGAGCGCCTGACGCTCGATGTCACGGTCGAGGTCGACGGCAAGGTTGTCTACTCAACCTGGGCTCTGAACGAGTGCACGGTTGAGAAGAGTGCGGCCGAGAAAATGCTCGAGGTCGTGATCGAAATCGACGAGCGCCCACTTACGAGTTTTGGTGCGGATGGCGTAGTGATGAGTACACCTACTGGCTCGACTGCGTATGCCTTCAGTGCTGGCGGTCCGGTGGTTTGGCCAAGCGTTGAGGCTCTCTTGATGGTGCCGATCAGCGCTCACGCCTTGTTCGCACGCCCCTTGGTGGTCAGCCCCAATAGCTTGATGGCGGTAGAAGTTCTTCAAAGTTCGAGTGGCCACGGTGTTCTCTGGTGCGATGGGCGCAGAACCACAGCGCTACCGCGCGGCGCGCGTGTTGAAGTTAGGCGCTCGCAGCAATCGGTTCGGTTAGCTCGATTCCGTCAGGGAGTATTCACTGACCGTCTTGTAGCAAAGTTTGCTCTGCCAGTTACTGGTTGGCGCGGCACGAACCGCGGAGCCGACGAGGTGCTCTAGCCCTTGATCGAAGAAATAATCATCCGTGACCTAGGAGTCATCGGGGAAGCACGGCTGCAAATGGGCAGCGGATTTACGGCACTAACGGGCGAAACCGGTGCCGGTAAGACCATGATCCTCACCGCGCTTGGCCTCCTCCTAGGCGAGCGGTCCGACTCGGGCTCTGTGCGCAAAGGCCAATCCCAGGCTCAGGTTCACGGTCTTTGGAAACTCGAGGGCACCGAGGCAGGTGAAGCTGTAGCCGCCAGGCTTGAAGAGGCTGGCATCGATTATGACCTTGGTGAACTGATAATCAGTCGCACCGTCGCTGCAGATGGCAAGAGCCGCGCCAGCATTAGCGCCCAACCGGTACCGGCTGGTCTGCTGGCCGAGCTGGGGGAGCAGCTAGTTGTCGTTCACGGGCAGTCCGAGCAACTCCGTCTCAAGTCCGCAGTCGCGCAGCGCGAAGCCCTGGACTCCTTTGCTGGCCCAGAACTACTTGAGGCTTTGGCCCGGTATGCCACGGCCTACGCCGACTGGAGGGTCACTCAAAAGCGGCTTGAAGAGCTGCAATCTGCTGCAGCAAACCGGCAGCGCGAAGCCGAGGAATTGCGGGTAGCGGTAACTGAGCTAGAGGGTGCTGATCCAAAACCGGAGGAGGATGTCGCTCTAGCCGCGATTGCTGAGCGTCTGACCAATCTGGAAAATATCAGATTTGCTGCCGCTGCTGCACATGAAGCTATTTCCTCCGAAGAAGGCGGAGCCGACGTTCTCGGATTGCTTAGCCAGGCTCGCAAGCAGCTCGAGGGTAGCTCCAACTTCGACACCAGACTGCAGCCAATTGCGGATCAGTTGCGTGAGTTGGGAGTTCAGGCCCGTGAACTTTCCGGTCAGTTGGCCTCTTTGATTTCAGACCTCGAGTCTGATTCCGAACTCAGCCTTGATGAGATTCAGGATCGACGTGCCGTGCTCAACACTCTGATGCGGCGGTACGGGCCGACGTTGGCTGATGTGATTGCGTACCGAGAGTCCGCAGGTGCTCGCCTACTCGACCTGGATACCAGTGAGGATCAGATTGCTGAACTAGTTGCAGGCCTGGATGCGAAAGAGGCACAGGTCCGCGCGATGGCGGCAACCGTCACCCAACTCAGGACAGCGGCTGCATCCCGGCTTGAACAAGCCGTCACCGCCGAACTTCAAGCCTTGGCAATGCCTGGTTCCAGCCTGGTGGTTCAACTAACTCAAGTTGAGTTAGGTCCTCATGGGGCGGACTCGGTGGCGATTCTGCTTTCGTCCTATCCCGGTGCGGACCCTCGCCCGCTTGGCAAGGGAGCCTCGGGCGGTGAACTTAGCCGAATCATGCTGGCGATCGAGGTGGTGCTGGCGGATAGTAAAACCAATCCGACGTTCATCTTTGACGAGGTAGATGCAGGAGTCGGTGGTGCCGCCGCAATCGAGATCGGAAAACGTCTGGCGCGCCTGGCAAAGACCGCGCAGGTCATTGTGGTTACTCACTTGGCTCAGGTTGCGGCATTTGCCGACACTCACCTGAGGGTTTTGAAGAACCACACTGAGGAGTTCACTTCGAGCGATGTAACCAGCCTCACCGAGGTGGCTCGCGTCGAAGAGCTGGCCCGAATGCTGAGCGGACTAACCGACAGCGAGCTGGGTCGAGCCCACGCCGCCGAACTCTGGCAACTGGCAAAACAGGGCAAGTAATTTCGCAACCCTCGGCGAGTCGTACTGGCACTCGGTGATAACCTTTAATTCCATGGCACAAGCGATGGACTCCGGTAAAACACGACACATTTTCGTCACCGGTGGAGTGGCCTCTTCCCTTGGTAAGGGTCTGACGGCAGCCTCCCTAGGTAATCTTCTAACCGCTCGCGGTCTCCGCGTTGTGATGCAGAAACTCGACCCGTATCTGAACGTAGACCCGGGTACCATGAACCCCTTCCAGCACGGCGAGGTCTTCGTAACCGAGGACGGCGCCGAGACCGACCTCGACGTGGGTCACTACGAGCGCTTCCTTGACATCAACCTGTCCCAAGCGGCTAACGTCACCACCGGTCAGATTTACTCGCAGGTGATTCAGCGCGAGCGCCGCGGTGAGTACCTCGGTGACACTGTTCAGGTCATCCCGCACATCACCGACGAAATCAAGCGTCGCATGCGCCTCCAGGCCCATGAGACCCCTGCCCCCGATGTGATCATCACCGAGATCGGTGGCACCGTTGGTGACATCGAGTCACTGCCCTTTATTGAGGCTGCTCGTCAGGTTCGTCACGATGTCGGTCGCGACAATGTCTTCTTCGTTCACGTTTCGCTGGTTCCATTCCTTGGTCCTTCAGGAGAGCTGAAGACCAAGCCGACCCAGCACTCGGTGGCGGCACTCCGCAGCTACGGCATCCAGCCAGATGCTGTCGTTCTTCGCAGTGACCGCGCGCTGCCTGCCAGCATCAAGAACAAAATCGCTCTGATGTGTGACGTGGATCTGAACGCGGTGGTTAGCGCTGCCGATGCATCCAGCATCTACGACATCCCAACCGTTTTGAACAACGAAGGCCTGGACAGCTACATCATCAAGCGCCTTGACCTTGCTGCTGGTGAGGTTGACTGGAGCCGCTGGGCTCCGGTGCTGACCGCTGTCCACGAGCCTAAGCACGAGGTAACCGTCGGCCTGGTTGGTAAGTACATCGACCTTCCCGACGCCTACCTCAGCGTCACGGCTGCACTCCAGGCCGGTGGCTTCGCGCACCAGACCAAGGTCAAGATCAAGTGGATCGCCAGCGATCTCTGCGAGACCGAGGCAGGAGCCAAGGAGCAGTTGAGCGACATTGATGCCATGTGTGTTCCAGGCGGTTTCGGTGTCCGTGGCATCGAGGGCAAACTCGGTGCACTTAACTTCGCACGTCTTCACCAGATTCCGACCCTGGGTCTTTGCCTCGGACTACAGTGCATGGTTATCGAGTACGCCAGAAACGTGGCGGGACTCGAAGGCGCATCCTCTTCCGAGTTTGACGAAGACGCGAAGTATCCGGTGATTGCCACCATGGCCGAGCAGGTTGACATTCTTGCATCCGGTGAAATGGGTGGCACCATGCGTTTGGGCAAGTACATCGCTGCACTCAAGCCGGGTTCGATCGTTTCCGAGGTGTACGGAAGTGACACCAGCGAGGAGCGCCACCGTCACCGCTACGAGGTAAACAACAAGTACCGCGACCAGATTGGCGCAGCTGGCTTGGTGTTCTCGGGCACTTCGCCTGACGGTCACCTAGTCGAGTACGTTGAGCTTCCTCGCGAGGTGCACCCTTACTACGTTGCGACCCAGGCACACCCTGAGTTCAAGAGCCGTCCAACCAACGCTCACCCGTTGTTCCGTGGGCTGATTGCTGCGGCAATCGAGCGTCACGAGGCTAACCGAGTATTCAACGACGAGAACTAGCCGCTGGCCGCTCGCGCGGCTAATTGCCACAGAAGACTGGACCACAGATGCCCAAAGACCAGCGCGTTGAGCCGGAAATCATTTCCAGCGAACTGGTTTTCAAGGGAAAAATCTGGGACATCGCGCGCGAAACCTTTGACTACAACGGTCAGCCGTTAGTCCGAGAATTCGTCAAGCATCCTGGTGCCGTAGCCGTCCTGGCACTAGATGACCAGCAAAGAATCTTGCTGATTCGTCAGTACCGTCACCCGGTGCGGTCATACCTCTGGGAGATACCTGCCGGCCTTCTGGACATTGAGGGTGAAGACCGTCTCACCGCGGCTCAGCGAGAGCTGATGGAGGAGACCGGCTACACGGCGGGAACTTGGTCAAAGTTGACCGACTTTATGACGACACCTGGCGGCAACGATGAGGTAATCACCATTTTCCTGGCGCAGGATCTGGAGCATGTTGGGCACAACCTCGAACTCGAAGGTGAAGAAGTAGATATGCTCAAGGAGTGGTTCCCACTCGGTGAGGCCTTGGCTAGCGTTTTGGCTGCAGACATTCAAAGCCCCAGCGCGATCGTCGCGATTATGGCGGCCGCGCACCGCATGGGAGTCAAGCCCGCTCAGTGAGCGAGGGCCGAACCCACTTTGTGACCCTGAAGCCTTATGGCGTCACCGGTGGACTATAGAGTAACCCTATGAATGGTGACAATCTCGACCTGCTTGTGGATCGATACCTTCGCCATATCACAGTGGAGCGCGGCCTCTCCAAGAACACGCTTTCGGCCTATAACCGGGATCTAGGCGACTATCTGGTTTTCCTGCGACGGTCAGGGGTGACTGCCGTAGAACAGGTCACCGACCTCCAAATCGAAGGCTTTATAGAGCAGCTATCGGCAACTCGCAAGCCATCATCGGTGGCCCGTACCCTTGCCGCGGTGAGGGGTTGGCACAAGTACCTGCTACTGGAGGGCATTTTGGTGCGAGACAGTGCCCACCGAGTGAGTCCCCCCAAGGCCGGGAAGCGATTACCCAAGGCGATCTCGGTGGGGCAAGTTGAGCAACTTCTTGCCGCTGCCGGCCCCGAGCCTTTCGAGGAGTCGTCTGGTGATGCAGCAGCCGACCCCATTCGGATTCGCGACCGCGCGATTCTGGAACTGCTTTACGCCACCGGGGCTCGCGTCTCCGAGATAGTGGATTTGGATATCGACGATCTGGTGGATCCGACCATGATCAGACTGCTCGGTAAGGGCAATAAGGAACGCATTGTGCCGGTTGGTCGGTATGCGCAACGGGCATTGGAAAATTATCTAGTTCGGACCAGGCCGCAATTGGTGACGAAGGGTAAGGGCACGCCCTCGGTGTTTCTAAATCAACGTGGAGGACGCCTCAGTCGGCAGTCGGTTTGGAAGATTCTGACTGATGCCGCCGAGGCCGCGGCGCTCGCAGTGGAAGTATCACCACACACACTGCGGCACTCGTTTGCGACGCATCTGCTGGAGGGAGGGGCTGACGTGCGCGTTGTGCAAGAGTTGTTGGGCCATTCCTCGGTGGCTACGACCCAGATTTACACTCTTGTGACCGTGGATTCGCTTAGGGAAAACTACGCCCTAGCGCATCCGCGCGCCCAAGCGATTCGGTAGGCTATTTTTCTAACCACAGCAGCATCAGGAGGCGGGTCCCATGGCCAAGGCAGACGTGAAGGACAATCGTTTCCCACGCCCGAAGCCGCTTGCCACACACGGGCCGGCTCGCATCATCGCCATGTGCAACCAAAAGGGTGGCGTGGGTAAAACCACCAGCACTATGAACATCGCTGCCGCATTGGCGGAATACGGTCGCAAGGTGCTGCTTGTGGACTTCGACCCACAGGGCGCACTGAGTGCCGGACTTGGCATCAACGCCTACACCGATGAGCCGACTGTCTACAACCTTCTGATCGACCGTAACCAGCAGACTCGTGACGTAATCAAGAGCACGAGCGTCGCGAACCTTGACATTCTTCCCGCCAACATCGACCTGTCGGCTGCCGAGCTCCAGTTGGTTACCGAGATGGGTCGCGAAAAGGCACTTCAGCGCGCGCTGAAGCAGGTTGTTGACGACTACGACGTGATCATCGTGGACTGCCAGCCTTCGCTGGGTCTGTTGACGGTGAATGCGCTGGCCGCCGCTCACGGCGTCATCATCCCTCTGGCCACCGAGTTCTTCGCCCTCCGCGGTGTCAAGCTGCTTGAAGACATCATTGAGCGCGTAAAGGAAAACACCAACCCTGCATTGCAGATTGATGGAATCCTGGCCACGCTGTATGACTCCCGAACCCTGCACAGTCGCGAGGTTCTGGAGCGAGTGCGCGAGCGTTTCGGCGACAAGTTGTTGCGAAGCGTTATTGCCCGCACCGTAAAGTTCCCGGACGCCACCGTGGCCGGTCAGCCAATCACGCAGTTTGCTCCGGACTCCCAGGCGGCCGAGTCGTACCGCACCGTTGCCCGAGAGCTGGTCGACCGTGGCTGCGCCCCTTAACGAGCAGCTCGAGGTAGCACCTGGTTTCGAACTCTCGATCGGCAACTTCGAGGGACCATTTGATGTTCTGCTCAACCTGATTTCAAAACACCAGCTGGACATTACCGAAGTGGCGCTATCGCGCGTCACGGACGAGTTCATCAAGTACGTTCGTCAACTGGACTCGGACGAAGAACTCGAGCAAGCCTCCGAGTTTTTGGTCATCGCCGCCACCCTGCTGGATCTGAAAATTGCCAGCCTCCTGCCTCGAGGCGAGGTTGTCGACCCGGAGGATGTCGCTCTCTTCGAGGCCAGAGACCTGCTCTTTGCTCGACTGCTGCAGTACCGAGCTTTCAAGGAGATTTCTTCCTGGTTCAACACCGCTATGGTCATCGAGGCGCGCCGCATCCCGCGCGAGGTGCGTCTAGAAGATCGCTTCCGCAATCGAAAACCCGAACTGGTTTGGGTCACGGCGCTCGCCGAGTTTGCCAAGATCGCGGAAGAGGCATTGACACCGCGGGAGATTCCAGCCCTGGGACTCACCCACCTTCACGCTCCTCGAGTTTCCATCCGCGAACAGGCCGCGGAAGTGGTGAACCGACTGAGAGCTGCCAAACAGTTGACCTTCCGGGACCTGATCGGCGGTCTCACGGATCGCGCGCAGGTGGTAGCCCGATTCCTGGCCATTTTGGAACTCTATCGATTGGCTGCAATCAGCTTCGAGCAAGACAGTCCACTAGGCGACGTGCAACTAACCTGGCGTGCCGAAAACTTTGATAACGAACAACTAAACGCGCTAGGAACCGAGTATGACTCTTAACTCGCCAGACCTGACCATTCACGCGCAGGCAGTAGACGACGACAATCTGCTTGCTGCAATCGAAGCCATCCTCATGGTGGCCGAGGCGCCTATCCCGCTCATTTCGCTGGCTGGTGCGCTTGATCGCCCGCTGAACGAGATTCGCAATGCGGTCACTGAACTACAGGCTGACTATGCCGGAACCGCCGAAGGCTCGCGCAAGCGCGGTTTCGAACTGCGCGAAGTTGGTGGCGGTTGGCGTATCTACGTCCGCGAGGAGTTCGACTGGGCGGTCAACATGTTCGTTGCCAACGAGAATCCCACCAAACTCAGTCAGGCCGCCCTAGAAACCCTGGCGGTAATCGCCTACAAGCAGCCAATCAGCCGTGGCCAGGTCGCCAGTATCCGTGCTGTTAATGTTGATTCTGTGGTCCGCACGCTGCTCAGCCGCGGACTAATCACCGAGCTTTTCACCGACGCCGAAACCGGCGCAATCAACTACGGCACCACCGAGCTAACCCTGCAGCTGCTGGGCATCAACTCGCTGGATGAGCTGCCGCCAATCAGCCCTTACCTTCCAAGTGCAGACAGTGAGTTCAACAATGGCCTATGACCCAGAGGTATACGAGCCACGCTCGTCCGAGGGAGTTCGCCTGCAGAAGGTGCTTGCTAACGCGGGAGTTGCAAGTCGCCGCGTCTGCGAAGAGCTGATCATCGAAGGCCGGGTTAAGGTCAACGGTGTCAAGGTCACCGAGCTCGGTACTCGCATTGATCCGGAACAGGACTCGGTGACTGTCAATGGGCAGCCGATTCAACTTGATTCCAGCCGTATTTACCTTGCGATGAACAAGCCCGAGGGCGTGGTCTCCTCGATGAACGACGAGATGGGCCGCCCGGACTTGGCCGACTTCGTCAAGCGCTATGACCGCGTCTTTAATGTTGGGCGTCTGGACGTTGAAACCACTGGTCTCTTGCTGCTAACCAATGACGGTGATTTGGCTCACAAATTGGCCCACCCGTCCTTCGGTGTAGCAAAACTTTACTGGGCGCATGTCGAAGGTGACATCAGCCAGCAAACCCTGAACAAGCTGGCGACCGGTATCGAACTCGAAGACGGCGTGATCGCTGCCGACAAGATTCGGCTTCTGGACGCCGCGAGTGACCAGTCGTTAGTTGAAATCGTTCTGCACTCGGGCAAGAATCGCATCGTTCGCCGAATGTTTGAAGCCGTCGGGCACCCGGTAGTCGGGCTGGTTCGCAAGTCTTTCGGCCCGATTCAGCTGGGGCCGATGCGCCCCGGCCAGGTCCGGGAACTCAATAAAATGGAGATCAGTGCTCTGCTCAAGGCGGCTGAAGGCAAAACCGCAAAGACTCCTCGACCAGTAGCAGGCAAGCAGCCGCAGCGCCCACAACGAGCCACCAAGAATGGTCGTCCAACCGGCAGTTCTAAGGGACGTCCGGAGGGTAAGCGCGGCACCGATTCGAGAAAGCGATAATCATGGCACTACGCGCCATTCGTGGAGCGATTCAGCTGGACCGTGACGAACGCGAACATCTGCTGAAGCTGACAGCGGAACTGGTTACCAAAACTCTTCACGCCAACGCCATCGATAACTCGCAGCTGGTCTCGATTCTTTTCACGGCCACTCCCGACATCACCAGTGAGTTCCCTGCAGTTGCAGCGCGCGAACTGGGCCTCGGTGATGTGCCACTGATGTGCTTCGTTGAAATGTCGGTCGAACACGGCATGCCATTGGTCATTCGCATCATGGTCATGGCCGAAATGGACAAGCCGCGCAGCGAGATTCAGCACATTTATCTGCGTGGAGCAACCGCGCTTCGACAGGACCTAGCGCAGTGAGTCGGCTGAGCGGGTCGGTTCGAGTTGTAGGTGCCGGGCTGCTTGGCACCTCGCTTGGCCTTGCCCTGCGGAAGCTGGGCGTAGATGTCATTCTTTCCGATACTTCGCGTGCCAATCAGGCGCTGGCGATTGACTACGGTGCGGGCCGAGAGGCCACCGAGCAAGATTCCCCATTGCTGATTGTGGTCTGTGTCCCTCCCGACCACACCGCGGGAATCGTCGCAGCCGAGCTCAAGGCTTTCCCGACTGCCGTGGTAACGGACGTTGCCAGTATCAAGCAACCGGTGCTGGACGAGTTGAAGACTTTGTCTGCTGACCTTGGTCGCTACGTGGGTTCGCACCCGATGGCTGGTCGCGAACGTGGCGGTGCAATTGCCGGCCGCGCTGATCTCTTCATCGGCCGTCCCTGGGTGGTAGTACCGAACCCTGACAGCAGTCAGGCCGCAATAGACCTAATCACCGACCTAGCCCTAGCGGTTGGCTCGGTTCCGGTAAACATGGAGGCAATCGAGCACGATCACGCCGTTGCAGCCGTTAGCCACGTGCCACAGGTAGTTTCAAGCCTTCTCGCCGCTCGACTGATCTCCACCTCGGCGCAGGAGATTTCGCTAGCCGGCCAGGGACTGCGCGACACCACCCGGATCGCTGCGAGTGACCCAGCGCTGTGGGTGCAAATACTCTCCGCAAATGCCGGTCAAGTTGCGCCGGTGCTGAAGGAGATAGCCGCTGATTTGAACAAGGTCATCGCGGCGCTAGAGGACCCGGCCGCGAGCGGCGCGCTGACCACCATCAGCAAGACGATTGAGTCCGGTAATCGCGGTGTCGAGCGCATTCCTGGCAAGCACGGTGGCGGCCACACCCAGTACTCGGTGGTAGTCGTGATGATCGACGACCAACCAGGTCAGTTGGCCCGGCTCTTGAACGAAGTTGCCCAGATTGGAATCAACCTCGAGGAAATCAAGCTGGAGCACTCGCCTGGCGCACCAATTGGCCTGGTAGAGCTTTCGGTGATGCCGACCCAAGAAGAGAAGTTGACCAAGGACCTCACCGAGCGCGGATGGCGATTCGCCTGATGTCGAGCTTTGTGGTTGCGATTGACGGACCGGCTGGAAGCGGAAAAAGCAGTGTCAGCAAGCAGTCGGCTCGTGAGCTTGGCTTCGGGTATCTAGATACCGGGGCTGCCTATCGCGCCTTGACCTGGGCAAACCAGAACCTTCCGGGTTTCAGCTTGGAGGCGCTCGCCGAAGCCGACCTGCCTGGCATCTTCTCCTACAAAATCTCCACCGATCCAGATGACTATTGGGTCAAGGTGGGCTCTACCGATGTCACGGAAGCAATTCGCTCTACCCAAGTGGCCGAAGCCGTAAGTCAGGTTGCGAGAATCCCAAATGTACGCAGCTACATGAAGTGGCTAACCCGAGACATCGTCAAAGGGTGCGCGCAACCGGGAATCATCGTTGAGGGTCGCGACATCACCACCGTGGTGCTGCCAGATGCAAACGCTCGCCTCTTACTAACTGCAAGCGAAGAAGTTAGACTTAATCGAAGGTCCGCCGAACTCGGTGTGGCTGAACAAGCGAAGGTCGCGCGACAGGTGTCGCAACGCGACGCTTCAGACGCCAAGGTTGTCGATTTTATGAACCCGGCGGAGGGAGTCACTTTGATTGACTCCAGCGATCTCAACTTTGCCCAAACCGTGGCCGCTGTTCTCCAGAACATCGCAAAGGCTGCACCAAAGGATTAACCATGTCTGAACAAGACGAGTACGGCGACCTGCCGATCAGTTCTGAGTTCGTCGAGAAGCTAAACAGCCTCACCGACGACGAGGCGGATAATCGCGCTCGCGCGCTGCGAAGCGGCCTAGATGACTTCGACCTAGACGAGGACGACCTAAGTGTTCTTAACGCCGACCTTGACTGGTCGGACGGTCCAATCATGCTTCCCGCGCTACCAGTGTTGGCGATCGTGGGTCGCCCAAACGTTGGCAAGAGCGCGCTGGTAAACCGAATCCTTGGTCGCCGCGAGGCAGTGGTTGAAGACAAGCCGGGTGTAACCCGAGACCGCATCAGCTACAAGGCCGAATGGAATGAGCGCAAGTTCACCCTGGTGGACACCGGTGGCTGGGAGCCAGACGCGAAGGGCATCGATTTGTCGGTTGCCCTCCAGGCCGAGGTCGCAGTCGAGCTCGCTGATGCGGTGCTCTTCGTGGTTGACGCCATGGTCGGTGCGACTAGCACCGACGAGCGCGTGGTCAAGATGCTGCGTGCCAGCGGCAAGCCGGTAATCCTGGTTGCCAACAAGGTTGATGACATGCGCCAGGAGCCAGAGGCCGCCGTGCTGTGGAGCCTGGGACTGGGCGAGCCCTACCCAGTTTCGGCATTGCACGGTCGAGGCGTCGCAGACATGCTTGATGCCGCGATGAAGGTGCTGCCAAAGATCTCGGCAGTGGCGAAGGAAGAGTTTGGTGGCCCGCGTCGCGTAGCTCTAATCGGTCGCCCGAACGTGGGCAAGTCATCGCTGCTGAACAAGGCTGTAGGCGCCGAGCGTGCTGTGGTCAACGACCTAGCCGGCACCACGCGTGACCCAATCGACGAGCAAGTCGAAATCGCCGGAAAGATTTGGCGCTTCGTAGACACCGCGGGAATCCGTCGCCGAGTTCACCTGCAGCAGGGTGCCGACTTCTACGCTTCGCTGCGCACCGCTGCTGCGCTCGAGCGCGCCGAAGTTGCGGTTGTGCTTCTGGACGTCACCCAGCCGATTAGCGAGCAAGACATCCGAATCATCGACATGGTTCTGGAATCTGGGCGTGCACTGGTTCTTGCATTCAACAAGTGGGACATGCTGGATGACGAGCGTCGCCGTTACCTAGAGCGTGAAATCGAGCAGGACCTGGCTCACGTTGACTGGGCGCCACGAGTAAACATTTCCGCCAAGACTGGTCGCCACTTGGAAAAGCTGGTCCCCGCCCTTGAGGTTGCGCTCGACAGCTGGGACAAGCGAATCCCTACTGGCAAGCTCAATGCTTTCCTGCAGGAACTGGTCATGGAGACTCCGCACCCAGTTCGCGGTGGCAAGCAGCCTCGAATCCTCTTCGGAACTCAGGCCAGCACCCGCCCACCAAAGTTCGTGCTCTTCACGACCGGATTCCTGGACCCTGGCTACCGTCGCTTCATCCAGCGTCGCCTGCGCGAGACCTACGGCTTCGAGGGAACCCCTATCGAGGTCGGCATGCGCATCCGCGAGAAGCGCAAGCGCACCGCCTAAACTTCGCGAGTTAGTTAGATTCGCCTTACAAAGTCCCCGACCAGTTCGGGGGCTTTGTTCGTTTTCGGGCAATTCAGCGGGTCTAGACTGCCCATATGAACCAAAGAAGCAAAGTCTCAATCATCGGTGCCGGTGCGGTTGGTACCGCAACCGCCTATGCCCTCCTCATCAAGAAAATCGCGGGTGAGGTTGCTCTGTATGACCTCAACAAGGCCAAGGTGGAGGCCGAGGTCCTAGACCTGGCTCACGGCAGCCAGTTCACCTCTCCCTCGCGCATTTATGGTGGTGACGAACTCGAGGTGGTTCGCAACTCCGACCTGATTGTGATTACCGCAGGTGCCAAGCAGAACCCCGGGCAGACCCGTCTGGAGCTCGCGGGCACCAACGTGGCAATCCTGCGCGACCTGATGCCCAAACTGGTTTCCCTGGCCCCTGATGCCATCTTCCTGCTGGTTACAAACCCCTGCGATGTCCTGGCCTACGCAGCCGTCGAGTTCAGTGGGCTGCCCGCCAACCGGGTTTTCTCCTCGGGCACAGTTCTCGACAGTTCGCGTCTACGTTGGCAGTTGGCAGAGCGCCTTGGCGTGAGCACCGAGAGCATTCACGCCCTAATCGTGGGGGAGCATGGCGACTCCGAGTTCCCTCTCTGGAGCGAGGCATCGATTGGTCCGGTCCCGCTTTCCGACTGGAAAGTCTCAGGACACCACCCTCTGGCTCAGGACGAACTGGATCAAATAGCCCACAATGTGAAGAACGCCGCCTACAAGGTCATCGAGGGCAAGGGTGCCACCAACTTCGCCATCGGACTTTCTGCTGCTCGAATTGTTGAGGCAGTGCTTCGAGATGAGGGAGTGGTGTTGCCGGTTTCGTCGGTGCTCACCAACTACCTCGGTGTTTCGGATGTTGCGCTCAGTGTTCCAACCATCGTGAATCGACAGGGGGCCTCGCGCACCATCGAGGTTCGGATGAGTGACGAAGAGCTGGAGAAATTCCGCAACTCCGCAGCCACTCTGCGCAAGAGCATTGAGGTTCTGAGGCTAAGTTAGCCCTACTGTCCTGACGCCTGGTCAAAGGCTGCCTGTTGTTCCTGGTTTAGAGGCCCGTACTGGATTTGGAAGTTGGATCCATTCCAGAGTGACCAACCGCTGATCAAGCCTCTGGACACGGTGAATAGGGTCTTGTTTAGGTCTGCCCCGCCATGGTGTGAGTACCAGGCGAACTTCGTGGAGGACAGCTTGGTCAGTCGATGTTCGGTGGTTTTCATCCCTGGTTTGAGAAGTGGAACCTGACCGTTGAGGAATGTCGGCTCACACACCGACGGCATGAAATCGTAGTAGTGACTCACGGGCTTCCCCGTGGAGTCCAGAGTGACATAGGACGTTGGCTGTGCCAACATCGATGGTGTTGCCCCTGCAGACTGTGACGGGTAAATCGTGGTGTAACCCGCCTCTGTTAGGGCAAAACCATTCTTCATCGCAAGTTTGCAACTCTTGTCCGCGATTTCTATGAACTTTTCCTCTGCGGCATTATGGGCCAGAGGATAGTTGTATTTGTCGAGTTGCAGGCCAGACGCGCTAGCCGAGTTGGCTGGCAGTGGCAACAGGACAGCGGCAACAACTGCTGTCGCGGTGATTACAAAACGCATCTGCCCCGGCCTTCGCTCGTTTGATCCTTGAGCGAAATCCTACAACGGGGTTAAGGGTGGATGTCTGCCCTAAACTTGAGTGGTTGCCAACTCCACCCGGATTGGCATACGGGCTGTAGCGCAGCTTGGTAGCGCACTTGTCTGGGGGACAAGGGGTCGCCGGTTCAAATCCGGTCAGCCCGACAAAACCAAAGGTTTTGTTGACCGGATTTGTCTCGTGGTGACGAGATAGGGTCCAAAACCGTCAGTCGCTTCACGAAACTCGCTCGCTCGCGAGTTTCCGGTCAGCCCGACAAAACGTCGGATTCTTAACCCTCAACCTGAACGCTAAACTCAATCCCATGGTTGAGCAGCAGGTATCGATGTGGCGTGAAGCCAAAACCGTTCCGAATCTGCTGAGTTTTCTGCGACTTGCCCTCATACCGGTATTTCTTTGGCTGATTTTGCGTCACCAAGGCGGCTGGGCAATCGGTCTGCTGGCATTCTCTGGCCTAACCGATTACCTCGACGGCTACATCGCTCGAAAGTACAACCAAGTCACTCGTTTGGGTAAACTCATCGATCCCGCAGCCGACCGCCTCTACATCTTTACGACTCTGATTGGCTTGGTCGTCACCGGCGTTATTCCAGGTTGGCTCGCATCGATCATCATTGCTCGCGACGTGATGCTGCTGATTGTCTACCCAATCCTTGCTACCCACGGATATGGACCGCTGCCGGTCCACTATTTAGGCAAGGCTGGCACTTTTGCGCTGCTTTACGCCTTCCCGCTGTTGCTCTTGGCAAACGTTTTTGAATCGGCTAATTTCGTTATTCTGCCGATTGCATGGGCCTTCGCACTTTGGGGCGCTGGCCTTTATTGGTGGGCAGGTTTCGTTTATGTAAAACAAGTTCGAGATCTGGTTTCTGGGGTGCGCGCAAGCCGCTAGGCTTGCCGATGAGGAGTTTCAAGAGAATGCTGGATTTTACTGCCGGATCGGGTCGTGACGAGGTCAACGACACGCTGCGTTTTAGCGAGGATTTACTCGCTAAGCAGGGTGCCAACCTGTCCACCGAGGAAGCAGAAGCAATTGCCGCACTCCCAAGCGGGCACGCACTTCTAGTTGTGAAGCGTGGAGCTGACATCGGAGCCCGATTCCTCCTGGACCAAGACGTCAACACCGCTGGCCGTCACCCAAACGCCGACATCTTCCTGGATGATGTCACTGTTTCGCGTCGTCACGCCGAGTTCTTGCGTCACGGTACCTCCTTCGAGGTCAAGGACGTTGGATCCCTAAACGGAACCTACTTCGACGGTGTTCGCATTGAGACTGCACTTCTCGATGATGGCGCGGAGGTTCAAATCGGAAAGTTCCGGATGACCTTCTTTGCATCCCCGCTGGATCGGAGAGGCGCCTAATGGCATCTGCTTCTCGCGCCAGACTCCACATTGCCGGAGCTCCGAAACTATTCACCATTGGTCAGGTAATCAACCAGCTTGATGGCGACTACCCCGGACTAACCTCTTCCAAGCTTCGTTTCCTGGAGGATGAGGGTTTACTAACTCCACAGCGCACCTCCAGCGGTTACCGTAAGTACACCTCGGATGACATCGAGCGCCTGCGCATCATTCTGGAACTCCAGAATCGCAAGCTGCCACTGAAGGTCATCCTGGATTACCTGAGTCAGCTTGACGCCGGAGTTAGCGCAAGCCTTCCTGGCGACCAAGAGGCCCCGGAGCCAGTGCTTCGCAAACTTCGCGCCCGCAAGATCTCTCGAATCGAACTGACTGCGGAAACCGGGATCACCGAGGCCATGATTGCCGAGGCTCAGGACATGAAGTTCCTCGGTGCGGAACCCTTCGACTTTTCGGCTTTGGAAATTGCCAGAGCACTGGTAAACCTCCGCCGTTTCGGAATTACTCCGCGCCACCTTCACGGCCACAAGACTCTGATCGACCGGGAAATCGCGATCATTGAAGGCGTCTTGGCGCCAGTTCAGGGCCGTCGCGATGGTTCGGCGCGCGCTAAGGCAGCCGACTATGCCCGTGAAATCGAGCAACAGTTTGACACCATTCGGACAGAGCTAATCAACGGTTTCATCGGAAAAATCGAGAACTAAGTTTTCTAGCTCGAATCGGCTCTAAAAGGGGTGAAATCCCCGTGTTTAAGCCCGACACGCCGTCACCGACTTCTGCGGGCTATTGACTCATTCGTTCAACAGAATTAAACCTGTACTTGAACCTTTGGTTTAGTGCATAGGTTTACGCATCGGCGAAAGGGAGAGGGATGTCTGACCAAGACTTCAGCGCACCTGACTCCGACTACGCCGACACTCTTTTTAGCGATGACCTGCCGGCCACGGATTCGCGATCGGGATACCGAGGTACCTCCGCGGCAAAAGCAGTAGGAATTTCTTACCGTCAGCTGGATTACTGGGACCGTACCGCCCTAGTGCAGCCTTCGGTGCGTGGTGCATCAGGTTCGGGAACTCAGCGTCTTTACTCATTCCGCGATGTCTTGGTTTTGAAGCTGGTCAAGAGCCTGCTGGACATCGGCGTTTCGCTGCAGCAGATTCGAACTGCAATCGAGGAACTGCGTGCCAGCGGAATCAACGAGCTCGCCGGAATCACCCTGATGTCGGACGGCGCTCGAGTTTATCTGTGCACTACCCACGATGAGGTCATCGACCTGCTTGGTCGCGGACAGGGCGTATTTGGTATTGCAGTTGGCAAGGCGCTGCGCGAAGTCGAGGCGACCTTGGCTAACATTCACGCCGACTCGGTGGGCGAGATGGATGAACTTTCCAGCCGGCGAGAGCGAAAGCGCGCGGTCTAGTCAGAATCAAAATGCCAGCCTGCGGGCTGGCATTTGTCGTTTAGGGGATACAGGCGGTTTGCCTAATCGGCCTCGCCTTGCTCCTTCTTCTTGCGACGGAAAAAGCCCTGCTTCACAGACTTTGAACGCGCCTTGGCAACCGATCGACCGCGACGGCGCTTCTGCGCCTCTTCGGTCATAGACGACTGAATGAGTTCCAGAAGCCGATCGAAATTCGCCGAGATCTCGGCGGCCACTGGGCCTGGCCAGGAGTGGATTGGGCGGGCGGCACCCTGAGCCTGCTGAACCGCCGCTCGCTCCGGGAAAAACACCGGAAGCAGAGCGTCGCTAACAATCTGACTCAATTCCTGTTGACGGAATTCGTGCTCGGTGAAGTTGTCATTTAGTCGGTTCAGGACAACACCTGCCAGCGCAAGTCGATGATTCAGCTGGTCGTGGACTTCGTCGACGGCTAACATCGCGCGGCGGACTCCGCTGACGGCAAAGATACCTGGTTCGGAAACCAGAACCACTCGGTCGCTGGCGGCCCACGCGGACCGAGTCAAACCATTCAACGAGGGCGGAGTGTCGATGATTACCAAATCGTAGTCGTCTTCAACGACGCTGAGTGCGTGCTCTAGCTTCCAGAGATCGGCAAGCGAAGGATTGGGGGAGTCGTAGGCGGAAGCCAGTGGTTCGCCCACCATGACATCAATTTTTGAGGGCTGCGACTTGTTCCAACTGGAAGGTAGGATTGCTTTATGCACAACGCCGTGCACGGGGCGTTTGATGACATCCACCACGGTTGTTTCGAAATCCCCAATGGCGCCCAAGCCGGTGGAAGCATCGCACTGAGTGTCAAGGTCCACGACGAGCGTGCGTAGTCCCTTGGCATAGGCAGCTGAAGCCAGGCCCAGTGAGACCGTGGTTTTGCCTACGCCCCCTTTCAGGGAGCTAACGCTAAGAACATGCACCTCTCTAGGCTACCTTTTGGGCCGTCCCTTTTGACACAGTGGGAAGGAACTCAAATGTTCAAGAAGATCCTGGTTGCGAACCGAGGCGAAATCGCCGTTCGTGCATTCCGTGCCGCCTATGAGCTGGGTGCCAAGACCGTGGCCGTCTTCCCATACGAGGACCGTAACTCCGCCCACCGCATGAAGGCCGATGAGGCCTACCAGATCGGTACCGTGGGTCACCCGGTTCGCGCCTACCTTGATGTCTCCGAGATTATTCGCGTTGCCAAGGAGTCTGGCGCAGACGCTATCTACCCTGGCTACGGCTTCCTAAGCGAAAACCCAGACCTGGCAAATGCCTGCGTCGAGAACGGCATCACTTTCATTGGCCCAAGCGCACACGTGCTGGAACTCGCCGGTGACAAGGTAAACGCCAAAGCTGCCGCAATCGCCGCGGGCGTTCCGGTACTAAAGAGCACCCAGTCCAGTGACGACGTTGACTTCCTCGTTGGCGAGTCGGACTCTATCGGCTTCCCGCTGTTCGTGAAGGCAGTAGCCGGTGGTGGTGGACGCGGCATGCGTCGCGTCGCGACCAAGGATGACCTGCGCGCTGCGCTGGTTGAGGCTTCCCGCGAAGCCGCCAGCGCCTTCGGCGACGGCCGAGTCTTCCTAGAGCAGGCCGTTTTGCGTCCGCGTCACATCGAGGTTCAGCTGCTGGCAGACGGAAAGGGCGGAGTCTCGCACCTGTTCGAGCGCGACTGCTCGATCCAGCGCCGCAACCAGAAGGTCGTCGAAATCGCACCGGCACCGCTGCTGGACGACGAACTGCGCCAAATCCTGTTCCGCGATGCCGTAGCGTTCGCAAAGGAGATCGGCTATGCCAACGCTGGAACCGTTGAGTTCCTGATTGACACCGTCGGTGCCAACGCTGGCAAGCACGTCTTCATCGAGATGAACCCTCGCATTCAGGTGGAGCACACCGTCTCCGAGGAAATCACCGACATCGACCTCGTTCAAAGCCAGATGCGAATCGCTGCCGGTGAGACCCTGGAAGACCTGGGCCTTACCCAGGACAAGATTTTCTGCCACGGCTTCGCTGTGCAGTGCCGTATCACCACCGAGGACCCTGCTCAGGGCTTCCGTCCGGACACTGGAAAGATCACCACCTACCGTTCCCCTGGAGGTGCGGGAATCCGTTTGGACGGTGGAACCGTCTCGACCGGTGCCGAGGTGAGCCCGTTCTTCGACTCGATGCTGGTGAAGCTGATTGCCAAGGGTCGCGACTTCCCGAGCGCGGTTACCCGTGCCCGCCGCGCGCTGGCAGAGTTCCGTATCCGCGGTGTATCTACCAACATCGCCTATCTGCAGGCCGTTATGAGCGACCCTACCTTCATCTCGGGTGACCTCAGCACTTCGTTCATTGACGAGCGCCCAGAGCTCTTCCTGGCAAAGCAGAGCCAGGACCGCGGCACCAAGATCCTGCAGTGGCTTGCAGAAGTCACCGTAAACCAGCCATACGGACCACGCAATGGGCGTCTGAACCCAGAGGAAAAGCTGCCTAAAGTTGACCTCACCAAGCCCGCACCGGCTGGTTCGCGTCAGCAGCTGCTGGAGCTAGGCCCTGGCGGCTTTGCGAAGTCTCTGCGTAACCGTCAAGAAGTAATGGTCACCGACACCACCTTCCGTGACGCACACCAGAGCCTCCTAGCAACCCGAGTCCGTGGCCGCGACCTGGTTCAGGTTGGCCCGTACGTCTCCCGCCTCACTCCGCAGTTGCTATCGGTTGAGGCCTGGGGTGGCGCAACCTATGACGTTGCCCTCCGTTTCTTGGGTGAAGACCCATGGGAGCGCCTGGCCGCCTTGCGCGAAGCCATGCCAAACCTCTGCATCCAGATGCTGCTGCGCGGCCGCAACACCGTCGGTTACACCCCTTACCCAACCGAGGTCACCGACGCTTTTGTCCGGGAGGCTGCAGCCACCGGTGTGGACATTTTCCGAATCTTCGATGCTCTGAACGACGTCGAGCAGATGCGCCCAGCAATCGAGGCGGTCTTGCGCACTAAGACGGCCGTAGCCGAGGTTGCTCTCTGCTACACCGCCGACCTGCTGGACCCAGCCGAGAAGCTATACACGCTGGACTACTACCTCAACCTGGCTCAGCAAATCGTTGATGCCGGTGCCCACATCATCGCGATCAAGGACATGGCCGGTCTGCTGCGCCCTGCGGCCGCGGCGAAGTTGGTAACCGCACTGCGCGAGCGCTTCGATCTGCCAGTTCATCTCCACACCCACGACACTGCGGGCGGTCAGCTCGCCACGCTAATGGCCGCGATCAATGCGGGCGTAGATGCGGTAGACGTTGCCAGTGCACCGATGGCCGGAACCACCAGCCAGCCTTCCGCTTCCGCGCTTGTCGCAGCTCTGGCCCACACCGAGCGCGACACCAACATCCCGCTTTCCGCGGTAACTGCCTTGGAGCCTTACTGGGAAACCGTGCGCAACGTCTACGCACCTTTCGAGAGCGGCCTCCCAGGCCCAACCGGTCGCGTCTACAAGCACGAAATCCCTGGTGGTCAGCTGTCCAACCTGCGTCAGCAGGCGATTGCCCTCGGCCTCGGTGACCACTTCGAGCGCGTCGAGGATATGTACGCGGCCGCGAGCGAACTGCTTGGTCGACCAACCAAGGTAACCCCGTCTTCAAAGGTGGTCGGTGACCTAGCCCTTCACTTGGTTGCTGTGAATGCAGACCCGAAGGACTTCGCGGAGAACCCGCAGAACTACGACATCCCCGACAGCGTTATCGGTTTCATGGCTGGCGAGCTGGGCGACCTGCCTGGTGGTTGGCCTGAGCCGTTCCGAACCAAGGTGCTGCAGGGTAAGAACCCTAAGTTCGGTCTCACCGAGGTTTCGACCGAGGACCTGGCCATCCTGCAGGGCGCCGATTCGGCGGCCCGCCGCGGAACTCTAAACCGCCTGCTCTTCCCTGGCCCAACCAACGACTTCCTCAAGGTTCGCGAAACCTACGGCAAGCTAGACAACGTTGACACGGTCGACTATCTCTACGGCCTGGAGCAGGGCAAGGAGCACGTCATCGACATCGCCAAGGGTGTTCGCTTGTACGTGGGCCTGGAGGCCATCGGTGGCGCCGACGCCAAGGGCTTCCGAACCGTAATGACCACTCTCAACGGTCAGCTGCGCCCGATTCTGGTTCGCGACCAGAAGATCAAGGTGGCTACCGTTCAGGCTGAGAAGGCCGACGCCAACAACACCGGTCACGTTGCCGCGCCTTTCGCTGGCGTGGTTACCATTCAGGTGGTTGAGGGAACTCCGGTAGAGGTAGGCCAGCCGGTCGCCACTATCGAGGCCATGAAAATGGAGGCAACCATCACCGCCAGCAAGGCCGGTGTGGTCAAGCGCCTCGCGATTGGCAAGGCCCAGGCAGTTGACGCCGGCGATCTGATACTGGTCGTCGAATAGCCGCAGCTTTATAGCCAACACCGAGGGATTGCTTAGTCCCTCGGTGTTCGTTTTAACGGTCACGGGTAGAATAAAGGGCAGTTAACTCACCTCGGTGGGAAGGCTTTATCAGGAGGTCATCAGTGGCATTTGGACGCAAGAACCCAGAGGGTTCGGACGTATTCGCCGAGGTAGTTCCGGCCAACGAGCCTAAGAGCCACAATCTGGCAGAGGTTGCAGTTGACGCTGGCACGGTTGACGTTAACCCCTCGACTGCCAGCATTCCGATTGCCACCGAGGCCCTGTTGCCTAACCTGGAGCCGGTTCCGGCTTCCACCGCCCTGGCGACCCCAGACGTGGTGCGCAGCAACTACAGCCGTCGTGACAGCCTCCGCGGTCAGGCCTTTGACGCACCAGAGCCAGCCGCCATGCTTACCGCCGAGCGTCTGATTGACACCAGCAACCGCTTCCGCCCCGCGCCGGAGTCGGGTTTCCGTCGCTTCCTTTACTTCCTTTCCTTGAAGAGCATCAACCTTGGTGACAGCCTGGCTGTTCGCGAGCGCAAGGCGGTCAATGCTCGCATCGCCGCGCAGCTGGATGGCGGCACCAAGTTCGTTCCCGTCCTGACCCGTAAGGGCGGCGTCGGAAAGACCACTGTCACCACCCTGCTGGGAATGGCGCTGTCCTTGAACCGCGAAGACCGCGTGGTGGCAATCGATGCCAACCCAGACCGCGGAACGCTGGCCGAGCGAGTCTCGAAGAACACTCGCTTCACCGTGCGTGACGTCGTTAACCGTGCCGCCAGCATCGATGGATTTACCGATTTCTCGACCATGGTTTCGCGTGACGTGACTCGTCTTGATGTGCTGGCCTCGGACAACGACCCAATGCTTTCGGAGGCCTTCAACGAGGGTGACTACAACGTGGTTGCCGACATGGCCGCCCGCTACTACTCGATCGTGCTGACCGACTGTGGTACCGGCATTGTGCACTCCGTGATGCGCCCAACTCTCCAGCGCGCTAATGGTTTAGTGATCGTTTCGGGCGGTTCGGTGGATGAGGCTCGTCTGGCATCCGAGACCCTGACTTGGCTAGAAGCAAACGACTACGGTGACCTGGTGCGAAACGCTGTTGTTGCTCTCAACACCGCGACTCAGGCGACTCAGCTGGTAAAGCTGGACGAAATCGAGGCTCACTTCAAGAGCCGTGTTCGTGCCGTGGTTCGCATCCCGTATGACCCAGCACTGGCTGCGGGTTCCGTGGTCAAGTTCGCAGAGCTAAAGAAGGCTACCCAGGATGCCGCCCGCGAGCTGGCAGCCCTGGTGGTAGACAGCCTGCACCTGCCAGCCTAGGTTCAGCCGCAATGGCAGTTCGCGAAATCCGCCTATTCGGCGACCCGGTGCTCAAGAGTGTTTGTGACCCGGTAACGGTGTTCGATCAGAAGCTAGCCGACCTGGCCCTTGACCTTCTCGACACCACAACCAAAATCTCTGGCCGTGCTGGAGTTGCCGCAAACCAGATCGGTGTGGGGCTGCGCGGATTCTCTTGGAACGTGGACGGCAAGAGTGGAGTGATCTTCAATCCACGGGTTGTTGAAGTCCGGGGCGAAAAGCGTTTGGTTCAAGAAGGCTGCCTGTCGGTGCCAGGCCTGTGGCACGAGACCCCAAGACACGAGTACGCGCGGGTCGAAGGCTTTGATGAAGCGGGAAACCCGATAACTCTCGAGGGAACCGGCCTGATGGCGCAGGCGCTACAACACGAGTGTGACCACCTGGATGGCCTGGTTTATCTAGACCGATTGGAACCTGAGGAGCGGAAACTGGCAATGCGCAAGCTCCGCGAGCAAGACTGGTTCCTAAGCCGCCTTCAGCGATAGCGCCGGCCCTCCAACTTCATAGCAGGATCAGTCGACTGCTAGGCGTAGATCTCGGTGATTTGCGCCGCAAAGTCCTCGGCAACGGCCTTGCGCTTGACCTTCAGAGACGGCGTGATGTGGCCCGATTCCTGGGTCAGCTCTGTGTCCAGAATCACAAATTTCTTGATTGCTTCTGCCTTAGAAACCGTCTTGTTCACACGATCCACCGCAGACTGAACTTCGGCAATGATCGTTGGGTGGGTGGCGGCCTCGGAGATGGTCATATCCCGGTTTAGGCCGTGGCTCTCCAGCCAGATTGGCAGCATTTCTCCGTCGAGGGAAATCAGGCAGGCAACAAATGGCTTATTGTCTCCCACGATTACGGCCTGACCAATAAGTGGGTCTGCGCGCAGTGGGTCTTCCATCGGGGCTGGAGCAACATTCTTTCCACCGGCGGTGATAATCAGTTCCTTCTTACGACCGGTGATGGTCAAGAAGCCATCCTCGTCGAGTGCGCCGATGTCTCCGGTGTGGAACCAACCATCGACAATCGCCTCCGCTGTAGCCGCAGGGTTGTTGTGGTAACCCATGAGCACGTTGCTACCGCGAAGCAGAATTTCGCCATCATCAGCGATGCTGATTCCGCAGCCGGGCAGCAACCGGCCAACCTTTCCGATGCGAATGCTCTCGGGGCGGGCAATCATTGCCGGCGCTGTGGTTTCGGTTAGGCCGTAGCCCTCCAGAACAATCAGGCCGATCGCGCGGTAGAAGTGGCCTAGGCGGGTTCCTAGTGGGGCGCCACCCGAAACGGCATAGGCCACCTGCCCACCCATGTTGGCGCGAATCTTGCTGAAGATGAGGCGATCGAAAAGCCAAAACTTCAGTTTGAGGCTTAGCGATGGCCCAGACTTCGTGTCCATCGCCTTGGAATACTGAACTGCCACATCGGCAGCCTTGCGGAAGAGGTCACCCTTGCCGCCTGCCTCTGCCTTCTGCTCTGCCAGGTTGTAGACCTTCTCGAAGACTCGAGGCACCGCAAGCAAGAAGTTGGGGTGGAAGCTCTGCATCGCCTTGGCAAGGTTGGTGATGTCCGCTTGGTGGCCGACCTTGACTCCAGCATGCACCGTGAGGACCGAGATAAAACGAGCGAACACGTGCGCCAGCGGCAGGAATAGCAGGGTGCTCTGACCGTCGGCGATCACCTCGGGAAGTTCCAGCTTCGCGTTCTTGGACAAATCTACGAAGCCGCGGTGAGCCAGTTCGCACCCCTTTGGCTTCCCGGTGGTGCCGGAGGTGTAGATGATGGTGGCAAGGTCGGCCAGCTTGGCGCTGGTGCGGTGACTTTCAAGCACGTCGTCGCTGACGGTCCGTCCCAGTTCAACCAGTCGGTCGAGAGAACCATCCCAGCCGCACCAGACCTCACGCAGGTAAGCGCTCTGCGAGCGGATTTCGTTGAGCTTGTCTAGCATCTCTTGCGATTCCAGAAAGATAGCCACCGAGCCCGAGTCGCTGAGGATCCAGGCCATCTGCGAGGGGGAGGAGGTCTCATAAATCGGCACCGATACCGCACCTGCGAACCAGAGCGCGAAATCCACCAAGGTCCAGTCGTAGGAGGTGTGGCTCATTATCGCGACCCGCTGGCCAGTCTGGACCCCAGCCGCGATGAACCCCTTGGCCAAGGCTCGCACCTGGCTAAGGAATTCCGATGCGGATAGATCGGCCCAAGATTCGCCATCAGCCGATTGGATGCCAAACAGGGCGAGGTCAGGGGTCTTTGCGGCCCGCTGCAGCAGAAGGTCTGTGATGTTTTCCGATGGGTCGGAATCAATCAGCGATGGCAGGTCGTAGGCCTTCATTCCCTCACTCCTCGGTGCGTTTATTAGGCACTACTCTAGGGCAGTCAGGCGGATTCTGACGATGCCTTGGCTAGACTTTTAGAGGCGGTTTGGTAACAAAGTAAAGGTTTGCGAATGTACGCAGTTGGTATTGATATCGGTGGCACCAAGATTGCTGGCGCGCTGGTCGATCCCGACGGCAACCTGGTTCGTGAATTGCGGGTTCCAACGCCGGCCACCGACAGCTCTGCAATCGTGGCTGCCGTAGCGAACTTGATTAACGTCCTCTCCGAGGGCGAGCAGGTAATCGGCGCGGGTGTGGCGGCCGCCGGATTTATCGACGCCGAGCAGGCGAACATCGTCTATGCCCCCAACCTGTCATGGCGTAATGAGCCATTCAAGGCTTTGGTTGAGGCTAAGGTCTCGGTGCCGGTCCTGCTGGAAAATGACGCCAACGCTGCTGGCTGGGCCGAATACCGCTACGGGGCTGGCCAGGGCAGCAAGCACATGGTGATGCTGACCATCGGAACCGGTGTCGGTGGCGCGGTGGTAGTGAATTCTCGGCTCCTCAGAGGTGGCTTCGGTGTCGCCGCAGAACTTGGCCACATGCGGGTAGTTCCAGAGGGTCGCCTTTGCGGCTGCGGTCAGCACGGCTGCATCGAGCAGTACGCTTCAGGCACCGCACTCCTGCGCGCTGCCCGCGAGTTGGCAGCCAGTGGTAAGCCTGAAGGCGCGCGTCTCGCAGAGATACAGCATCAGACCGGAGAACTGACAGGTTTGCAGGTTGCTCAAGCGATCCTGGAAAAGGACCCCGGAGCCGTGGGACTAATCACCGAGGTTGGATCCTGGTTGGGTCAGACCATCGCCACTCTCGGTGCGGTACTTGATCCAGAGGTGGTTGTGATTGGTGGTGGAGTTTCCTCGGTGGGTGACGTCCTGATGGATCCAATCCGCGAGGCCTTCCGGAGTCACATGCCTGCGCGCGGATTCCACCCGGAGCTGGAAATCAAGGCCGCGGAGTTCCTAAATGACGCCGGCCTCGTCGGTGCAGCCGACCTAGCCCGAGTGGCTTTCGGTAAACTTTAAGCCTGTGACTAGCCGGGAGGCAGAAAGGGGCGAGGGATGACTTATTTCTTCCTCAAGACTTTTGTGCTCGGCCCGCTACTGCGCGTGCTTTTCCGCCCTTGGATTCGCGGAGTCGAGAACGTTCCAGCCTCCGGTGCGGCGATTCTGGCTAGCAACCACCTGTCCTTCAGTGACTCCATCTTCCTGCCGCTGATGTTGCGTCGTCCGGTAACCTTCCTGGCCAAGAGTGAATACTTCACCGGCAAGGGCCTGAAAGGCGCGCTAAGCCGCTGGTTCTTCACTGCCACCGGTCAGCTCCCCATTGACCGTTCGGGTGGCAAGGCCTCCGAGGCCTCACTCAACACCGGCCTTGAAGTGCTCGCCGGCGATAACCTTCTGGGAATTTACCCAGAGGGAACCCGTTCTCCGGATGGCAAGCTTTACCGCGGTCGCACCGGTATCGCCCGCATGGTTCTGGAAGCCAAGGTCCCGGTCATTCCAGTCGCCATGATTGACACCGAGAAGGTTCAGCCGATCGGTCAGAAGATGCCCAAGATTCGCCGAGTTGGCATCGCCATCGGAACTCCTTTGGATTTCAGCCGGTTCGAGGGCATGGAAGGCGATCGCATCGTCCTTCGTGCCGTCACCGACGAGATCATGTATGAACTTCAAAAGCTGAGTGGCCAGGTCTATGAAGACGTTTATGCCACCAGCGTGAAGAACCGTCTGGCACGTGCTGCTCGCTAGGAGCACTGCCCGGACAGCAAACCAACCACCACTAAAAGCCCGCCTAATACGAACAGAGAAACCAAATTGGCAAGAGCGAATGAACCGTACGTTGTAGCAGATCCGCAGGTGATTGCGGGCCTGGACAACTATCTGAACCTTCCAGCAGCTCAGCAGCCAACCTGGTATTCGGCTGATGCGCTTGCTGCCTCGAAAGACACTCTGTCTAAGTTGCCTCCACTGGTCTTTGCCGGCGAGGTAGATACCCTGCGGGCTCGCCTGGCCGAAGCGGCTCAGGGTAAGGCCTTCCTGATGCAGGGTGGCGACTGTGCCGAAACCTTCGCAGATGCCACCGCTGACCGAATCCGCAACCGAGTCAAGACTCTGCTGCAGATGGCCGTCGTGCTGATGTACGGCTCCTCGCTGCCGGTAATCAAGATGGGCCGCATGGCTGGCCAGTTCGCCAAGCCGCGCTCGAACGACTTCGAGACGCGTGACGGCGTGACTCTGCCGGCCTACCGTGGCGACGCCGTCAATGGCTATGACTTCACCGAGGAAAGCCGCCGCAACGACCCCGCTCGTTTGGTCCAGGCCTACCACACCTCGGCTAGCACCCTAAACCTGATCCGCGCTTTCACCACCGGTGGTTTCGCGGACCTTCGCTCGGTACACGAGTGGAACAAGGGCTTCACCGATAACCCAGCGAACGCTCGTTACGAGAGCCTTGCCAAGGAAATCGACCGCGCGATTCAGTTCATGGCTGCGGCCGGCGCGGATTTTGAGGGACTTCGCACCACCGAGTTCTACGTCAGCCACGAGAGCCTGCTGTTCGACTACGACCGTCCGCTGACTCGCATTGATTCGCGTACCGGAACCCCTTACGTCACCAGCGGACACCTAGTTTGGATCGGCGAGCGAACCCGCCAGCTGGATGGAGCACACGTGGACTTCCTGTCGCGCGTCCGCAACCCAATCGGCGTAAAGCTTGGACCAACCACCAGCCCGGACGATGTTCGTGCCCTGATCGAAAAGCTGGACCCAAACCGCGAGCCTGGTCGCCTGACCTTCATTACTCGAATGGGCGCCGGCAAGATCCGCGAAGAGATGCCAAAGCTGGTCGAGGCCGTTAAGAGCACCGACTGTCTGCCGCTCTGGATCACCGATCCGATGCACGGTAACGGCATTACCACCAAGAATGGCTACAAGAGCCGCCGCTTCGACGATGTCATGGACGAAGTTCGTGGCTTCTTTGAGGTGCACAAGGCGGCGGGCACCTTCCCGGGCGGAATTCACATCGAGCTAACTGGTGACGACGTAGCCGAGTGCTTGGGCGGAAGCGAACAAATTGATGAAGCGTCTCTTGAGCAGCGCTATGAGAGTCTTTGTGATCCGAGATTGAATCACATGCAATCACTCGAGCTAGCTTTCTTGGTAGCCGAGTCGCTCGCAAAGCGTTAGTGAGAAATCAAGGTAACGGTATTGCCGACCTTAAGTTTTGTTCCTGCCGCAGCGGATACCTTTTTGACCTTTGCAATTCCCCAGTTGCTGCTCAGTTGATTGGTGTCAACCACAACTCTCAGACCCAGCGATTCGAGCAAACTCTTTGATGCGCTTATGGTTTCGCCAACGACTTTAGGCATGATTACAGTATCGGTACCCT
>ERZ650311.307-NODE-307-length-32262-cov-8.943863_pt1 | contig 32262 bp, 41 predicted proteins | sample MGYA00376247_ERZ650311 | MGnify/ENA primary metagenome ERZ650311 (study PRJEB26733, sample SAMN07839324) | wastewater metagenome | biome: small river; feature: stream; material: water | place: USA: North Carolina | collected 2016-07-28 ...
GGGCAAACCATATCCACCGCGATATCCACCGGATATCCACACTTTCCAGTAATCCGTGGATACTTTTTATTTTAAGAATATGTAATATTATCACTAACCATTTCCCCCTTGCCAAAATCACCAGCCTCCGCTATGATCGAATAATGGAAGTGGAAAATAAACTCACCCGCAAACAAGAATTTTTCTGCCGTGAATATCTGACAGATTTCAACGCAACCCAAGCCGCAATCAGGGCAGGATATAGCGAAGATACAGCCCAACAAATTAGTTCTGAAAACTTGTCAAAACCTGTTATTCAATCTCGCATCGAACAATTGATCAATGAACGCGCAGCCGCCCTCACCTTGACACAGGAACGCATCCTGCATGAGTTGCAGCGCATCGCCTTTGCTGATCCACGGTCAGTGATGGACTGGGGGCCAGACGGCGTAAAATTGAAACCTTCTGAAGATTTGACGGAAGATCAATCCGCCATTGTCGCCGAAGCCAGCCAGACAACCAGCAAAGACGGTGGATCAATCAAAATAAAATTAAACGATAAACAAAAAGCCCTCGAATTACTCGGTAGGCATCTGGGCATGTTCAATGATAAAATTGAGCAGACCGTTAAAAATGCGCCCGGAGAAAAGTTTGAGATTGATGTTACGCCGGAAAACGCAGCAAAAGCATTTGAAGAAATTTCAAAGGAAATTTAACGATGACGGCATCGTCTATCATGGTTGGTTTCTCATGCACTATTCGAAAAGGCTGTAAAATACCCCTCTTGATTGCAGTGAGCCTTAAATGGAATTGGCTAATCATGAAATGCCTGAAAATAAAAATGGATTGTCTTGGCCTCCAAACTATGGCGAAGAATTCCTAAAACGCTGGAAAAAGCTGAAAAAGCTGAATACCCGCAAAGAACTACGCCCGCTTGTCATGGAATATTACCGCACACACCCCGCCGACTGGATCAATGATTGGTGCATTACGTTCGATCCACGCAATGCGCCGCCATTGCCTAAAGTCATGCCGTTTATTTTATTTCCGCGCCAGGTTGAGTTTATAAATTTCCTGCATGGTTGCCTCAACGATAAACAATCCGGCCTCGTTGAAAAATGCCGCGACGTTGGCGCATCATGGCTATGCGTCGCCTATTCCGTCTGGCTCTGGCTGTTTCATCCAGGCACCGCTATCGGATGGGGATCACGCAAAGAGGACTATGTTGATAAAAAAGGCGACCCGAAAGCCATCTTCCCAAAAATCCGCCAAACCATCGAACGATTGCCGCGCTGGATGCTGCCTGTGGGATTTAACGAGCGACTGCATTCCAGTCACATGAAAATCATCAACCCCGCGAACGGCTCAACAATCACTGGCGAGGCCGGTGATAGTCTTGGACGCGGTGGACGGACAACGATTTATTTCAAAGACGAATCTGCCCATTATGAACGCCCTGAATTGATCGAGGCATCACTCGGCGATAACACGGACGTACAGATCGACATATCCAGCGTCAATGGATCAAACAACGTGTTTTATCGCAGGCGCATGGCTGGCGAAGTATGGACGCCTGACAGCACACCCACGCCAGGCAAAGTGCGCGTGTTCATTTTCGACTGGCGCGATCATCCCGGCAAGACGCAGGCATGGTATGATGACCGCCGCGCCAAAGCTGAAGCCGAGGGCATGTTGCATATCCTGGCGCAAGAGGTTGACCGCGATTACTCCTCCGCCGTTGACCGCCTCATCATCCAGCCGCAATGGATACGCGCCGCGATAGACGCGCATATCACGCTCAAGCATCTCGGTGACTTCACAGCCAGCGGCGAACGCATAGCAGGACAGGACGTTGCAGATGAAGGCGGCGACAAAAACGCCCTCGCCATTCGACACGGCGTCATCCTGAAACACTGCGACCATTGGGGCGGTGATGCAGGCGATGCCGCCAGCATAGCAGTTCCCCTCTGCGTCGAACATGGCGTTAGTGAATTGTATTACGACAGCATCGGCGTCGGCTCCGGCTTCAAAACAGGCATTAAAAACTTACAGGAAAAAGGCAGCTTTCCCGAACGGTTGCGCGTCTATCCATGGAACGCAGGCGGAAAAGTCCTTGATCCAAACGATCACATCATTGACGGCGACATCGAAAGCCCTACGAATGAACAGCAATTCGAGAACCTCAAAGCGCAGTCATGGTGGCGCACAAGGACACGGTTTTATAAAACATACCGCGCCGTGACATATGGGGAGACATACCACCCGGCCGAGCTTATCAGCCTGCCGTCCGAACTGCCCCGCCTGCATGAAATCACCATGGAACTTGCCCAAGCCGTTCACAAATATGCGAAATCAGGCAAAACAATGGTGGACAAAAAACCAGAAGGCGCACGATCCCCAAACCTTGCCGAAGCGGTGATCGAGTGTTACAATCCGGTTAGGACGCTCTCCATATTGGATGTTTTATGACAGATTTGGCCGATGAGGCAGTTTTAAATAACTCTCTGACCAGCCTCATCGGGTCGCTCAATGGCGCGGGGGCTTTCGGACAGTACGGCGTCCAGCTATCCCAGACAGACACGCTCACCATCAATAATCGCTGGTATCTTATCAGCAATTTCCGCCAGCTTCTCAGCCAGCTTTATGTTGAGCATGGCATTGTCCAGACGTTGGTGGATCAACCCGTCGATGATGCATTCCGTTCCGGCTTTGAGATCAAATCATCGCAGCTTGACAAGGATGACAAAGAAAAGCTGATGATCTATTGCGAACGCAATCACGTCATCAAAGCCGTCATGCAAGCGGATAAATGGGCCAGGCTATTCGGGGGCGGCGCTGTCATCATCATTACAGACCAAGATCCGATGATGCCTCTGGACATTTCAAAGATCACAGAGAAAACCCCTATTGAATACCGCAGCGTTGATTTGTGGGAGTTGTATAATTCCGAACAGAACGTCGAAGGCGAGATTACAATCAATGGCGCACTCGGCATGGGCGATGCAGAGTTTTATGATTACTACGGCCATTCAATCCACCATAGCCGCGTATTCCGCATTAAAGGCAAAGAGCCTCCGTCATTTATCCGCCCTCGTTTGCGCGGATGGGGCATGTCCGAACTTGAACGACTTGTGCGTTCTCTCAATCAGTACATGAAAAACCAAGATGTTATTTTCGATTTGCTGGATGAGGCAAAAGTCGATGTTTACAAAATGAAGGGATTTAACTCCGCCCTTCTCACCGCGCCAGGCACAGCCAACGTATCGAAGCGCATTCAATCGGCAAACATGATTAAAAATTACAATCATGCACTGACAATGGATATTGAGGATGATTATATCCAAAAACAGGTCGCATTTACCGGGCTTGCCGAGGTTCTGATACAAATTCGCCAAGGTATAGCCGCTGATTTGAAAATGCCAATGACAAAGCTATTCGGCATCAGCGCAGCCGGATTTAGTTCTGGCGAGGACGATATCGAGAATTATAATTCCATGATCGAGGGCGAAATCAGGTCCAAGATAAAATTTATCGTGGTTGACGTTCTTCAAATCGCGTGTCAGAAATTATTCGGCTTCGTGCCGGACGATATGATAATCGAATTTAATCCCCTCCGCATTCTCAATGCGAAAGAAGAAGAAGAAGTTAAAAATCACCAATTCAACCGCGCTATGGCAGCATTTGAAAGCGGTCTTATTACGGCTCAGGAAGCAAAAGAAGGCATCAATAAAGATAGCCTCCTGCCGATTGAAGTTGATGAAACGACTGACGCACTACCGCCCATAGACCAGAGTAATTTAACATCTGAATGTGACAAGGTAGACGAACCATGAGCAATACGAACCTCCCTAGCCGTCCGGCGGCATCGGCCATATCATCCGGCGACCTGTTCCTGACCAGACAGGGCAGCGATACATCGGACAAAAAAGCCACAGCCGCGCAACTTCTGGCGTTTATGAACTCGAACATAACGCTTGCTGGCACGGCGCTATCCGGCAATACGCTGGCATCCGGCATCACCATATCAAGTCTTACCCGCGTCGGCACAATATCGGTCGGAACATGGCAGGCCACTGCTATTGCGGACGCATACATTGCCAGCGCGTCAACATGGAATGCCAAGCTTTCAAACATCACTAACTACATCACGGCAGGAACAAACATAGCCCTGACGGGAACAGGCACGCTGATTGATCCGTATGTCATCAGCGCCACGCAGTCACTGTCATCGACGAACGTATGGACAGGACAAAACACATTCAACAGCTTCGGCATCATCCTCGGAACCACGACCGCCAACCGCGCACTGGTTACGGATGGAAGCAAACGCGTTGTATCGTCCACAACCACAGACACGGAACTCGGCTATGTTGCGGGCGTTACGTCCTCGATCCAGACGCAGCTGAACTCGAAACAGGCATCGGGCAATTATATCACCGCGCTGACAGGCGATGCCACTGCATCAGGCCCAGGATCATCTGTCTTGACACTTGCGACCGTCAACAGCAATACAGGCGCAATCGGATCATCCACAGCCATTCCTATCCTCACGCTAAATGGAAAGGGATTAGTCACAGCCGCCACGACTGCCGCCGTTGTCGCGCCGGCCGGCACACTCACAGGCGCAACACTGGCATCTGGCGTCACTGCATCCAGCCTGACATCGTTCGGCGCGTCCCCTACCCTCGTCACGCCAAACATCGGCGTTGCAACCGCGACCAGCATCAACAAGGTTACAATCACGCCCCCCGCTTCATCTGCCACGCTCACGATTGCGAACGGCGCAACACTGACCGTATCCGCAGATGCAACCGTATCCGGCACGAATACCGGCGATCAGGTCAACATCACGGGCAATGCCGCGACCGTCACCACGAATGCCAACCTGACCGGCCCCGTCACATCCGTAGGCAATGCGACATCCATCACGGCGGGCGCGATCACAAATACCATGCTGGCAGGCAGCATTGACCTTGCGACCAAGATGACCGGCATCCTTCCTGCTGCACGCGGCGGCGCTGGTACGATCAACGGCATCATGAAGGCGAATGGTTCCGGCGTTGTATCGACGGCGGCTGCTGGAACGGATTACGTTATTCCCGGCGCTGCTGTTGCCGTTGGCGTCATCGTGACAGAAACATGGGCAGTCGCTGCATCGGACGAGACTACATCGCTCACGACCGGCACCGGAAAGCTGACAACTCGTGCGCCTTATGCGTTTACGCCTGTCATCGTCAAGGCATCGCTCACCACTGCACCAACTGGCGCATCCGTCAAAGTGGACATCAAGAAAAACGGCGCATCCATCTTCACGACCATCTTATCCATCGACGTTGGACAGACAACCTCAGTAGGGTCAGCTGCACCATATGCGCTGGTCAATGGCATCACCTTCGCCGCAGATGACGTCATCACCTACGATATAACGCAAGTCGGATCGACTATTCCCGGCGCTGGATTGAAAGTACAGATCATAGGGCATCAATAAATGGGCTTTCTGCTCAATCCATTTATTTTACCAAACCCGTCTACACCGGGCATATTGCGCGTTGGCGTCATGGGCGACAGCATCAGCGCATATATCATCGGATCGAACACGAAACACCCAAGCGCATACCCCACCGCTATTACGAAGGCCAATCCCTGTCAGGTGACTTTAAATGGTCATGGATTTGCAACGGGCGATCAGGTGTATCCGTCCAGCATCCTCGGCATGACGGAGTTGAACGGCAATGTTTATACTGCAACTGCTATCGACGCCAATAACTTCACCATCAATGTTGATAGCACCTCGTTCGGCACGTTTACCGCAGCAACAGGCCAGTTTTTCGCCATTGCCAATGCATCATATGGAACGGCTGGACGCGGATATCTGAACCAAGCGCAGATTATATCAGGACAGCGCCTGCACCTGTTTGAGCAGGCGGCTTGTGGTATTCCATCCGAGCGCACAGGCGCTATGCTGGCCCGCGCTCCACAATGCCTGCTCCCCGCCCTGGGCCTTAATGTCGGCGTGTTCATGGGCGGAACGAATGATTTCACATCCGGCGACCCTGCATCAGGCGTCATCACAAACGCGCTTGGCGTCATCGACTATTACAACAATACGCTCGGCATTCCGTGCATCCTCGGCACTGTTCCGCCGCGTGATGCTGACCTGCCCGCTTACAAAGTCCAGCGCGGTATTTATAACGCATGGGTACGAACGCAAGCCAGCGCGACCGTATTCATTTGGGACTATGAGAATGACGTATCCACATCGCCGGGATCTTTCAACTGGAAGTCCGGCTATTCAGACGATGGCGTGCATCCGAATAACCTCGGCGCATATTGGATGGGCAAAACCCTCGCCGCCGTCATCATAGCCAATTTCGGACGCGGTGCATGGTCTATTGATGCAGGAAACAAGATCATCAACCCGAACTTTGCTGGCACAGGCGGCACAGCCAGCGGAAGCATGTTTTCTGGCACGACGCAGGCGGCTGCAAACTGGTCATTCACCGGCCTCGGTACGGTCAACAATACATATCGCACATTGTCAAAGGGTGCATCGGGCGAACAGATCATTGATTACAACTTCCCGTCCGGCCTCACCGCGCAAGAGGGATGCTATGCATTCCAGGCTATTACAGCCGCCAACCTGACGCCCGATGGATGGTGTCGCGCAGAGGGTTTGATAAAAATATCAAATTATACCGGCACTGCCCCACTCACGAGGCTCGGCATATCGCTTCTCAGCAATACCGGCCTGCTGGTGATGGATAATGACGTCATATCAGGTACACCATCCAGCCCATTTGCCGTGGCGGAATGGGTAACGTATTGCGGGACTGATTATCTTCATTTCCGCACACTGCCGTTTAAAAACGCAGCCGCTTTCACTTCTCTCACATTGCGGATATACTCGGCCTTTGATTGCCGTTCTGCATCAGCGGCGATGCGCGTTTCTTTATTCAGCGCACAAGTCTATCAGGTGGATTACCCATACGCCGCAGTATCGGCAACACAAATAACATCAGGCGATGGTACTGACGTATCATGGTCTGACACAACCCTTGCAACATGGAGCGCATAAATGGCTAGTCAGACAATTTGGGGATCAACAGATCGTGGCCCGGCAACCGGCACCATGCGTTTTCCGGTTGATACAAGCTCAAGCTCGACGCCGGGATATATAACCGTTGCTCAAATGGCAACATATGCATGGACATCCCCTACTCTTGTAACACCGAATATCGGGGTTGCCACTGCAACGTCAGTAAACAAAATCATCATCACCGCTCCTGCATCCGGCGCGACACTGACCATTGCAGATGGTGCGACACTCTCAGCCCCGTCATCTGCCACAGTGTCAGGCACTAACACAGGCGACCAGACTGACGCCACGCTGACCTTTACAGACATCACGACCAATAACTCCAGCACTGCCAAGCACGGATTTTTGAAAAAGCTGAACAATGACGCGACCTATTACATGGACGGCACTGGCAACTGGTCTGTTCCTGCTGGCGGAGGCGGAAGCGGCACTGTCAACTCCGGAACCATCGGGCAACTGACATGGTATGCATCAACTGGCGCGGCTGTATCAGGCAATGCTAATGCAACCATATCAAGCGGCGCTTTAACGCTGGGCCAGACTGGTTCTGTTATCGGTACGCTGGTATTATCAGGCAATACCTCCGGCGCGGTGACGATCATACCCCAAGCCGCAGCCGGGACGTGGAATTTCAACCTTCCTACAACGGCGGGAACGGCTGGCCAAGTCCTGACATCTCAGGGCGGCGGCTCAAACGCCATGACATGGACGAACGCTGGCACAGGCACCGTCACTGGCCCAGGATCATCGACAGATACCGCCCTCGCACGATGGAACGGCACAGGCGGCACGGCTGTACAGAACACGGGCATTCTTGTTGACGGCTCTAATAATATGTCAGGCATCGGGACAATCCTTACCGCCGCGCATACCATCACATCATCCAGCGCCACGGCTCTTGCAGTCGGCGCGAACGGTACAACAAACCCGTCCCTTCAGGTTGATGCCAGCACGGCCTCTGCTGCGAACGGCCTGAAAATCACCTCAACGGCGGCAGGTTCTGGCGTAACCCTTGGTGTTATCTCAGGCGGTTCAAACGACAGCTTGACGGTTTCCGCCAAGGGTTCGGGCAGCGTCAGCTTCATCACCACCACGGGAAGCGTTCTTTTCCGCCCCAATGGAAACACAGTTTCGACCTACACGCAAAACACCATGACATTTTCTCCGGTTGCAGCGGCAACAGGCAGCGCGACTCCTTTCACGTTCACAAGCCCGGCATCGACTGCACAAACAGCTGCGACCAACCGCACAATTGCCAGCTTCAACATGAGCGCGACCATCCAGCACGCCAGCAATACGACGGTTTCCCTTGATACCGGCGTCAACCTGGCCGCGCCAACTGTTGCCTTCGCATCTGCAACCGGCACCGTGACCGACGCGGCCACTCTGTACATAAACGGCCCCTGGACGGCTGGCACAAACGCTGCCATTACAAACAGCCACGCCATTCTGATACCAACGCTGGCCTTATCCGGCGTTACCAATGCCTACGGCCTGACCGTTGCCGCACCATCCGGCGCGACCAATAACTATGCCGCGCAGTTTACCGGCAAAGTCGGCATCAGCACTGCCGCCCCTACCGCCGCCCTGCACCTGCCAGCATCCACCACATCGGCAGGCACCGCACCGTTGAAAATAGCATCAGGCACCGTCATGACCACGGCGGAAACGGGCGCGATTGAATACAACGGCACTAACCTGTTTTTCACCCGATCAGGCACCACCCGCGAAGGGGTATTGACACAGAGCGCCGTTACGACTGAAACTCTAGTGTCCGACACCTCCGTTACAGTAAATATCGGTGGAGTCACGTACAAACTTCTGGCCCGAGCATAAAGGAACTATGACTATGAAAGTTAATCTTGACGGCAATTTTAAAGACCTGGATGGCAATGACATCATGGAGGTTATCCAACACGGCGGCGAGCCTGTTGTTCGGCCTCTTAAGCGCCTCGTGGCCGAGATCCTGACCGGATCATATCAGGGCGAGATTTCAGCTGGTGAAAAGCTGGATCGTGCTGAATTGGCATCCAAGGTTTATAAAGGCGGCGATATCGACCTGACCAATGCCGAGATTGAAAAGATCAAGGAACTAGTCGGACAATACAGCACTCCCCTTGTCGTCATGCAGATTTTCAACAGGTTAAAAGGCATTGCGCCAGATACCACCTCAGCGGCTTAAACAAGGCTATTATTCCAGCATCGAACAGGAAATAAAACGCCTGTTCGATGCTTTGCTTTATATCCCACTCTTGAAGGCTATCGGTAGGACAGAGTTTAAAGAACTTAAAAACTCCCAATCAGATCCTTTGACAGAGGCCATTAAATCCGGCGCAGTATGGTATGATGACGGGTTATTTCATGGCATATTCAATGCCGCGATATCCCGTCGGTTGCGCGATATTGGCGCGACATACAATCCAAAATCAAAAACATGGTCGCTATCGCGTTTTGACTTGCCCCCTGAAATAAGCACGGCCGTGGCCTCGGCGCAGTCAAATTACAATACCATGCGTGCGAATATCATTCGCACGCTGGACTCGGTCGATATCCAAAGCATCAATAATTTATCAAACATTCCAGATAAATACATGCAAACTATCGACTGGATGGAAGGCGACTTTATGAAAGCCGTCCGCACCATCACGATCCCGCCGAACCTGACCCCGGCGCAGCGCGGCATACTGGCTGCGGAATGGGGCCAGAACCTTGATCTATATGTTAAGGGCTGGCTTTCAGATAATATTTTGGAATTGCGGGAAATGGTGCAGACTGAGGCATTCCAAGGCAATCGCGCCGAAAGCATGGTGAAGGCGATAGAGCATAACTATGGCGTATCCCGGCGCAAAGCAAAGTTTCTGGCCAGGCAAGAAACATCCCTGCTCATGTCAAAATTTAGGGAAACCAGGTATAAGGACATTGGATCAACACGTTATCGCTGGTCTGGCGCTATGGATGAACGCGAAAGGCCGGATCACAAAGCTTTGCAGGGCAAGATTTTCTCATGGGACAGTCCGCCCGTGGTGGACAAGAAAACAGGGCGCCGTGCCAACCCCGGCGAGGATTTCGGCTGCCGTTGCGTAGCCGTTGCGCTAATTGATTAAATATGAGATTATCCACATATGGCTGACGAAAAGCAGAATGCCAAACAGTTCCCTGCAAAGTTTTACGCCAAGCACATGCAGCCGGGCATCGCCCGCTATGAAAACGAAACCATCCTGGTTGACACTGAACATATGAAACTGATGATGCCGTCTTTCATAGGCATGCCGGTTTATGTTCTTCATCAGGAAGTAAAGCTTGAAACGCTGAAAGAAGATAGCCACGGCATTATCAGCAACAGCTTTTATAATGATCTTGATGGATGGTTCTGGGTTGAGTTTATGGCGACCGATGATATTGCGTTCCAGGCCATAGCGAATGGATGGAGTGTTTCAAATGCCTACATCCCTACTGAATGGGGCGGAGGCGGCACATGGCATAACTGCCCATACGACCGTCAAATATTGAACGGAAAATACACTCATTTGGCGATTGTGCCAGATCCACGCTATGAAGGCGCTTGCATTTTAACCCCAGATGAATTCAAATCTTACCAAGCCGCTCAACGGGAAAGACTGACCGAACTTCAAAACTCAAAATCAGAAGGAAAGAGAACCATGAAATTCTGGAAGAATAAAAAGGAAGAAGTCGCAACCGTTGATGAAGATACGATGGTTGAACTGCAAAACGGCAAATCCGCATCTCTCAAAGAGATGATCGACGCTGTTGAAGCCAAGGAAAAATCTGACGAGATTAAAAACGCTGGCGATCAAAAGGTCATGGTCAACGGCAAGGAAATGACCGTCACCGAACTGACAAACGCATATTGCGCCCTGAAAAATGCATCGGAAGAAGAAGAAAAAAAGAATGCCGAGGCTGACGCGGATGAAGAAGCCGAAGAAATGACCAACTCGGATGAAGATGAAGAAAAGAAAAACGAGTCCGATGATGAAGGCGAGAAGAAAAATTCCGCTGACGAAAAGAAAGACCATTTTAAAGAACTGACAAACGCCCATCTCAATGCAAAGCCAGAAGTAACGACTATTGAAACATCCATGGATAAACTTGCACGCGGCAAGCTGGTCTATGGCTCCCCTGCAAAACGCTAATCAATCATAACGAGGAGTTTTTAAAATGGTCTTAAATCCCAACCAGTTCAATATGACGCCTGTACAGGGCGAGATGGATCTACAGTTCCATGGCAGCGTTTTCTCCATGGCTGTTGATGCAACCCAGGCATCTGCACTTGTTGCCGGTCAAGCTGTCAAGCTTTATGACCGCGCCGTACCGCTGCCGACTGTTGTGGCTCTTGCGGCTAACACTGACGCGACGTTCGGCTTTGTCGTGCGTAACCTGAAAGACGCAACCTTCCCGGCGCTGTCCCGCGTCGAGATTGCAACTAACTACAGCGTCATGTACATGACCGCAGGCGCGGCCATTGCACGCGGCGCTAAAGTTGAGGTTGTTTACACGACAAACAAAGTCATCACCAACGCAGGCACCAACCCTGTTGCTGGTCTGGCGCTGGATAAAGCAACCGCTGACGGCGATCTTATCCGCATCATGGTTCTTAACCCTGCCGTCCTTGGCCAGACGATCAGCGATATTGCTGGTCTGGCTGCCGCTCTTGAGGATCGTGTACAGGTTGCCACCGTCACGGCGACCCTGGCCGAGATTAACGCAGGCAAGACGCTTATTGCTGGCGTATCAGGCAAGGCCATTACAGTCACGAATATTACTCAGCGCGTGACTGGAAACTTTACCACAACCACCAGCGTCGATGTCCAGTCCAGCAACGTTTCGCCGGTCAAGGTCGCAGTCGCTGCACAGGCACAGCTAACCAACGGAGCAGTGCTGGTCAACAACGATACCGGCGTCACCCTAGACGCTGGATGGGCTGTTCCGCTAGGTACGGGCGATGGCCTGGTTGTTACCAAAGTCGGATCGAACGCTGCTGGCGGTACATCTATCAAGTACACCATCAACTACATCCAAACGTAATCATCAGGAAACGGGAAGAAGGAAATAAGAAATGAAACATCAAATCCTTAATAGCCTTGGAGAGCCTGTTGTCCTGAATGCAAGGGAACAGGCCCGCGCTGACGCTTTGCAACGTCAATACAATAGCGAATTAAAGAACGCACTCGGTTATGAGATCAGCATTACCACGCTGACCGCAATCTCCAAGCGCGTTGTTGAACAGAAATTCTTTACCATCCCGCCTGCTGACTTTCTGCCGGTGCGCGTTGGTGAAGGCGCATGGTCGAGCGAGATCATCACTTACCGCGACTTCTCTGTTGGCGGTGACTTCGAGACAGGCATCATCAACACGGCGGCATCTGACGCACGCCTTGCTGAAACAGATGCTGGCGTTGATGCAATCCATGTTCCGATTGTCAACTGGGCAAAACAAGTTTCATGGTCATTCTTTGACCTTCAGCTTGCCGCCAAGTCCGGTAACTGGGATCTTGTCACAGCCAAAGAACGCAGCCGCAAGAAAAACTGGGATTTAGGTATTCAGAAAATTGCGTTTTTGGGTTCCGCTCAAAACTCAAACATCATGGGCCTGCTGTCTCAGTCCACGGTCAACTCGAATACATCCGTCATCACCAAATACATCAAGAGCATGTCGGAAAGCGAGTTCTCCACCTTCGTCGGCGCAATCGTCGGCGCATACCGCACAAACTGCGCTTACACGGCAATGCCTACGCACTTCATCATGCCGGAACTGGATTATGATGGCCTGGCCGCGCCAGTGTCGGCAACCTATCCGAACATCAGCAAGCTGGATTACCTGACGATGGTATTCCGCACCATCACGCGCAATCCTAATTTCCAAATTCTGCCTTGCGCTTATTCTGACCAGATCAACAATAACCTTAGCCTGAACCGCTATGTTCTGTTGAACTATGACGAAGATACCATCCGCATGGATATCCCGGTTGACTACACCAATACACTACAAAACACCATCAACGGCTTCCAGTTCCAAAACGTAGGCTATGGCCAGTTCACTGGCGCGCAGGCTTATCGTCCGCTGGAAGTCCTGTATTTCGACTTCGCAAACTAAGGGGATATAAATGAAACTGCACAATCAATCCAAGCGGTCTTTCACCATCAAGCATGATGACAAGACCGCAAACTTTGGCCCAGGTCAAACCATGGAACTTCCAAAGGAGTTAGGTGAAAAACTGCTGAGAATGTACCCGCATGAAATCGTGGATCAAAAAGCAGTTTTAACACCATTCGCGGATGCACCTAAAGCCGACCTCGCGCCGCCCCCGCCTGCAAAATAATGAAGGTTCCCTGTGGATTTAAGCACGATCACCGTTGCAGACTTTAAGGCTTTTTTCTACAGGGACTTTCCTTATCTGCCAACCTATGACCCGAGCGCGCTGTATAATGCAGGCGAGCGGGTTTATTATTCTGTATCACGGCTATTCTATGACTGCCTTGTGAATGGAACGACTGGCATCACGCCTGGAACTGACGCAACTGTATGGCTGGAAGTTGCGGATAATATCGACAATTATATCCAGGATGCAGATATAAGCCGCGCATTCCTTGAGGCGAAAGTCAACCTTAATCAGGGGCTATTCACATCCGACGATAATATACGGATGGGATATCTGTATTTGACGGCTCATTATCTTTGCAATGATATCCGCACGGCGTCTGGCGGCGTTGGATCAAGCGCGCTGTTCCCTCTTATGGCGCGGTCTGTTGGCAACGTGTCGGAGAACTATGGCATTCCTCAAGTATATCTGGATAATCCGGTCTATAGTTTCTATACGCAGTCAGGGTATGGCATGAAATATCTATCCCTTGTCCTGCCGCAGCTTGTTGGCAACATTGGATGGGTACAAGGATGGACAAACCCATAAATGGCAAAGCAGACGCAAATCAAATTCAATCTTAACGGGATGGAAAAGCTGCGTCAGCAAGTCGGAGACAGCTATATCACGCGAGTTGGCATCCTTGGCGGACACGCCATGCGTAAAAGCAACGGCCCTATGAACAATGCTGAAATTGGCACTATTCATGAGTTTGGCAGTGAGGCCGCGCAAATCCCGCCGCGATCATTCCTACGTATGCCGATAGAGGAAAAGCGCAAGGAATTGATGTCATCTTTTGCGACATCATCCACAAAAGCAGCCATGGAAACCGGCGACTTTAAAAAGGTATTCCAGAACCTCGGCGTACGTGCCGAGGATATTGTTGACCAGGCATTCTCATCCGGCGGCTTTGGTCACTGGCACGCATTGAAGCAGTCCACGATTGACGCCAAGGGCAGTAGTGTGATCCTTATCGACACAAGCCAGTTGCGCCGGTCGATCACGTCCGATGTGGTCAGGAAGGGGCAAATATGAGCCGTATGCCCCTCAACCAGTCATCAGGTATGCCGCAGATGGGCGCGGCGTTCTCTGGCTGGGAAAAGCCTATAACCCTGCTCAAAATCACCCAGAGCGTTACAGATGGCTTTGTGACAGATACGGCGACCACGATCACCTTGAGCGGCGTTATCCAGCCCCTTGGCCCGCAAGAGTTGAAACTAAAGCCGGAAGGCCAGAGATCCTTTGAATGGTTGATGATCCATTGTTTCACGGGAAGCAATAACCTCGCCACAAATGACCGGGTGCAGTACAACGGCAAAAACTACAAGGTCATGAAAACCAATGACTACAGCCTGAATAATTACATAGAATATCATCTCATAGCGGATTATGAGGGTACGATATGATTAATCTGGCCGAACAGCTTATCTATCGGATCATCAAGGACTTTATGCAGCTTCCTGATGACACGATATGGATACGCGACCAAAACCGCAAAATCCCGAATGACAGCCGCCTTTATGTGGTCGTGGGCTTTGTGGACGGCCAGCCATATGGTTCTGACAGTTTCGTGCGCGACCAAGTGACATTGATCGAGGGCGAGGACTACTATTTCGCCGATGATGCGTTTACTGAACAGTTTTACAGCAACGACGCTAATACAGACCCATTCACGGCTGACGGCGGCACACCGGCACAACTGCCGATTTATTACTATGCCGACAATCACGCCCAGGATGAATATTATTGCGATGACGCATTCACCGCCGCCTATACGTCCGGCACTGAGGATGAGGTGCATCTTGTGGAGTCCAGCCGCGTCCAGATGAAGGAAAACATCCAGATCAGCATCCTGAGCCGCAGCACGGAAGCCTTGCAGCGTCATTGGGAAGTGCTGGCAGCGCTGAGATCGTTAAAATCGGAGCAATGCCAGGAAGAAAATTCGTTTAAGATTTTTCGTATTCCTTCAAGTTTTGTTAACGCTTCAGACGCGGAAGGCGGAAGCAATATCAACCGCTTTTCGATTACTATTCCCTGCTTTGTATGGTATTACAAAGAGAGAACACTATCATCAACTGGCGGCGACTTTTATGATGATTTTACTACCCGCGTCGATGATGAAAAGACAATCGGCACTCCGCATGGTATATTTGCATTCAGGATCAAGGGAGATCAGATAGATGGCAATCCTTCCAGTCAGTAACATCATCAATGTCACGATCACGAACACGCCGTCCGGCCTGTCGCAGAAAAACGTCAACAGCTTGGCGCTGTTTACAAACGATCCGACATCCAGCCTTAACCCATATGATATTTATCTGAGCGCATCACAGGTTGCCGCCGACTATGGCACCGATAGCGTCACGGCGAAAATGGCGAATGCGATATTCGCGCAGACGCCGAACATCCTGACCGGCACCGGCAGACTTGTCATCATCCCCCTGCTCGGTTCCGTATCGGCAACGGCTGGCACATTCACCACCGCCGACATTAGCGCCAACCTTGCGAACATCATCCTTGTGAATAACGGGGATTTGAAAGTCACGATCAATAGCGTTGGTTACAACCTGACCAGATTGAATTTCACATCCTGCACGACCTGGGCGGACGTTGCTAAAATCATCCAGAACGTGCTTGTCGATGGCACTGTTACCGCGATGTCAAACGGTATCAGTATCACCAGCAAGAAGGTCGGAACAACCTCAACCGTCACCATTGGCGCTGTATCAGGCGGCACAGGCACGGCATTGAACGGCGCGGGCTACCTGTCAGGCTCAACCGGAACGTCCGTTGCAGGAACGAACAGCATCGGCGAAACCATCCTTGCAGCGATCCAGCGCACAAGCGGCGCGGTCGGATACGTCCCTGTCATGTCCACGCTGGATCTTGAAGACGCGGCAATTCAGGCGAACAGCGACGGTATTCAGGCGCTCGATAATATGTATCTGCAACACGTCGCATCGACGCAGGACATTGCAGGCATCGGCAAGTCTATCGCGGATCAGGGTAATAAGAAAACCCGCATTCTGCTTTACACAAACTCCATGGCGGATGCTAATTTGATGAAGGCGGCTTATGCTGGTCGCGGCTTCTCCGTCAATTTCACGGGATCAAATACCAGCCAGACCATGAACCTTAAACAACTGGCCACGATTGAGCCTGACAACGGCATCAGCCAGACGCTTTACACGCAGGCAGAAACGGCTGGCGTTGACTTGTATGTTTCTTATGACGGCGTTCCGTCCGTATTCTCAACTGGCGGCAACGATTACTTTGATAACCCCTACTCTGATTTGGCTCTTAAATTCGCACTGGAAGCCGCAGGGTTTAACTTCCTGCGCCAGACGAATACGAAAGTCCCGCAAACTGAAACTGGCATGAACGGCCTTAAAAACGCTTACTCGCAAGTATGCGTCCAGTTTGCCCGTGCCGGTTGCATTGCGCCTGGATCATGGACATCCAGCGAGACGTTCGGCGATCCGCAAATCTTCCAGAACAACATCCTGATTAATGGCTATTACATTTACAGCCTGCCGGTTGTTCAGCAAAATTCCGGCGATCGTGACAATCGTATCGCGCCGCTGGTACAGATTGCGATTAAACGCGCCGGTGCTATTCATCACAGCGACGTTATTGTTCTGGTCAATAATTAAGGGAGATATCCATGACATCATACACCATTACCGGCGACGATACGCTGACACTATTTGACCGCATATTTAATGACCTCGCCACGGATGACGTGACCATGATTGCGTTTCCGAATGAGATTGTTAAGACGAAAACAGGCAAGAATAAAAATACTGTTTTTGCCCGCGATGAAACCGGGAACAATGCCAACCTGACATTGAAGCTGTTGCGCGGATCAAGCGATGATCAGTTTATGCAATTAAAGCAATCGGCATCGGATAAGGATTTTTCCGCTACCGTTCTGGCAACTGGCCAATTCGTCAAGATCATGGGCGATGGCCAGGGCAACACCGTCCGCGACGTATATCAGCTACAGGGCGGCATGATTAAGCGCCGCGTTGAAGGCAAGGATAACACGTCCGGCGATACGGATCAGGCGACCGTGACCTATGAAATGATCTTTGCCCAAGCCCAGAGGATTATCCAATAATGGAATTTCTTGCACCATCCGGCGCGAAAGTCGTCATTGGCCTTGCACCGTTTCAGGACGCGATTGCCCTGAAAAACGCTATGGCAAAAGAACTTGCCTTGACCGGCATGGACTTGAAGGTGGAGGGCTTGAAAGACTTCGACGTGGCTGTTCTCCTGCCCGCTCTACTGGCTATGGACAGTTCCCCCGTAGTTTATGCCGCTATGTTCAAATGTCTCGCCAGATGCTCTTATAACGGCGATAAAATCACGGAAACCACGTTCGAGCCTGCCGAGGCGCGGGGTGATTATTACGATATAATCATTGCTTGTGCGAAGGAAAATCTATCCCCTTTTTTCAAAGGTCTGGCTTCAAAGTTAAAACCGTTCATGGCCAGGCCGGAAAAACAACCAGAAGCCCAGAAATAGATATCGCGGATGAGGCTGATTTTATTGCAATGCGACTGGCAAAGGCTGGGTATTTCGGAGGAAACCCGGATGCAGTAAAGGCCGCGCCGGTCGATACGGTTTTAAAGATTTTGCATTATGAAACCTTTGAAAGCGAGTATGAGCGGGCATATACTGAATTGAATAAGGGAGGCGAGGCATGAATATAGGCGAATTGTTTATCTCCCTCGGCTTCGACGTTGACGATAAAAAGCTGAAAGAATTTAAAGAAGATTTGAAAGACGGGCTGCAAAGCCTGCTGAAAATGTCCGCAGCCGCAACCGGCGCACTCTACGGCATCGATAAATTTCTTGACGGCGCCATTGAAACCGCCAATGAAATCCGCAATATACACAATCAGACAGGATTGGCGGAAGAAAGCATCCAGCGTTTCGGTAACGTGGCGAAGTATGTCGGCGGTGCTGGAGGTCTAAGCTCATTCCTGCAATCTCTTGACGCTGTATCGGCTAAAATCACAGAAGTTAAATCCCTTGGCGGCAATGGCGCGGTGTTTGCTATCTTGGGGCTTGACGTTAAAAACGATGATGCAGTCCAGATATTCGATACGCTGGTTAAACAGGTTCAAGCCGGACAGGATAAAATTTACGGCAACCATCAGGCATGGGTGCAAAAGGTCAAGGAATTAGGCTTCGATCCTGCATTGCTTATAAACGCCGCAAAACTATCGCCGGAAGAATACAATAAGCAATTCAAATCCCAGATCATGTCGCAGGAAGAAATAAACCGACTGATTGAACAAGGCAGACGGTGGAATGACTTTACGGAGGCGCTGCGCGATTTCAGGAACGAGATTGCCGCGCAGTATGGTGATAATTTCATCAACTTCTTTAAAAAACTTATCCCCGTTATCAAAGATGCAGTTGGATGGATTAAAAATATCAACACGGCATTAAACACACTGGGCGATTTTAAATGGACTGCGCTGGCTGTTGGTATAGGCACAATATCATTGGCGTTCGGCGTGTTGACGCCTGAAGCCGTCATCCTTGCCGCAGCACTGGCAGGCATAGCAGTCAGCCTTGAACAAATAGGCGAGTATATGAGCCAGCCAGGCCATAACTGGTCGACGTGGTTTAAAGACGCTGGCAATGTGATAAAGCAAGGCGCAAACACTGCTTTAGAGTGGACTGGCAAGGCAATTGGATCGGGAGTGACGGCTATCAATGAAGCCGCCGTCCAGTCAGAACTTGAGAACCAAGGCGGATTTAGCATTGAGAAAATGTTAAAGGGTACGCTTGATTTGCGGTATGGATCAAACCAAGCCATGACGGAAATGAACAAGCCAGTTCAAAATACGTTTCACAATCTTTATAATATTCACAGCGTTGAAGATGCATTCGCAATAGGCAATCAAATCGGCGCGGCACAAAAACGGCAGATCAATAACACTTCACAAGCCATTCCAGCGACGGGGTTTTAATTGGCAGACGCAACACCGATAGACCTTTTAATCAACGGATTTAATAGCTATGTCGTATCCCCGGCAAACGCTTTTGGCCTTGGCGGATTTGTGTTTGATATAGAAGGCGATACGACCGTCAATCTTTCAACTGAGATCACAGATCATTATTTAGAGGACAACAGCGCGTTACAAGATCACATCGCCATACGTCCGAAAAAGCTGATATTGAAAAGCTATGTCGGGGAGGTGGTATTCAGGCAGGATGAAAATAGCGGGACGTTCCTGCAAAAAGCCGTGCAGAAACTGACAACCGTATCTGCTGCCCTGCCCGCATTATCGCAGGCCGCAAAGCAGACAAAGGCACTGCTGGATTCCAATTCGTTCTCAAAACTGGCATTGAATGATGTTGTAAGTCAGGCGGCAGATTACTGGTCATTTGTTAAAAACCTTGCATCGGGCGGAAGCAAGCAACAGCAAGCATATATGTATTTCAAATCGCTTATGGAACAGAAAATCCTTGTTTCCGTCCAGACGCCGTTTGAATTTGTAACCAGCATGGCGATTGAAAGCATTACGGCCATGCAGCCAGAGGGAAGTAAATTCATAAGCGATTTCACGATTAACCTGAAACAAATCCGCACTGTTTCAGAATTGAGCGTATTGCAAAAGCAGCAATTCGGCCCCTCTAATCAGGCATTGTCTGCAAAGGCGTTGCCAACAAACTCTTATTCAACCTTGCCAGACAATGGAAACATTTTCACTGGACGCGCCGCGATGCAGTGGGCGAATAAAGCATTAGGCGGCATTATTGCCGGAACGATCCAGCCGTCCGCCGTTGGGTTTAGAAACAATGCAGGCCCAGGCATTGACCTGACAGAGCAACAGTTCAAGGACTTCATAGCAGGAAAAACAGCGCAGTTTGCAGGCACTAATCCTAAATCTCCGCCTCCGGTGACACCATGAATTACCTGAACAAAATCACATCATCCCCATATCAACAGTTTTTCCTGACAGGCATCACTGGCATACAAGTCACCATGACGCTGCGATATATGCCGTATCAGCAAATATGGACGATGGATATTCAACAAGGCACGTTCGAGGTGTATGGCATCCAGATCGTCGCCGCGCCGAATATCCTGCGCAACTACAGGAACATTATCGACTTTGGCATTACGTGCTTGTCAACTGACAGCCTTGATCCGCTGTATGTAGATGATTTTTCTAACCAGCGTTGCGGGATTTATTTGCTGGATAAGGATGAAGTAGCGACCATAGAGGCATCATATTTCTCATGAAGAAATTCGGACGCAGCTACAGACTGACGATTGATCCAAAAGACGGCGGGGATTTGATCGTCCTGACATTGCCGCTGACTATAAATTTCACGGTTGAGAAACACAATCTCAGCGACCAGAACACTTGCAATATAGAGGTTTATAACTTGTCTGAAAATCTCAGGAACAGGATTTTTAAAGACAGATATAATATCAACGTCCGCCGAACTATAGTCTTTGAGATCGGCTATGAATATCTGACGACGGTTTTCAAAGGCGATATATGGGAGGCATCCAGTGCGCGTCAAGGCACTGACATCATCACCATGATCGAGTCGCGCGATGCTAACGTGGATGTTATATCGACTACAATATCAGAAACATATTCATCAGGAAAAACCATGGAGGATATGTTCAAATTCCTCATTGGTAAATTTCCTAACCTTTCAGTTGGCGGCATCGGTGATTTCGGCCCTGCACCGCTACGGCCTATTACATTCAATGGCAATGTATGGGAAATAATAAAAAGATATAGCCAAAGCCAGTGTTTTATTGAAGATGGCAAAGTTTACGTCATGAAAAATAACGAATACATTGATACGGAGGTTGCAGTTTTAGGCGTTGAAACCGGCCTTTTAGATACGCCGCGCCGGGATGAAACATTCCTGACCGTGACTACATTGCTTGAACCCGGCATAAGGCTTATGCAGCTTGCTGAATTAAAATCTCTTATTCTTCCGGTTTATAATGCCAAGCGCCAAGTTGTCGGCGTAACACATCAAGGCACAATATCCGCGTCGGTTGGCGGCGCGTGTCGATCAATATTCAGCCTTAACCTTGGAAGTGAAGTTTTCGGGAAGGCGGTTCCAGTTGAGCAATTATAAAACCCCATATCCGCCGACTATGCCGGTTGTGCTGGACGATCATAAAACCGATATTATGAAGTCGATCAACTGTACGCAGATTGGCATCATTCAGAGTTTTGACACGGCAACACAGACTGCGACGATCAAGCTGGCATTGAAAAAAGTCGTATCCGTCAACCCGGACGGAACGCGCACGATTGAAGAATATCCTTTGATATTAAAATGCCCTGTCATGACGTTATTCGGCGGCGTTGATTTTCTGTCCATGCCGATTGTCGCAGGCGATAACTGCATCGTGCTTTTTAATGATCGGGAACTTGATAACTGGCAGGCAACAGGCGGCGGAACTGCGCCGACATCCCCGCGCCTGCATGATATGTCAGACGCTATCGCCATTGTCGGCATCCGGCCTTTAACGAACTCCATCGTTAATTATCTGGCAAACGGCATACGGCTATCCCATGGTGGCGGCAATAGTCAGATGGATCTTAAAACAAACCTTATTGAAACCATAGCGACACTGTTCCTGCATCATGGTAATGTTGAAATAACAGGCAATACCCTGATACGCGGCAACCTGACCATACGCGGCATTACATACGGCGATGAGGGGGACGAATGGCGCATAAACAGCAATATCAGGCAGGAGTCCGGAAGGTCTATCCATGCAGGAAATGGCGCTACAGGGACGTTTGACGTGGTTCAAGTCGTGGATGGCATAGTGATAGGTGGATCATGATTTTCAGAAATCTGACTGACACTGGCGATTGGACGTTTGGGGCGGGCGTGTCGAATTACGTCGATCAGAACCAGGCCATAGGATTGAATATTAAGACCCGCTTATATAGCTGGGTAAATGATTGCTTTTTCGACATACGCGCCGGGATCGACTGGACAAACCGACTCGGCAGCAAAAACCAGCGCGGCCTGCTGGAACTGGACTTGCGCCGCGTCATTCTGCAAAGCTTCGGAGTGACTGCAATCACGTCATTTGATACAGTATTAAATGGCCGTACGTTTACTGCCCGTTATTCCGTCAATACAATCTATAGCAAGGACTTTCAGGATCAACTGACGCTAGGGATTTAAATAATGCCCGATATTCTTGACGCAACCGGCCTACGTGTAAAAACCCTGCCAGAGATCGTGGCTGACCTTGTGGCCGGGATGCAGGATATTTACGGCATTGACATCAATACTGACCAGAACAGCCCTGACGGGCAAATGATCAACATCTTGGCACAAGTCGCCATAGACATCAGGGAACTGGCCGTCCAGATTAATAATGGCTTTGACCCGGATCAGGCGGTCGGGCGCATATTGGATCAGCGCGTGGTTATTAATAATATCGTGCGCCAGGGCGGGACGTTCACGATCCAGCCTATTGATATCACGGTTGACAGAACCGTAACCTTGGCCGGGCTGGATGCTAATTTCAACAGCGTGGGCGGCACTGGCTACACGGTGCAGGATGATTCGGGCAATCAATTTATTCTTATCGATACATCCACCCTGACCGCTGGAACCCATACGTTGGAATTCCGGGCGCAGAAAATAGGACTGGTCAATACAACAATCGGCACGATTAACAACCCCGTTACGATTGTGCTTGGCGTAACTGCCATAAATAATTCCAGCGCCGCCCTGTCTATAGGACAAGAAGAAGAAACAGACGCACAGCTTCGCACCCGGCGCGAGGCATCCGTTGCCCTTTCATCCAGTGGATATCTAAACGGGATGCTGGGCGACGTTCTGGCTCTAACTGGCGTTACAGATGCAAAGCTGTATGAGAACGTGACGGATAGCGTGGATGCGGACGGAATACCCGCGCATGGCATATGGCTCATTGCTGAAGGTGGAGCAAATTCTGATATTGGCGAGGTAATCTATGCCGATAAATCCTATGGCGCGAATATGAAGGGAGGCGTTTCCGTCAATATCATCACACCATCCGGCGCGTTATTTGTGGCTCTGTTTGACCGACCTACTGCCGAGGATTTATATATAGAATTTACCATCAAACGCACGACGCCTTTATTCGTATTCGATACGGATGCAATTGCAGAATACATGGCCGCGAATTTAAAATATAAAATTGGTCAATTCGCAGAAACTGCCAGCATCACGGCAGCGGCGACAGAAGCAATAAATTACTATGGTGGTGGCGGCGTTGCGCTGGATACGGCCATATCAACCGATGGCGTGACATATACAGACTATCTCGATGTTGATACGCTGGCGTCAAAATGGACGCTGGACGCATCGCGCATCAATATCACGGTGGTATAAATGGCAGATGTACAAGACCTGATTGATTACTACGCGAATTTACTAATCATTCAATATCACAATAAGCCTAAAGCAAAGGCTACTATTGAACTTCTTGCAGGTGAGGTTCTGGCCGATGGCATACTTTTTGATATTCGTGATGGTTATGCTGTTGATAGCGCGGTTGGCACTCAGCTTGATGTGATCGGAAAATATGTCGGCGTTGATCGGTTCTATATCAATCACGATCCTATCAACTATTTTGGCCTCACAAATTATACCGAGGTTGATCCTGACAGTGAAGAAAAATGGGGCTTCACGACCTATGCAGACTATAACGATAACCAGTATAATGGTACTCTGAATTACAATAGTATTTTGAGTATAACCAACTCATTAAATGATGATGACTATCGCGTTATTATAAGACTTAAAATATTGCAGAATAATATCAACCATTCTCATAAAGAAATAAATGACAGTGTTTACGCTATATTTGGCCGCGACATTCGCCCCGACAGCACGGGCGACATGCACATGGTCTATTTTATCACGGACAATCTGACGGCTATCATCAATGCCGCCCTGCTTAAAAACCTGCTCCCCCGGCCTATGGGCGTAGGGTTGACGCTGATTACGAACGTCGCCAAGCCGTTCTTTGGCTTTACGTCTTATGCATATCTGGGAACCCTAGACGATGCATGGTCGGATGATACGCTGATAACCTGGGGAGATGGCACAGGTGCGTCAACCTTTGCGCCTGCGTTCAATTTATCATCAAATATTAGAGGCTTCACGACTTACGCGGATTATGATACTAATGGTGGTAGCATCCTTATTTACGATCAGATAAGTTGACATGGCAAAGATAACCAGAAAAACACAGAAAATCTTGGCCGGATCAGCTTCCAATAACGGGCAGTTCGGATCGGCTGCGTTCGGAACAAAAATACTCTCAAATGATCTCGACGTATTGCAGGCTTTGCCTGCCTATGATAACGGCTGGATTGATGCCGTTGTCGGAACAAAAAAATTCCCTGCCCTTGAAGAATTTCAAGCGATGGACTATATCGCCACGCGCCAGCTCGCATATTTATTCCAAGAGGGCATGGCTGAATATGATGTAGGCACAACCTACTATCAGAACAGCATCATAAAGAAAGCAGGCACAGTCCAGCTTTATAAATCACTGACAAACGACAACATAGGCAATCCGTTGACAGATGCGGTCAACTGGAAATTCCTGATAGATCTGGATGTACCGTCCACCGTGCCGCAAGCAACTGAAACCGTTCTAGGCATCGCTAAAATCGCCACAGCGAACCAGGTAGCAACCGGCACAAATGACGAAACCATCGTCACGCCGTTGAAATTGCAGGCGGCTATTTTCCCAACCGGCGGCATAACAGACTTCGCCGGATCGACCGCGCCGACTGGCTATCTGATGTGTTATGGCCAGATCGTGAACGTGGCCGATTACCCACGTCTGTTCTCTGTCATAGGTGCGACCTATGGCGGCAACGGCGTGACCACGTTCGGGATACCTGACTTGCGTGGACGCGTGACGGCGGGCAAGGACAATATGGGCGGTACGCCTGCCGGTCGCCTCACAGGTCAACCGTTCGGCGTCAATGGCACTGTCCTGGGCGATGCAGGCGGACAGGAAGCCCATACGATGACGGTCGGGGAACTGGTCAACCATTTCCACTCGGCAGGCATAGGCATCAATCCTCGCGGCGCCGGCTGGCCCTATGGCAGCACATCATACCCGCCGGGCTATACCGAGCCTGGGCCTAATCCGCAGATATCAGGCGGCGGTGAAACACAGCCCTATACGTCATCCGAAGGCGGCGGCGCTCCGTTTAACGTGGTTCAGCCGACGATCATCATGAACAAGATCATTAAGACATAGGGTTGAAATGGCCAAGCTACCCCGCGTATTTCAAAAGATTTTCGGCTCCAATGCCTCAAATAACGGGCAATTTGGATCGGCGCGGGCTGGCACTAAGGTTTTAAGCAATAACCTTGCAACGCTGATGGCGCTATCGGCCTATCTAAACGGATGGTCGGAAGCCACGATCAGCGGCGACAATCTGCCAACGCTGGAAGAAATGCAGGCGCTAAATTATATCAACACGACTCAGCTGGCCTATTTGTTCCAAGAAGGCATACCGGAGTATGACGCGGAAACAACCTATTTCCAAAAATCCATGGTCAAAAAGGCCGGGACATATGAGATTTATGGATCGGTCACAGATGACAACACCGGCAACGCATTAAGCAATCCGACATACTGGACGCTGCTACAGAACATGGCCGCGCCGTCTGGCACGATTGCCGCCAATACCGTTCTGGTCAACAACACAGGAAGCACGGCGGCACCTGTCGGCCTGGCGCTGGCATCCAATACCCTGCTCGGCAGGGGCGCGTCTGGGAACATCGTGGCTATTACTCTCGGCACAAACCTATCATTCTCAGGCGGCGTATTGAACGGCACAGCATCCAATCCGACCGGCGCGATGATAGACTTTGCCGGAACGTCCGTGCCGACCGGCTATCTGGGCTGCGACGGTTCCGCCGTATCGCGCACGACATATGCCGACTTGTTTACAGCCATAGGAACGACTTGGGGAGTTGGCGATGGATCGACCACATTCAACCTTCCCGACTTCCGCCGCCGCACTGCTATTGGTTCAGGCGGATCTGGTACAGGAACCATCGGGAACGCAGTCGGCAATGTCGGCGGTGAAGAAACGCACGTATTGACAACCGGCGAGTTGCCGACATTCAATCTTACCGTCAACCGCACGACGGGCGGTGGTGGAGCGACAACTACATTTGAACAAGTAACAAATTCAGGATCAAGCACTGACATTGCGACATCATCCATCGGCTCCAATACACCGTTTAACGTCATGCAGCCTTCTGCAGTGGTTCTTAAAATCATCAAAACATAAACGGAGTAATCATGGACGCACTTTTATCTCAAATCGGACAACAAGGGGTCTTATTTGCAGGAATGGCGCTGGTTATTATCGCGCTCGGCAGATACGTCAAGGCATCGCTGGACGCCGCCGCCAAGCGTGAGAATGAACGCGAGGATAGATATAATACTTTGACAGACGCCATGATGACACTATCTTCAAAGCAGGTGGAGTCAGTAACAACAGCTCTCGTTGGCAATACAGAAGTGTTGCGCCGGGTTGAGAGGAAATTAGATGAAACATCACATTGAAGAATATTGTCAGTTGCTGGAAAAACTAAGGCGAGCTGGTGATGACAGCCACGATGCTATAATTAAACTATGCGAGAAAATCCCAAAGACAAACGGGCATCTTGCACGGGCTATTCACGGGAAGAAACCAGAGCCGGGGGCATGATATGTTCAAACCATCCAAGCGCACACTTGATAATCTGGTCGGCGTCCATCCAAAACTGGTTCAGGTTATTCTGGAAGGCTATAAATATGCGGAAGTTGATTATGGCGTTGTTGCCAAAGCAGTGCGGACACAGGCTGAACAGGATGATCTGTACGCGCAAGGCCGAACGAAGCCAGGTAAAATAGTGACATGGACAACTCAATCAAAGCATATCCCCGGTAAAGATGGGCTTGGTCATGCAGTTGACGTTACCGCATTTCTGAACGGGCAACCGTCATGGCAGGATGATTTATACCATCCTATTATATGGGCCATTAAAACGGCGGCAGAAGATTTGCATGTTAAAATAGAGTGTGGGATCGACTGGAAAAAGCCTGATTTCGGTCATGTGCAACTTGCTGACGGGTATAAGGATGCGCGGTATGTTTAATGTCATCCCTTGGATCCTTGCCAACCGTAAACTTGTGGCCGTCCTTGGCGCTGTAGTCGCCTTGGGGCTGGCTGGCCTATATCTGCGCCATTCCGGTTATGAGTCATGCACGGCCGACAGAGATGCTGCCGACACTGCCAAGCATTTACAACAGTCTTTACGCATCAGCGCAGCCCAGGACTATCAGGCGACAATACAGGCTGCATTATCGGCATCCCATAGTAAAGTCACTCAAACCATAGGACAAAGCAATGATACGTCTCGCCCTGCTGCTGTCATTTCTGACACTGTGCGGATGCTCTACTTGGATAAGTAATCCCCTGACTGTACCAAGTAGCCTGACAACACCTGAACCTATTCCCGCTGCGCCTGCTGATACATCAGTGGCATACGCACAATGGATTGCAGATGTCTGGTATGCATGGATGGCTGATCGTAGCAAGCTGGAACGGATTGCGGAAATATCAAATAATAAATGATATTACATTAAAAAATTTTTATGTAAGTAATTTGCATGGCGTCCCCAGCAGATATAGGAGCCATCGGGTTGTAGGTGTACGGGGATCATGTCGAACACCACATTAGGAATTGCTCATACCATTCCCCTGCGTCCAGCGAATCGGGAAATCCGTCTTTATCCGTTACCCTGTTCAATAACCAGAACTCCTTAAAGCGCTCTATGTCGTGTTTTGTTTCATCTATAAACTCATTCAGTGTCATCACTTCCCCCTCCATTCGCGGGCGCGTTGGCCTTCATCTTCTTCAATAGGCGCGGCGATGATATCTGTGCAGCATTCGCAAGGTTGCGTCACAAGCCTAGAATCATAGGTTTCCTCATCCCCATAAAACGCCAGTGTCTCATCCGCCGTTTTCAGTCGCTCGGCGAGGGCGTCGATGTGGGCTATTATATCGGCAGGACATTCCGCAAAGAATTTAGTCGCATCGCCATAATCTATGGACTGCGCATCGTTCAGTTTTCTTAGAAACTTCACAGCTTCCGGCTCTTCAGTCATGGGCGTTCCTCTCGATCAGGCGCAGTATGGTTTCGTGGGTCATGGCGTATCCTGTAGTTTCTTTCGGTTCTGTTCAACTTTACGCTTCATGCGTTCAACAGCCGAGTTTCTCTCTTTAATCATCCAATCGATGGCGTCTTCTTCCCCTCGATAATGATCGGACATATTCCAGCCCTTCATGAAAGTTTCGGCAACAACGGAGTAAAGGTCTTCATCGTTGATTATCACGACTCTTTCCGCGATACCCTTTACGGTGCTCGAAACTACATCACGCAATGAATGCATTCGTTATTCCTTCATCCATCACCATCTCCCTTCCTCAACCCCCGGCGACGCCGCGCACATGGCTCCCCATATTGAATATAAATTCATTGGTATCGTGCACGTCTGTCCAGCCTTAATCATCTCCTCTGTAGGCTCCCGCTTAACCAGCACGTATCCTTCCGGCACTGGATAGCTGCCGTCGAGCAGGGTGAGTGCTTCATTCGCAACTTCTGGCACAACGCTATCGCCATCTTTGGCTTGCCAACTGGCAAGGTATTCCAGTTTATCCCGCACCTTCCTGAGCGCGTCGGGGGTGGCGTCCAAGAGTGTTGCGCGTCGGTACAAAACATTTCCAACAACAATCGAACTGTCTCTTGCTTCAATTCTGCCATTTCGGTTATAGACCCATAATTCCTTTGGGTAATCTTTATCAGATATATCCAGTGGTGTATCCGTCATTGCGTCCTCGTATTCAATTTGTAAAGCGTTTTATCCCCGCATTGGCTGCATTGATAATTTTGGAAATCGGACGGCTCCCAATAGCATCCATGACCACACTTCATGCAGTCGATATCGAGCCAGTGTTCCTGCGCATGTTCCAATAGATTTTGACCGCAAACCTCAAGGCTTTTTGCCGTTTCGGAGTCAATACCGATTACCTCTGATTTATCTTCTTTCACTTCTCACTCTCCTTCTGCGCGGTGGTTAAATCCTTCAATGCTTGAATGCCTTTCCAGCTAGTGGCCGCCTGCCAATGGGAATCCTTGTAAAACGTGTCGTCCCCCATGAGGGTTTCTGTGGTTTTCCTGCGGACACAAAGAAGGCCCCGTTTTATAAGTGAATCCATTTCGGGCCACCATGGTTTATCTTTTCGTCTTGATGGCCGTATATTTTTGTATTCAATTTTGACGTGTCCGTCCTCCATTGATAACCATTCCTCCGGCACAAATCTTCTTAAAAGATCGATCTGCCTAGATCCAATTTTCACCATCTACCCCTCCCGCTTTTTGGAGAGGGCGGCTATAAACTGGCGGTATTGGTCGCCAGACATACGAAGGTCAATTTCGTAATGTTCTATCTGCCATTGCGTACCCATAGCGTGATATTCTCGGACGCAGCAATCTTCAAAGATTGCCAGAGCGTCATCCCCGCTATCCGGCGCGGCTGGTGCGGCGTGTTTGGGGAATTGCTTCCGCACAAATTCCAAAGCCGCATCATAACCCCTTTCGAATGTTCTGAATGGATCATCTCCGTCAGAAACCTGCTCATGCTTCTGTGTACTCATATCCTCTGGCAACTGGATATCACACCAGAACTCTAACTTCTCCATCATCGCCTTGTCTGGAGCAGCCAGCAGCTCCTCGATCTCGCGACTCAGTTCGCCGTTCTTCTCCATCTTCCGCGCAATCGCCAGTAAGTCATCCCATTCAGCAGGGTAGGACTTATCAGACGTTGTGCCATATCCACCGCTCTGGAAACCTTCGTAGAAATACGCGATGGCCTTAGTTATCTCGCGCATTGACGCATAGGCGGCTTGCCAGCCAGACCATCGTGCTCTAACTTCTGGGCAAACGTACACGTGTCCGGTTTCAGGTCGTACATCGCGGTTAGTATTAAGGCCGCATCGCTTCATTTCTTTCTCAAACCGTTCCCGGATAATATCTTCATGCATTGTTGTTCTCCATTATTGATCTAGCCATATCCTCATAGTCGGTGTTGTCCCAGACTGCGCCAATACCACCGCATTCATGACAACCAGACCCTAAATAGCATTTAAAGATATTGCTGAACGGCGCGTTTGTATGCCCGTCAATTGTCTCGTGGCAGCCTGAACATGAATGCCAAAAGCCTCCATCTTCTTTTAAAACGGAGTCAACAGACTTCGCGATCGATTGCACCTCACTCCCCGTGCAGTGGACGGGTGCGTCTAATGGTTGCCCGCAACGCTGAAGCATATCGGCAACGTGTTGCATAGTTTCGTAAGGAAAACCATCATTACCCTCTTGTCCGGCAATATCGCACAGAACAGTTGAGGCTGGATAAAGTTTCCCAGTCTTCAAAGGATGTGGAATTTTTCCGTTACATGTGCAGTGGACGGGTTGGCTGAGGGCGTGGCGGATTATCTCGATCTCGTTAGCAAAATCCCGCTTAACCTGTGCTCCGATCTTCCCGTAAAGCACTGTGCTTTGAATGGCATTCAGGCAGTCTATAGGTGACAAAGCCTCCGCCCGTTCGCCCGTAGGGGTAGGGGTCAGGTGGCCGTGTTGGGCGAGGTAGTCTAAGCAGTCGTTCCAGCCCTCTGCCTTGCCATTTACCCAAAGCCACTGTCCTTCCCCGGCAAGAGTTTCCGGCCTTTGGTTTACCCGCTTCCGTATTTTCTTAACATCAACGGCTGCTGGGCGGGCGGCGCGGACAAAGCGCGTCTGTTTTATCGCATCGCCTTTATCTAAAGCTTCATGCCGATGGCGCACCCAATAGGTGGTTCCGTCTTTTCCTTGTGCGGCCCATATCTCATCCGGCATTTCAGGCATTTCAGGCATTTCGGGGTTGTTCGTCATGGGGTGTCCTCCATATATGCATTGAATTTTTTTAGATAGTGCATCTGTGCTGCACATCCAAACGGTACAAATGCCATTATCAAAAAAAGAACGGCGACATACAGCAACCAACCTAATTGATCTTTCACGGCTTCACCTCCCCGGCATCGGCTGCGGTGAGCGCGATTGCATAAAGATCCATCATGTAACGCGGCCATGGATATTCTTTACTGAGCGCTATTCTTTGAGCTAGATCACCCATTCTTGAAATGACATCGTGTGGCGGCTCTATCGGAACCCGCACCATCTCCTCATCGCTGGCCTGCTGGAGGAGGGCGCGGATGGTTTCGTATTCCTGCTCGCTGAATGAGAGTTTAATACGGTTGATGTACTTCCATGCTGACGGATCGATTGGACGAAAATATTCATTCAAAGCCGCCTTGATCTGCTGGGGTGTGGGGGTCATGATAACCGTTCCTTCAGTTCTTTGTTTTCATGCAGGAGTTCGATAATCAAATCGCATAGCCTCCATAGCGCATCTTGGCTGATGTCAGCTTTCTTCATGATTGTATTCTCTTCTTTACGCCCCATGGCTTGTGTGTCAGGTGGAACAGGCTGCATATGTCGCATTGATACGCCGTTTGATTGCGTATTTCCGCTGCCGTATTGGCCTCGGTCTGCGTTTGATAAACCTTTTTCTTCTCACAATTCCTAACCTTACGGGCCTTTCGTGCTTTCTGAAGATATTTATCCATCATCCCTCCCCCTTCTGTTCGTCCTGAGCGAGCCATGCGGGCGCATCTTTGC
>ERZ650311.308-NODE-308-length-32260-cov-8.268312_pt1 | contig 32260 bp, 35 predicted proteins | sample MGYA00376247_ERZ650311 | MGnify/ENA primary metagenome ERZ650311 (study PRJEB26733, sample SAMN07839324) | wastewater metagenome | biome: small river; feature: stream; material: water | place: USA: North Carolina | collected 2016-07-28 ...
GGCAGCAAGATAAAGCGATGAGTGCTGTGTTCATGGTCCAATTCGTCGTCCCACAGCTTAAAGCCTTCGCTGAATGAGTCATAGCATCCCTCAAAGCCGCGCAATTCTATCTTGCCATCAGTTAGATCATTATCATCGTCTTCGCTTTGAATACTGACGGTGCCCGAGCGTGTGCAAGAGACAAGTTCTGCCAACTTAATCCAATGGTCTCTTTTGTCTTCCGTCGTCAGACTTCGTGCACATTCAAACATGTAGTAGATCTGATTGCATTCGTGTCTCCCGTTGCAATCTTTCTCAATACAGGTGAGTTCCAGCACGTAGATCATAATTCAAATGTCTGGTGAAAAGAAAATCCGTTTGGAAAGTGGCTGGTACATCAACGACTTTTGCGAGTACGAGTACCTACACGTTTCCGATGATGGCACGTGCACCTTTTACGATTTTGAGACGGGCGCAGAAGGCAAACCCTGTGAGGAAGTCTCCAGTGTCAAGTGGAAAAAGGTCCTTGCACCCCTGATTCACAAGGGCATCGTCATCTGGAGCCGAATCCACAAGTACCATCCTCCACCCTTTTTCAGCGCAGTAGATGATGCCCCCTTTTCAGAAGTCACTCTAATAGCGCTAGAGAAGCATGCAGTCGTAATTGCAGACGACAACATTTATGTGGACAATCGCTGGCTAGAATACACTGTGCTGCGGCAGTACTTTGAACTAGACGAACTGGATGAGTCGTGGCTGCCTTTCCGCTCTCTCCCAACAACCTGTCTGGGCTCTCTCAAGCAGGTGCACAGCATCAAAGACGACACGGTCCTAGTGCGCGCTCCCGAGGACAGAGAATTCATGCTGGTGTACACCAAAGACCGCCAGTTCGTGTTTGGCAGCAACGACTCCAATTTCATCACCTATGTCCTGGGCACAATCCAAACAGCGCCATGACGACATGGATGCCCGCCAACTGGCAACTGTACGCCGGCATTGCGCTGGGCGTCTTGTGTTTGATGTGGCTGTATTCTAGCTTGCGGACCACCTTCCAAGTTGTGCTGCTTCTGTTTGTATTTCACTATTACATCTTCTACTGGTTCCTCCCTGAGGTCCTGCCCTACTTTAATGTAATCTACAAGCCTACTTCTTTCTGGGACCAGCCCTACGCCTTGTATCAGAGAGTGATGAATTTTACTTCTGCCAAGTTGGAACTGTAGAGTATTTGCGCTCCATGGTCGAAAAGTAATGAAAGGCTAGTGCCGAATAAATGTCAAAGGCTATAAGCGCCACTAGACTGGTTACAGTTAATTGCTCAAGCTCCGAAGAGCCCCGTTGCACCAAAGCATTGTCCAGTGATCCATAATAAGTCGTCAAGTGTACAATAAACACAGTCACATTGGTAGCCATGCGAAGCAGTTGCACCAGCACAAAGTAGGTGATGTTAGGCACATCTTGGTAAATGTCTACAAACGACCACACGATTAGGGTGACCAGGGGGGCTGTAAGCAGGGGTATTTGGCGCCCAAAGCACACAGCGAGCAGGAGGCCCCAAAAGAGACGATACGCCACTACGACTCCGGGATGAACTCGAAGCATGCCTCTAGTTTATTCAAACCAACCAGGTGTTCATAATGCACCATCGAGAAGCCCGCCCCGAGTGATCCATCACCCGCACAAACTGAGACTGATCCGCTGCTTTCCAGGCCTGCTCCTTTTCAGCAGGCGCCAACTCGGTGCTCCATTTGCCACTCTTGTGCTTGTACACATGAGCCCCAACCCGAATGCCCTTGTGGCTCACTTTAGTAGGCGGATGCGACAACACCTCCGTTTTGCCCTCGGCATACAAGAGATGCTGAGTCCTCAGACTCGACTCGACTGTCACCAGAGTATCACCACGCGCATTCAAAATCTGGTGCGTCTCCTTGAGCTCGGGTGGCGATATGCGAGGTATCGGCCGCGTGGTCATCGTGTCCAAATCCATCGTTTCGGTGTCAGACACCACCGCAAAGTCGTGCACTGCCAGCCGCTTCCACCCTGGCTTCAGCTTGCGAGTCACTTGTGTCCGAAAGTTGATTGCTTTGGCAGGCAGCAGGATGGCAGTGTCGTTGATGTCCAAGACTGGTGCATCAATAGGCTCTTTGAGTTCAAAGAACTCTTCGCTGGTCACTGACATGAGTCGAGAAGACAGCAGAATCCAGTGTTCGTCGGCGAAAAGAACGGGATCAGTCGATTTGTGTGTGAATAACAACTCGTGGTTCTCATCCACAAAGCACAAGAGTTTCCCCCCCAGCCGCAACACACGGGACCCGTAAATCTCAATGGAAAAGGAGCTAGTCATTCTTGAGAAAGCGCGACAAATCACACTTTATATACTCGAGACAAAGGAAGCCGGAAAGCCTCTGCACCCGATTCAACAGGAGCCTCAGCACGTGGAGCAACGCCACGATCCATTTGATGACCACGAATTGGAGCACAAGCACGATCAAGAGCGCTGACGCATGTGCCATTGCATCAATCGCAACAATTCTTGAGCAGTAAACATGTACCCTTTGCCTTCAGCATACACCATGCCCACCAGCCCATTGTCATCCAGTATAGGGCACCCCAGTTTGGCTTCAGCAGGCACATCCACGAAAGGATAGTCATTTAGCCCCAGCGTCAGACAAAGTGGCACGCATGGGGCATCTTCCTTGTGTTCTACTTGCATCAGCTTGAAAAAGGGCTCAAACTGCCACGAGCGAATCACTTTTGCTGTGTGGACAGTAGATCCCGTGAACCACACCACATTGTCGGCAAGCTGGGTGGCCAGCACCAAATCTTTTCGAATGAAGGCGCCTCGAGTCAGCGACACGTGGACCTCTGCGTTCATGAGTTTTGAATCTCAAAATTCAAAATGTCGAAGCTGTATTTTCCTGTCGTGTATCAGAAAGACGGCGTGGTGTACATTTGGGGAACCACCGTAGCACAAAGCCACATGACGCTAAAGCAGGTGCTGGAAATCATTGGGTACACATCGATTGGCATCTACCGGAATGGCGACTGTTTCTACTTTCCTAACGAAAGCTTGAATATGACACTAGACCAGCTCATACGCAACGAGATTCTGGTGGTCAAGAAGGATCCTGCATAAGTTTATTCTGCCGGCAAGAAGCGCTTGCCATCGTACCACACCGGGGCAAAGCCCAGCTCTTTGTCTTTGATCCAATACTTGTCATACTCAAATATCACATACAACTCTTCGTTTACAGAGAACACGCGCTGCTCGTACAGAGAGTCGACCATCGACAGCTCTTCTTTGGCGAGCAACGAGTAGATCCATCTGCGCTTGTCGGTAGTGCTGAAGCAGACGCGGCCCTTGTCAATCCAGTCCAAGCGATACACGTCCACATTGGTGAGCATGAATTGCATCATGTCCTTGTGCATCACACACAACGTCTGGTTGAAGAAGTAGGCCAGCCAGTGCTCGTCTACACTGACAACCACGTGATGATGGTGTTCGGCTTGTCCCACCACTTGTTTGTCATCACGCAAAATCAGGTCGTCCTCCAGACTATAATGAGGCGATATCCACACGCCCTTCTCCGTGCCTTCCACTTGCATTGCACTCAAAAGATTGTCAGACTCTTTATATAATTACTTTCGCATCGCCAAATGTCACGATGTTCGCGCAGATCCCACCTCAAGGCGTACCCGGAGGCGCTGGCCTGGCCGGGCCCCAAAACATGCAGGGCTTCTTTGGCCCTAACATTCAAGAGCTGCAAGCTACCTCGGATGCCATCAAACAGGTAGTGGGCCCCAATTATGCGGGCTTTGATCGCTACATCCAAGGCATGCAGCTGGGCATGTTCACTGCTGGCAACATGGGTGTGGTCTACGAGCCCGTGCCACCCGCCACCTCTTTCGTGCATGAGACCATTGCTCCTGGTCTGCAAGAGCTTGTGTCCTTGTTCCAGCTAGTAAAACTGGATCCTACCAAGCAGGTGATTCAGAAGCGCTTCATGGTCTTCAACTCGAGTCACTGGTCTCGCATCACTGATTTGATGACTGGAAACCAAGACATGAGCACTCTCTTCACCTCGCATGCCAGCGTCATCCAGTTTGGCAAGTCGGCCGAGATGGAAATCAAGGCCTTCAAGAGCAAAGAAGGCGCCACCTTGTGGTACAACATCCTGAAGCAAGCTGCCACGGGTCTCATCAACTCGATGATTCATACCTGCATTGCGGCCATCCTGGACTGTGCTCCCTCAAGACTGGCTGGCATGCAAATGCCCCTGCAACCCTACGCCTTCCCCATCACCTTTGACGAGGCTCTGCAGATGAGCATTGACATTTTTGGCATTTTGGGCAAAGGCACCAACTCCTTGCTGACTCTGTTCCAGTATGCCCAAGACGAGGCCATGCGTCGTGGAATTCCTGGCTTCAACTCGCTCATCTGCAACAAGGGCACCATGAATCGAGTGCAACGCAGCTTGATCGCCAATCCCTCTATCATTGACAGTTGGCGCAACGTCCCCACCGAGCAGGATGCCAAGATGTTTGTCCTCAAACACTCGGATATCACTCGTGTGCTGGAAGTCGGCCCCGTGTCCATTGGCCCCAACTCAGCCAAAGTCTTGCCTTTTGTGCGCCGAGTCCACATTGTCACTCACACCATTGTCCCCTGCAATAGAGTCAATCCCGTCAGACCCGAGTTTATCACCTACGATCGATTCGCCGATGACTTTGTCACTGTGCAAATTGATGGATTTGAGGACCAATCCAATGGAGCGCCTGATCCAGACTGCTCCTACATTGTGTTCTGCCCTCTCGAAGTGGAGACCGAGTCAGTGGCCTTTTTGGCTTCGGGTGTCGAAGGCGGGCCCGAGTTGCACATGTCCTCTCTCTTGGATGCAGTGGCTTTCCATGCCAGTCAGATGAAGATCACCTACAATGCTGCCATTTCAGCTGCTGCTCACATCCCCAACAAGAACACCATCTTCTTTGCTGAACACGCTAGCATCCGACGCGTGATCCGAGGCCCCAGCAACCGAGTCACACGAGCCCTACGGAACGGAACATCTCTGACCACGGATCGCTACTACGCCGTCAAAGTGACTAATGCTTCTATCCAACGACGCAATGTCTTGTCAGTGGCTGGTGTATTCCCTGCTGAGATTACGGGTGAAGGCGACCTGTTCTCGTGGGGCGATAGTCCTGTGCGCTTGACCAACTTGCGAACTTTCTACAGTCCTGGCCAAGTCGTGTTGCCGGATGCCTTTGACGACGAAGGCAGCAGCTTCCCTTGGGTGAGCACACAAGAATACTGCTTTTGCGAGTTTGGCAACCAGCGACACGAGGAAATGTGCGATGGCTTCTTTGGCCAAAACTGCTACAAGGATTGCGTCAAGGCTATCACGGGTCGCGGCATTCACCGCCCCTTCAACAATGATCGCACTTCAGTGGCCTTGCACTTGGGCAGCAGACCAGATGCTCCCGGAGCCAGACCCGCCGCTGCTCCTGTTGTAGCCGCTGCTCCTGCTGTCGAACGACGCGAGATGGCAATCGGGGACGACGTAGAACGGCGTGATGCGGGGGTGAATCCTGTAGGTATTCCCGCAGCCCAGCTAGCTCAACGAGGACAAGCGTTTGTTAATCGATTCCGTGGTCCAGATGCTGTAAATCGGAGAATGGATGCTGTACGAAGAAGATTCGGAGGCGCCCGTAATGAGCCCGAGGAAGAGGTAGAAGAAGAGGAGGTCTAATTCATTTAAAAGTAAATCCTCTTTACTACTTGATCAAACGGCATCTTCTCCAATAAATCCACCAACTCTCGAGTCTTGTCTGCACTCGCTACTTCTGTATCATCGCTCAACACTGTTATCTTGTCATCCAGACGCAGACACGAGAGTTTGGGGAAATAGGCCCTTAGTCGTTGCAAAGGCTCGCTCAGATAGAGGTCTAGTATCGTTTGGGCCTTGTCGCTTGAGACTTTTAGGGTTTCGGAACCCAAGCACACGCGTACGCCATCTGGGAGGGCCTGAAACCAGAAGAATTCACGCACGTAGACTCTGCCTCGGTGTGTCATAATAAAGGGATCATTGGGGAAGTTCGGCATCGAAGCTGTCTCGGCCCTCGAATTGGTGCTTGACGATGTCGATCCAAACTGCGATGGCTTGGGCTGGATTGTCGCACACGAAAAACATGTGATCGTTGGCTTCTCTGTTATCGGCCTCAAAGTGCCAGGTGTGGACGAGCCAGCAGTTAGTGCCCGCCGCAATAACGAGGGGTCGGCGTTTGCGCATGTTGTAGATTTGGTTGCAGACTCGGTCGACAGTTTCAGCCTTGCCCCACTCGCTCCATCTAACGTAGTAGTGCTCCCAGCTTCGAGTGGTCTTTTGCTTGTACCAGTGCGCAAATTGCCACACAAAGAAGACGTGTCTGTCTTGGGGAGCCTTGCGCTCGCTGACAGTGTCGATGAGTCCCTGTTTGCGGAGATAGGTGTCGGGATGGCCTTGCCAGCCGATGGGGCAGCGAGAGGCGAAGACGTCTTGGACTGCAAGTCGCTCGTACTCGGGGACCATCTTGACATTCTTCTGCACCAATTGCACCAAGTCTGCAGCTGCCGTTTTTGAATCCAACTGATACTCGGAGCGAGGTACTTGTCTCAAAAGGCGCCACACACTCGAGGCCAGCCAGTTTTGACTTTTGCGCTCCGAGGCACAAAAATCCAAGTAGGAGCAAGTCAGCAAGTGCTGGCCCGAGCTGGGCAAATCAAGTTCTACCGTGCGTTCAGTGCCCAGTGAGAGGGGCCAAGTGCACTCCAAGAGTTCGGCGTAGACTTGAGGGAATTCAGTGGCAATGTAGGGGCCCCATACAATCAGAGCCTGGTTGGTGGCTTCGGGATGGGCGGCAAGGAGGAGTTTTGCCAGGTGAGCGCGCGTGGGTTTAGACATTTCCACAAGGCGGGTGTCAGGAAAATGATTTCGGGACCCAAACCGGTTTCTTTCTCTCGAGGCACACACTCAATAGTTCCATACTCAGACTTTATCAATCTAGCCACAGCCACAGGCAGATTCGTGGCGGGATCCAGCAATTGGATGGCCCACGAGCTCGATTCCGTGCACAAACGCACTAGTTCGTCCGGATTCAGGTAAAATTTAGATCTTACACGCAATAGATAAGGCATTGACTTGTGTCTTCACACGTGTGTTCACTCCCACCCCAGCCAACGTCGAACGGAGTCAGACACTGTTTAACGGAGTTAGGCAGCGCTCAAGCAGAGTCAGACACTGTTTAACGAAGGCAGACGGCGCTCAAGCAGAGTACAAGGGATGTCTATTCGAGTGTTTGCTCGCTTGAAGCCGGGTTGTTTGTTTACTGCAGGTGACAAGCAAGTCTCGTTCGAAGCCAATTCGTTTGATGTGGATGGAGTGTTTGCACCCAATGCTTCCCAAGAGCAAGTCTACTTGGATTGTGTCAAGCCTCTAGTAGGAGATGTACTCGAGGGCTACAATGCTATGCTGTTTGCGTATGGTCAATCAGGCTCAGGCAAGACATACTCTATGGTGGGTAACGCCAACCAGTTAGGCATGATCCCGCGCATTGCAGGCGATCTCTTGTGTCAGCCCGATTGCATGATCAGCATGTACCTGTTTGAAATCTACAAGGAGCGCATCTACGACTTGCTGGACACTGAAACCGAGCCTCTCAAGTCCACCGAAGTGCCCCGCTTGTATCAGTACCTCAAGCGTCAACTCATTCGCAATCCCTCGGAGTTTGTCAGTGTATTTGGTGACTCTATCGAGCAGCGCCGCGTCTCCGAGACGAAGCTGAACAGAGAAAGCACGAGGTCGCATGTGATCTGCGTGTTTCAGGTGGAACGCAAGACAGTCATTGGGCGCTTGTTTTGTGTCGACTTGTCAGGTTCTGAGAATGTGAAAAAGAGTGGAGCTGAGAATGAAGTCTTGGATGAGGCCAAAGCCATCAACAAGAGTCTGCATTACTTGGCTCGCGTGGTGCAAAGCTGTAACGAGAAGCATGCACATGTGTCCTATAGAGACTCGGTGCTGACTCACTTGTTGAAGGATGCTTTCAAAGGCAATGCCAAGACCACCTTTCTCGCCACGCTAAGAGAGTTTGAGGAAGAGAGCCTCAGGACCATGCGCTTTGTGATGCAATTGAGAAGCATTAAGAACAAGCCTCGAGTGAATGAGAACTTGACCACCGAGCAGTGGCGAGACAAGTACTATCGCTCCGAGCACGAGATCAAGTCTCTCAAGCTGGAGATCTCTATCCTGAGGGATCAGCTCAAGGCACACAACATTCCTGTGCCACCCCTGTTAGACATTCGAGACGGGACTAGCTCGATTAGGAGCACAGCCTCCACTATTCCGATGGATGTCAACCCCATGACTCTGCCTACCGCTATGCTTCGATTGGAGCCCAGGCCCCGCTTCTACGAAGAGTTAAAGGCAGTTAGAGAGCTGCTGGCAGAGCAAAATGAAAAGCTGAAAAGCTTGGAGCTGCCCTAATACACTTTTACTTGCGACTTGCAATACTCTCTACCGCCATTATAAACCGAAAGGCTAGCTCATACCACCGATCCCTCTCAGGTTGGGTAACATCTACCAATCGAACTCCGTTCTTCATCAGAGTGTCCAGTGCTGAATCGAGTAACTGAAGCCGAGTAGAAGAAGTAACATCGGTGGCGTCGGTAGGTACGGCCTTGATTTCCCGAATGAGGAGATGACGCAGCTCCCTGCGTTCAGCGTCGTACGAGTCGTCTCCTGCGCGAAACAAGAGTGAAGCACGCTTGCAACGAGTAAGCAAGGCCTTGGCTCTATCTACTGGATCCTTGAATCCATCCAGCCACTGCTTCAGTAATGAAGGCACTGCAGTGATACTAGATTTGACATCGGCCAAGAAGGATTCATCGTCAAACGCAGTCATTTCATTGAATAATGAATTTGCAGAGGGCTGGCTTATGCGTGATTAAAACAAGGGTGACTTTTCGTACTCGATTGGAACCAGGCGATCAAACTTGATCCAAGTGCCTGGTTCAGGCATTATTTCTCGCTTCTGCAGCACAGCTTTCATCTTAGTGTACGCTGGATCGTATCCTGGATCATCGTGGGTGTACATGCGCACAGTATCGTACTTCTTGAAGGTAATCATGATCAAGTACTTGACCTCTAGAGGCTGAGCCCATTCGGCGCCGGGTAAGATCAACATTTCTTTGGCACGATACTCTTGTCCCTCGTGCATCATGGCGTTCATGCCCTCCTGGACCCAATCCACAAACGCACAATGTTTCATCGTATGCGTAGCTCGATCATAGAGAAGAATAGGTCGATAGTGCAGCAAGGCAGCCTTGTCACCCAAGTAGAGCCATCCGGGTGGCTTAAAGTGCAGCATGGCTTGAATGAACTCGTCACCAAGTTCATCCCAAGCCTTTTCGCTGTGGTAGCGATACGTCCTCGCAACCTTGTCCCACAACGTAGGGCCGATCTCAGGGAAGAAGATCCGAACGTGGCTGACAATAGCAGCATCGTCGATGCGGGGAGCGGCTTCCAGAATGGCTTCTGCAGTCAAAGCGAAGCCAGTGAGCTCGCACATTTGTTGCGCTCTGATGAGGCTGTAACGCAGCCAACCAGCCACTAGCTTGGTGGGCTTGTGTCCTCGCAGCAGATCAAAGTTCTTGGATCGGCAGTAGGGAATAAAGATTCGGCAGGCCTCGACAACTCCCTGGCACAAGAGACTGTCTAGAGCGGATTCTTTGAGAAAGACACTCATGGCCGTGAGCACGAGGTCACCAAAGCGAGGCAGAAGCCACTCCCAGAATCGTGCAGACTCAGTCAACACGTCATAGTACTTCAATTGGGACCAGGCAAAGTGGCAAAAGTCTCTCATGTCCAACGACACGGCTCGTTCCCATTCGCCGGTGAAAAAGGCCCAATTGCGATCCGAAGCCAGTGCGGCTCTTTGAATCGGGCAATGTCCACGTCCTTCAAACAGTCGCTCTCCCTTGTGAAAGTCGCTCCAGAAGCTGACTCCGGCCTGCAGAAAGCGAGCCTTCATCTGCTCCAGAGTCAGAGCGGGGTCTCGCATGAGCTCCCCCAAGAAGCTTCTCTCCTTCTCTTCCGGAAGAGGACGATCGTCGAGATCATGAGCTCGTGCCTTGAGCCACGGCGTCTTGCACATGGGACACTGCTTGAAGCTGGGCTCCTTCAAGTGAACGGCACATACATAGTGCTCGTTCTTGGGGCAGATGGCGACCTCTCCCGAGACATCATCTTGGCACACAGTGCAGAAGCGGTGCTCCACCTTGACCACTTCAGGATCCGCAGCGAGTGCGGGCAGCGGAATAGAAGGCTCCTCTAGCTTGATCTTCTTCTCAGTACTCGTCTCCATTGGCTTCAAATTTGAATTTGGGAATGGGACGGAGGCCCAAAAAGTCGGACTTGAGTTTTGCGGCCGCAAAATGCGAGACGCATGCCACCGGTTGCAAAAAGTCACGGAGTGCGCAAAAATTCAAATGAAGAGGAAAGTGGAGGGTCCCAAGTGTGACAAGTGCCAAGACTTTCTGTATTCACCTGTGATACATGAGTCTCAGGCGTTGTGCGAGTATTGCTCGTTTGGATGCGAGGCGACCCTTTTCCCCCAGTCTACGTTTGATTGGATTCAAGCAAACTTTCCCGAAGAATGGAAAAATAAGAAGGCCCGCTTCACTGAAGAGATGATGAAGCGATTGCCTCCTAATCTACGCATCTGCTTGCAAGGGATTCCCGAAGCCGACACCAAAGAAGCCTTGATGCGAGCCTTTATTCAAGACAGAACATTGGATCTGCAAGTAGCCTTGTACGACAAGGAGGAGCTCCCCATCAAGTCTTACTTTAGAACCATGCTCATGAAAGCAAAGGAGCCTCCGTTTGACATTGAGGATTGCATGGGCTACTTGAGTCTGCTGGGAGATGATGGGATTTGGTACACTCTTGTGTTGGTGGACAAGATTTCAGTGACTGTAGTCGCTGCCTTGCCGCTTTTTAATTAAAATTGACGCATGGTTTGAAGCATTTCAGCTGCCACTTGATGCGCGGTTTCTGTTGCAGCCATCCACTCCTCATCATTGCGCACGGCCACGCATTCGTGCAGAGTGTCGTTGTAGAGACTAGTCACAAAGGATGATCCAAACACGGCTCCGTAGTACGCATAGGCTTTGCGTCGATTCTCCAGAATGGCGATCCACGCCTGGGGGCTTTTCATGGGCTGATGGGGAGCATCCTGCCACTTGCGGATCGACTCTTGCAGCTCCTTTCTAAAGGGGTGCGTCACAAAGCCGTGGTAAAGCTCCAGCCATCTCGGATCCTCGAATAAGAGACTCAATCGGTGCTTGAGGCAGCCGGCCTGCTTCTCCTTGATCTTCTCCTCATAGTTGAGATAAAAGTCAAGTGCATTAGGCGGGCGACATCCCTTGTATTCCTCCAATAGGCGCAGGGCCAAGGCACGCAGAAACTGGGGGCTGAGTCCGAGCGCAGGAGCCTGTTTCAAGAGAGTGGGCCAAGCGTCCGCTGATTGTTTCATAAAGTGTTGGATTTGCGAGATACGCTCGATCATGCGCTCGTAGGATTGCATCATATCCCAGTGCAAAGCGCCGATAGCAGCCCCACGCGCCTTGTCCTCTTCCGAGTCAGGGCCCACTTGATCTTGCCAGTACAGAATCAGCTCCTCCTTACACGTCATTTTGAAATTTGAATTCTCGTGAATTAATTTTGCGACTGTTTTGCGGCAAAAGTCGACTTTTACGACCGCCGTCCATTTCGTTCATTTTTTGAATTTGGAATGAAGCGGAAGCCCACTGACTCTGTTGGACAATGCAGAAAGGAGCCCAAACTCGTGGCTGAGACTTTCCCCTACACAATCGTGCAAGAGGAGCGTGACCGTCTTCTGACAGAGGCCATCCACAAAGTGAAGACTCGCAACAGTGTGTGCAAACTGATGCAAGAACTCAAGACTGTGATGGAGAAGTACCCTCTGGAAGTCGTAAGCTCTGCGGATCGCCTCTTGCAGAGTCAGAGCCTCGTGCATCTTTACACAGTGCAAGTGAAGGGACAAATCCCGATGCCCAACACTGTCAATCCCGTGGAGCTGCGAAAGGCTGTCAAACAGCGCATTCTGGAAGCCATCAGGCCAAAGCTGGCGACTCAAACGACCTATTCGGGTGCAGACTTGCTGGATTATCTTGTGGGGGTGTGCTCGCTAGAGCCTGATCCGCCTAAAGGTGATTTACTCAAGGCTCAAGTACAGGCCACTGCTCTAGGGCTGCCTCAATTGGCTATTTTGCTGCCTCGCTTGTCTCAGCTCTTGGCAGATGCTCCAGTTTAGCCTGCTTCTTGCTAAAGTCGTAGCCTCCTGTGCCATCTACGCCTTGTAGAAACGGTGCCAAACGCTCATTCATTTCCTTTATCGTGTATTCATGATGATAAGGGCCCATTGTTGCTCGAATGATCTTGATCAGAAGGTCTCGCATGGTTTCCAAGAAGGATCCGTACATAAACTGATACACATCGTCCTTGAAGAACGTGCCCTTGTTCTTGTTGATGAAGGCCTTTAGAGTTTCCATCTTTTGTTCTAGATCCTGGAACCATTCGTATACGTGATCACCTAGCCCTTCACTTGCTTTCTTCTCAGTGTCCTCAAACAAGCGTCTGCGCATCCACTCATACTCGTACTCGAGAGGCACTCTTTCAGGCACTTTCAAGTACCAGAACGCCATGCAAATGCCTCTGGCCTCACGCAAGGGCTCGTCTTTAGCTTGAGTCATTTGACTTGTGAGTTTTATTCTATCAAGCCTCCGTTACACGTAGCTTCAAATGGTCTTAGAAGCGAAAGTCTTGATCCACGCATGATCCTTGGGCACTCGCAGCTGCATCCAGAAGCTCGGCTCCTCCATCGAGTCCACACGGATGATGACATCCTCCTTGGTTTGGTCCTCGATCTTCCAAAAAGCAGAGATGACACACAGAGTCCAACGAGGTTCATAGGTGTTCACCCTGCTGATGGGAGTCTCAGTCATAGTCACTTGGGGCGCAGCCTTCTCCAAGTAAGTGAGGCGTGTAGTAATAGAGTCACCCAAGCGAAGCTCAAAGACCCACTGCGCACTGACACACAAGCACGAGTCTTCCATGTGCGTAGTGATGCGCTGCTCAGGCAAGCGCTCGCTGCGGGTAGGGATGCGGCCTCCAGTCACTCGAATCACACTCTTCTGCTCGCTCATCTCTCTAGTAGAAATTTGAATTCTGCAAAAAAAGTCGACTTTTCTTTTGCGGCCGGCAAAAACGCATGCCATTTGCGAACAAAACTTCGGAGTCCGCAAAATTCAAATTCCACTAGAGAGAGATGAAGCGAGCATTGGAACCCTTGGTGAGCGAGGAGCAGCTGCAGGCAGCGCACGATATGCTGCTGGAAGGCCAGTTCCGCCTCTTGGACGCGGGTCCCATCATCACCGACGTGCGTGCGGCGCTAGACCGACCCGATTTGTGGTCGGACTTGATGGCTCCCAAGCTCACTGATAGCAAGCTGAGTAACGACGCGGACAAGTACGCCGAGAAACTGTGGGACGAGGCTCGCGGGCGTGTCAAGCAAATGAGCGAGCTCATCAACGAGGCAGCCAAGATCCGCCAGAAGCTCTACGAGGTCGAGTTCAAGCGCTTCGAGAACGCATCCAAGATCCACGCCATACTGCAGCCTGTGGTGGCGGAGCACTGGAACAATCGAGTGCCAGTGCAGAAGCGGCTCTTGCGTTCGGTGACGACCAGTCGCTGTTTGCTGCTACATGAGTCGCCCCTAGGCAAGGAGACTTGGGTCAAATTTGTTGAAAGTGTCATTTGGAAGATGTTTTACCTGGGGGAAGCTAATGTGGAGTGGCTGCTTCCATCAGAAGACATGACTGCCAAGTACAAGGAGCTCAAGATTGATTTGGACACGCATGGCGAATTGATGGAAGACCGTTTGCAAAAGGCTATTCGTGCTGCCAAGCTCTAGTCTTTGAGTTTGTATGAATACCGCAGCTTGCATACAGAATAAATGACTGACGCTGATTTCCAAGCTGTTCTCTTGCAACTGGATCTATTAGAACACAAGGGCGTGCCTCCGGAAGCCAAGGTCATGCTAGACACTTTGAAGCAGGCCGTTCCCAGCATCTTGACAAACACTAGCCTCAGTCTGCCGATGAGACAGATTCGCTTGGAGGCGATGCAACGGAGTCTGCCTTATTTGGAAAGCAATGATCTGGAGCTGGCTGAGATCCATGTTAATTGTCTGAGAGATTTACTGTATTAAAGATTAGGTGCGCATGCCCTGCGTCCATGCATCAACTGACACAAACTGTTTCGAATCGTATTGTATCACAGGAGCCGCCTGCAACTTGGCAGCATTGTAGTTGGCAGCATGCGCCTCCACGATTTGGCGATACTTCTCCTGATCCTGTGAGAAAGCAGCCACTGGCTGAGGCGCCTTGCCTGAAAAGGCTTCATTGAAAATGGTCTGCAGCACTGGGTTGAGCTCGCTCTTGGTGTTCTTTTGCCACTGGCCCGTGTTCACGTCTCGCTTGCTGTCTGCTGCCAAATGCAGCAAATCACGCATGTCACTGGTCATCTCTCTGCCTCGTTTCAGTGAGGAGCGAACCTCTTCTTCCCGCGGATTGTCTGGCAACTTGAGCTTCTGCTCCACAGATTGCTTCTGAGTCTCTAGCACCAACGACGACAGGGTCTCGTCTTCCAAAATAGCTTGGGTCAGCTTGCGCTGCGCCTCCTCTGCCTTGGCCTTTTGCTCGGGAGTCTCTCGGGCCAGCTTCTCAATGACAGTGCCCACATACTTTTTGACTTCCTCCACGCGTTGTCGCTCCAGAGGCTCGGTCTTCTTGCGCAGCGACTCGAGCTCCTTCTTCATGCGCTCATTCTCTTCATGGATGGCCTTGGCAGTCTTGGCAATCGTCGCCAAATTCTCGGGAGTCAACTCATCTGCTACTTCAGGCTTGTCTGCAGCTGGCTTGGCTTCCGCTGGCTTTACTTCAGGCGTTGCCTTGACTTCAGGAGCTGGCTTGACTTCAGGGGCTTTGACCTCTACCGGAGGCGCTTGCGTGACTGGCTGACTCATTTGCGAGGAGTCAGAAGGCTGACCCACATATTCTAGTGAATCAAAGTAGGAGAAATTGACACGAGTGGGATCGGTGGCTACAGACTGCGGTGGGCCTTGAGGCAACAAGTAGCAGCCTTCACGACCAGGTACAGTGGTGATGGAGACCTCATTCAACTGTTTGTTGAGCGGGTTGTGGGACAAGGACACTCCTCGAATCTTGCCTTGTCGAATGGCGCCGATGGTGGCTTCGGTTTCAGGTCTGCTTCCTTCTAGATCCAGTCGCAGAAAGAGAGAGCCTTGCTTGGCTTGGTAAGCATAGCCCACACGCCCCAGCGTTTCATCCGAGTGCTCGAATCGCACAGGCATGTTAGTAAACTCGTTGCGTTTGATCTTTTCAGCAATCTCCTGTTTGGTAAAGTGCATAGAGGAGGCTGCGTCTGCTGGCTTGTACACGCCGCAACCCCAGCACGAATAGCGACTCATTTGACCCTCTGCTCGTATGTTCACCGTCTAGCTCTTCATACCGACTCCCACACAATGGCCAACGACTTTAATGACTTGGTCCAGCTCTTTCGCGTCGACGATGAGGAAGTAGCATCAGTGATCAATCAGCTGCAAGTGGAAGATGTCAACATGCCTCCTGCACCCAATCAAGGCCCAAATCAAGGCCCAAATGCTCCCAATTTGATGCCTGCAAATGTAGACGTGGCTCGTCTCCAGGCCGAACTGAAGGAATGCAAGCAGCAGCAAGCAGCTCAGGCCCGTGATTTGGTCCAGTTGCAGCAGGAAAAGAAGCAGTGGGAGCAGGAGAAAAAGGGCTTTGTAGAACAGATTATGCGCCTCTCGGATGCGTCTTCAGATGCTACCTTGAATCGGCTCCGCGCCAACGCCAGCACCAACGCAATGTTTGTAAAACTGTTGAATCAGTTCAACGATGATCTGAAAAGAGAGAACGAGAGATGGAAGAAATTGGCATCGGACAGGTTCACGACTGCAGCTCAACAGTTTGCGGTTGCCTCGCAGAACATGCAAGGCCGCCCCAATGACGCGGTAACAGCAGAGCTGCAGAAAATGAGGGAGGCCATCCAGTTGATGCGCGACGAGATCGCGGGCATTGATATTGTTTTCCAGAACGCGGAAAAGTACCGGAGTCAGATGCTCAAGCAGGTTCAAGAGGAACGCATATACCGCGAATGGTACGAAGCCGGCAAATTGTATGCTGATGCTCTCAAAAACATCGTTCGCATTCAAGGCGGCCACCGCAGCGTCGTTTCGTTGGATGAACTCAAGACTGCCTTGTTTGAGGAGAAGCGAAAACGCATCATAGCGGTGTTGGAACACAACCGCGACAAGAATGAGTTGGAGCGCACGATTGAAATGCTCAGAGGCCAATTGGGAACCTCTGAATACAAGCAACCAGTCCCCGAGGCCAAAGCCAATGCAGTAGAGGAGAAGAATGGAGCACCTGTCATTGCACCGCCTCCTGCAGCAGCAGAGCAAAAGATACCCGCGGCGTCAGCCATTCCCATCAACACAGAGTCGATGACAGCCTCGATCAGCAAGATAGACTTGGCTAGAGCCAAGGAGTATTTGCAAGAGCTTCGTGCCATGATGCTTGCCAAGGAGAAGGAGATCAAGGGCTTTCAGACCCTGTCTCTGTACAATCGTGCTCAACTCGAGATACAGAGTCAGGAGATCCTGCGACTCAAGGAGCAAGTGGACAAGTTGGACAAGGCTCAGACGCTGGAAGCGGACTTGAAGCGTTTGCGTGCGAGTCCCTTTGCCGATCTCGATTTGCTCAAGGAGACTGCCCAAGTTGCACAAACTATAGCCAGCAGATACGCACAAAAGCTAGCTGGTATGCGTGTTGAGCTAGAGGAAAAGATCCCCAAGGCAGAGATGGATGTTTGGAAACCGATCCCGGAAGGAAAGCAGGAGACCAAGGAAGCGATGCTGGAATACATCGACTATATGCGCAAGAAGATCACTAACCTTGATGGTCAGATTTCAGCATTGAAGATCAAAGCACTCCAGAACTCAGACAAGTCCAAGATTGAACAGTTTCTGGGGCTTTTCTTTGCTGCAGACAGGAGGAAATTGGATGAATTCAATAGCAAGTGTGAAGAGGAAAAGAGAAAGCTGCAGGCGCAGATCGACACCTTGTTGCTGCTTGCATGGGGTAGTCCCACCGAGGCTGGAATAGAAATGGCTCTTTCCCAATTTCCGATTGAGCTTCGCGGCAAATATTTGGACAGGAATTTCAATGCGGCCGATGCACGTGTCAACATTCTATTGGGTAACCTCAATTTATTGAACCGGGAGATTGCTCGCTTGCGAGAGCAACTGAGACTGAGGCCTGATCAAGAGGAACAAAAGCCCATCATGGGTATCTTTGGGCCACCAGCGTTTGTCGATGTAGAGCAGAAAGACTTTGTTGTTGCACCCAATCAAGCCGCTATCATCTTGACTCGAGTCCAAGAAGATCTGCGATTATTGTGGGATGAAGAGAAAGATAATCGGCCTGTGTCAGGCCTGCCTCCCATGTACGAAGACGGTCTCGACTTTCAGACGTGGGACAGGGGTCCTGCGCGAGTCTTTAATAGACTCTTGCAACGAGCCCGCGACATCCGCAGCATGAAACTGGTGCCTCCAGGCACGGACATGGATGCTCTACCGTTTCAATTGGATCGCTTGGGTATCACTGTCGATGTGCTGTCTGATCTCTTTGCTACAGTGAATCAAAAGGATCCTGGCAAGAAATTTAATGCTCAAAAGATTTTGGATACGTGGCGTGCCAACCAGAGAATCCCTGTTGAACTGCAGGAAAGCATGTCAGTGGCAATAGGCGCTCAGCTGTCTATCTGGCGATCCTTTTATCGCTTGATGCAAGCTATACTCGCGCAGTTTCGACAGATTGGAGCCGCTATCCCCGAATTCAAGGCTGTCGATGCCGATGAAGAGAAACTGCTGAATCTGGAGGGAAACTTTACAGTGGCTCTCAACAATGCGGCTGCGTGGGCACAACTTGAGCCAGAAGCCAGAGTGAACCAGATCAAAGGATTGGCCAAGATGCTGGGCGATACTCCTTTTGCAGATACTTTCAACGCCCAATTCGATGCCTGGACGAAAGCCGCCTCGACGGTTTTCAGATACATGGACCCGAGTCGCATTCGGCCCGATGGAACCCTGGATCTCAAGATTCAAGAAGCTGTCAACGCTATTGGAGCCAATTACAAGGAAGCTATCAGTCGATTAGTCAAAGAATTGGAACGATTGCAAGTCAAGCACACCAAGGACATTACCGAGGACATTCTCACGCGAATGACCAACGCCGGCGCCGACTTGCTGTGGAACGTAAGAGAACAAGAGGACAAGAAGAATTACGTGCTAGACGCCGCCATGGTCGATGGCATGTTGATGAACCTCCTGCGTCAGCTGCGTCCTGATCGCATCATTGTGCCCGAGTCTCTGTTTGCGGAGCAGCAACGCCGGTTTCAAGCCAAGCGCGATTTGGAAGAGATGAAGAGGAGCATGGATGAGCTTAAGACCGAAAAGAAAGAACTAGAAGAAAAAGAAACCAAGGCGCGGGCCTTTTTGACTAGTTTACTGACTCTCATGCTCAAGAATCCAGAGGATGCCGACGAGATTGAAGTCAGAGGCGTGATTCCTCGACCCTTGCCTAATGTGCAAATTGACTTCCAGAATGGAGCCCCTATCGATGACCTCATCATGCAAGCTGTCAAGACCTTTTTCACCGACATTTTCCGCCGTTTCGCAGTGACTCACAAGGCGCTCCTTGCGCTTAGAGACAAGCTGGGAGACTTGACTCTTAGACAAACGGTCCAGAAGCTGTTGCGAGCCAAGAGTCTCACTGACGATGGCATTCAAGACCTACTAAACTCGCTAGCGCTGGTACAGGCGCGGGTTCCTGGTATTGGAGTGGGAACCGCTGGCTTCCAAAGGCCGCTGGCTAATCTTGAGTTGGATGTTGTCGGAGACTCGGGGATGACTTCCTGGGCCCTGTTTCATGGCCGACCCACCTTTGGTTCCATTTACGGATTTGCTCGTGTAGTAGCAGGCTTTCTGAACCGTGCCGAAGACACCATGATGGTTCAGCTGGTGCCTGGTGTGGAAAGTGGCTCCACTGTCTTTTGGCTGATCATGGGCCGCATCGAGGACGAGATCCGCATGAACGAAGCACGAGATCCCGACGAGGTAGATAGAGACATTGAAGAACAGGAAATCGTGGCCAATAGACTGGAGGATGACCTGAAACAAGTGGGACCCAACGCAGCACCCGAAGTAGTACAGAATCTAGAGAGCGTCATAGACGAAACGAGGCAGCGTAAGACTGACTTGCAGCGAGTGTTGCGCCACCGCGGCATTGCTACCAACAAGAGTCATTTTGACATTCACGCTATTGAGGAGAAAGTGGCTGCCTTACTGCCGGAACAGCGCGAGAACATGAAGAAGGAGCTCTTGGAGCGCAGGGATTTGCAGATGCGCGTGGCCATCGAATCCTTGAGGCGCTTGTACGATAAGAGCAGAGGCCGAGAGGATGAATTCACCAAAGAAGCTCTGTCCTTTTACAAGCCCCAGTTAGTATCAGCTATTCTATTGTGTTATGAGCTTCTGCGACGCATTCCCGAAATGAGTGTAGCACCTTTGTTCGAACTGATGTCGGTGGATCGAGTCGCCACACGGTTTGCAGCACTGGTGGCTAACAGCATCAAAGCCATTGAGTTGCAGACAGACAGCAAGACGTTTGATCAGACCCTCTTTAGGACTCTCAATAATGAGCAAAGGACTATTGTGTCTGAGTTTCAGTATATGCTGAAGCGCAAAGGAGCCCACAATTGGGACGTCATAATCCAAAAGAGGGAGCGATGGGACAGCTGATTGCTACTTGGAAATGGTGTGTACATGGTCAAGTTGAATTAAATGATACGGATCAAAAGACTATCGAGGAGCAGCAATCAGAAGCAGAAAAGCTCTCTAATGAGATCGAGAAAAAGGAACAACTCAAGAGTCAGTTGCGTAATGAGATTGTGCGCATGAGTGATGCAGAGGGCAACCCTTTACCAGGCAACGAAGTCGTGTGGCGCAAGAAGATGATCAAGTACACCATCCTGGACGATGCTATTACCAAACTGTTGACGGATTATCGCCTGTGGGAACAAATCGTGGCCACCAGTGAACATGTAAATCTAGTCCGAGGCAATCATCAGCTGCACCAGCGCACCCGCGACTTGCAGCAACGACTGACACGGGCGATCGAGACACAACATGACATGCCTGAGCTCCAAGTCGAGCTGGATGGGCACTTGGCTGAACACAAGCAAAAGCTAGACGTGGCCGAGAACGCTACAGTAGCTTTCCGCTCACTGATGGATCCCGGGGACATTGAATCTTACAAACAGACCGTGAAGCAGTGGAAGTCAGCCGAATCGATCAGCAAACCTGCGTATGACATGGGGCTTTTTGAATCAGAAGCCAATGCAGCCTCTGTGCCGCCAAAGAAAAAGAAAAAACCCAAGTCATTACTAGTAGATTCAAATTTCAATGGCTAGTAAACAAGCCCTGATGCGAGCCCTTTCCAGCGTTGAACGGAGCATTGACGCCGACCAGGGCCGAAACCTCTTTGGATGCATGCTGGAAATAGCCATTGAACTTTACTATGACCAAGAAGAAGGCGTGTATAATGCATACACTGGCATTTACCCCGGCGAAGGCGGCGCCACAGTCCGAGTTCGATCGTGGCAAGAGTATGCAGAAGAGGCTCAAGTCAGTGAGGATTTGCGAGCGGAAGTGGATGCATGCATGCGAGCCTACCTGCCTTCATTTTTCAACTAGAATGTTAAGACTCGTGTTGCTAGTAAATCTGGCTCTCGCTCTTGCGTGTCCTCCCGGTACTTTCCAGCCCACTGAAGAGCCCAACTGCATTCCGTGCCCCAGTGGTCACGTCTCCAATGGAAACGAGCCATGTGCAGCGTGTGAGGCAGGCACCTTTGCACACGTTGACAAGTGTATTCCGTGTCCCATAGGCACTCAGGCACCCACACCCGCAACTCTCCACTGCTCAGCGTGTGGCATCGGCTTGGTGGCGCCAAACGCAGGCACAGTTGAGTGTGAGGCGTGTCCGCCTAATACACGAGCTGTGAGCTCTAGTGTGTGTGTAGCGTGTCCTCCCAATCACTTTAGCAATTCTTCGACTGGAGTCTGCTTTCCGTGTCCTCCCGGTACCGAGTTCAGACAGAATGGGTGTCAGCCCTGTTTGCCTGGAACCGAGGCCCCGTTTGCAGGCATGCAGTGTCAAGAGTGCGAATCAGGAACCTTTGCCTCGACGCCGGGTACTGTCAAGTGTGGGGATTGCGAGCGAGGCTTTATTACCAAACCGGGACAAACGATTGTGTGTCAGCCCTGCCCTACTGGTCTAGACACGCGCTGGCCCGGAGATGACTATTGCTATGACACGGTTTTGAGCAGCGATCGCATCCCAGATGATGACACAGTGATGGTCATTTGCTTTGTGCTTTTAGCCTTTCTTCTTACTGTCTTTGTCATTGTGTTTTTAATTTCCAGAAAGACATAAAGTGACACATTTCAAAAAATGCAACAAGAGGATTGGGTCATTGACGCAACAGAGACTCCAGAGTCAGACGCTGGATCCCTACCAAGTTTGCCTCAAGTGCAAGTGCAAGAAGTGCCAGGCTTTGTGTTTACAGGCACAGTGGGCAAGCTGCACATTTACTCCTCGCTTGAAAGTTTCAAAGTGTATAAGAACAACGAGTGTATTCAAGAGCTCCAAGGATCTGTGTATGATCACATGTTTTTCTTGAGTAAATTCAAATAGTGGTTCAAACGCCGACGTTGAACTTTCCACTGCTTTTGAATGTCAGTAAACATGCACAAGTAAACGGGATCCGTGCTTTCAGGGCCACATGCCTTAAAAGGCGACACAGGATGTTGGAAACTAATCTTCCACAAGATGTACATAAGATGTGAAACCGTGCGATGACATCTTGGATGACGGCGCAAACAGAAGAGTAAGCACGCCATTAAGGCTTGCTCTTCAATAAGAAGCCACAGGATCTCAAACAACTCGTTTTGATTGAATTTGCCCCTTCGGAATCTACCTCGAAGGCCTCGTTTTTTTGAGCCTAGTTCTTTCTTGAATTCATCAAATTGACTCACGAATCCACGCATCACGATGGATCGGTTCGATAGCGTGGCTTGTGCCATTGCAACACTCATCTCATCGATACCCCAAGGATTCAGGGCCAGTGCTTCTTCATAAACATCGTCTTTGACCAATGGACATGCTCTCTCAGCAATGACCAAGTCCACCCACTCCGACATGCCGAATCCTTTAAAGGCCACTATCTGCAGCAGCAAGCGCGGGTCATGCAGCTTGCTTCCGTGCAGGAAAAAGGACCACGGACTCTTTGAATCAGCAAGCCCTAGAGTCACCAACTCCAACAAACTCATGTTTGAATTTTGCCTCAAATCGGGGATGCCAAAACTATTTATTAAATTCAAAAACACAGATTGCGATTTTGGACCCCCTAAAAAGTGAGACTTGCGTTTTTGAATTCAATAAATTTCTACGTTAGTTTTCCGCGACTAAAAGTCATCTTTGGGGGGTAGGGACAAAAGATGGATCTGGGGATGACATCGTTCTACGCTGTAAGAAGCGAGGGTTTTTATTGGAGTCTGTGGGTCAGCATGGTCATAGCCACAATGGGCTGAACACTTGGATGATAGGGTACATGAACTTGGTCCAAGACGTACTTGGTGGGGTAGCAAGTGCACGTTATCGAACGGGGCCATTCCAGATGAATGCAGTCTTTTCGGAAGGAAACGCAGACAGGCGCAGCCTTCTCGTGTACGTACATCAGCCACAAGAGGCAAAAGGCTTGCACTGCTCCTGGATGCAGCACTTCAGTTTGCAGCAGCTCCAAAATTTTCCATTGGCTCATAATTCAAATTGTGAGGATGGCTGAAAAAAGGCCTTTGCACTCTGTGCCTTTACTGGCCCAATTGAAAAAGTCTCGAGTTTCAAAAATGCTGGAGATCGGGACTCAAGAGATAGATGCAGACAAGAAGGAACTTGCGACTGCCAACAATCAGCTCGAGTGTATCCGCAAGGCCCTTTCGTGTCTCGACGCTGCTCGCGAGTTTGAGCCCTCTGCACGGTTGGATGTGTGTCGCTCTCTGCTCGAGGCTGAAATCAAGGACGCGGAGGAATGGATCGAGTCAATCAAGAGCAGGCCACAAGCACGAGTGGTGCGCTGGATGCAAACTCACTGTCCTCGCGCCTACACGGTGCCGCTGACACAATACCAGCGAGACGTGAACAAGGTCACTCGAATCCTGACTGATGTCTACAAGAGCACGGCAGAGGAGCGAGCCTTTCTTGTGAAATGGTTTAGTGACCCTGATCACCTCTCTCCCGACGTTTGTGACATGCTGCGCTTCTGGGACGCCGATTTGCCCCGATTGAACAAATTGGTGCAATAAACTCTCTTTACTCTGTATACACGGAAGTGTCGGGGCGCATGGTTTGCCGCGGAGGCATAGGCATATACACCGGCTGCGGCTGAGGAATGAAGCTCTGGACAGCGCCTAGCATGGCTTGTCCTCCCTTTAGCTCTTTCATGCCGTAGAGACAGCCACAGCACAAGCAAATGACTAGGCCTATTACTATTACAGTAGTAATAAGACTCATGATAGAGCTTAGACTTGATAAGAGGCCAAACGGAAGTCCCAACAGCTTTTCAATCCCGTGCCAAATGTTGTCCAGGAAGCCAAAGCCAATGGCGCCGACGCCGGCACCTGGAGTTCCGAGCTTGTTCAAGCTGTCTTGAAGAATGTTTATCTCGGCATTCAGCGCGTCAATGTCAGCTTGGGTCTGAAGAGCATTCAGGATGTTCTGCGCCGTCAGGTTGTTCAGCAGTGTCAGCACTAGCGACATGTTCTTGGCTATCTGGCTCACAATAGCTGAGTTGTTGGCAATCCTCTGCACGTTGTTGTTGAACTCATTGATCTCGTCGTCCAGGTCGGGGTTGTCGTGCAAATAGGTAATGTTCTGATCATTCGAGAGAATCAACTGATCCGTCGTTAGATCGGTGTACCCGGCTGCGAGACTGCCGACAATGTCCAGGATGATATTCATCATCTGAGTGGTTTGAATCTTGTCAGCAGTCACAATCTGCATCGTGGACTGATAGATGCTGTCAGGCAACCCGCTGTTGCTGTTGTAGGTCTTGTTCACATAGAGCGAAATGCCTTTGCCGTCGTTCTGGTAGAAGCAGCGATTGCTTGCAGTTGGGGCATCTGCGGATTGGGGCCACGCCTGGAAGAAGAATTCCTGATTAAACTCTGAAAACGACTTGCTAAAGGGCAACGACAATTGTTCTCCAAACACAGTGCATGTGACAGCAGAACACAGCGAGTACTTGAGAGAAGTGCCAGTGCCTGCTATCGTCAGGACTGACAAGTCGGCGTACCGCAGTGTAGTGACCGAGTCCGGGCACTGAGTGCTGACTTGAACCGAAATGGCTCCATTGGGGATGGTAATCTCTACCTCGTAAGCAAAGGATCTAGCAACAAACGCCAATTCGGTTTGTGTAGGCGACAGATTGGGGTTCACAAAGAAGTTGTCGCGGATCTGACACATGAGATTGGGCAAAGGTCCCCAATCATCTCGGAGCGTCATAGAACTAGTATGCATCCAGCGATTGCAGTACCCTGTGTCTTGTGTCACCTCTCGCATGTAATTCAGAGGCGAGTCAGTGGCATAAGGGTCAAACAGTGTCGTTTCGATTCCAGCCCACACGGATTGGTTGAAAGGCATGCCCTCGCCAAAGAATAGAGCGGGATTAAAACTGTCTTTGCGATACTCCAAGTAGTTGAGAGCTCCTTCTCTCTGTTTAGCATTGGCATTGTAGAGTAAGTGATTCTTCTTAAAGTCATAATGGATGATAGGCAGTTTGGTAGCAGCATCATGAGTGCGGGCGTCACCAGTGTAGTCGACCTCTGTCCCCATCCACAGCATGACATCGTCCAAGAGATTGGAGCCTTGCATGCTATTCAGGGTGTTACCCAGAATCACTGACACATTACCCGTGCTGGAGTTTGCAGGAATGCTTAATGGAGTACTCAGGTTGGCCACCACCGTGTCTTGGTCATTAATTGAGAAAGACACTTGATACACATCCGAAGCTTTCACGAGTTGGTAGATTGGTACGGCGCGTGGGATAGGCGCATCCAAGCGAGATACCAGACCCACGATGTCGAGCTCGTAGCTGCGGTACGCATTAGTGAAGCTGGGATAGCGAGAGCCCAAATACTGGCGCATTTCAGCTTGTCCCGCTACTCCGTACAATTGTCTCTCAACGCGGGCCTGTGTTTGTTGAAAATAAGCTGTGAAATCCAGCGACAAGCCTCTGAAGATGGAGAAGATCAGCGTGTTGTTGCCTGGGAAGTCGATCCCCGTGATATTGTAGTAGTCTGACTCGCAGACATAGCCCGCATCAAAATTGGCTGGGTTCACCGAGACGTCTGCCAAGCGCCCCAAGCGAGGCGTGATGACTCTCACTCGATTGTTCTGCCACTGGAATTGACACAATTGCTTCAAGCGAGCCTCGAAATCCTCCAGAAGATCAAAGAAGGCCAGAGGCTGAGTCTCTGACTTGCAGGTGCCAGCAGCCAGCGTGTCCTGCGAGCATTGCGGGAAGACGAGGTAGGTTTGAGGATTCAACCGCATAGGAGTTCCTGATCCTGTAAACTCAAAGGGGAACAAGGGATTGGCGGGGGCCTGCGGAGGACTGTACACCCCATCGTAGTGGACATTTGTCTCGTTGATTCTAAACACGCAGTCGCAGAACCACGCATTACCCGTGTCAAAGCAATGAGGAGCGTCGGGGGTGGAGGGTCCAATCAGGCGCAGGATAAAATCAAAGTTGATGGCAGTCGAGAAGTTGGCAATCTTGGTGGGATCGCATAAGATGGCAACAGAGGTCTCCGAAGCGTAGTAGCGCGATGCGGTGTAGAAAGTGCCTTGCAACAAGACTTCAGCCATCAGTAAGGCCTTGTCTTTGGTTCTAAGCGCCTGAATGGCATCGTATGACATGGGTGGCGTTCCAGTGTCGTCTGCAAAGGGTAAGAGAGGGCCAGCAGCAGGTGGACTGGACTGCATCTTGCGCAACAAGTCGTGATAGTAGGCAGCTGCTAGTCTTCGTGTAGCTTTGGCTGTGCGCACGGCTTCAATGGCGTCGGCGTTGGCTTCGAGGGCTAGAACCAGCTTCTGCATTGAGTTGTAGACCGACTTGAAACGACGGATTTCGCGACTGTCCAAATCATTCAAGTACTTGGTGATGTCGGACTCGGCTCCAAATAAGCCCACGAGAGTAGATGCCAGCTGATTGAATCTGCCGTCGACGTTTAAGACCACCTTGTTGATCTCACGCTGCAGCAGCTGAGTCTGGTTGCTGAGGATGGCAATATTCTGTTCATCCAGCGCCAATCGGTTGTTGATGTAGCCAATCTCCAGGTCGTAATTCTTATCGATCTGGTTCTGCGTCATGTCAAAGTTTTGCTGGTCCTGCTCGTACTTTTCAATCGTGCGATCGATTTCCAGTAACGCGCCAACGAGGATCTTAATGTCTTTCATGACCAAGTCGAGGGGGGATTTGCCCGCAAACGCCAGAGATGAAATAACAATTGGGGCAATCAAAGCGACTCCAATTTCTCCGTCCAACAAAGTACTTGATACTTCAGTTAGAGAGGCTGCTTCTAGATCTTTAGTCACGAGACCCGCTGTAGAAAACTGCTTGGAGAAAGAAAACAATTGGTTGACAAGAATGCCTTGACTGACGAGCGTGCTGAGCCCTTGAATCAAATCCTGGCTTATCTCAATCGAAGAGATTTGCTCCCATGACACTAGGCCTTGCTGTTTCTGCTTAAAGGCATCGACATTGATGGATCCATCAGGGTTCAGAGGCAAACACCCCGGAGCCTTAGCATCCTTGTCGCACCCCGTCCCTGGAGGCGGCGGAGGCTGGGGAGTAGGATCATCATTTTCAGTATTTCCCTCTAGTTTGATGCGGATCCTGTGCAGATTGTCCAGTTTCTTTTGGATCTCAAGTCGATTGCTTTTGAGCGTATCGATGCGTTCTTGCAGCAGATTCCTATCCGTGGCCACTCTAGTCTTGCTCGTGTCTGAGTTGGCCAAAGCATCCGCTCTGTGTCTTTGCTCAAACACGGAGCTATTGGTAAAATTGGTGCCTTCAGGAACTTCGAGGATCGGGACCTTATATTGAACACTCCAAGGCGCGTAAGAGTAAATGGCTTGATTGTAGCGCTTTTCGGGGCGGTGACATTGCACAGTGACTGTATCAGTGCCTCCGCCGTCTGCACGTGTGACTTGAAACGTAAAGGGATTGATATCTGTACATTTGATAGTTGCCACTTGCTTGGAAATGAGCTGCCCATCCTGGTGAAACACTAGAGGCAGAGTGCTGACAATGCTGCTGGCTGCAGCCACTGCCACACACAACAATAAAATGACTAGTCTCATCGTGGCATGTTTACTTGCAATAGAGTACATAATCAGAAAGCATCAATCATCCGAGCAATACATGCCTTCCAAGGCTCTAGCTCGTCGCCGAAGCTTCTCGATTTCGTCCATGTCATCAGGGAGTACGAGTTCCGGAGGCGCCACACACTTGATGCTTATGGTATCAGTGGCGCCCGTAGTTGGATTGTATACTTTAAAAATCTTGGGACCACGCTTAGCTGTAAAGGTTATCTCAGTTCGAGGCCCTACTTGAGGTGGAGGTGGAACACTGGCTACGATGCTCGCTATGAGTAGGAGCACAACAATGGATTTCATTTATGATCAATATTCCTCGTTGTACACAGCATCTATCGCAAGTCTCAGGTCTTCAGGCAGTCCAGCATCCAAGGCTAGCTCCTGAAGCGATGCCTCTGTGCGAGTCCGGCCACCGTCAAATTCAAATCGACCAGTGTAGGATTGACGGAACCAATGATCAGTCGACGGCCAACGCTGTCTAGAGTGGATAAGGAGGCAAGAGCATCGCCAAAAGAGCTCCTGACATGCATCAGACTCGAAGAAGTGGAGATCTGCCCATTCGTGAGCTTCAGTCAAAAGATCCCTTAGACTCATTTGAATTTTGTCAAAATTCAAAATGTCTTCTGGAGAAGAAAAAATACCTTCATACGCAGAACGACGCCGCCGACTTGCAGCCTTTCGTCGTGTACTAAGAGTAACCAAAGTGAACAAGATGCCCAGCTACTCATGGGAAGCAGAGGAGGATGGCTTTATTGCTAGATGGTCTTTTGTATACGTCTTCTACGAAATGAAGACTGGCTGGTTTTACACACGGGATCCCTATGCGCAAACCAACTACAGATTGAGCTCACCAACTGATGCTGTCAACTGGATGGTGGACAAGATTAAGAAAGAGGCAGAAGAGGAGCGACTCAACCGATTGCCCTGGGATCAAAAGATCGACATTGCGCTGACTGGCAACCGACCCAAGTTTGAATAAATCCTTACAGAGTTTACTTGCATTGTCTAATAGCTGCTAGAATAGCATTAGGGTTAGACATCATCTGGTTCAAAGCAATGCTGGCGCCTCTCTGTGCAATGTTAGTGCGATGAATAGGCATGAAGGAGACCCATGGCTCTCCCCCTTGCTCCTCGTCTTCCAGAATGTACAAAATGATGCATATGCCCGCATGGGCCTCTGCGATGGAGGCGGCTCCCTGTCGAATCGATTCGAGCATAAACTGTTTGGTAGTAAGCGTCAAAGTGCCCCAGGCTGGAAACTCTCTAGAGGCACTGGCAAGAGCCATGTTGATTATCGAGCGCTCTTGATTTACCCGGTCGATGGCTTCCTTGAGTTTTGCCAGATTGGCCTCATTGTCAGCCATGGGTGCATCTTCCTCCTTGGAGCTACGGATGGCCTGTTTCAAGCGCTCAAAGGGCACGCGTGCTCCCTTTGGCAACGACTTGAGAATGCCTCGGCATCTTTCCAGCCACGGTGGCAGGCCTTCTACTACCTGGCGTTCGTGGAACAAATCGTTATACTTGCCACGAGCCAGATAAGCAGCAGCATTCAGCAAGAAATCCGCATCTTCTTGGTGAGGCGGGTGAAAACTCTCAATCAGCTCCTCGTGGCTCCGCACAGCGCCGTAGTCGTTGAGGAAAAAGGTGTACTTCTCGCCTTCGTGTTTGGGCCGATTCACCAAAATGTTCCTCAAGAAAATGTCATTGTGGACAACGCCTTTGTCGTGCAATTGCTCCACCACGCGCAGCAATTGCCACACCAGGGATTTGGCCACTCGCCACCGCTCTTTGGAACTCGTCTTCTTTTCGTTAAAGTCCTGGAGCAAAGCGTCTGCGCTCATGTCTGCTCGCGGATAGATGAACCAATCGACCGTCTTGCCATCCACAGTGAGCTTGCCTTCGGCTAACCAAGTCAAGGAATGCGTGTGGCGTATCGTGTGCGCGTACTTCTTTTCCAAAGCCCAGTTCTCGCGATCATTAAAGATGACTTTGAGTACTAGTCGGTCTTCGGGTTTCTTGGGCACAATTTCGGCCACCACACCATACATGCCCTTGCCCAGTACCTTTCCGATGGTGCCGTACTCACTGACTGCACGCGCTAGTTGAGGCGGAAACGCAATCGTGTTTTCTTCATACTCGCGGACCTCGGGGATGTACTCCTCGGCCTTGAACTCTTCACTGCTACTGAGCTTTTCGTAGAGTCGCAAGCGGTCCGACTGGGACAATTCAACGGTAGACATGATCACTCTTGCTTCTTAAAGCAATACATAGGATTAGGAGTCATCATGGTTTATCGTCTCAAAATAGAGGGTAACAGATTCAGTTGGCACAAGCAGTGATCTACACGAAGTCGGATGCTATCAGCATCAAAGTTGAACAGAAAGTAAGCGTGTCCCAAGTAGGGATATACAAACACCTGGGCTCGAGGATGAGGCTCGAGAATCTGCATGCTCGACCCCATCAACAATTCGGACTTGCTGACTAGTGCACACGGTTGCATGCCCTTGTTGCTGCACACCACAAGCAGCGCGCGTGTGAGCTCCTCTCTGCTGGTCTGGATAGCGTGCATGGCTTTACGCACAATCGCATCGTCTTGCTCCACCAAGGCTTTGTGCTCCGTTGTGGCCTTCTTTGCCAAGTGTATCAAGCGATCGTAAGGCACTTTGATTTGCAGGTTCTCTTGTAAATCTTCTATAATTTCCACCATGGCGTTTATCCAGTCAGGAACCTTTTCCTCGGGGTACGGGTACGTCATCACAACAGTAGGCTCCTCCAAGACGATCATGTATCCCGCCAAGATGACTAGCGAAAAGACATCGTCGCGATTGTATTCTTCTTCAAAGACGAGGGGCTCAGCGACCCCATAGTCGTGGATGTAAAATTGCAGTTCTTTGGTGTCGACGAGTACATTCCCTTCATGCAAATCCTTGTGTAGAATGTTTTCCTTTTGAAAGACCTCGAGAACAGGGAGGAGCTGCTCGAGCATGGTGGCAGCGAGATGGGTTCGCATAGAGGGAGGTGCCTGGTGAGGATTCTTGATCCACTTGTGGAGCAACGCCTTTAAACTAGTTTCGATGCGCTTAAAGATAATGTATGCCACTGACTCTACTACGCCGCAACTGAGGATAGCCACCGAGTGCGCATGACTGATCTTTTTGCAATACTCGATTTCGTTCTCGTACGCTCGCATATCAGTAAGCAATTTGATCGCTACATCTTGCTTGGTTTCCAAGTGAACGCCTGCATACACAACTCCTGCTACGCCCTTGCCTAGTACGTCTCCAAAAGAGTAGTCTTTCAAGTGCTGCTTGACACGCTCTACTTTGTCAGGTGCGATATTCATGAATCAATCGACTCAAAGAGGGGTAAACATGGACTTTATAAGCAAACTCTGTACAGGCTTAGGCCAACAAAGGCACGTCGCGAGAGACTCTGAATTCTTGCTCCAGTATTGACAGATGCCTCATCGAAACCTCAATAAGTGCACACACCTTGTCTCCGTTGGCTATAATATGCATCCATGCCTCGCCTTCATCAGGATACACAAACACGCGTGCATCTGGATGCGGCTCTAGCACTTGGATGTCGTTTTCAGTAAATAGCTTGGCTCTGCTCTTGAGTTTGACTGGTCCGTTCTTGACAATACGGTTAAGCATGGCTTCAAAGTTGTGCCGATTCTTGTCCAGCATCTGCATGCCCAGTCGCACTACCTCGTTGTCACGCTCTTCCATCGCTGCTTGGTTGGAGGGACGCAGGAATCTCTTGGCTATTGCTTGTAATCGGGAGTAAGGCACGCGTGACTCTGCTGGCAACTCATGCATGATGTCGATAATGTCGTTGAGCCATTTGGGTAACTTGTGGGGTGTGTACTCTTCCGGTGTGTCGATGCCTCCTTTCCACTTGTCCAGTACAATCACGTAGCGTGCTGAGCGAATCAAACCCACCGTATCACGCCGATAGTTGCGGTTATCATTGGTCTCAAAGGCAGTCGAAATGCCGTAGTCATGGATGTAGAACCAGGGCTCTTTGGTGTCCACGAGGATGTTACCCGGGTGTAAATCTCTGTGCGAGATGTTCTTCTCTTCCAACACTTTCAGTAAAGGCAATAGTTGCACCAAAAGAGTGGCAGCTACTCGCTCTCGCTTGCTCGGAGGCGCAGACTCTGGATTGGCTTTCCACGCATCGCACCAATTGTAGAGACTGGTCTCAATTCGAGCAAACACCAGCCACCCCATCTTGGGTCGCAGCCTCGCACCAGCGGCTTCCAGAGGCACTGAATGAGGATGATTCATGAGTCTGGCATACTTACGCTCCTGATTGTGAGACACTATGTCAGTAGTAATCTTGACAACCACCTGCTTCTTGGTCTCTTTGTGCTCCGCTGGAAACACCCAGCCAAACGCCCCTCTGCCCAGCATCTCCCCACTAATGGTGTAATCCACCAGTGCTTTCTGCACTATTTGCACATGCTCCTCTGTAACAGGGTGAATCATCGTTTATTCAACACGCATGAGTAAATATGGTTCTTTGAAAACAACCCATCGGGTCCATCTTTTAGTCGCGGAAAAC
>ERZ650311.312-NODE-312-length-31906-cov-6.171109_pt1 | contig 31906 bp, 43 predicted proteins | sample MGYA00376247_ERZ650311 | MGnify/ENA primary metagenome ERZ650311 (study PRJEB26733, sample SAMN07839324) | wastewater metagenome | biome: small river; feature: stream; material: water | place: USA: North Carolina | collected 2016-07-28 ...
ATTCCGCATCCACCTGGTGACGTATTCCACGGCCCCGGCGTCGCGGCCTCTGCCAACTTCCGCAGTTCGTTTATTTGTTCTTGCGTCATTTCAAATCCCCTTTTCAGTCCGTTTAGTATTGCACCCGCAATGGTGTTAGTCAATGCGGGCGCAATAGTTTATTGTACCGAAAGCTCCGGCACGGCATCGCGCAGCATCTGCATGGCGGCATCAACAGACATCGGCTTGATGATGACGTTTTTGCTTTTCTTTGGGTCAAACAAGACAATGCCCTTTGCAAAAATCTCACGCCGCGCCCAGTTTGTCCCGCCTGCCTTCATGCCGCCATTCATGTGCTGCCGGAGGAATGCTTCGCCAGCCGGAGGAAGTTGACTGATGTTGCACATGCGGATATTTTCAAACAGTGCCGCCGCATATTCGCGCTGACCGTTTACGCAGTGGACAGCGCAGCCAACAATCCAGGGCGTCCGAACAATCGGGCTGCTGTGGTTTTGGGTGCAAAGCTCGGCGCATGTCCGGCCAATCTCTGTCCCCATGACAAGCTGGATTTGCTCGGGTCCAACACTGCGATCACCATAAACAGCCATCGCAATGAAATTGAGGCAGGCTGACAGGTTGCTTGATATGCCGAAAATATCCGCAAACGTCCGCTTGCCGTGCAGGTCAAGCGCCTTAAACGATGACGGGTCAAGGTTGCGCGTCACCATGATATCAATCGGCATGTCGGCGTCGATGCAGGCAAGCAGGCGGTGCTGCCCGTCAAGCAGTCGTCCGTCACGCGAAAAGGCTATTCCCTGATGCGTCATCATCCATTCGCCGCGCTTAATAATTCCCGACAATTCCTTGACGCGTGTCGTGCGGATGTTTCGGTTTCCTTCGTTGTTGGCAAGGTATTGCGCGGCAATTTTCGGCGTCACGCGCTCAATGGCGGATGTGATCTTCTGGCTTTCCTTGAGCATCTTTAGGTACATCCCTGACGTTGTTCCGGTTGCGTGCTTGTCACTCATGTCATTCCCCATTGCGCCATTTCGGGCGCGTTGTTGTTTGTGGTTACGTCAGAAAGGGAGGTCACTTCCGTCGTAAAAATCATTGCTTGGAGCCGGTTGCGGCGCTGCCCGTTGTTGGCGCTGTGGTTGTGCCTGATGCTGGCTGTTGTCGCGCAACCCGAAAACGCTGATGATGATTTGATCTTTCCCCGGCGCTGTTTCCAGTCCAGCAGGATTGAAAGTCTTCTTCAGCGTGATGAATTGCCCATTATCGCCATCCCACAGGCTACCGACGTTTTCATAACGGGCCTTTTTCTCGCCGTTCTTGTCGGTGTATTCGCCGGTTTTAACGGCCAGGTCTTTGATGCGCGTTGCCATGTCATTCTTCCTCGGTTACATCGGCGCTGATATTCGCCGTGATGTCTTTGTAAAAGTCTCCGCCCAATGCGGCCTTGATGTCGTCCGGAGTCTTTCCCCATGCGTCAACGATTGCGGCCAGTCCCTCGCCTGCCTTTTTCGTCAGCGCTGCCCGGAACTTTTCAACGCGGTCATCGGTGGGCGGCGTCAGCATCTTGATGATGAATGGTTCCTTCTTGCCGCGTGTCGCTGTCAGTTGCAGGCTGATTTCGCGCTCGATGTGCGTCATGTGGCTAATGCGTATGCCGCCGACTGCCACGCCTGCCCATTTGACGGCGAGGTCGTTAAACAGGGTCATAGACCGGCCTACCCACTTATTTCCGTCTTCACCCCATGCGAAGATCAATACCTTGCGCATGGATTTGCAGGGCAGGTACGGGCGTCCATTCTCGCCCCGGTAGTGGACGGTAATCGGCTGGTCATCGGAGCCACGCGCCACGCTGGTGACAGTAATTGTCAGCGGGCCATACAGCAACTGCTCAGAATTCAGTTGATTCGACTTCGGGACAATCGTGTCCCGCAAATTGGATACATCAGACATAGCTCACCTCTATTTCCCCGTCAAAGCCTTCGATGGCACGCTGGGCATAACCCGGCACGCTCAATTCTTGCATCTCGATTTCAGCCACATATCCCGGCCACAGGTCAGCGGCCAGACATTCGGCATACCGCTCCAGCAGCGTATCAATCAGCCCGTCAGCATAGTCGAGCAGGTACTGCGGAACGGAATAGTACGCCACCAGGTGCGGCGATTCTGACTCGACACATCCGAAAATGAAATCAGGCGTGGTGCCGGTTGCTGCGCCAATGACGCGCCGGTAAAACGCGGCCTGAACGTGATATCCGAGGTTCCACGCGGACTTCCCGAACGCCTCCGGGCTGGCGTCTTTTGTGGTCTTCACGTCCATCACCAGCAGCCCGTCAGCGGTGATGAAATCGGGGCGGCACTTGCACGAAACGCCGTTGATCGTGGCGTAAATCGACTGTTCGACGCTGTGCGAGCGGTCAAACAATGCGCGGCTGATGTCGTTGTCGCGGAAAGAACATGCCATGTTCATCACGCTGGCCATATCGTCGGCTGCCAGTACCTCAGCTCCGGATGCCATAAGATCCGCATAGGCTTGCTTGCCTGACGTCGTGCGGCGGTCGATGCCTTCAGGCATGGCGACATATTCCGCATTGAACCGCTCAGGCTCCAGGATGGCGCAATGCGTGGCCGTGCCGAGCTTCATAGCGGCGGTTGGCTGGCGCTGTGGCCGCTGGACGAGGTACGCGGCGCAGTAGTGCGCCGGGCTGCGCATAAACAGTTTTAGGCCGGACGCGCTGATGGCGCTGGTGTCGGCGTGGTATTCGGTGTTATTCACTTTTCATCCCCTTGTTGTCAGTCATCGCCCGCAGCGCATCTTCCGCAGCCGAGAGCATCAGTTTTGCCGCATCGTGTGCGACGGTTGCGAGAAATTGCGCGTATTCCTGTTCGTCCGGCAATTCGCCATAGATGCGCGAGTCGTCGAGCAAACAGGCCGTAGTGCGCGCCATATTCGCCACGGAGCGCAGGCTGTCAATTGCCGGGTGTTCGCCCGCAATTTCTGGCGGCATGACTTCCAGCGACCGGCGCGTCATTTCGCGGTTGGCGTTATACTTGCTCATCTTCGCCGCTCCAAACATAGATCAGGGTTCCGCCCATGAGCAGGGCGATGAGATACGTCGCCAGTCCGCCAAGCAGGGACCAGCAGGCCACTATCAGGAAGGCGGTGACGGCCGTCGCGAGGACGACGGCGATAAGGTCGAGCAGGTCGGAGGTTTTCATGCTGCCTCCTGGGCCATTTCGCGGCGCAGGATGGCGGCTTCTTCGCGCTGCAATTCCTTACGGCCAATGTGAGACTCCATCGCGGCCTGCTCGACGTGCTCTTGCAGGCTCTCGAAATATGCGACAATTGCACCGATGTCGTCGCCTTTCGGCGTGAGGATGGCGTCAATTTCGATGGATTGGTCTTCTCCGGGGCAATCAATGCTGGCATCCTCGCCCGGATAATACGTGCCGATAACCTCCAGCTTGACGCCGGACAGCTCGATGTAAGTGTGGATGGGCTGGCTCATTTGTCGGATTCCTGTGGCTAGTTTCGGTGAATCCAGTATTGCACACGCAATACATACCGGCAACCCCATACGCTAAAAATATTCTTGCGCGACTATTGCGGGCGCTATATAGTGGAGTCCATGTAGATGAGGTGATAAAGTGGACTTTCAAAAAATTGTGGCCGAAATCCTGGAAACCGGGATGACGCAGACAGAGCTGGCGAAACGATGCGGGCACGGGACAACGCAGGGCCACATCAGCGCCATCTACACCGGGCGGCGTGGTGATAGCGTCGGCTATGTATTGGGCGACGCGCTGGTCAAGATTCACCGCCGCGCCATGCGTGCAACGAAAGTGGGGTCAGGAAACGGCAGCGCATCGGGCATGGACGTGGCAACCGTTGTTAGCTGAAATGGCGCGACGGGGAAAAGTGGACTAATGCGTCAGACGGGCTTGTGTTTGCCTACATTCCGGAGTCATCGCCGGGTCGATCAGATGCGAGTTGCTGGCGTAACCAGCCCAACGATCAGCGCCTTGCCGGTGAAAATCCGGAATCAGCATTGTGACTGATGGCGTCACAAGACGGCCCGAACGGGTGCAGGGTGCTGATCGTTGCAATCCGATGGGCTGGGAAATATGCCGGAAACGGAGAGCTGTCCCTAGATTTGGCGGAATGACGTTTCCCGACCGCCAAATTGTGCGCCGTGATTTGCGGGGGATTGCAGCAGTGGATCGGGAGTAGCGGCTTTAGTTGCCAAACCGGAAACAGGAGCCTGTCCGGTCAACAGGCACACAACCGCATGGGCATTGGACGATTCCGGGACAGCCGGGATATGGGTGTGTGGAGGCTGGATAGGTCGCGATGAGAGCCAGCAAAGCACAGATGCGCGGGAAACCGGGAGTCATGACCCGGACAACCGCGCAAAGGGCGAAAGCTCCCCGATGCGTCATTGAGACGCGAAAACAGTGCCCAGCCGGTTGTATCTGTCGGGAAATCCAGCGGCAACGCTGTCGAAACACGGAGCAACGTCGAGACTACACAAAGGCCCGCCCAGTGTAGCCCGGAGCCTGTCCGGTCAACAGGCAACCAAACACGCCGGACGGGATCAGCAATGACCGCACCATCCGGCGACCATTCCGCACCGACCCCCCCACACTAAAAATATTGCTCTTGCAATTATTTCCGCTCCCCTGTAATCTGCATTTGTCCGCTGAAATTGGCGGCATTGGTTAATTTTTGGGGGATTTTATGGACTACATGCAGTTCCTGGATGAAAAAACACAAGGCGGCGCGGACTCCGGGTTTGCGCCAGTCTGGATGCCTGGATTCCTGTTCGACTTTCAGGCCGACATGGTTGAATGGGCCGTCCGCAAAGGGCGCGGCGCTGTGTTTGCCGACTGCGGAATGGGCAAGACCGCCATGGGCTTGACATGGGCATCTAACGTGGCGCGCAAGACCGGAAAGCCTGTACTGTACCTGACGCCGCTTGCGGTCGGTTCGCAGACGGTGCGTGAGGCTGAGAAGTTCGGCATTGAGGCTCGCCATTGCCGCACCGGGTCAAAGCACGGCCACATCATTGTCACCAACTACGAAAAGTTGCACATGTTCAACCCGTCCGATTTTGGCGGCGTCGTGTGCGACGAATCGTCTGTCCTAAAGTCATTTGCCGGGGCACGCAAGACCGAAATCACCGCGTTTATGCGCAAGGTGCCGTACCGCCTGTTGCAGACAGCTACGGCAGCGCCAAACGATTTTATCGAGCTTGGCACCTCATCTGAGGCTCTTGGCTACCTTGGCTACATGGACATGCTGAACAAGTTTTTTAAGAATGACCTGAACAACTCCGCGCAGGGCCGCATGGCTGGCGAGGTCGTGAAATGGCGACTCAAGGGCCACGCTGAGCAACCGTTCTGGCGTTGGGTGTGTTCATGGGCGCGGGCTATCCGTCGGCCGTCCGACATTGGCTACAGCGACTCCGCGTTTGTCCTGCCAGCCCTGCACGAGATTGAACACATTGTCGATGCGCGCACGCTGGCGGATGGCATGTTGTTCGCCCTGCCTGCCCATGGACTGAAGGAACAGCGCGAGGAGAAACGCCGGACGATTCAGGAGCGGTGCGAACAGGCGGCGGCATTGGTCAATCACACCGGCCAGCCCGCTATTGTCTGGTGTCAACTTAACGACGAGGGAAACATCCTGGAAAAACTGATTCCGGATGCTGTTCAGGTTAGCGGATCTGATTCCGACGACGCGAAGGAGGCCAAGTTGGAATCCTTTGCTGAGGGCCGGTCTCGCGTCCTGATTACCAAGCCGAAAATTGGCGCATGGGGTCTTAACTTCCAGCACTGCAATCACACGGTCTATTTTCCTTCGCACAGTTTCGAGCAGTACTACCAGGCTGTCCGGCGCTGCTGGCGGTTTGGCCAGAAACGCGAGGTTACGGTGGATATTGTCGCAACTGATGGCGAGTCCGGCGTAATGAAAAACCTGCAACGCAAGGCCGGTCAGGCTGACGCGATGTTTTCAAATCTGGTGGCTGAAATGAATCACGCCACAGCAATCAACCGCAAGAACAACATGACAAACAACCTGGAGCTTCCAAAATGGCTGTAATCGACCAAGTGATTTCTGACAAGTTCGCTGTCTACAATGGGGACTGTGTTGAGGTGATGCAGGGCATCCCGGACAACGCCATCCACCTGTCCATTTACTCGCCTCCGTTCGCAGGACTTTATCACTACAGCAGCTCCGAGCGCGACCTGAGCAACTGCGACAGCTACGAAACATTCATGAACCATTACGGTTTTGTGGTAAAAGAGTTGAACCGTATCACCATGCCGGGCCGCGTGACGTGCGTTCATTGCATGGATGTTCCGCGAAGTAACAGCGGCACCGACAGCTATGTCGATTTCCCGGGCGATATTATCCGGCTGCATGAGGCGAACGGCTGGCGGTTCACCGGGCGGCGCATGATTTGGAAAGAGCCTTTGGCTGTCCGCCTTCGCACTATGCAAAAGAACCTGGCTCACGCATCGCTTGTTGCGGATTCGATTGATTGCGGCGTGGCTGCTGGCGACCAGCTGCTGACGTTCCGCAAGATTGGCGAGAATCCCGTGCCTGTGGCGCATCCTGTCGGCATGTTGGAATATGCCGGTGAGCGCAAGATGCCCGCTGACCTGCTGGCTTATCGTGGATGGAAAGGCAAGCAAACCGAGAACCGCTTCAGTCACTGGATTTGGCGTCAGTATGCCGACTGCATGTGGGATGACATCCGCATTAACCGCGTGCTGCCGTATCGCGACTGCCGCGAGGAAGACGACGAGAAACATGTACACCCGTTGCAGTTGGATGTTATCGACCGCTGTGTCGTCCTGTTCAGCAATCCAGGCGAGACATGCTTTACCCCGTTCATGGGCGTCGGCAGCGAGGTCTACAGTCCGGTCATGTTGGGTCGTCGCGGCATGGGCGCAGAACTGAAAACTGCCTACTTCCGCCAGGCCGTCAAAAATGTGGAAATGGCCGCTGTCGGCATGAAAGACCAGGTAGAAACGTTGGATATGTTCGACGAACAGGGCATGATGTAGGCATTACATCGCCCTTGCAAAGTGGTAAAATACATGTGCGGCTAGGGGGCACCCAAAGAGCGTCTAGTCAACGCCTGCCGCCATCCTTTTGACTCTCTTGACCGAGGATCGCAACATGGCACGCGCACGAAGCCTGAAACCAGCATTATTCCGCAACGAAATACTCGGCACCGCCGACCCGTTTTATACCCTGCTTTTTGAGTCCCTGTGGCTCATTGCTGACCGCGAAGGCCGGTTAGAAGATCGCCCGATTCGCATCAAGGCAGACACCTTTCCGTACCGCGAAGGCATCGACATCGACGCCATGCTAACGTGGCTTCACGACAATGGATTTATTATTCGGTACGACTCGCGAAATTACGCGAGCGACTCAGGGAAAAACGCGAGCCACTCGCGATTTATCCAGATTGTTAATTTCCTGAAGCATCAGAACCCGCACCGCAATGAAGCAGAATCAATAATTCCAGCATATTCAAGCGATTGCGAAAACTCTCGAAAAAACCCGAGTGACTCGCGAAATTACGCGAGCGCTTCGGAGGAAATCGGAAGCGCTCCGGCTTTAACCCTTAACCCTGTAACCTTAACCCTTAACCCTCTTCCACTTTCCCAGCCGGCTACGCCGAAGGAAGAAGAAAACCCGCACCTGTTTTCCGACTCCGACACTCGCCGGTTTTTCGCCATGCCGATGGACTGGCAACCTGACCCTGTTGAACTGCAAAAGTACGTCAACGGGAAGATGCACGCCGGGAAGCCGTTGACGCTGGAAACCGTATTGGGGCATCTTGGGGATTACCGGGAAGCGACCCATGCGAAGGGCGAGAAGCGCACAGAATCGGAATGGTGCAGGGCGCTGGTCAAGTGGGCGCAACGATGCCTGAGTAACCCCGCCAAGCCCGCCAGCAAGCCGCCAACCGAACAGGCACCGCTCGACCTGTACAAACCAATAATAACCCCGCCGCCATTCTCGAATATGCGCGGCGCACGAGATCCGGAATTGGCCGCAAGAGCCAAGCGTGACCGGGTGGAGTTGTTCCATGGAAAACAATGACGCACCAAAAACACCGCACAGCCTGAGCCTGGAGCAAGCGGTTTTGTCCGGCATCATGTCGGACGGTGAGGGGTGGGATGCAGTCTGTAACGTGATTCAGGAAGTTGATTTCTTCAGCCCGCGCCATCGTGTCATCTGGACGGCCTGTGCAAGCCTTTACGGTTCGAATGTGGCCGTTGACCCGTTGACCGTCAGCGACTACCTGAAAACGCACGGGCTTGATGCGAGGATGGGCGGCGATGATTACCTGGGCGAGATCATCAAGAACTCACCCGCAACCACGCACAACATCGAAGCCTATGCCGGGCGCATCCGCGAGTTGTCCGTCTTGCGGCAGCTGCTGGGCGTGTCAGAGATTATCGCGGGCAGCATCCTCGCTCCGGACGGAAAGACCGCCGCCGAACTGCTGAGCGATGCCGAGGGAGCGGTATTGGGCATATCGACCGCACGGGGCGGAATCGGTCGCGAAATCCCGATACACGACAGCAAGTCAATGCTGGCTGAATCATTCGACCGCATGTCGGCCGCAATGGATCGCAAACCGGGACAACTGTCCGGCGTGGCTACCGGGTTGCGCGGCATGGACGACTGGACGGACGGCTTCCAGTCTGGCGATATGATCGTGGTTGGCGCACGGCCGAGCATGGGGAAAACCACATACGGCCTGAATATTGCTGAGGCGGCGCTATTTTCGCAACCGCTGCCGGTCGTGATATTTTCCATGGAGTCGCCAAGCTGGCAAATTATCAACCGGATGCTGGCCATGCGCTCCGGCGTGCCAATGAGCAAGATTCAGCGCGGATGGTTCGAGGCGGACGAATATCAGCGCGTGTCAAACGCCACAGCCGATATCAAGACGCGCCAGTTCCTGGTATGCGATCATGGCAGCATGTCACCGAACGACATGCGGGCGGTATGCCGCCGAATCGCCCGGCAGCATGGCGGCATCGGGATGATGATGTTCGATTATTTCCAGAAATCCCGAAGCAATCGCAGCGACGACCGACGCACGACAAACGACATTCTGACCGAGGTCAGCGCTGAAATTAAGGGGCTGGGCATGGAGTACAAATGCCCGACTGTGGTGCTGTCGCAACTGTCAAAAACATGCGAGCGCCGACCAAACAAGCGCCCGATGAATAGCGACCTCCGAGACTGTGGCGGCATCGAACAGGATGCGGACGTGATTATCATGCTGTACCGGGACGAGGTATATAACCCGACGAACGCTGAGGCGCAGGGACTTGCTGAGCTGATCGTCACAAAGAACCGCAACGGGCCGACAGGCACGCTCATGACCCGATTTCATGGCGATGTGTTCCGGTTTGCGGACATTGAAAACCAAGACGGGAGGTTTTGACCATGGTCACAGTTAAACGCGAAGGCGGATATCTGGTTTTCTGGCGTGATGGCGTTGAGTTCTACGATTCCGCCATTCCGTGCGAGGCCGAAATAGGGCAATGGTTTCGTCACATGGATGGCAAAATGTGGATGCAGGATGTGCGGAAAACTTGCATTGACCTGATTCATGAGTACCACGCCGCGCAATGAGCCTCCACCGCCACCTGGTCACCTGCCGCCTCTGCCAGCTCGAACAAGGCCACTACTGCCCGGCACTGTCCGAAAAGACCGCCCAGGGCATGCGCGAACGGGCCAAGACTGACCCGGTCGGATTCGCGGAGTACGTCAGCCGGGTTATTTACGAGCGGATTACGGGTAAAGTGGTTGACGGTGAATAATGCAGGCGCAATACTGAACGGACAAGAAAACAACGGGGATTACACCATGAGATCATGGGAGCAACGCGAATCAGCGCGGACGGGCAAGCCTGTTCCGCAAGTGCTGGCCGAACTGATCGAGCAGTCTGGTGGCAAGTGGGAGGTAATCGGGGCCATGGCGAACATGACGCATCAGGCTGCTATCCGTATGTTTGAGCGCAACGGCATCAGCAAGCCGAAGGTCAAGGATTTCGAGTTCCGTGGAGTGACTGCTTCCATGCTGGCCCACTGCCGCAAGTACGGGCAATGCGATAACGCTGTCACGCAATACGCGCAACGCCACAACATCACAAAAGCCGAGGCTCTGGAGTTGTACGTCACCGGCAAAGTAAAAATACACCACTGGGGAGTACCGCAATCATGACTGATCCCGTCAACCATCCCGCCCACTACTGCGGACATCCGAGTGGCGTGGAATGTATTGAGGTCACGCGCCATCTGTCGTTCAATCGCGGCAATGCGTTCAAGTACATTTTTCGGCATCGCGACAAAGGCGCACCGGCTCAAGACCTGCAAAAGGCGCTGTGGTACATCCGCGACGAAATCAAACACAAGGGCCGGATTGTCAATCCGAACGAATACCGCCGCCGGGCGCTGCGGAAAATACTGGACGCCACGCCGGAAACTTGGGAGTCGCTTTGCTATCTCAGTTTGTGCACGGCTGGAACATTCGCGCTGAAAACGGCGGAACAGGCGCTGCTTGAGCATATCGGGGCGCAATTATGACATTCACCCGCAGCCACGCACGGCAAATGCCACGGAATCGCGTTCTAGGGCGTCTTAAAGCCGGGGAAATGAACAAAACCGAGTCAGCATACGCCGAGCACCTGAAAGCCGCTCAAATCGCCGGAGAAGTGGATGCGTGGTGGTTTGAGTGTGTCGGGCTGAAGGTGGCGGCAAAGTGTCACTACTATCCGGATTTTATGGTGTTGCTGCCGGATGGACGCCTGGAGGTGCATGAGGTCAAGGCCCGCGCGGCGAACGGGTCCTACCGGGCGGAGGATGACGCCAGGGTGAAGCTGAAGGTTTGCGCTGAAAAGTTCCCGTTCCCCCTGGTGGTCGTATGGCCGAAGCAGGGCGGATTCCGGGCTGGATGGGAGCGGGAGGAGCTATGAAAAAACCACTCCAGCGCCAACCCTTCGCCGCGTTCGTCGTCCGCCCTGACGGCATCGAAGGCCCAATCCGTCACGAAAACGGATGCGCGAAATACTGCACGAAGCCGCATAACTGGAAAGTTTCCGCCGTCATCCGGTACGAAGACGGCGACTTGATACGCGAGGACGTGGTCAAGTTCGAGGCGCGCAAGGCGATGCCAACCGATTTCACGGCGGACATGTACAAGCACCTGAACGACCGCATTGCAGGGCGGAAATGGTATTTTGCGAGGGTGACATGCCGACCGATTTTGAACTGATGCCGGAGTATCTGCCGCCGTCCGTGGCGGAAAAACCTTGCCCAGGCTTCGATGCCTGCCCTATTCCTGCTTGTGGATGCAGGTGGCTGTATCAGGGCAGTCCGTGGCGGGAATCTCCGCCAGACGATCCCGAAGCCACGCCGAAAAGTCAGGCATAGCGCGGATTCGGGCGACTAGCCGCATGTCGTGCTCGCTGTCGGTGCGGAACTTTACCGACGGCGAGCGGATGATTTTTGCCGAGTAGCGTTCGTCGGCGGCGCGGTGGGCGGGGGTGCGGGTCATGGCGGTTAAACCCTCACAGCGACATCAAACGAGCCGCAGCAGTTGTAAACGTGATAGCCCTTGAAGCCGTCAATTTCCAATTCAGAAATCCAGTCATTGCCGCGCAAAACCATCCAGACGCCTTCAATGCCGTAGGTATGGTCTGCGTGGCGATCACTGGCGACAATCGGCGAGAAATCCTTGACGCCGGTGGACTCAACGCAATCAGTCATGCCGTCAAATGACGACGTTTTGCGGATAAGCAGGTTAGCGCGGTTCTTGTTGATGAAGGACTTCAGTGTTGAGCGAGTGGCTTTCATTTTGTTTCCCCTTAACTGACGCTGTATTGCGTCTTGATGAGTTCATTCTATATCGGGCGTCCGATAGTGTAAAGGGGTAGATTGAAAATAATTTCAACTTTTTGCGGGTATGGCCAAGATTCATCCTGTGCGCTATCATCTGACCATCCCCTTACCGGTCAAGGCCGGGTTTTTATTCCGAGGCCAACATGCAGATAACCGCCTGCCCCATTGCGTTACCGCTCGGCAAGCTGGCTGCATTGGCTGGCGTCAAGTTCATCGCTGTCCACTGTTCCGCTACCCGACCGACCGCCATCATGGGTGTCCGCGAAATCCACCGGATGCACGTTGAGCGCGGTTTTGCCTGCGTTGGCTATCACTACGTCATCAAACGAGACGGCACGATTGAGCGCGGCCGACCTGAAGACAAGATGGGCGCACACGTTGAGGGCCACAACCGCGACAGCCTGGGCGTGTGCCTCATCGGCGGTATTGATGCGGACGGCAAGGCAAAGAACAATTTCACGCAAGACCAATTTGATTCCCTCAAAAACCTGCTGTTGAGCTTGCATGGCAAGTACCCGAAAGCCGTCATCCAGGGGCATCGGGATTTCTTCGGCGACACAAACCGAGACGGGAAAATTGACAGCCGCGACTGGCTGAAGGAATGCCCGTGTTTTGATGTTAAACAGTGGTGGAGCGCGCAACGATGAAAACCGTAATCCTCTGCCTGCTGCTGACCGGATGCGCGAACATGCAGAACTTGCCGGTCTGCCCAGAAATCACGCTGAAACTTTGCCCGACGGTGACGCAATGACACCTCGGCGCTCACGGTTCAAGGAGCCGTCGTCATGGGGCAGTCTGGGCGCTATGGTGCTGACAATAGGCATGATGGAGCCGGTCAGTCAACCGATGATTGCTGCGGGAATTGTGTTTTGCGCGCTCGGGATTATTTTGCGGGAGCGGACAAAATGAAAGTGATATTTCTGGCTATGATATCAACCACGGTTGTGCTGATTCTGTCGGCCGCATTGATGGATTACACAACGTGAAGGTGCGCGTCCTCGAAAACGCGCTTGACGAGCTATTCCGCTCACTCGCCATCCCTGTCATGGCGTTTGCTATTGTCGAGCTGCGCGGATGGTACAATGGCCGCAGACGCTGGCCAGCCAGACTCATCGAGGGCGCAATGTTTGGGCTTGTGTCAGTCTGGGTTCATCCGGTGGCTCAGTATGTTTTTGCTACCAAGTTGGGATTCCCCGAGGCTGTAGCACGCGATGCTGCAATCGCGTTTGTCTGCGCGTTGGGATACATTGGGGCGGATACGTTGAGCGATGCGGCGAAGAATTATTTTGGGGGGAGGCGATAATGGTGACGCGAGAGGCCGCGATTAACATTCTGGCGCTGCTGAGTGCCGGTCAGCCTGTCGTGCAGTCGTGTCGCGAGTTAGGGATAAATCGCAGTGAGTGGTACCTTGCAATTGACCGCGAAGGCTTAGCAGACATGCACGCGCGCGCGCGCGAAGAATACGCCGAGGCCAAGGTTGAGGAAATGCAAAACATTGCCGAAACCGTTGAAGATGTCAGCCGCGCAAAGCTGCTTTGCGACAACATCAAATGGGAAGCCGCCCGCGTTTCACCGAAAAAATACGGCGACCGCATCACGCACGGCGGCGACCCGGACGCACCTATCAATCACCAGGTCGGCATTACGGTGACATTCCATGACCCCGACAAAGCAGGTTGACGCGCAATTTCCGCGCAAGCTGAGCCTGCTATTCAAACCATCCCGATACAAAGTCCTTCACGGTGGGCGCGGCTCCGGCAAATCATGGGGCGTTGCCCGGGCATTGCTCATCCTGGCCGCACAGAAACAGATGCGCATCCTTTGCACCCGCGAAGTTCAAAACTCCATCCTTGAATCCGTCCACAAACTGCTATCCGATCAAGTTGAAACGCTGGGCCTATCGCACTTTTACGAAATCCAGAAGACGACTATCAAGGGATCGAACGGCTCTCAGTTTATCTTTGAAGGTCTGCGCCACAACATCAACAGCATCAAATCCATGGAAGGCGTGGATGTCTGTTGGGTGGAAGAAGCGGAAAAGGTAACGGAAGAATCATGGCGCGTTCTGATTCCGACCATCCGCGCTCCAGGCTCTGAAATATGGGTAACGTTCAACCCTCACCTTGAGACCGATCCAACCTATCAGCGCTTTATCGCCAACCCGCTTCCGGACTGCCAGATTGAGGCCGTAAACTGGCGCGACAATCCGTGGTTTCCCGCTGAGTTGGAGCGAGAGCGCGTCCACGCCTACGATACCGGAAGCCGTGACCTGTATCTGCATATCTGGGAAGGTCATTGTCTGCGCGTGCTGGATGGAGCTGTGTACGCCGACGAAATGCGGAAAATGCGCGAGGAAGGCCGCATAGGCCGCGTGCCGTATGAGCCATCGAAGCCGGTCTATACGTTTTGGGATTTGGGTTTTGGCGACAATACCGCCATCTGGTTTGTGCAATCTGTCGGGATGCAGGTTCGGGTGATCGACTACTACAGCGCCAACCGTCAACCATTGACGCACTACGTCCAGATGCTGCAATCGCGCGGATACGTTTACGCCGAGCATGGTTTGCCGCATGATGCGCGCCATGCAAACCTCGGGACGGGTAAAACCGTGCAGGAAATGCTCGAAGAACTGGGCCTTAAAATCCGCATTGTCCCGCAGATAGGGATAGACAACGGCATCCAGGCTGTACGCCGCGTCATGCCAAACGTCTGGATTGATGAAAAATGCGCCGATGGGATACGCTGCCTGGAGTATTATCACTACGAAACCAACAAGGACGGCGGCGCACATGCCAAACCTGCCCACGACTGGTCGAGTCATGGCGCTGATGCGTTCCGTTATTTTGCTGTCGGGTTTGAGGAAAAGACCACAACCCCGCTAAAGATCAAGCAGCCCCGTTCCCGCATGGCGTGGATGGGCTAACGTAATGCCGGGAGGCATCACATGAAAAGCGAAAAAGACCCGTTGTTCACGGAGGCCATGCGCCGCTATAAGGCGTCCGTCGAGGCTACGCAGGAAAACCGCGTCGACATGATCGACGACCAGAGGTTTGCTGCTGGCGACCAATGGCCGGATGACGTGAAGGCCATGCGCGCCGGTCGACCCATGCAGACTATCAACCGCTTGCCTGCCTTCATTGACCAGATCATCGGCGACGCACGGCAGAACAAGGTCGCCATCAAAGTTTTTGCCGGTGAGGATGGCGATGTCGAGGTAGCGAAAATCTACAGCGGCTTGATCCGAAGCATTGAAAACCGCAGCAATGCCGACTTTGCCTACGATACGGCGCTTGAGCAGACAGCCACGTTCGGCTTCGGTGCGTGGCGCATCAAGACGAGATATGTTGACGACGACACGTTCGACCAAGAGATCGCCATCGAGCGCATACCCAACGCGCTGAACGTGCATTTTGACCCGTCCGCAATCCAGCCGGATTACAGCGACGCGGAGTACGCCATTGTTGTCGACAGCATCAGCAAAGACGAGTTCAAGGCGCGATGGCCGAAAGCATCCGAGTCCAATTTCCAGACCGAGCACATGCAGGCCGGGTGGTCGTCCGGCGACAACATGCAGATTGCGGAATACTGGTACAAGGAGCGCACCCCGGCCACGCTGTACCTGATGAATGACGGGACAGCCACATTTGACAAGCCGACCGCGCCGGAACTGGTCATCCGTGAGCGCAAGTCAGAGAAGTGCGTCGTGAAGATGTGCATCTTGTCCGGCGCTGAGGTGCTGGAACAGGCTGACTGGGCTGGCCGGTATATTCCGATTGTGGGCGTGAACGGAAAAGAGGACATTGTCGACAGCAAGCGCATCTTGCGCGGTATCGTCCGTCACGCCAAAGACCCGCAGCGCATGTATAACTACTGGCGCACGATCGACACCGAGACCAAGGCCCTGGCCCCGAAAGCGCCGGTGATGGTCACGACTAAGCAGCTTGATGGACTGGACGAGTATTGGTCTGACGCGCTGTCCGGCAATCTGCCCTACCTGCCATACAATCCAGACCCGACCGCACCCATGCCGCAGCGCCTCAACGCGGGGATGCAGGACAATGGATTTGAACAGGCCGCGCTGTTGGCCGTTGACGAAATGAAGGCTACCACCGGCATCTATTCCGCTGCCTTGGGTGAGCAGTCAAACGAAACATCAGGCCGCGCTATCCTGGCCCGCCAGCGTGAGGGCGATACGGCGAACTTTGCCTACATCGACAACCTGAGCCGCGCCATCCGCTACAGCGCACGCGTCATCATCGATCTCATCCCGAAAATCTACGACACTGAGCGCGTCATCGAGATCATGGGTATCGATGGCCAGAAAACCCTGGAGAGAATCAACAGCGCCCGTGTCAACGATGACGGCATGGTCGAACCAGTCAACGACCTGACAACAGGCCGCTATGACCTCGTTGTGGATGTTGGCCCGAGCTATACAACCAAGCGCATCGAAGCGCTCAACATGATGGTGGAAATCGCCAAAATGAACCCGGCAATCATGCAGATTGCGGGTGACCTCATCGTCAAGTCGATGGATTGGGACGGGTCAGACGCCATTGCCGAGCGACTGAAGCGGACGGTCCCGGCTAACATCATCGGCGACGAGGAAGGCGAAGGCGAGGACAAAGAATTGCCCGCAGAAGTGACGCAGATGATTGAGCAGGGCAAGCAGCTCATCGAGCAGTTGCAACAGGAAAACAAGGAGCTCAAGGAGGAAAACGAGGACAAGGACGAAGATCGCCGCCTGAAACAGTACGAAATCGACGTTCGCGCCATGCTGGAGACGGCTAAGCTGACGGCAGCAAGCCCGGACATCAACGCGCTATCGATGCAAGTGGCGCAAATCCTGGCGCAAAACATCATGGGCCAGGCCGCATCGGCACCGGACGTTACCGAGGAAGACGAGCAAGAGCCGGAGCAGCCTGGCATAGACTTTGGCGAGCCTGAGATGATTGATGATGGGACGATGCCGGAAGAAGCCCCGCAAATGCCGATGGAAGGCGGCGAAATGCAGCAAACAGACCTTGACGGGCTATTGAGCGGCGGTGAACAACAGAATATGATGTAGTCACGCCAGCAGGCGCTATCCTGCTGATGCAATGTCGAGATGACATCGCACCATCCCTACACACACGGCGGCGGTCACTCCTCCGCCTCCGTGTCGACGGAGTTCTTTTTGATGAGTGATTCACCCAGCGTTATCGACAACGCGCCATCGGTCGAACCTATCGCAGACCAGACCACTGCAACCCCGCAGGCTGATGCAGCCGACGAACCCACCACGACAGACGCCGCGCCCGCTACCGAGCCGGAACCAGCCGCAGATGATGCGGATGGCGACGACCACGAACCGGACCCCGCAAAACTGCCAAAGGGCGTTCAGAAACGCATCGACAAGCTGACGCAGCAACGCTATGAGCGGGAAGCGCGCATCCGTGAACTGGAAGCGAAACTTGCCGAACAGGAGCGCACCGCGCAAGCATCGCAGCCGGAACCTGATCCAACGCAGTTTGATGATCTGGAAAAGTACCTGGCCGCGAAAGTTGAGTTCGAGACAGGCAAGAAAATCCGTGAAATTGAGCAGCAGCGCACCGTACAGCAGAAACAGGCTGAACGTGTCGCAGGGTTCAACGAGCGTGCCGCAAGCATCCGTCAGGCCAACCCTGATTTTGATGCCGTGCTGCAATCTGCCGCCATCGGTGTCTCTGGCGCCGTGATGGAAACGATTCTGGAGAGCGACGACGGACCTTCCGTGGCCTACTACCTCGCCAAGAATCCGACCGAACTCTACAAGCTGAATGCGATGGGTGAGCGTCAACAGGTGCTGGAATTGGGCCGGATTTCCGCCCGTCTCAGCGCCAAGGTACCGGAGCGCAAGGTCACAAATGCACCGCCACCGGCACCAGCGGTAAAAGCGGCAGGGACAGGCTCCAAGTCGGTGTCAGACATGACCGACAAAGAGTACATGGAGTTCCGCCGCCGTCAGGACGCACAGCGCAAACGTCGATAACTACCGTCGAGAGACGGCAAATGAGGTGACACCATGGCTAACGCCTTCAATATTCCCGACCTGCTGGCACGCGAGTCCCTGCGGGTTGCGCACGAAAAGTGCAGCTTCATCGGCACCGTTGACCGTCAGTATGACGCGTCGTTCAAGAGTCAAGGCGGCGGGAAACCGGGAGACCAACTTCGCGTTGCTAACCCGAACCAGTACACCCGGACGCAGGGTAGCCGAGTAATGGATGTCCAGGACCAAACAGAGTCCAGCCAGACCATCACGCTGGCGACGCAAGATCATGTGGACATGCGTTTTAACAGCGCCGAACTGGCCCTGATCACTCCTGACTCCATCGGAGACTTCTCTGACCGCTACATCACCCCGGCTGTTTCTGCGCTGATTTCCGGCATCGAGGGCGATTTTATCTCTTATGCCACCAAGCGCATTTACAACAGCGTAGGCACTCCCGGCACGCCTCCGACTGATCTGACCGCTGTCGGTGCGGCTCGCGCCAAACTCAACCAAGGCCTTGCTCCTAAGGACGGAAATCGCTTTGTGATGATGGATTCCCTGACGATGGGCGGCATGGTTAACGGCCTCAAGGGAGTGTTCCAGGACTCCGCGCAGATCCGCGAACAGTACCGCGAAGGCATGGTTGGCCGCACTTCAGGGGCTGATTACTACGAAAATGAGCGCATGTATGCTCACACCAACAGCTCCGACGTGACCGGCGCGACCGATGCCGCTGCGCTGGTGACTGACGGCGGCGCTACCATCGACATGCACACGCAGATTGCATCCCCGGCTGTCGGCTCGGTGTTTACCGTCGCTGGCGTGTATGCCTGCCATCCGGAAACAAAGCAGGCGTACAGCCACCTGCAGCAATTCACCATCCTGACGACCAGCGCATCTAGCACGATCACGGTATCTCCGACGATCTACCTGACCGGCCCGCGCCAGAACGTGTGTAGCTCTGCCGGTGCGCAGTTGGCGACGACTGACTTCAACGCCAAGACGGTGACTTTTGTCGGCAACGCCTCGACGACCTACCTGCAAAACCTCATGTATCACAAAGAGGCATTCCAGTTCGTGACCGCCGACCTGCCGTTGATGAGCGGTGCCCACAACTGCGCGCGCCGTGTAATGGACGGCTTGAGCCTGCGGGTGTGGTTCGATGGCGACATCCGCAACGACGAGCTGCTGTGCCGTATCGACATCCTGTACGGTTTCGCGGCGCTGCGTCCCGAGTGGGCCTGCCGTATCACCAACTGATGCAACGGGCCGGGGAACCGGCCCAATCCTTAATTGATTGAGAGGTGACATCATGGCTAATACTGGCCTGCAAAATACCCAAGAGCCGTGGGCTGTCAGCACCAACGGTCCCGAAGGATGCCTTATCGGCAAGTCGAGCACGGAAAAGGTCGGATTCTACGGAAAGACACCTGTAGCGCGCCCGTCGTCTGCTGGCGACACCACCGGATTTACTGCGGGTTCCGGCACCGCGAGCAAGTCCGATTCCGTGTGGGCTGGCGCGTCCGGATCGACGACCTACACCGTCGGCGACATCGTGACCATCCTGAAGTCCATCGGCATTCTGGCCGCCTAACGATTCACTGCCAAGGACGGCATCATTTCGAGGATGAATCATGGTAAGAATGAGCCATCCGCAACACGGTTTCGCAATGGTATCCGGACTGGAAAGACCGGCATTTGACGCTGCGGGATGGACCGTCGAAGATGCTGATCTCGTACAAGTTCAGGCAGAACCAGAGCCAGAACCAGCAAAGCCACGCAGACGCCGGGTGAAAAATGACGACAGCCTATGACGTTGTTCGTGGTGCGCTCCGGCTGATTGGCGTTGTCACGCCGATCGAGCCGCCGTCGGCAGAAGAAGCCGCTGACGGCCTATCAGCGATGAATCAAATGCTGGCGTCATGGGCGGCATCTCGCTATACATCCGCATCTGTCCCGCAAACATCGTTCTCGCTGACGTCAGGTGTTGCCAGCTACACCATCGGCGCAGGCGGTGCAATCAATGCCACGCGACCGACGACCATCTATCAGGCTCACATCACCCAAGGCGGAATTGATTATCCGCTCCGTGTCGTGGCGCTTGGCGAGTATGAAGCGATTCCCGACAAGTCCACTACCGGGTCAATTCCTGAAGTGATGGCAATTCGCCCAGGATACCCGCTGTCTACACTGCATCTGTACCCGGCTCCCGGTTCAGGTTGCACGCTGGTCATGGACAAGGTCGCGCCGCCGTCTGATTTGTCGCTGTACGACACGATGCCATATCCTCCGGAGTTCATCCGCGCCATCCGGTACAACCTTGCCATTGAGCTTGCTCCAGAATATGGCGTATCTGTCGCTGCCGAGATTGCAAAAACAGCATCGGATGCACTGGAAGTCGTTCGCCGCGTCAACCTGCAAATACCTGCCGCCGTGCTTGATCCGCTGCTGATGAGGCGTCGCGGGTATTCCGACATCAACGCCATTCGGTCTGGATCAGCATGAAAATCCCGCTGCTGGGTGGCTACAGCAAACGGCGATCCGTCAATCAGGATGCCCAGCGCACGGTCAATCTGTACCTGGAGACTGACACGGCAGAGCCTGAATCCGGGTCTGCGCTGTACATGGTGCCGGGGAAAACAGAATTCGCAGCCATCGGCAATGGGCCGATACGGGCGATGATCAGCCATAATCACCTGGTTATCGCCATCTCAGAAAACGGGGTCTACCGCATAAACGAGACTGGCGCAGGCACTCGCATTGGCACGATTACGCTCGACGGCACAAAACGCGTGGCGCTGTCGGCAAACCGCAATCATGTCATTGCTGTCACCGGCCAGAACGCCTACATCATCACAGGCAGCAGCGTAACTTCGGTGACAGACACCGATTTTGCTGGCAGCTATCTCGTTGACTATCTGGACGGCTATTTCGTCTTTGCCATTCCCGACTCGCAACAGTTTTACATCTCCGCAATCAATGACGGGTCGTCGTTTGACGCGCTGGATTTTGCTCAGGCCGAATCGAATCTTGACGATATTGTGGGCCTTGTTGTCGATCATCGGGAATTGTGGCTGTTCGGATCGAAATCCATCGAAATCTGGTACAACTCCGGCGCGACTGATTTCCCGCTGGCTCGGCGTGATGGCGCAGTGCTTGAGGTCGGATGCGCAGCGCCGCAATCTATTTCAAAGGCAGACAACACGATTTTTTGGCTAGGCCGCAATGCGCACGGCCAGGGCCTTGTTTACCGAGCCGATCAGTACAATCCGCAGATCATCAGCAATCGCGGCATCGAGTACGAAATCGGACAGATGCCGGATATTGGAAAGGCAACGGCGTTTGCTTACCAACAATCAGGGCACACCTTTTACGTTCTGTCTTTTCCGGAGTCGATGAGGACTTACGTCTACGACGCATCAATTCAAGACCCGGAATTGGCATGGCATGTCCGTGAGACCTACGCGCAAGGACGTGACCGCGCAAACTGTCATGTTTTTGCGTTTGGAAAGCACCTGGTAGGCGACTATGCGTCGAATCAGGTGTGGGAACTGTCAGGCACAACCTACACCGATGGTGGCCTGCCGATATGCTGGGAGCGGACAACGCCGCGCATTGTTCAGGATTACAAGCGCGTCATGTTCCACTCGCTGACCATCAACATGGAGCGCGGCGTTGGTCTTGTTTCCGGCCATGGCAGCGACCCGGTTATTTATCTGGACTGGTCAGATGACGGCGGCCACACGTGGTGCAGCAAACGCTCGGCGAGCATGGGCAGGATCGGATCGTTCAAGCCGTCGATCACATTCAACCGACTGGGATGCAGCCGTGACCGGGTATTCCGGCTGACGGGTAGCTGTCCGGTCAAAACCGTTATCCTTGGCGCATATCTCGACGCCGAAGCAGGAGATCACTGATGGCAATTGAGGCAAATACCGGACTTTCCGGTGCCGGTTCTTCTTCGGCTGGCGCCGCAAAAACAACCGAGTTCACCGGCTCCGGCAACTTCACGATGGGCGGGTCTACCAAGTCGCTGTATGTGCTGCTTGTTGGCGCTGGCGGTGGCGGCGGGTCTGGTGGCACGGCTGGGGCTGGCGTAGCCTGCACGGGTGGGGCTGGTGGTGGTGGAGCAGGAAAACGCGAGTTGGTGCTAACACGCGCCGAGGTGTTGGCTGCGTACCCCACGGGCGTTGTGCCGGTAGGGATTGCAGCGGGTGGCACGGCTGGGGCGAGCGTGACTAATGCAGGTGTAGCAAATGGCAATGCTGGTGGCCAAGGCGGCGACACTACGTTCGGTACTCTTGCCACAGCGTTCGGTGGCGGTGGCGGTGGCGCTGGCGCAGGTTCTGCAACAGCGAGCGTTGGCGGTGCTGGCGGAAGTCAGCGCGCAAAGGGTGCAAGCGCTAGCTCTACTGGGAGCTACGGTGGTGGCGGCGGTGGCTTAGGCTCATCACCTACCGGGGTAGGCTCAGTTGGCTGTGGTAGTGGCGGCGGCGGGGGCTCCACTTCTGCTGTGGCGGGCACAGGTGTATACGCTTGTGATGGCGGCGTAAGCGGCGCATCTGGTGGCGGTGTAAATTCCAGCAACACTGCAACTATCGGCGCTGCGGGCGGCCCGCGCTTTGGCGAGACCACTGGCGCCGCTGCTGGGGGTGGCGGTGTAACAGGTACTGCTGGCACTGCTGGTGCCGCTCCGGCTGCTGGCGGATTGTTCGGCCAAGGTGGTGGTGGCGGTGGCGGCGGCACAGCAGGCGCTGGCGGTGCAGGCGGTGCAGGCGGTCGTGGCTCTGGTGGCGGCGGTGGCGGTGCTTGCCGCAGCACATACGCAACAGGTGCTGGCGGGGTTGGTGGGAGTGGTTGGGCTTTGGTACTGGAGTTTTGATCATGCAGCGATATGTCGTTGTTGATGCGGATGGATATGCCGTCAATGTCGTGTTGTGGGACGGTGAGACTCCGTTCGGTGCCGATGGTGAATTGGTGCTTGAGTCGGAATGCAAGGCAATTCCAAAAGAACAGGAGCAACCGGAATGAGCAATATGTACAAAGTTGGAGATGGCGTTGTTGTCACCGGGTCGGCAACGACCATCACTATCGACCCTGCGGCCGCGTGTGATCTGTACTCGGTGGAATTGGCGCTGATTGTCGGGAGTCCTGCGGCTGGAACGACTGCGGTAACCGCCGTGCCGAAAAATGGCACCTCTGAAACGGTAACGTCTGGCGGCGCTGCAATCAACATCGACCCAACGGCGTTGACCGGGTTTTATATCCAGGGGCGGCCGCTGAAATCCATCACGCTGACGCCGTCGAGTTGGACTTCCGGCGTGCAGGTTGCCGTGACTGTCTGGGGCAGAAAAGCCTGATGAGCCGCATCCTGCCGCCGCCACCCGACCCGAGAGACAACAGGGCGTTTCGCGATTGGTTGTACAAGGTTTACCGCCTGCTAAACGGCAATGACCCTGCCGCAAACATGACCGGCGCAGAGGATTCCCCTCCCGTCGCTGGCGTTGCCGAACTGGCTGTCGCTGCGCGAATGGCGGCAGATGCGCAAATGCTGGCGATGCGCGCGGATGTTGATCGAATCAGGGCAGACGTTGACCGGCTTATGCTGATGATTGCTCCGATGGCTGATGCGCCTGACCAGTTGCGGGCGATGGTTCAGGCCGCACAGGCAAACATTGGTGCGATCCAAAAACGAATTGACGAGGTGATGATATGGCAGTAACCCCTAAAAAACTGGTTGCGGCCCAGCAGTTGACCGCATCGGCGGCTACGTATTACACGGCGACGAATGTCACGGCGCGGATTGACAATTTCACGCTGACCAACACGGATTCATCGGCGCGGACGGTGGATGTCCATATCATCGCGCCCGCCGGGTCTGCAACGGCGGCAAACAAGATCATTGATGCCAAGTCCATATCGGCTCATGAGACCTACACATGCCCGGAGATGATCGGAAAATACATCCCGTCTGGTTATTTCATCCAGGCGCTGGCCAGCACTGCTACAGTCGTGACGATTGATGTCAATGGGATCGAGATCACTTGAGGATGCAGCCATGCCAAAGCCGATGATTTCGCAGATCGGAGCAGGCCGCGAAGGTGTCGGCCTGTTTGAAAATGCGCTGTCCATGCTGACAAGTGCAGCGGGTGAGCCAGCAGCCGGGATGGTTGCATTGGCGGAACTGATCAGGGGCGGGGACTCTGGCGCAGCCCGCGACGCCGTGCGTCAGGCATTTTCATACCAGCCGCGAACTGATGCCGGGCAGCGACAGCAAAGAATGCTTGGCGAACTGGCGGCATCAGCGATGAATAGCGCCCCTGTCAGGACATGGCAGCGAGGCGTTGATATCGCCGGTCGGTATTCTCCGGCTGCCGGTGCTGCACTGCAAACGATTCCTGCCGCAATCGGAGTGGCTGCTGGCGCAAAGCCTGCGATGCAGCAAGGGCGCGCGCTTTCTGAATTGGCTCAGATGACTCAGAATCGGATGGTGCAAAATGCGATGACACCAGGAGGAATTAATACCGGGCCGATTGGGAGACAGAAGGGGGTGATAAATGTAGATGGGAAAAAGATAGATCCATCTATTCTTGTGCCATTGAATCCTAACGACAGGTTTCCAGCGAACAAAGCAAAGCTAAGAATTGAAGATGTTGATGATGTTGAATCACCTCTAGGCATGAAATTTTACGTAGATAACGGAGGTAGTCTTGTTTTGCAGAGGGGGAAAACATGGGCAAAAACCCCAGCGTATGATGCTACTTACAGGAACCAATTAAAGGAGGCTTTGGATGAGTTTCTTTGGCCATATAAGGACAATGAGTACATAAGGGGAAGCTGGTCTGACGATGATTATAATTACTTGGCAAGCGGCACGCACAGAGGGTCGATCAATCACGCAACTCAGGATCATGAAGGCGGGCTAAGTGTGTCAAAGTCGCCTGCGTATGGCTACAAAAGATACTATCGCCTGTCAGGCGAAAGAATAGGACAAGGGTCTGACCAGGAGCCATTGATCAGCCTTGAAAGCGCGAAGCCAAAAACAAAGCCGCTTAGCAAAGCCAGGATGGATAAGCTGTATGACAGCGCGGTTGAAAAAAATCTAAGGAGCTATGGGATTGAAGATGATCTTATAAGCGCAATTGTCAGGGGGCAGTTTGAAAAAAAATGAATAATGCCATCCGCGCCGCCTGGGACGCCTCTCGCTGGCAGTTCGCGCCGGACTACACTTATGATCAGTTCGCTGATGCTATTTCTGATTGGGAGTGTTGGCCTGTCGAGGTTGGCGGCGAGATGGCCGGAGCGATGCTTGTAAAAGGCTGTGAGATTCACGCCTGCATCAAGCCTGATTATTTCCGGCGCTGGGCGACTCCCGGCCTGTACCGGAAAGTGTTACGCCGTCTGCGCGAGTGCGGTAAACTGACGACACACGTCAGGGATGGCCACGATGCCGGGCGTGAGTTTGTCGAGCGGTTTGGGTTTACAATGACGGGCAACACTGGCCACGTCCTGCATTATGAGATGAGGTGATCATGGGTATCGGAGAGGCTCTTATCGGCGGGGCGTTGGTAGGTTCATCTGCTTTAAGCGCACGCAGCCAGCGCAAAGCAGCAAAATCGGCAGCTGCTGCCCAAGAGCAAGCGGCGCAGGCGGCAAACGAAACAGAATGGAAAATGTATCAGCAGGGCCGCAAGGATTTGGAGCCGTGGCGCAAACAGGGAGCGCAATCGCTTTCTCAACTTGCGGGCATGATGCGGCCTGGTACCGACATGACGACGCGATTCAGCGCGCAGGATTTTCAGGCAGACCCCGGCTATCAGTACCGTCTGTCGGAGGCTCAGAAAGGCATGGATCGGTCGCAGGCTGCGCGCGGTATGCTCAACTCCGGCGCGGCGCTGAAAGAGGCCATGCGCGTAAATCAGGGAATGGCGTCCGATGAGTACCAGAACGCATATAACAGGTGGGCGCAACAGAACAGCGACATTTACAACCGGCTGGCAGGTCTGGCGAATACCGGGCAGCAGACCAGCAATCAGTTGGCGCAATTGTCTGGAAACTATGCAAGCCAGTACGGCCAAAACATTGGCCAGGCAGCAAACGCTCGGGCGAGCGCCTACGCGGCAAAGGCTGGTGCGAATCAGAACATGCTGTCCGACCTGATGGGCCTGGGGTCGATGTACTACTACGGCAAAAAATAGGAGGCAGGCAATGGCTGTCAATCTTGATACCCGGTTACCGCTGGCGGCTATTGGCAACCCGTTGAACCCGGCAGGCGTCATGCAAAATGCGCGCGCCAACGCCATCCAGCAAAAGCTGGATGAGATGCGGATGGATTATGAATCGCGCAAGCGCCGCCGAGAGACTGATACCGAGCGGTATATGGCGGATGAGTTGTCGGCGTTAGCGGCAGCGAATCCCGGAGAGCAGCGCACGGAGTACGTCTGGCAGCAGCCGAAAACCGTCACCGAGCAATATCAGCCCACAATTGACGACATGCAGCGCGCCAGCATTGCCGCTATGATGCGCGCTGGCGACCTTCATGGCGCTTTTGAGGCAATGAAGGCTACGCGTCAGACTGGCAACGAGTATTTCGGCGGGCTGACTCCGACCGATCAGGGCTATGTTGCGATGACAAAGCGCGGTCCTCAGTTGACGCAATTTAAGCCGCCAGCGAAAGAGCAAAAAGAAGAGCCGCTCGTGAAGGTGGAGACAGACAAGGGGATTCAGTTTGTTCGGCCGACGGAGGGCGCTGTGTACAATCCGCCAGCCAAGGAAGTCAAGCCGGACATGTCGCCTTATCAGCGCATTCAGACAGAGGGTGGACTGCGCGACGATTACCGCAATGACAGCAAGAACTATGCGGAAATCAAGCGCCAGTCCGCAATCATCAAGGCCGCGCTTAGCGACCCGTCTGCGGCCGGAACGCTGTCTGCTGCAACCGCGTACATGAAGATGTTGGACCCTGGATCTGTTGTCCGCGAGTCTGAACTTGGCATGGCCATGAATGCGCAAGGCGCTATCGACCGTCTGGCGTCGTATTGGACAACCATCGAAATGGGCAAGGTGCTGACGCCGCAGCAGAAGGCGGACTTTGCCAGACTTTCAGACCTGTACGTGAAGGCGGCAGAAGAGGCGCAACGCAATATCAACAAGCGGTATTCCGACATCGCCACCGGGTACGGATTGGACCCGAAGCGGGTTGTCATGTATGAGGTTGTGAGCCAGCAAAAGCCGCAGCCAGCAGCGCGCAGCATAAAGACAGCGTCCGACTGGCTGAGGACCAGATCCATCAAGACGCAGCAACAATTTGCAGCGGAAGTTGCAAAGCTGAAAAAATCAGGGTGGACAGATGACGAAATCAGGCAGGCGGCTCGTGATGCGGGGTTATAACCATGGCGCGATTTGACATCGATGCGGCGCTTGCTGAGGCCAACCAAGGCGGAAAGTTTGACGTTGATGCCGGGCTGCAATCCGCGACAGCGCGCGCATCCGGCGCTGACTTGCCATCTCCGGCCCAAGGCTTCGTCACCGCGATGCAGGGGCCGCTGTTCGGCTTCCTTGACGAGATGACTGGCGCTATTCAAGGCGCTAAGTCTTTTGCTACCGGCGGGGATTACCTTCCAGCATACCGCGAGGGAAGAGACCTGATTCGCGGCGCTGAAGAACAGTACCGCAAGGACTACCCGATCACTGCGGCTGTTGCGCCTTTGATGACATCCGCTCCGGTATTTGTCGGCGGCCCGCAGGTAGTCTTGAAGGCACCGCAATCCGCATCTGGCGCAGGAGTTCTGGCGCGACAAATAGCTGGAGCTAGTGCTACAGCAGCAGGATACGGGGCGCTGTCATCCGCTGGAGAGTCCGAGTCGAACGATCAGAAACTGCTGCGTGATGTTCTGACCGGCGGCGCGTCATCTGCCGCGACGGCTGGCGCATCGGTTCCTGTCGTCAACATCCTTGCTGGGATCACTGGCCGCGCTGGCCGCATGTTGCCGCCATCTGCCGCCGGCCGTATTGCTGCTGCCGTACCTGATGCGCTGAAACCTGTTGGCATGTCGCGCGGTGATTTTGCGACTCGAAAAGTCGCCGAGCAGTTGATCCGCGACCAGCCGACGACTGCATCCGTGAAAGACCCACTGGCGCGGGCTCTGGCATATCAGCGATGGATGGGGAGAGACGCTCGTCTGGTCGACGTCGGTGGCACGCAGACGCATCGGACGCTTGATGTACTGTCAACTCTGCCCGGTCGGACCCCGGAGGCTGCTGCACAGGCTGTCATGCAGCGGCAGGCCGGACGCGGCGCTGCGATCATGCGCGATGCTGAAAAAGCGCTCGGCACAGAAGGCGCGCAATACCTGCAAACTATTGACGACCTTGAAAGATCCCGGGAGTCTGCGGCTAGGCCGTTGTATCAGCGACTGCGAGCGATGACAGTTACGGCTGATGACGATCTATCCAGCATCATTAACGCATCACGCGACCTCGGAGCATTGGGAGAGGCGCGAACGATGGCGACCGCACTTAGGCAAAGATTTACCCTTGAGGACGTGCCGACGGCATCAGGGATGCCTGTTGGGATGGCAGACCTCGACATGGTAAAGCGAGGTCTTGATCAGTTGGTCAGGAAGGAAACTGACGCGGTGACTGGGAAGGTATCCCCGAAAGGGATGGCATACCAGAGCCTGCTGGTCGATTTGCGCAACAAGCTGGATGACATGACGATTGACCCGCAGACAGGGCAATCTGTTTACAAGGCGGCGCGTGATGCGTTTGCTGGCCCGTCAAAGCTGAAAGACGCGGCAGAAATCGGCCGCAAAGCATTTGCGCCCGACAAGGACTTCGCCATCCGCGAGGCAATTGCCGATATGTCGGAATCCGAAATCATGGCCATGCGCGTCGGTCTGATGCAGGCCATCAGGGAAAAGGCTGGAGATCAGTCCGGCCAGACGTGGCTAATGAACAACTGGAAAAACCCAGCAGTCAGGGACAAGCTGCAAGTGGCATTTGGCAAGGATGCTGGCAAGTTCATATCGGCGCTGAACAAGCAGTCGAAGATGAAGGTCATGGAATCGCATATCGGCGGCGGAAGCCCGACCGCAACTCGTGGCGCGAACGCTGACGACCTCGACATCGAGGCGGTGCGTGCAGCGGCGGCCGGAGCCGTAGCAGCAAAAACTGGCGATGTGGCCGGTGCCATGACGTGGATTCAGAAACTGCGCGCGCAAACGGACCTGCCGGAGCCCATCCGCAACGAGATGGGGCGCATCCTTCTGCTGAAAGGCGATGCGGCGCGGGCTAAACTCAAGGAAATGTCGGGCCTGCTTGACCTTATTGCACGGCAACAGGCAAAACAGTCATCTGCGGCTGGCGCGTTCGTCGGTCGTCAAAACCCGTGGCTAACCGGCGGAAACGCCACAAACGGAGATCAATAATGGCGTATTCCCTGTCGCCGTGGCCGCGAGTCCGGTTTGAGGATGAAAACGGAAACCCGCTGGCCGGTGGTAAACTCTACACCAGCTTAAACAATACTGACGACCCGAAAGCGACCTATTCCGACGCTGACGGCACGCCGAATACAAACCCCGTCATCCTGGACGCGGAGGGTTACGCCGACATCTGGCTCGACAGCGATTACCCGTATCGATTCAAGTTGACGGCGGCCGACGACACGCTCATTTGGCAGCGCGATGACGTGACAGGAAACAACGCCGGGAATCAGGCCGTCCGCACCATTGCCGACCTGAGAAATCTAGGAGGCGCGGCTTACGGGCAATTGGTGACAGTGCTCGGGTATTGGACTGCCGGAGATAATGGAGGCGGGGATTTCTGGTTTGATTCCGTCAGCACGGCGGCTGATAACGGCGGCACCATCATTCAGGTGACAGGGGTTCCGTCAGGCCGGTGGAAACGTGTCAACACTAGCGCCATCAACGTCCGCTGGTTCGGCGCTAAAGGCGACAATACAACCGATGACTCGTTGATTTTTCAGGGTGTGGTGACGTATTGCGTGACAAACGGGCTTGCTGTTTACGTTCCTGCCGGGGAATTCGTGATGGGGCCGCTGTCGCCAAACATCACCGCCACTCTCGGCAACGGTCAATCGCTGGTCATGTACGGCGACGGACCAGACGTCAGCATCATCCGCGAGTCTGCAAACAAGGGCGGCGACACCGGCGCGACAGCTTGCAAAATGCTGTACATCACGGCAACAGGGACAAACGTCGCCGAGTCGGTGACCGTGCGTGACCTGACGTTCGACAAAAACGGGGCCAATACTCCGCTGCCGTCGCCTGACACGAAATACGAACTGGCGCACACCATTGCCATCAACATCAAAAACACGGCGGTATTGCGTAACGCTTGGTTCGAAAATCTGGTAATGCTCGATCGCATTGGCGGCCATATCGTTCTGGCGGAAGGGCGGATCAACTCTGCTGTCATTATCGGCTGCCATGCGCGAAACGCTAACTACACCGGATCGCTGCGCGGCGATATTGAGTTCCAGGCGAGTGTGCAAAACCTGTCAATTGACGGTTGCACCGGGAATTTCCTGCAATCCGAGCCGAACGTATCGAGTCCGCTGGATGGCATTCCGACGCTGGCGACGATTACTGCCTGCCGATTTGACATCCTGGATATTGGCGGATTTAGTGCCGACAACACGGGTATGCGCGTCAACGTGATCAGCACCTACGCGCTCAATACCGTGTTTTATGATTCGCTGGTGACATGCCGCAACAGCACCATCGGCGTGGCCACAACGTACGCCGGGCCCAGTTCAACGCGTTGGTTCCGGCTGGCGCAGGGTAGTTCGATTTCCGATAGCCTGATACGCGTCAGGGTTAATGCTGGCGCGCTGTCGCCGTGGTACTTCGACGGCAGCAAAACCACGTTCGGCATGTTCCTGAATGTGGTCAACTGCCGTATCGAGGGCGATGACGACATGACGGCATCTGTCACCGGGTACGCCATTCAGTCGCAGGCTGTGTATTCCGGCGCACTGCCGTTCCGTGTGTCGTTCATCAACTGCGAGTTTGATGATCGATTCGACAGCGTGATTGATGCCCACCGCAACGGGATTTATGAGTTCATTGGCTGCAAGTTGGCGGCCGCCGTCAACTTTGCGCGCATCGGGTCGGATGCTCCGAATTATGGCAGGGTCACTTTCGACAACTGCGATATGTCAGGACTTGCAGGCCGCCTCGCGGATTTCGAGGCGCCGGATACCCTGCTCGGATTTGTCGTCAACGGCAACCATCCGTATAGCAAGTTTTCCATCGCCGTAAACAGCGGCACGATTGCCAATGTCGCTTCTGGTTCCGACATCAATGGCCGCTGGTATGCTGCTGCCGCTCCGTCTGCTGCTGGGCTTGTCGGAATGCGCGTCTATCTTCCTGAAGCGGCTTATGGCACGCCATCTGAGTACACGGCGACCACAAACAGCGCCAGCGCATCAACGTGGCGGCAATCCGGGCAGGCAGGGGTATCAAAAAACACGACGGCAAACCGACCGACACTGGCAGCTACCGACATCGGCGTTGTTTATATGGACACGACGCTGGACGCTGACGGAAAGCCCATTTGGTACAACGGAACAGCGTGGGTTGACGCAACCGGCGCTGTCGTGTGACGGCGCATTATCGTGGCCAGGATCGATCGTGAACAGGCCATGCTCGTTCGAGCTTGCCGCGCATGGCATCGTAATGGTCATTGGAGCCTTTGATATACGACTCTTTCATTATCGCCAGCATTTCCTCACGCATCGCGGATAACTGCTGCTCGGTGCAATGACCGATGGAAACACCGGCAGCCTCACAGATGCGTTCCAGGTTGCTGTGGATTCGTTGATCGGGTGTCATTTCGCACCTCGCGCCGCATCAATAGCCTGCCGCAGACTGCTGACGTTCGCCTCGACAATCTCCCGTGGCAGCACGACACTGCCGACGGTGTTGTTCACGTCGGCCAGCC
>ERZ650311.313-NODE-313-length-31806-cov-6.622248_pt1 | contig 31806 bp, 39 predicted proteins | sample MGYA00376247_ERZ650311 | MGnify/ENA primary metagenome ERZ650311 (study PRJEB26733, sample SAMN07839324) | wastewater metagenome | biome: small river; feature: stream; material: water | place: USA: North Carolina | collected 2016-07-28 ...
GCGAGGTCATCTCGTGGGCGCTCCTCGCCGTCGAGGTGGCGAAGAAATTGGGCGATTGCGCATGAGCATCTCCACGGCACCTGTTTTCGCTAAGTGCGGGCTGTTATAGATCCCCATGATTTTGCTGCCAAATAGCACGACCCAAACGCGACCGTTCATGGTGTCACCCTACCGCAACACCATCGCCGCCGTCAAGCCCACGGCCCCGCCCCGCGCTTCCCGTGCCGCACGAGCCGCGTCGCGCACCCCCGCGCGTCGGTCCAGTCGTCCACGCCCACAGCTTGCCAAGCGGTCCCGTCGCTCCTGAAGAGAACGTCGGTCTGTTGGGGGGCGTCGCGGTCGACGGTGCGCAGGCGGGTGCGGAGGTAGACGGTGCAGTCCCACGCGTCGGCCTGGCCCGGGTCGCCCTGTTGCGCGGCCATCGCCCGGGGGTCGCGGAACACCCTGATCGGCAGTTCGGCGAACGCCGGCCGGATGCGTTCGCCGGAGGGCGTGGTCACGACCCCGACCGCGTACCGGCGCAACGTCCACCACTCGGCGACCTCGTGGAAGGCGTAGACGCTCTCGAGAGGGAAGTAGGCGGTCAGCACGGCGTCACGGCGAGGTTATGGAACACGCAACCACCACTCCCATGTGGCGATGATGGCGGCGAGTTTGGTCGTGTACATGGCGGCGTCGCGGCCTCCGTCAACCCAGCCGTCGCCGCCAATGTGGTACCGCGGTTCTTGCTCGCCGCACTGGTATTTGTGTATGCACGCCGTCGGAGCACATGGCACGAATTCTTCGAGTACGCGCCACCACGTGGGCAACGTCTTACGCGACTGCGTCATGTTGGCCACCCGTCACCTCCGTCCTTCACCTCGTGGGCGATGGCCTTGAGCATCGCCTTCGAGTCGACGAGTGTGGCCGTCGAGGTGTTGCCGCGCCGGCGCCGGTTGGCGAGCGTGGCGGGTTTGAGCGGGGGCGGCGTGTTGGAGAGGACGTGCGAGCGGTGCACCTCGGCGAGGCGGAACGCGACCGGGTCGAGCGCGGCCTTCCCGTCGCGCACCTTGCCGTCGAGGAGGGCGACCGCGCCGTCGCGCATGAGGTCGGCGGTGCGCCCGACCTGCGAGTCGAACGCGGCGGTGAGCGTGGGTCGGGCGGGTTCACCTCGGACGGTGCCGAACTCGGCCCACAGCAGGTGCGCGGCCTCCTCCGCGTGCTCGTCGCCGAAGATGCCGACGCGGGCGGACGCGTCGAACTTCGGCAGGTCGCGGATGAGTCGGTCGAGTTCGTCGGTCATCGCGGAACGTTCCGTTGTTCGAACCACGCATCTTCGCGCGCGGCTTCGTCTTCAGCCGCGGCATCTTCGCCAGATTTTGCGGGCGTCACTCCACAGCATCCCGCCGTCATGCACTGCTGACAGAGATTCTTGCTGCAAGTGACACAGTAGTCGAACATTGGAGACTCCCCGCGTCGCGGATTACGATGACAGCGTTCACATTCGGTAGCGGTCGTCACAGTGTCACCCTACCGCAACACCATCACCGCCGTCAAGCGCACATCGCCCCGAACACGTACTTGTCCCGCAGCCAAAGGTAGAGGTCCCCCGCCGCGGTCTGGCCGGGGTGGATGGGGTTGCCCGCCGCCGCCTCTGCCTTTGCCTTCCACAACGTGGCGGGGCCCAGGGTCATGCGCTCGAAGTCCCCCGCCGAGGTACCAGTCGCGCTGACGTTGCCCAGCAGGAACGCCAGGTGGGCCGCCAGCGCCGCGTGCATCAACGTGTAGTCGCCGGGGCACGTCACCGCGCAGCACGGGGGCAGGCCGCACTTCGCCGCCTCCAACCACAGCGCGCGGAACTCCGCCGACACGTCCCCGCCGCCCTCGAGCGATGCGGCGATGCTCGGCGGGTCGTCCACGGGGCCGTCGACGGTGAGGCCGAGGCCGACGGGGAAGGGACCGAGGACGTTCTCGAGCACCATGATGGACGACGCCCCGACCGGCGACGCCATCACCCACGGGTTCGCCCCCAGCGCGCCCAGCAGGCCCGACATCGCGTCGGCGCCCCGGATGACGCCGACGGTGTCCGGTGGGGCGGTCGCCCCGTAGACGGCGGGCAGCGCCTTCGCGGTGACCGTGTAGTCGCCCTGGTTCGCGGTGAGCACGGTAACGAGCCACTGCTCGGGCGCCCGCACGACGAGCGCCGGGAAGTGGGCGATCAAGTAGGCGTCGTCGGCGTATTCGCAGTCAGCCACGGGGCGAGGTTAGGTGCGGGGCGGCCAGGACCACGTATCGGTACCGCCGCCAGCGCTTTCGCGGACGCCGCGACCGATAGGGGAGTCGACGCCCATCGGGAGGTCGCCGAAGACGTGGAGGTCGACCAGACCATCGGGGTCGACGGCGGTGACGATGGCCGGGTTCGGCGTGACGTCGTTGAACCAGAAGAAGACGATGCGGCCGATGGTGGGCTTTTGGCTGGTGGTGTTCATGGTGTTTACCTTAGTCGCAGTTCGCGGCGGATCGATCCCCGCCGTGGTCGAATTATTTTACCGGGACCTCCACGCCTGGTGGCGCTCGCGGGCCTTCGTCGAGATGCCCGCGCCGAGGGACCCGTGCCGCATCGCCAGGTCGTGCGCGGCGCCGAGGAGGGCCTCGTTCTGGTTCGCGCGGCACCCCTTCTCGGCGAGAACGGCGAGGCGCATGCCCTCCCCGTCGCGGGCGCCGAAGAGGCGGGAGGCCTGGACGAGCGCGAGGTCGGGGGTGTCGAAGCCGGGCTGGGTGACCCACAGGCGGGGGAAGGTGGCGAACTCGGGCAGCCACTCGCCCGGGTCGGCGAGGAAGCGGAGCGCGCGGAGGAGGGCCGCCTCGAGCGCGGCCACGTCGAGGTTCTTGGTCGCCTTGTCGTGGAACGCGTCGAAGGTCGTCCCGTGGCCGGCGCGGAGGTGGACGGCGCGCAGGGCGGACGGTGGCGGTTCGGCGACGACGGCGGTGGTGGTGGCGTGGTCCTCGTAGTGGAACACGGTGCACAGGGCGGCAACGACGTTCGGCCCGGGCTCGACGTTGAGGTAGCCGATCGCGCCTGGGTTCGGCTTCCCGTCGCGGTTCTTCGGCGCATCTCCGTGGGCGGGCATGTCGCCGCGGAGGAGCGCGACCGGGTACATCAGGTTGTACTTGCGCCGGGAGACGAGCACCCACGGGTCGCGGGTGCGGATTGGGCCGGCGGGTTCGGGGGCGGTGTCAGCCTTCGCGGGGTTCGCCATCACCGCGAGGGTGAGGCGTGCTCGTCAAGACTTGTCGACGTGCAGGCGTCGGCGGTCCGACGTCGGGTCTGCCGTGAGGCGGTCACGCCACTCCGCGTCGGTCTCGGGGCGCGACGGCGGTGTGACAGTTGGCGGCAGTTCGCCACACGTGGCCCACTCGCACAGGAGCGTCACGGCGACATGAATCGCTGCGTGGCTGTCTCCCGGCGGATCGAACACGGGTAGGCCGAGATGGTTGGCCTCAACAACTTCCGCGCGAGCGCCGACCGACCGCTCCCACCCCGGCACCATCACGACCGCATCGCACCGGCGCAACAGTTCCATCGTGCCGGCGAGGAAGAACGCGTCGTCGGCGAGGCCCTCCATGTGCGCCGTGTTCTTATGCGGCGTCAGCGGCATGTGCCCCGCCTGGATGACCTTCGCGGCCACGGCCTCGGCTGCTTGGATGTTCTGCTCGACGCCCCACGGGGTCGGCGCGCGGTACTTGCCGGCGATGTAGACGACCTTCACAGGTCGCTCATCGCTTGCGCCGCATTTACCTTCGCCTGCCGACTCGTCAGCCGCTGGCAGGCCGATCTGGACCATGCGCATTCCGCCCTGACCGTTCGTGTTGCCAATGCGGTAGCGGGCGTCCAACGACTCTTCGATCAGGGACCACGTGATCGTGCCCTCGAAGGAGTCACCAGCCATCACGCGCTCGGCAGCGTCACACAGGAGAGAAGCGATGAGTTCTTTTGAGAATGGCGGTTTGGTGCTCATGGTGTCGCCGTAGCACGACACGCACGTGCGCGTCAAACGAAAAGACCCGGGCACATCGGCCCAGGCCACAGGTGCCGCCGGAGCGGCCAGGAGGCGGTGAGGGTCAGAGACCCTTGACGAGGCGGATGCGGCGCGCGTCGGGCAGCATGAGGCCGGCGCCGCGGGCGTGGAAGTAAGTCGTCCACGACAGGCCGTCGTTGCGCTCGGGGAAGGGCGTCTCGATCGGCTGGGTCATCACGAACATGGGCTCGCCGGAGAGGTCCTCGTCCTTGCCGTCGCCCAGGTACGTCACGATCGCCGTGTCGACGTCGAGTCCGAGCGGGCCGCCCGTGTACACCTCGGAGTTGCTCGCCGCGAGGACGTGCTGCTTGACCACCTGGTCGGGGCGCAGGCCGTTGTTCTCGAGGAACTTCTGCAGGATCATGTCTGTCCCGGCGGAGGTCAGCGGGGTGTCCTTCGCCTTGTCGAACTGCGTTGGGGGCAGGTGGATCGTGATGTCGCCGATCATGTCCAGGTCGCCGTTCGAATCGTTGCCGATCACGTTCAGCATGAGGGACAGCGCATTGTAGATCTGCAGCGGGGTGGCGACGGACCACGGCACGGGCAGCGGGAGGACCGGCACGAGCGGGTGGTTGTGCAGGCCGTCGTCGCCGAGGTTGACGTCACCGTACGCGAACTTCGCGTTGAAGAACTCGGCGAGGGTGCGGCGGCACGCGCGGACCTTCTCGCGCTCGATCTGGAAGTCCGGCTTCCCGTTGCGGATCGCCATGCGGGCGCGCCGCTCGTCCATGAAATTCACGTTCATGCCGATGAGCGCGGGCACGACGCCGATCCGGTTGGCGGTCGCGGCGGGGCCGGGGACCATCGGGATCGTGGTGATGTCGTACGTCGACCCCGCGCGCGGCATGCCGAGCAACATCGACTCGTACCACACGACCTCCTCGGCGGCCGGGTCGACGCCGTTGTTGCCGACCGGGAGGATCTCGCCCTCGAAGTACGGCAGGCGGGCGAAGCGGTACTTGTAGACACCCGTGAGGATGTCGGTGAGGGCCTGGGACGCCTGGGGGACGAACGCGTCGAGGCGCTGGCGGGCCCCGCCGCCGGCGGTGCGCTGGTCGACGCCCGCGAGGCGGCCGGCCCACACGACGGACGCGGCGAGGCGGTAGCACTCGACGGCGACGTCGGCGGCGGACATCCCGGCGGACGCGTCCATGCGCATGGTCGTGCCGGGGACGTTGCCGCCGCACATGAGGCGCTCTTGCAGCGTGGCGATCTCGTACGACGCAGCGAGGCAGGCGGCGGCCTCGCGCGAGTCACCCATGCGGTAAGCGGACCCGCCGGGGATCGAGAGGCCGGGGGTGGCGGCGACGGAGCGGTCGAAGTGGTCGAGCAGGGCGGACATGGGCGTGGGTGCTCCTGGCGGCGTGGGCGAGTTGCGAGGCGGCGAACGGTTGCGGCGGGCGAGTGGCGAAGGCGGCGCTCAGTTGCGCTGGTTCATCTTGAGGGTGACGAGGCGAACGGACTGCGACTGGTTGCCGGAGCCCATGCGAATCGTCTCCTCGCGGCGGGTGACGCGGGCGCGGACCGGCGAGACGTTGTTGAGCTGGATCGTGTTGCCGCCGTTCGCGGCCGAGGCGACGGCGCCGGGGGTCGTGTACGCGCCGGCCGCGATGACCCAGAAGACGTCGGAGCTGATGTCCATGACGCCGGGGGAGTTCGGGTCCACGACCGCGACGACTTCGCCGGCGAGGTACCCGGGGGCGATGTGGCCAGCGGGGTAGACGTCGAACCCGCCCACGGAGAAGTCGGCGGGGAGGGTGAACGAGTTGACCTCGCGGCCGACGACGCCGCGGAGGTTGGCGAGGGTCGAGGCGATCGTCGGGGGCGCGGCCTGCCAGGCGCGGCGGGGCGTCTTGCTGATCGCGGGGCCGACCTCCTGGGAGATGTTGGTGGTCGCGTAGACGTACAGCAAGCCGAGGCGCAACGTGGTGGACGAGGCGGCGACGGACTGCGCGACGACGATGGTGTGGCCGTTGTCGCCGCTGGCGGTGAACTGGAGTGCCGGGATGGAGGTGCCGGCGGACTTGGCGACGATGGTGACGACGGCGAGCGCGGACGCGGCGGAGTAGAGTGCGGCGGCCTGCGGGAACGCGGTGTTCCACACGAGCGCGATGCCAGCGGCGACCTGCGCGAGCGTCTGGCCGTTGGTCGCCTGGTACTGGACGGTCGCGGTCCCACCGTAGGGCAGCGGGAACTGGATCGTGAACAACTCGTCGACGACCAGCGGGTCGGGCGCGCCGCCGACGGTGAGCGTCAACCGCTGCGCGACGAACGGGGAGAAGATGGACTCGGTCTCCGCGTTGCTCGGGTCCGAGACGAGCGCGCCGGGGAGGCTGTACTGGTGGTAGCGGAGGGTCGGGTTCGTCTGCGTCATGGCGGCGGTCTCGGCGAGGTCAGGCGGTCAGCGGCGGAGGGTGAGCGGACGGACGATGGGCGGCGAGGTCGGCAGGTCGCTCGCCTGGCGGTCAGGCGTTCCCGCGGGCGGGGCGACGCGTGGCGTTCGGGTGCGGGAAGCGCTCGGCGGGGCGGGCGAGGGGCGAGGCCGGGACGGCCGACATGTCGAAGCGGTCGCGCTGGCCGGGGCGGCCCTGCGGGGCGAACCCGACGACGGCCTCCATCTCAGCGGCGAGGCGCTCGTCGTTGGCCTTCTTGAGCACCTGCGCCTGCTCGTAGGTGGCGGCGTCGAGGCGGCCGGCCTTGATCTCGGCCTTGAAGCGGGCGGCGAGGGCGGGGGCGCAGTGGGTCTCGACGTCCTTGATCATCGCGGCGGCGGCGTCGGTCGGGGTGTGGACGTCGTGGCCGTCGGCGCGGGCGCGAGAGACGAGGGCGCCGAGGGCGTCGAGGCGCTGACTCGCGGTCCTGACGAGGCGCTCTTCGGCCTTCTTGAACACGGCCTCGACGTCGAGGCCCGCGAGGTCGCCGCCTGCACCCGCGGCGGCATCGAGGCGGGGCGCACCAGCGGGGGCGCCTGCGGGCTTCTGCGCGGCGAATGCCTGGGTCACGGCGTCAGTCACCATCTGTCGGATCTTGGTCTCGTCCATCGTCGTCGTGCTCCCGGCCGGCGTCGTCGCGGCCTCGTCGTGCGCGTCCATCTCGGGTGTACCACTCGCGTCCGCCGCGCCCGGGATGACACCATCCGCGGTGAGCGGGGACGCGTCGTCGATCTCGATGTCGGTCGCGGACGACTCCTCACCCTCACCATTCGCGGCGGCGAGGGCGGGGTCGGCGGTGGCGGCGGCGGCGGGTGCGGCCTTCATCGCGGCCATGCACGCGAGCGCCTCGTCGATGATCGTGCGGTCCGCCGTTGGCATCTGGTCCAGGAGGGCGACGCCCGCGGCGCTCAGGGGGTTCATGGTCTCGATGATCGTCTCGGGGTCCATCGCATCGGCTCCGTTCGCATTCGCCACAGGGTGAGCGTCACACACCGGCATCTCGTCGAGGCGCGCTGCGGTGCCGTCCGCCTTGCGGTTCCTGGCCTCTGGGACAGGTGCGACGTGGTTCCACCGCACGTTCCGTTTTACCACGTCGTAGCGTTGACCTCCTGGCGCCACGCCAGGCGTCGCGTCCGTGTCGTTGCTGTACCCGCCCGACACTTCGACGACGCCGCCGTCGATGGCCTCGCCGAGGGCGGTCGTGTGGATGACGGCCCGGAAGCGGACGGACTTCGTCGCCTCGTCGGCCCACGCGTCGAGCACGGTGCCCTCGAGGTGCGGCTTCACGTCGTCGGCGGTGCGGTTGCTCGGCGGGTGGCCGGTCGGGGTGAAGAACGACGCCCCGGCGACTGGCTTCCCGATCGCGGAGCGCACCGACTCGGGCGCGCTGATCTCCGACCACGGCATGAACTCCCACCGCGGCGGATTCAGGTCGGGGTAGTGGAGGGCGACGTCGCCGTACGCGAGGGTGCCCTCGTAGATGCGGTAGCCCTCCGGCGTCACCTCGACGGGGGTCGCGCGGTGGGGCGCACCACGACCAAGTACAGCGTTATCCACGCGTGTCGGCGTCAGCGTCGACGCACGATCGAGGCGCTCCGCGGCGATGGGGCGAAGAACCATCGGCGAATCAGTCCAGCGTGTAGGTGACGACGACACAGGCGGGGGCGTCGGTGATGTTGGTCCCGCCGACTTCGAATTCCATGCAGGTGCCGTCGGCGAACGTGTTCCCGCTCGACGGGGTGGCTGTGGCGACGATACCAGCGGGGTCCGTGGGCGTCAGCGTCGCGGTCCCGCCCGTCATCGGCACACCATTTTGGCCAGCGGTGATGGTCGCATCCGCGGCCTCCGGTTGACCGCTCGCCGCGAACTTGAACGACGTCAGCGTACCGTCACCCGGCACGGGGACCTGGATGATCGGCGTGGGCGTCTGGATCGATGGAATGTAAATCGGCAGGCGAACGATCTTCGTGGCGTCGACGGCCAGGTCCGCGGCGGCCTGCGCGTCGCTGGCGTCGGCCAAGGCTTGCGTCGCATCCGCCTGCGCGGCCGCAACGGACTCCGCACTCGGCATCGTCGACAGGTTGATGTCCATCTCGCCGGTGCGCGGGTCGCTGGTGACCACGTCATCCGGGAGGGACATCTTGAACGGGATTAAGTGCGTCAGGTCAGCCATCGCACGGTGAGCGTATCAGGGCGTCGGCGCGGTCCTCCACGGAGCGCACCATCGCCGCCTTGATCCGTGCGGCCGACCACCGGGCGCCGCCGCGGGCGCCCTTGCCGACGCCAACGTCCGGGGGCAGGTCGTGCGCGGCGGCCCACCGGCGGAACGCGACGCGGGTCATGCCGAACGCGCGGGCGGCGGTGCGTTCGTCGACGAGGTCGTCGGGGAGCGCCGCGGCGGGCGGCGCAGCGACGAGAGGTTCACCGGCTGAGACAACTGGTTCGCTGGCGAACACATCGAACGCGTCCGCGACCTCGGAGTCGTCCGTGGGCGACCCGACGGTTGGGGCGGCCGAGGTGGCGGCGGCGGGTGCCGCGGGTTCGCCCAGCACGCCCGCCTCGCCGTTCGCCACGGGGGCCGCGAGCGCCGGGGAGGGCAGGCCGGCGGGCACCACGACACGCGAACGCCTCGCCGCCCGGGACGCATCGAGCGCCGCGCGCAGGCCCGGGTAGTCGCGCTCGAGCGTCGAGTCGAGCGACGCCATCGCCTCCGCCGTCATGCCCAGCGTGGCCGCGTCGATCTGCCGCGCCTCGGCGTCCCGCTTGCGGGCCTCGCTGCGGTCGCGCTCCGACGCCTCGACGTCCGTCTTGAAGTTCGCCGCCTCGACGTCGAAGTCGACCTGGCCGCTCGTCGGGCCGTCCTTCGCCGCCATCGCCAGGATCGCCGCGTGACGCAGGCCGGGCCACCGCACCTTCGCGTTGTGGGTGCGCACGCGGCCCTTGTAGACGGCGCGCTCGCCCTCCGCCGCGCCACCGTTCATCCCGCCGGTGGTCTCCTTGTAGAGGATGACGCGCGGGTAGGGGACATAGTCGAGGAGCATCGTCCGTTGTTCGGCGGTGAGGTTCGAGATCCCGGAGAGCTGACGCGTGAGCGGTTGCAGCGACATCCCGGCGTCGAGCGCCACGACCGGCACGCCCTCGCCGGTGAGGTCGCGGCACGCCTTGAGGCCGAGCAGGAAGTTCTTGAGGGCCGCACCCGCCGAGGGCGTGGACTTCGCCGTCGACACCTTGTCGGTCGCCGAGGTGAGCACGTCGTACCCGAGGCCGTTCATCACGTCGAACACGCGGAGCATCCCCCACCGCCTCGACTCGAACACCGCCACGCACCCCTCGACGATGCCGGGCCCCCACCCGCGCCAGTTCGGGAACATCCGCCGCTGGCGCCAATCGAGGTTCTTTCGGTGCGCCGTGGCGATGACGCGGGACGCGTGGAAGCGCTGCCCGCCGACGCGGAGCAGCGCCTGCAGGTCGTCGAGTTCGCCGCCCCGCGGTCCGCCCGCGGCGCCCGCCTCCCACGCCGACCCGGTCGTCGACGGGTTCACCCAGTAGTGCGACGGTTCGCCCGCCCGCTGCCCCCACCACCCGGCGCGCACGTCCGACGACGGGTTGTCCGGCGTAACCCACCGGCGGGGGAGGGAGTAGAAGCCGATGACGCCGCGCACCCTGGCGAGGTCGACGGGGCGGTCCGCGGGTTGGCCGTCGTCGACGAAGCACACCGTGGCCGCACCGCCGTATTTGAATGCGTACTCGAGGCGCCTGTCCTCGGCGGACCCGGCCATCCCACCGTAGGACCGCCGGCACAACCACGCCCACACGTCGTCGAGTTCGCCGAGGGTCGGCCCCACCAGTTCGGGTCGCTCCTCGCACGCGTCGGACGGGAGGAGCGTGGCGATCGTGTTGAACAGTTCGTCGACGCAAAGCCAGTCGATGAGGTCGTCCGAGAGTCCCGCCTGCAACTCGAGCAGGTCCCGGGGGCTGCCGAACCAATTGCGCGACCCGTACGCCTGGCCCTCGCACCCGAGCGAGGCGGTGCCGCACCCGCCGTCCATGCGCTGCGCCCCGACGCTGACGAGCGGGGACCCGCCGTGCACGCCGAGCGCGGACGGCAACGCGGTCCCCATCGGGGCGACGGCGTGGGCGTGCGTCGCCGTGGCGGGCGCGGCATCGAATCGCTGCGAAGCGGACGAGTCCAGCCGACCGCGCGCGAAGTCGAGGGCGGCGATGGCGAGGCGGCGCGGGGACAGGTCCACGGGGCGAGGGTAGCGACGGACGCACCGAATACGAAGGGCCCGGGCGATCACTCCCGGGCCCCAAGGGCGCTTAGCCATCGCACGCGGTGACCCCACTGGGCCTTCTTCGTTGCTCGCACGCATCCGCGGGTGCGCCTGCGCTGGGTCAACGACAACCAGTCACGCAGTCTTCACCACCTGCCTACGGCAACGGAGTGGTGATGTGTCGTCGGTATCACCCCTTGACGGCACCTGTCAAGCCCGGTACGGTGTCGCCCGGAGCACACACCCCATGCCACATAGTCACCCAGGGGACAGGTCCGCCCTGCACCTCGACATGCTCGCCGAACGCCTCGCTGAGGGCGAAAGCGACAACACGCGCCTGCGCGAGGATGCCAACATCATCGGCCTCGCCATCCACCCCGCCGACGCCCGCGACGTGCGAGGGGTGACGGATGCTGACCGCGAGGTCGTCGACCTCCTACACCACTTCATCGTCAACGGCTTCGCCGGGAACCTCCACGAAACCGTCCGCGCCTCGGTCCACTGCGACGCCATCGGCGACGTCGTCCAGCGCCTCGTCCGCTCCGCCGTCGCCTTCCGCCTCGCCGGCAACGAGCACCCCGCGCTCGAACAGTGGGACCTCGCGGGCGCGTTGCTGTTCGGGAAACGTGACGCGTTGGCGGTTGACCCAGCGGCCGCACCCGCCACTAGCGAAACCCCGCGCACCAGCGGCGGGTTCGCCGACGTGTTCCGCGACGCGGGGTTCACCGCGAACGAGGTCGCGGTGTTCATCGAGAGCACCCGGCCGCGAGTCATCCGTGTCACCTTGACCCGCGAACCCACGCCCGACGAACTCTTCGCCATCGTCAACAACGCCCACCAGTACCTCAACACGAGCGACATCGAGTGCACGCGGGGCACTCGCACCGTGCACGTCCCCGCCGACTACCCCGAACTCTCCGACCTTCCCTTGCAATTCAGCGTCGACGGCGATGATGACGAAGAAGAGGGCGCGACGTGACCTCCATCCGCATCGAGAAAGTCGTCATCACCGGCGGGCGACACTTCGCCAATGAGGCGCGCATTACCGCCGACCTCGCCGCGCTCCTCCCGCTGGGCCTGCGCCGCGTCGCGCAGGGCAACGCGAAGGGCGCCGACGCGCTCGCCGCCGCGTGGGCCCGCCGGTGGCTCCGGCACGACGGCGGCCTCGCCGGGTACCCGGCCGACTGGGACGAGCACGGCCGCGCCGCGGGATGCCTGCGCAACGTCGAGATGTTGGAGACTGAGCGCCCCGACCTCGTCCTCGCCTACCCGGACCCCGGGTCGCGCGGGACGTGGCACTGCGTCCGCAAGGCGATCGAGATGGGCCTCCCCGTCATCTTGTGGCGCGCGGGTGTGGTCGTGCACAGCGGGCATGTCGACCCGAACTGGCTGGTCATTCACCACGCCGCCGACCATCCACGCATCGACGATCGTGTGGGCCTCGGGCCGTGTCGCCCGAACGACGACGCGGGTCGTGCGGCCACCTCAGCGGTCCTCACCGCCGTCCTGGGGGTGCTGCCGTGATCCCCGACTTGACGATCTTCTGGGTCGCCCGCCGCGAGGACGGCCAGATCCTCGGAGGTGCCGAGGGTGTGTGGACGCAGGCGCTCGGCCCGACTGGGTGGACCGACGTCATCGCGTTCGCCGAGGACTTCCCGACCGACGGCCCCGCCCGCGACGAGTGGTCGGAGATGTTCGGCGAGATCGTCGCGATGGCGGTCAAAGCGGAATTGCTTGATATGGATTTGGTGACGATCGCCGTTGTTGGACCGTGGCGCATCGAAGCAACGGCGGCGGCCTTGCAGTGGACTTTCACGAAGGTGAACACCTGATATGGCGGGACGCGGTTTCACCATCCGAGGGCCCGCCCGCGACGGCGCGCTGGTCAACGACGAGGGCGACCTCACCAGGTTCGTGCGCGACTCGTTCGGGCGCAAGAGCGGAGCCGACGGCAACGTCCTCGCCGCCCGCATCGCCCGGGCCCGCCTCGACCTGTGGCGCGTGCTCGAGGTCTACGCGCCGAGGGTGCTCGCCGAGGGTCTGCGCCGGCGCGCGTCAGAGGCCCGGGACGACTCCAACCGCGGGGCCGTGGGGGACCTCCGGCGCAAGGTCGCGGCGTGGCTGGACCCACCTGTCCCTTCGTGCAGGTGGTGTCGCCGGCCCGTCACCGAACGGCACCGTCACCGCGAACCCCGCCCGCAGGCGCCCCGCCCCGCGCCGGGTCGCGCGAAGGTGGGCGAGGCGAGGTTGAAACCGTGGCGCGCCGCCGTCGCCGCGTGGAACGAGCGCCGCGCCGCGCAGGTCCGCGACCATCTCGCCGCTCGTCGCGCGTGGGCTCTCCGCGACCGCACCCGCGACGCCGCCCGCCCGCTGCAACTCGCGCTCGTCACGTCGGCGTTGGACGCCAGCGGGCGCGAGGGCGCCGCCGTGGCGATGTCCGCCCGCCGCACCCCTGGCGAGGGCCTCACCCTCCGCGCACCCTTCCCTGGCGAGGCGCGCCCCCGCGGCCTGCCCCACGGCGGGCGCCACCACGTCGACGTCGACCGCGACGGGCGCGTCCTCCGGTGGACCCTCCGGCGCGTGCTCGGCGAGGACCGCGTCGAGTCGGTCGCCAGGGCCCCGCGCGCCGCCCTCCGCGTCGCCACGTTCGAGCGGGGCGGGACGGCGCACCACATCGACCGCGTCGCACCCGTCGCCGTCGCATGGGCCCGCTTCTGCCTCGCACTCGCCGCGGCGTTCGAGGCCAACGGCCGCCTGTACCTCAAGGCCCAAGGCCGCTTCACCCCCGAGGGCGCGGTCAAGGGCGCGGACCTCGTCCAGGAGAGCGCCGCGGGGGCCCTGCGGGGCCTGTACGACTATGACGCGACGAAGGCGAAGGTCAGCACCTACGTCGTCAACTGGTGCCGCCAGGGCCTCTCCCGGGCGTTCGGCGAGCGGGATGAGGTGCACACGCCGGGATGGCTCCGCGACCTCCGGGCGAACCTCGAGCGCGCCGGCGTCGACGTGCGGGCGGCCCTCCGCGCTGTCGAGGCGTGCGAGGCGGTGCCGGCCCTCGCAGCCCTGCCCGCGAGCACCCGCACGACGCTTGCCGCCCTCTCGTCCGCCGACCGCGCCCTCCTCGACGCCGCCCCGCGCGGGACCGCCGATGCGCCCCTCCCGTCCCGCCTCGCGGTCGCCGAGGACTTGGCCGCCTCCGTCGTCGCCATCACCCCCGCCTCGCCGCCCGGCACCTGGCCCGGCCCGAAGGACGACCCGGTCTGCCCGCCCGATGTTCGAACGGCCTTCGCCGCCGGCCGCATGACCCTCGGCGAAGCGTGGACCGCCCGCCGCGAGGCCGCCGAGGTCGCCCTGTGCGACGAGTTGCTCGCCACCGCCGGCCCCGTCGAGCGCCAGGAGGCGGGCGCCCGCGCCGTCGCTCGCGCCGCCGGCCTCCACGTGAAGGACCCGCCCGTCCGCGTCGCCCGGGTCAAGCGAGCGAAGGGCGCCCCCAAGCCGCCCCGCGTCAAACCGCCCGCCCGCCCAAAGGGGTCGCCCACCGCTCACACCGGCGCCGCGATCCTGCAGGCGCTGCGCTTCGAGGAACCCCGCCGCCACTCGCTCACCGCCCCGTCCGACGAGCAGGCCGCGAACCCTGAGGGCGGCGCTGGCGTCGACCCCCGCGGCCGCGAACCCGTCGACCTCGCCGACCCCGAGGCGCTGGCCCTCGCCGCCGAGGAGGCCGCCGCCGAGCAGGACGGACTCGCCGCGCTGTTCGCCGCGCTCGAGGTGCTCCGCCGCGAGGACCCCCGCGCCTGCGAGGTCGTCCGCCGCCACGACGGCCTCGAGGCGTGCGAGGACGGGGACGGCGAGACGTTCGCGGAGATCGGCGAGTCGGGCCTGGCCGCGGACGGGAGGCGTCGCGCGCCCATCGCCCGGGACGCCGCCCGCGCCCTCCACCGCGCCGGGGTCGCCCGCCTGCGAGAACTCGTGGCCGCCTCGGCGAACGCGTCGCAGTCCGGCCCACTCGCCCGCCTCCTCGCCGCGTGGGCGGGGGAGGACGGCGCGGGCGTCAGCGACCCCGACGAGGACGTGAACGAGGAACTGGACGACTACGAGGCGGCCCGCGCGAGGCGTGCCCGCGGCGGCGTGTTCCGCCCCATCCGCCCGATCACGGTGGACGACGTCGCTCCCGCCAGCGCATCCACCACGCCGCTCGCCTTGACGCCCGTCACCGCGGACGACCTCGCCGGGATGTCAGCGTGGACCGCCGCGCGTGACGAGGTCGCCTCTATCGCATGGTGACAAACAACGACTGCTGCGCGGGGTCCACGATCTCCATCACGCAATCGCGGGCGATGTCCGCCCATCGCCGCCCATCGCGCTCGCGGGCCCCGATGTCACCGCCGACGAACCCCCGGCCGTATCTGGCGGCCGAGACGGCGGTCGTGCCTGACCCGATGAACGGATCGCAGACGAGGCCCCCATGTGGCGAGAAACAACGCACGACGTCATCGGCGAGGCGCGCCGGGAAGCGGGCCGGATGCTCGGTGGCCTCTAAATCCTGATCACCACTACAACCCCGGCCGACGGCACCATAATCCCACAACGTCCCGCGTCGCATAATACCATCGTTGACGGCTCGGCCGCTCGCGCCGCGCTTGTAGAACGTGCCGTCACTCCGCCGCACGCCGGTAGGATTACCTCGGCGCCATCGCTGTGGGTGCTTGCTCGGAGCATCGAGAGCACCCTTATCGAAGTACCCAGCAACGCCAGGGCGCTGGAACCAAAACATGGGTTCCCAGTCATTGCGGAAGCGTCCAACATAAGCGCCGCGCGAGCCACCGCGGCCGTAGGCAAGTCGATCGCGTACAGTGAATCCGACCCTATCAGCCCAGTCCAGCAGCAGGCGCCATGGGTGGAGCCCGCGCTCCGTAGCATGCCCCTGACGCCATGAGCGGACCGGAGCGTCAACGACGAGGAGACAGTGACCGCCTGGACGCAGCGCTGCAAAGACGGCGTCGCCAAGCCGGGCGTCATCATCGACAGTCCACGGCGGAGCGCCGTACGCGGATACGGTGCGCGCATCGTGATACGGCGGTGACGTGAAGATGAGGTCCGCGCCTCCGAGATCGGCCGCGCGGGCCAGCGAAGCCTCGAAGGAGCGATGCTCGATGTCGACTAATAGCACCTATGTCACGTATCACCAGCAGGCGACACCGTCAACACCGCCGTGAGGTCCACGAACAGCGGGTCGGGCGCGGGCAGACCCGCGTGCTCCCACGCCGCCCACTCCGTGTCGCAGACGAGCGGGCACTCCGGCGGCGTCCCCGTGGAGATCGGTGCCCCCTTGGCACACGACACGAGGACGAACAGCACCGCCAGAGCTGCACTTGGAGCCCCGTGACGGGACGGGGTTACCTCTTGCGGTTCCGCCACCACATCCAGACGCCCACGGCCCCCGCGGCGGCGGCGAGGGTGGGCCCGATGTTGTCGCTCGCCTTGTCGGCGGGCGTGACCTTCTGCGCATCGAGCGTAGGATAGACCTTCTGTGCATCGAGCGTCGGATAGAGCCCCCCGGAGCCCGACCAGCCGCCCGGCCATACACCGTCGCCGAGGGGGTCAAACGAGCGCCATGCGGTGTAGGGGGGCGGGCCGCGTTTGGCCGCCGCCTGTAGCACGGGGTCGGACGACTTGAGCGCTGCCGTGCGCGTCGCGCTGTTCGCCCTCGACAGGTCGTAGAGGAGGGCGCGGCGAACGCGAAAGAACTGGCGGAACGAGCGTTCGATGTCGCGGGCCACCGGCCACGGCACGGGGTAGGGCCCCTCACTTCCCGTGTTCGTCGCGTTGCGCGGCAGGGTGAGTGTATCAACGGGCCCCCAAGGGAGTCCCTCGGGGTCCAGGTAGACGCCGGTCTCGGGTTGCGCGTCCGGGATGGGCGGCAGGGACCGCAGCCGCGTCACTGCAAGCCAGGCGCGGTAACACTCGGCGACCTGCCGCGCGTCGACGGCGGCGTGAATGGGGGTCGGCGCGAGCAGTGCGGCGGCGATGGCGGCGGCGGCGGCGCTATGGGCGTATTTGGCCCCGTTCGCGGGGAGGCCGTTCGACGCGGTCGACCATGAGAGGTAGGGGTACGTCCCCCAGGAGAAAAGATAGTGATAGTTTGGAGGGATTCCATAGCCTGACTCGAAGATGGCGGTGTCGTATGCGTTCTCAAACATCGTGCCGGAGCCGGGGGCGTTCCCCCAGAAGCTGTCACAGTTCGACAGCGGCCCCATGGCGGGCGGCGCCTTGTAGAACTCGCGTTTGATCAGCCCCTCAACGAACGTGCCGGCTGACCCCGCGACATATCCGACATCGCCCGGCTTCACGTTCCACTTCTGTCCCGGCGGTGCCGCACGCATACCCCACCCGGTCAGCGGCGACGGGCCCGGCGATGGAACGCCGCCACACCAGTCGCCAGGCGTCAGCGCGGGGGAGTCGTAGGGCGGCGTGGGCCAGGTCGGCGCGACGACGTTCCTCCCGACCTTCTCCAGGTCGAACATGAAGTAGGGCGACCACTGGCCAAGAATGTCGGCCATCGACATCCCGCCGACTTTGTTTTTGATGGCCGGGTCCGCCGGTCCGTTGCTGCGGAACACCGACGACCAGCCGCCGCCGTATGCGTCGCCGTAGTACCGCTCCACAAACTTATCTCGTGCGTGCTGGAGGTTCGACAGCGCATCGCTGTTCGCCGCCTCCACCTGTCCGTCGAGCCATTTTTTTGCGGTCACGACGGCGCCGACCATAAGCCCGACCGCTCCGGCCGCAGTCGTCGCGGCGGCGAGACCGCTGTACAGCTGCAGCATGCCGCCGATGGCGGCGCGCGCGCCCTCGAATGCGGGAATGACTCGCTGGAGTCTATCCGCGATTTCCGGCGCGACGACATCCGTGAGCAACTTCGGGTTCGACAGGTCGAACCCGGTCTCCTCCCGCACCATGTCGAGGGGGCTCGCCATGTTAGTGGGCCTCCCGCGCGGCGAGGTACTTCGCGGCGTCCACGGCGAACTTGCACGCCGCGGGGGCGTTGGTGCTGCACGCGTCCGCGAAGGACGGCCACCCCTGCGCCTGCAGCTTCGAGTAAGCGAGCGCTGCGATGCCGCGGCGCGCCGTGTCGCCTGACGGCGTCAGGTTCCCGTTGCGGTACTCCACGACGAAGCCGCGGAGCACGTTGAACGCCTCCTGCGTGTTCGACCATCCGACCTTGTCGGCGGCGTACGGCGGCAGTTCGAACAGGGCCAGCGGCGCCTGGTCCTCGATGATCAGCGGCGCCGGTTCCTGCGACGGCAGCGACTGCGCGACGCCGTTATCCTTCAGGAACTTCAGGAGTCGGTTCCACACCGGAACCCAGGTGCTTTTCGGGTCGAGGATTTTCCAGGGGGCCGGCTCGTTCCCCATGCGGACCCAGTCTGACATGGGGTCGCAGTACAGGAACCAGAACAGGACGTTCGCGCCCCAGTTCGCCAGGCGCCGATTCCCCCGCAAGCGGAAGAAGTCGACGCCCAGGCCGTCGTTCCACGGCGCGTCCGGGTCCGCGTCGGGGGCGGTCGGGTAGGACCGCGACGCGAGCGTGGTGCGCCACTTGCCCTTCCAGATGACGGCGAGGTCCCGCTCGCGGTCGCGGAGCAGGTTCGGGTTCGTCCGCGGGTCGCCCTCGGGGTACAGGTCGGGGAGCGTATCGACGCCCTCCAGGTCCGGGTCGTCCGGCTTGTCCTCGCCCTTGTTGTCGTCCGGCTTGTCCTCGCCCTTGTTGTCGTCCGGCTTGGGGTCGAGCTTGGTCGTCGCGCCGCTGGTCGTCGCTGCGCTCGCGCTCGACGCGACCAGCGCGACCGCGGTGACGATGATGCCGATGATGAGGGGCTTGCCGATTGCCATGTGTTCTCTCCGTTACGTGAGCGCCTGCCAGACGGCCCCTGCGCCAGGCCACGCGCTCACATCGAGCGGGGGCAGTGACGCCGGGTCCACGCCCGCGGCGGCTGCCACCGCGGGGAACTTGTTGCGTTTCTCCCAGTAGACCGGGCCGCGGGGTTCCTTGAGCAGCGACGGCGATGCCCACGCAGCCCGCACGTCCGCCCAGTCCGTCGCTCCCCACGCGGTCGTGACGCGGTAGACGAACACCGCAGCCGCGAAGCACGCCGCCGCCGGGTCGAACATGCGCTCCGGCGGCTCGCCGAGTAGAGGGGCCTGCGCGCCAAGCTCGTGAAAGCCCGACCAGAGGAAATACGGAGCGAGCGCGCCAAACAGCCCTCCGGAGCCGAACGCGGCGGCGGCCTGTCCGTATAGTAGCGGCGGGTTTTTCGGGGCCTGTTTCGCGTACGCCGCCGCCGACTTCTCCACCTCGCCCGCGCTGTCGTTGTGCGCGGTCGTGACGAAGTTGCTCTCACCCGCCGCGACGATGGTGAGGAAATCGGTGAGGCCGTCGATGCCAGAGGCGGCTTCCGCTGCATCGAGCCAGGCGTGCACCTCGCCGGGTGGCGCGGGCGCGTTCGGGTCCGGCTTGATTTGTGGCGCGGCCGCCGCGGGCGTGTTCCGCGACGCGTACAGCGCGAGCGCCGATGCCGCGAGCAGCCCAACCTTCCAAAGCTTCACGACTTGCGCCCCCCGAGCAGCTTGGCGGCGACGTACACGACTCCGACGATGCCCGCGACTTTCACCAGGCCGTCGACGAGTTTGTCGGTGGTGCTCGGCCTGGTGTCCGTTGGTGCCTCCGTTGGCGGGGCCGCGACCTCTACGCCCGCGCCCTTGAGGAGGTCGGCGAGCAAGCCCGCGTGGTCTCGCAACGTCTGCTGCGCCGCCGCCATGGCTTCGATGTCCGCCGACGACACATAGAATCCGGGGTCCCATACCGCCGCGTCGGCGGCGGCGGCGGCCTCCGCGGCGGCTCGCTGCGCCTTGGTCTGCATGGGCCATTTATCGGCGGCGACCTTCTGGTCGGCCTCCGCGGCGAGCGCCAACCAGAAGTCAGCCCACGTGCGCCCGGCATCATGCCAGGCCTGCCCATCGGATGCGGAGCAGAGCGGCCACTTGCAGATATCGCTTTGCGTCCGGCCGCCCGCGCTCGCCTGTCCGTATTGCCCCGCCATCGTGTCGACCTCTCTCTCCGCTGTCTTGCCCCGCCGCAGTGCGCGTTGCACTGCGGCGGGGTTCCGGTAGATAAGCCCGCTAGGACTTGTACCCCTTGGCCTTGGCCACGTTTTTGGCCTGTTCCTCGCCGATGTCCTTCACCAGCTGTTCCGGGGTGACCGCGCCGGTCTCCCCGAGGTAGGTGGCCTTGTCCTTCGCGACGGCGCGACCGGCGGCCGCCGACAGCGCCATCACCGCGACCATGCGCTCCGCGCCACGCAGCGCGTAGCCGGCCGCGCCCGCGGCGGCGACGAAGATGAGCCCGCGCTTGCTCCGCAGCATGCTCGGCTTCTTGGTGAAGTCGCTGTGTCCGACGAATCCGCCGGGCAGCGCGGTGATGACGCCATCGGCCTCGCCGGCCGCGACGGCCGCCGACGCGAGGCCGCCGACGCCCAGGGCGATCAGCTCTTCCTTCTCGCCGGTGCGGCGCTCGCGGTACTTCTTGGCGGCGGCGGCTCCCGCCGCCTTGGCCTTCTCGTATCGTGCTTTCCAGACGCTGGTCATGGTGGTCTCCGTGTCGTCGGGTTAGAGGACGGGGGTGCCCTGCGTGCCCGGGACGGCGCAGCCGGTCTTGCAGTCCGTCGCGGTCTTGACCAGCGCGTTGCGGTCGCGGTCGCAGGTGTAGCGGACGCCGTCGCCCGGGAAGTAGCGGGCGAGCCGCACGGACGCCGTCGCGCTGGCCGCGAACGCGGCCGCGGAGATGTTGGTGATGCGCAGGGTGAGCGTCTCGATGGCGCCGACGCACTCACCGCGCTCGCACGCGTTCGCGGCGCACGCGTTCGCGTTCGACCCCGAGAGTTCCGCCCCGAGGAAGGTCTGGCGTTCCTCGCCGCCGATGATGAACTTGATGGAGAACAGGTCCGACGACACGTTCGCGCTCGACAGGAACGCGATGTAGTTGGTGCTCGGCAACCCGAGTGTTGGGAGCACCGTGTCTACGAATGCGCCCGCGGCGAGGCTCGCCAGCGAGATGACGGTCAGGGGCGAGGCCTGCGTCGCCCGGACGCTCACCTCAGACTTGGGGGACAACAGTTCGCAGCCGCACATATTGAACGCCTTTCGACGGGGGATTCCCGGTCGAAAAGCGACCATGCGGCCGGCGCGCGGCCTGTCAAGCTCACCAGCGCGAGTGGTCTTCTGCGTGCGCCTCCAGCTCTCTGCGCCCTCATTCCACGCTCCCGCGGCGGCGGCGGTCCAGCAGCTGGAGCCGCTCGCCCCTGATGTGCAGCTCGTCCGCCTCGGACATGTCGAGTGCGACCCCGTCAGATTTCGTGCGACCGCTCGCCAGGTGCGCCAGCGTGTCGAGGTAGTCTTCCAGTGACATGTTGAGATTGTCGGCGCGGCGCGCAGCTTGCTCCGCGGCCCGCGTCAACTTCTCCAGGAGCGGCGGCACGCGCTCGGCCGGCAACCTGATTTTCGACGGCTTGCCGAGCGCGTACCAGTCCGGGTGCGTCGGCGCGTTACTCGGCTTTTTGTACTCATGCCGCGGGCGCTCCAGCATCCGCAGCCGCGCAAGGCAATCGTTCCACCCCGCGTCGCGGCCCCCCACCACGCAGCGCTCGACCATGCGCCGCTTGCATTCATACTCGATGCGCGTCACCGGCTCGCGCTCGGTCCACCCGTGGGCCGTCCACTCGCGGACGAGTCGCTCCAGTGGCGGGCGCTTGCTCTTCTGAGGGTGCCACTTTTCGTAGATGCGCAGCAGCAACGACGACTCGCGCGAGCCGATATAGACCGTGTTCCCCGTCGCGTTCTGCTCGAACCTCGCCCGGTCGTTCCGGTGCCCCGTGAAGTAGAGAATCAGCGCCGCCTCGACAGGCAGCCCGACCACGTCGCGGCACAGGTCGATGCGCGTCAACTCCGGCTCCGAGTCGAGGCCTTCCGCTAGGGTGTCGGCGCATATCTGCTCCGTCCAGCAAACGTCGCTGCCTGCGTTTGCGGTGAACAGGCCGGTGCGCTCGTTCCACTTGATGCAGTGCCACCCGCCGGCCTTCCACATGTTCCCCTTTACGGGTGTCCAGTTCGCTCCGCGCTTGGCCGTGTAGCCGCACGCGCCGAGCGTGTCAATGTGCGTCGCCGAGACCGCCCGGAACCTGCAGTAGGCGTGCGTCATCCTGGGGTCACCTTTCGCGCGCCCACGCCCTCGCCCTGTATCACCTGCGTCCACACGAGCGCGACCGCGTCGACCGGCGCCGCACCCGCGACAGCCGTCAGCGCAAGCCGCCACTGCACCGCGCGCAACGTCTGGTCTACAACCTCGCCTCGCCGCGACTTCGGGGCGAGCCCGATGCGGACGCCCCATGCGAACCGCAGGACGGTCGCCGGAGAGACGTTCGCGGGGCACTGCCGCATGATGTCCAGCAGGCGGCGCTTCACCCATTCCTGCGCCTCCGCGACGTTCTTGAAATCGATGTCATTCTCAGTGAGACGCGTCACGCCACCACCGAGACGGAAGTCCCACTCGTGGATGCGCTGGCCTTCAATCGTCACTCTCATGGCACGCGCCCCCTCTCGACGCGATTCTCCAGGCAGCCCGGGCGCGGCACACGCTTGAACGTCAGCTCCCAGCACGCCCCGTCGACGCACACGCTCGCCACGAGCGCCGACCACTCGGCCACCGTGTGGCGCTCCGTCGTCGGCACCGACACGCGCTCCCCGTCGCCGCGCATGAGCGTCTGCGTGTGCTCGATGGTGACGCCCTGATTATCCAGCGTGAGCGTCGCCATGTTGTCTCGCCTTCTGGGCCGTGAGGGACATGCTGCGCGCCTTGAGCACCCGGCGGCGCACCTGCTCCAGGTGCGCGTCGCGGTGCTCGGGGTGTGTCTCGTAAGAGACGGGGTAGACGCGCTCGATGTGTCGAAGGATGTCGTCCAGCGCCTTGTCGGTGAGGTTCTTCATCGTTGCTCCTGCAGTTTCCGGCGGCGGCGCGCATCGGCCTCCGCCGCGCTCTCACCCCGCACGGTGAGCAGCTGTTCGCCGCCGCCGCTGTTCATGTACTCAGCGAGCTCCTCACAGAACTCGCGCGCGCCCTCTCGCAGCACCGTCCCCGCGGTCGTGACCGCTACCCACACGCGGGGCTCCGGCTCGCGCTCCGCGAACCTATCCAGGTAGGCGGACCTCGCCGCCTCGCGTGCGGCGGCGAGGTCCGGATGCTGCGCCGCTCTCTCCGCCGCCGCCATCGACATCCCGGACAGCGTGCGGACGACAGCCCTACCCATGGCGCGACCGAGCCTCCCGCACGCGACTCGCCGAGTAGTGACGGCGGATGCCGCCGATGCGTCCACCCAGGCGGATGTCGAGCACGTCCCACTCGGCGAGGATGCCGTCGCGCCCCATGTTGGAGCGCCCGGCGAGGCGCGCGTACACGGCCCGCCCCTCATGCGTGCACGCGACCGTCTGCCCGTCGAACGTCTGCGCCTCGCCCGCGTCGACGGGGAGCACGACGATGCAGCAGTGATTGCCGTGCGCCGCCATCGCGCTCGGGGCGCCCGCCCCGTCGAACACGGGCGCGTTCACTCGGCCTCCGGCGGCGGCGGCACCTCGCGCCCGCGCAGCGCGCCGTACAGCCAGGTCGTCAACGCCAACGCGCCCGCCTCCGGCGGCGGCGGCACCTCGCGCCCGCGCAGCGCGGCCCGGCGCGAGGCCAGCGCGTTCAGCTCGTTCGACAGCTCGTTCAGCCAGCGACCAGTCTCGCGGGCGCGGACCGCCGCCGTGCCCTTGATGTCGAGGATGTTGTGCAGCGCGTCGAGCGTCGCGGCGATGGTGCGGTCGCACTCCGCCTGCTCGCACGCGATGTGTTCCGCGTGCGTGCGGTGCAGGGTGTCGATGTCCTCCAGCGCGCACTGGAGACGAGCCTCCGCGCGGTCGCGGCTCGCGGCGCAGGCGCGGAGGCTGTCCTTCGCGCGCTCCGCGTCCTCCCGCGCATCCGCCTCCGCGGCGCGAAGCCGCGCCTCCAGGCGCGCGGCCTCATCCTCCGCGCGGGTGGCGCGGTCCGCGTACGTCTGCGCCTGCAGTTCAGCGGCGCGAGCGCGCTCGCCCCCCTCACCGGGGTACAGGTCGGGGAGCGTATCGGTGAGCGCGGGGCGCGCGGGCGTGGGGAACTCGCCGATGTCGCCGATGAACAGCGACGCCAGGGCGGCATCCGCGAACGCCCCCCCGAGCGCCTTGGCCTCCGTGACATCCGCCTGCAGCTCCAGGCGGATGTCGGAACGCTCCGTCTCCGTGATGACGGGGCACGGCGCATCACCCGCGATGTTGACCGTGCCGACGCTGGCGCCGCCGCCCTGGACGACGACCGCGCCGGTCGCGGTGAGCGGGATGGCGCCCGGGACGGCGCCCGGGTCGGCCGGGCGCGAGATGTGGGTTTCGTGTGATTTCGTGATCGTGAGCAACATTGCGCGCAGACTAAGCGCCCCCGCGCGCGCCGTCAAGCCCCCTGCGCTTGTGTTCCACGTGAAACCATTGTCCGTCGCGCGGTCGGAAAAACCGCCGCGCGAGCCGCCGGGGGACGCGTCCCCCGGACCCCCTGCGGTCGGACCGAGGAAAATAGCCGGGTTTTACAAAGCCCCGGCTATGGCCATGGTGCGGTTTCATGACGAAACCGGCCCCTGCTATTTCCCCCGACATCGAGTCTCGCCTGCGTCTCCTGGAGGCCAACGTGGCCACCCTGCTCAAGGTCGCCACGACCGCCGGTCTCATGGCCCAGGCCGCCGAGATGGCCGAGCAGCTGCAGGCGTTCGTTATTACCACGCTCGGCACCCTGCGTAAGCTCCAGGAGCGGGGGCTGGACACGGTCGGGCGCCTCGCCGCCCCGAAGGAAAAAGGACCGTCGAAGATGGAGGAAATGATGGCCGCGATGGGCGCGGCGATGGAGTTGATGAAGGCTGCTAACGAGGACGGTGCTGCCGCAGCGGTCGCCCCTGAGGTCGCGCCGTGATCCGCCGACTCGCCGCCATCGCCACCATCGCCGCTGCGTTGCACTGGCCCTCGCCGCCGCCGCCCATGTTCCATCCCTCCGTATGCGTGAGTGTTCGCCGCTTCGACCCTGTTGACTCGAAGTTATAGCGTCGATTATCTACCGTAATGCAACGCATGAGCGTTGCGGAAACGGAAGATACATCGTGGCCGCATCACCTCGAAACACCATCCTGGCCCGCCTGGGCCCGCTGTCCGCCCGGGCGGACGATATCCCGCTCACGGACGAGCGGCGCGACATGTTGGCGCGCATCGCCTCGCTCCGGAGCCTGTGTGATGAGGCGGTCTCCTCCCGCACCATGGCATGTTCCCGGGAAGCCCTCGCGCGGATTGAATCGGACATCCTGCGGATTTCCCACTGGGTCGCCTCGCGCCCCGAGGTTCTCGCTTGCGCGTCGCCGGCCGCTCGCGCACGCCTGCTCACCCTCGCCGCGGAGGCTGGTCGCACGGTCAGTGATCGAGTGCATGGGGGGACGGGTCGATGAGATGCGAGCCCTTCATGCAGGCCGTGATTGATGCGCCCACAGGGGTCTCCATGCCGTTTTATCGGGCGGCGACCCGGCGAGCTTGGCAGGAGACGGGCCGTGCGGATAGCTATTTCTGGCCTCCCCGGATCATCGTGATGGTTGAGAGAGCAGTGCAAGAGGATGACGCTCGCTACATGGAGGCGGTGCGGCGATGAAGAAAAAAACGAGATTCGTGGCCCCTCCTTCGGTCGACAGGCACTTCCGCCGCGAGGTGTCCCATGGCTGAAGCAAGAGGTCGGACTGGAGGGCGCATGAAGCCCCTCTCGCACGCACAGGTCCACGTGCTCGCGCACGTCGCCATGTTCACCATCGCTGAGGACGCGTGGCACGCGGTGCACGGCGCGTCCCTCAAGACCGCGAACTCGCTCGCGTGGCGCGGGCTCCTGCGCCGACGCGACCTTACCCTTTTTCGTGCGACCGCCGACGGGGTCGTCGCGCTGGAGGCCCTCGCGGAGGGGCACACCGTCGCCGCGGAGGCCCTCGCCGCCCGGCGTAACGAGCTCTCCGCGTTGAACCTCGACACGGTGCGCCGGCTCATGCAGAGCGTCGGCGCCGCGGTGCCGTCACGGTTCTTGGTCGCCATGTCGACGCGCGGCGTGTCTCTGCACATGCCCTCTATCCCCGAGAACTGGCCCGTCGACGCGGTGCGCGCGGCGCTCGCGGCCCACCTGCACACGGAAGTCCTCTCCGACATCCGTCGCCGCCACGTCACCCTCTACACGGTGCGCCGCCATGGCTGACGCGCGCACCACCTACGGAACGTTCGCGGGCGACCCTTGCCCGTCCGGGTGCGGCGCGCTCCTCTCGGGGCGTGCGAACAGCGCGGCGGTCGCGTGCAAGCTCTGTCGCCAGCACGCTCTCAACTTCAAGACTGCCGTGCTCCGCGCGTCGGTTGATGATGAGGCTCGAGCCGCCGTCCTCGCCGCCGCACACAAGGTCGCACGCGAACAAGCCGACTCCAAACTCGCCGCCGTCGTCGGCCGCATCGCCACGGCGCACCGCCGCGAGCGTGCGGTCGACCCCGTCGACGCGACCCCCGCGTCAGCGTCCAGCCGCCCGACACAACTCGCGGCGAACCTCGCCAGCGCGCTGCGCCGGCTCTCCACGCTCCCCGGGATGGAGTCCATCCTCACCGCCCACGCGCTCATGCTCCCCGCTGGAGCCGGTCGCGTCCTCTACGGTATCTGGGGCCGACTCGCCACCTGACCCGGTGGGCACGACGACGGGCGCGGAGGTCTTCTCCTCCGCGCCCGCCGCGCGTGACGAGGTCGCCTCTATCGCATGGTGACAAACAACGACTGCTGCGCGGGGTCCACGATCTCCATCACGCAATCGCGGGCGATGTCCGCCCATCGCCGCCCATCGCGCTCGCGGGCCCCGATGTCACCGCCGACGAACCCCCGGCCGTATCTGGCGGCCGAGACGGCGGTCGTGCCTGACCCGATGAACGGATCGCAGACGAGGCCCCCATGTGGCGAGAAACAACGCACGACGTCATCGGCGAGGCGCGCCGGGAAGCGGGCCGGATGCTCGGTGGCCTCTAAATCCTGATCACCACTACAACCCCGGCCGACGGCACCATAATCCCACAACGTCCCGCGTCGCATAATACCATCGTTGACGGCTCGGCCGCTCGCGCCGCGCTTGTAGAACGTGCCGTCACTCCGCCGCACGCCGGTAGGATTACCTCGGCGCCATCGCTGTGGGTGCTTGCTCGGAGCATCGAGAGCACCCTTATCGAAGTACCCAGCAACGCCAGGGCGCTGGAACCAAAACATGGGTTCCCAGTCATTGCGGAAGCGTCCAACATAAGCGCCGCGCGAGCCACCGCGGCCGTAGGCAAGTCGATCGCGTACAGTGAATCCGACCCTATCAGCCCAGTCCAGCAGCAGGCGCCATGGGTGGAGCCCGCGCTCCGTAGCATGCCCCTGACGCCATGAGCGGACCGGAGCGTCAACGACGAGGAGACAGTGACCGCCTGGACGCAGCGCTGCAAAGACGGCGTCGCCAAGCCGGGCGTCATCATCGACAGTCCACGGCGGAGCGCCGTACGCGGATACGGTGCGCGCATCGTGATACGGCGGTGACGTGAAGATGAGGTCCGCGCCTCCGAGATCGGCCGCGCGGGCCAGCGAAGCCTCGAAGGAGCGATGCTCGATGTCGACTAATAGCACCTATGTCACGTATCACCAGCAGGCGACACCGTCAACACCGCCGTGAGGTCCACGAACAGCGGGTCGGGCGCGGGCAGACCCGCGTGCTCCCACGCCGCCCGCACGCACTCGTCAGGGTCCGCGAGGCCGATGACCTCCACGCCGTCGACGACCCGCCGTGGGTGCATCTCGCCGCGGACCGTGAAGACGTAGCGGCGGCGGTGCCGGCCCAGCGAGTAGCCGGGCGGCACCTTGAAGCGGACGGCACGGGTGATGGTGTCGGTCGTCATGGCGCGTCCTCGACGAGGTCGGTGATGGCGAATGGGCCCGGGCCGCGACGTGTCGCATCGGTGACCGCGTCGAACGCCATCGGCACCTGCTCGGCCTCAGGTTGCGGCGAGACGGCGGCGGGCGTCTCGCTCGGGGTCACCTTCGCAGCCTTCCGCTTCGCCGCCTTCTTGGCCACCCGGCGGGCCCGCACCGGCGCCGCGCTCGGCTTGTTCTTCGCGCCCGGGCGCGGGCCGAACTTCCGCTCGGCGGCCGCGACCTTGCCGGCGGCGAACGCGGTGAGGACGTCGAGCACCGCCCGGCACGCGTCGGCGACGGGGGCCTTGCGCGAGGCGGACAGCCACGCGTCCGTGTTCGCCACGAGATAGTGCACCTGCGACCACGAGGAGAACGTGCGGAATTCCGGAACGATGCACCGGTCGCGTTCGCCGCGGACCGCGTAGTCGCCGATCCGGAACCCAGCGGCGCGCACGGCGAGGAAGTACAAACCCCGCGCGAGCATCGTCGGGCGCGGGTCGGGAGAGCGCTCGGGGGCGTCGCCGTCCACGCCGAGGAGGCGCATCGCCTTGTCGTGCGTGGCGCGCAGGGCGGCCACGAGGTGTTCCATGCGGGCCTGCTCGGTGGCGCTGAGTTCGCGACGCGTGTCGACGTCGACGGGCCGGGCCGACGCTCGGGCGACCCGGTCTCGCTTCGACTGCTTGGCCTGGCGCTTGCGGCCGGCCGTCGTGCGCTTGTCGGGCCGCGGCGTCTTCGCCTTGCTGACCTTCACGCCCCGCGCGCTCGCCTTCGTGACGGTGCCGCGCTTGGGGCGGCGCCCGATGGTGTTTGTCTTGCCTGACACGCGTGGGGTGTACCACGATGTCGTCGCGGCTACGCCGCCGCGACCGGACGCGCTCGCGACTTGAACGTCCGGGCCATCGCGGCGAGGCGCACGAGGTCCGCGCGGGGCAGATCCTCGAGCGCATCGTCGAGGTCCTCGAGCGCGGCGACCCGCTGGACGCGCTCCAACTCGTCGGCGTCCGTGATGGCCCACGTCTCGGCCTTCGCCTTCGTCAGCGAGGTCAGGAAGTCCGCGTCGTCGTCCTGGTCCGCCGCGTCGACCACGGCCTCACACCAGTCGGCGAACTCCATCGCCACGCCCGCGGCGGTGATGTCGGGGCGGGTGGCGGGGACCGCCGAGAGTTGCGCCTCGCTGCGCAGGCGGTCCGCGTGGATGCCGTTGACCCGGATGACCTCGACGAGGCCGGCGAAGTGGTGCGGCCCGATGGTCGGCTCGGCGCACGCGGCGGCGTACAGGTCGCGCATGCTCGGCGCGACGAATGCGTAGAGGCCGTCCTTGCACAGGTAGATGAGCGCCTGCGTGTCGCGGCCGATGAAGATCGGCTGCTCGTTGAAGATGGTCGCGGTGGTGGTATCGGTCGTGCTCTTGGTCGTCATGTCTGTCTTTCCTCGCCGTCGATACGGCGAAAGGCGTCGCCCGGATTCGGACCGGGTCGGTCGGCATGCGCTACCGACCTGCCATGTGGTCGCGGACGTTCGTCACGCCGCGCCCGACGCCGTATGTTACGAATCTTGCCCGTCCGGTCCGAACTTCGCGTCGTGCTTGACCTGGGCCTCGGCGCGGCGTCGCTTCAACTCATCCTTCGTCGGAGCACCACCGATCTCGATGGTGAAGTGGTTCCCGATCGGCGTGCGCCCGCGGATCTTGACGCTGTAACACTGCGACGCCTCGAAGATGTCTGTGACTGTCGACAGCGGCGAATAGGCAGCCAACACAGCCACGCATTCTTTTACGCGTGCCTCGTATGCCTCACGTCGCTTGTCAGGTAACGCCCTCACCTCTTCGTATGTGAGAATCTTTGCCATTTCATGGTGTTACGCCCCGGCGACACGCGAGTCAACGATTTTGATCGCGCGCCGCGCCGGCCTCGCGGCCGAGTTCGGCCACGCCCCGCGCCACCCACCCGTCGCCCGGGGACGTGACGCCGTGCGCGCCCTCGGCCACCCGGAGGAGCGTCTGGCAGCCACCCACGAACGCGTCGGCTGAGTCGCGGGGTTCGGACTTCGGGCCCGCCGACTTGCGCGCGTCGGGCACCCACGCGGCGAGTTGCTGGCGCACGCGGGCGACGGCGGGTTCGCCACCGTCGGGCAGCCACGGGAGGCGCACGAGGACGACGCGCCCCTCAGCGGCGAGGTCACCAAGCCACCCCCAGCGGGCCCGCTTGGAGGCGCGCCGGTGGTGCCCGTCCACGTCGGGGCAGGCGTATTCGGCGCGGCGCTTCGCCTCCTGGACGAGGCCGGCGCGGGACGGGCCCCGCTCGCGCTCCAGGCGGGCCGTCTCCTCCGCCTCGGTCGTCCCCCGGGCGAGGGCGCGGGCCACCGCGTCGACCACCTCGTCGCCGCCCTGGTTGTCCTCGGCGCGGACCCAGTCGGCGGCCCACCGTCGGGCGGCGTCGGCGGCGATGGGCGCCCAGGTGGCGGACGGGGCGCCCTCGACGTCCTCGGGGGCGACGCTCAAATCCTCGAGCAGGAGCACCTCGCGGACGAGTCCGGGGTCGACGTGCGCGCCAGGCCCGCCCACCGCACCCCACCCGTCGACCGGCACGAACGCCCCCGCGTCGTCATCCCACCGCAGCGGCGCGGCCCACCGGAGGCCCACCACCGCCACCCCCGTGTCGCACGACCCCTCGCCGGAGGTGACGGCCGGGTCGACGAACACCCCCACCTCGTCGACGCCCAGCGCCGCCAGGGCGCGCATCTCCCAGTCGACCGGCGCCGACCGGCGGGACTCCGCATCGCACAGCACGGGGGCCCACTCGTCGCGCAGGTGCCGGCGGTCGACGAGCGCGCCCTTGCTCCGGGCCCGGTCCCCGGCGTACTCGCGGGTCGCCGAGGCGCGACCGGTGGCGAGCTTGCGGCGGGCGTCGCGGAGGGATCCGTCGGCGAGGGCGCGGTTGTCGAGCGTCGGCATCACCACGACGCGCACGTCGGCGACGACCACGTGGGGCCGGCCGGCGGCGCGGCACGCCTCGCACTCGCGGCGGACGAGGCTGGTGGTCGCGTCGAACAGTGGCGAGATGCGATGCCCGTCGATGCGGACCGGCTTCACCCCTGAGCGTGCGCCGAACCCGAGGTCGAGGAGGATGTGCGCGGGGTCGGCGGGGAGGCGGCGCCAGCAGCGGTGACACCACGGCGCCCGCGCCTCGTTGAACAACTCCTCGATGACCGGCGCCTCGCTGGGCGTCGTCGTGATGATGCACTTCGGGTCCTGCGCCCGCCCGTCCGGCCGCCGACCCCGCCCGCGGAGCGCGCCCTGGGCCGCCTCGTGCGCCGTGTTGCCGTTGTCGTCGCGCCGGTCGTGGTAGAAGAACCCGAGTTCGTCCTCCCACAGTAGGCCGAGGTCTCCGCCACGCATCGACTTCGGGTCCGCGCTGGACGCGTACTCGACGACGAGGCCGTCGCCCCCGCCGCGCGCCGCCGGGAACGTGATCATCTTGAGCGACTGGTTCACCCGCGGGACGAGGTAGCGGTCCGGGTGGCGCTTGGCGATCGTGACGATGCCGGTGCTCCCCCAGATGCACTTCTTGAGGACGTGCCCCGGTTCGGGCCCGAGGATCATCGCGTATCCGTTCCACCGCTCGGGGTGCAGCGCGGCCTCGCAGAACGCGTGCGCGGCGGGGAGCGTCTTGCCGGCCCCGCGCCCGCCCGACAGGACCGTCACCCGCTCGTCCCCCTCGCCGTCCCAGCGCTGCCCGGGCCGCGCCCAGAACGCCCAGTCCGACGCGAGCGCGCGGGCCTCGGCGGGGGTGAGCGGCGGGGCGTCGGCGAGAGGGCCCGCGCCCGCGACCCATCCGGCGACGGCGTCGTCCCCGTGAGCGGCGAGCAGGTCGTGGACAGTAATGGTCACTCGCCCAATTTCTTCGCCACCTCGACGGCGAGGAGCGCCCACGAGATGACCTCGC
>ERZ650311.314-NODE-314-length-31767-cov-14.660949_pt1 | contig 31767 bp, 25 predicted proteins | sample MGYA00376247_ERZ650311 | MGnify/ENA primary metagenome ERZ650311 (study PRJEB26733, sample SAMN07839324) | wastewater metagenome | biome: small river; feature: stream; material: water | place: USA: North Carolina | collected 2016-07-28 ...
CCTGGGCTTGCTTTTGAGCGTGGTGCTGGCCCTGGTCATCAGCCGCTCGCTGATCGGCCCCATTCGTGGTCTTCAGAAAGTGATCACCGAAGTGGAGCAGACCGGCGATTTCAGCCGCCGCATGCTGGTCAAAGGCAGCGACGAAGTGGCGCAGACCTGCCAATCCTTCAACGCCTTGCTGACCTCACAACAACTGGCCTTGCAACAAATCAGCCACGCCGTTTCCAGTGTGGCTCAAGGTGACTTTGAGCAAACCGTCTCTGCCGATCTGCGTGGCGATCTGCACATGGTCAAGCACGCCATCAACCAAAGCGTGGCCAGCATCAAGGCCACCATGGCGAACATCAACATGGCCATGCACTCCCTCTCCAATGGGCAGTTCGATGTGCGTTTTGACACATCGGAAACCCATGGCGACTTCAAGCTGACGCTCAACACCGCGCAGCAGGCGCTCAACCAGTTGCGCGCCATGATGGAGGATGTGGGCCAGGTCATGGCCCAGGTGGCACAAGGCCAGTTGCGCGCACGGGTTCAGGTGGACGCTGTGGGTGACTTGAGCGCGCTCAAGCGCAACATCAACGAGTCGCTGGAAGTGCTGGCCAGCACACTGGACCAAATGCGTTTAGCCACCCAGCTCATCGCCACCCAATCGAGCCAGACCCAGACCGCCGTTTCACAAATCGCCTTTGGTGCCCAGAGCCAGTCGCATGCGGTGCAGCAAGTGTCGGCCGCCCTGCGCTCCACAGCGCAGGCGATTTCGGACATCGCCCACAACACCGAACAGGCCAGCCAACAGTCGCGCGAATCGGTGTCGCATGTACGCAGCGGCAAAGACAAGATTGCGGAAATGATCGATGTGGTCAGCCGCATTGCCCAGAACTCGCAGAAGATCAGCAAGATTTCCGAAGTCATCGAACACATTGCCTACCGCACCAACCTGCTGAGTCTGAATGCGGCCATCGAAGCCGCACGCGCTGGCGAGCAAGGCAAGGGTTTTGCGGTGGTGGCGGACGAAGTGGGCAAACTGGCCATCAGTTCGGCAGACAGCACCAAGGAAATCACCCAACTGGTGCAACAAGCGGCCACCGAAGCCAAGCGCGCCGTCGAGACTGTGGCCCTGGTGCAAAAAGACATGGACGCCATTGAATCGGGCGCCACGCACACCGACAGCATGCTGCGCCGTGTGGCCGTAGCGGTGGAAGAGCAAAGCTCTGCCGTGCAGGAAATCGACAGCAACGTGGCCAGCCTGGGCCAGGTCGCGCAAGGCAATGCCAGCACCTCGGAAGAGCTGACCGAGACCGCACAACACCTGTCCAGAATTGCCCACAGCAATGAGCAGGCGCTGGCACGCTTCACCTTCTAAAGTCCTTCAGGCCCTCGGCTCGCTCGGCTTCACCGTTTGAAAATCAGGGTGGCCCGCCCTGATCCGTTCAGTTGTCCGTGTTTGCGGGTTCGGTCAGCGCCACCCTGACCGGGTGGCGCAAGAAGTAGGAATGGCGCTCCCCCGAGGGCGGCTCCAGCCAGAGGCCCTCCAACCAGGCCGCCGTCTCGGCACGCAGGCGGGGCAAGGCGCGCATGTCACGGGCCAGCGGCGAACGCAAACCCAGCACCTCGTCCACCTGCAGCATCACAGGCGCCTGCTCCTCGTCGCCCAGGCTGTAGACCACGCCGTAACCGCGTCTGGCGCAGTGCGGGCGGTCGAGTTTCTGTCCCAGATCGACCAAGGCAATGACCTGATCGCGCCAGACCACATGCGCATCGGCCTGTATGACCAACGCATCGGATTGTGTGACCTCGTGCACCTGCAGCGCAGGCAACAGCACGTAGATGTCTTCGACCTTGATCTGGAGGTAGCGGGACATGGCCAGAGCCTCAAGCCGCCTTGGGCAGGTGGTGCGGCGTCTGCAGGTTTTCCGCCAAGCGGTACAGCGCGGCGCCGTCCAGGATCAGCACCACACGACCATCGCCCAGGATGCTGGCGCCCCCCACGCCGGGCAGCGCAGCCAGACGCGGGTGAATGTCTTTGGTGAACAGCTCCTGGCGGCCCACAAATTCATTGACCGAAACGCCCAGCGTTCTTTGCCCGTCGTGCAGGACCACCACATAGCTGTGCGGCTCGTCGGGCACGGTCGGAAAGCCCAGGATTTCTTCGAGTCGCACGATGGGCAGGAAATTCCCCCGCAGCAAGATGGCGGTGCGCCCCTTGACGGTTTGGTATTCGGAAGGTTCCACCTCGACCAGCTCGGCCACATAGCGGCCGGGAATGGCCAGGGTTTGCTTGGCTGCATTGACCAGCAGCACCTCCTGCACCGCTGCCGACAGGGGCATCTGCATCGTGAAGACTGTGCCACGCCCGACTTCAGAATCCAGGTGGATGCTGCCGCCCAGGCGCATGACGTTGGTGCGCACCACGTCCATGCCCACGCCGCGGCCGGACACGTCCGACACCTGGCTGGCCATCGAGAAGCCGGGGAGGAACACCAGGTTGTAGCTCTGGCGCTCGTCCATGGTGTTGGCTTCCTCATCGGTGATGAGGCCCTTCTCGACCGCCTTGGCGCGCAGCTTCTCGGCATTCATCCCGCGGCCGTCGTCGGCCACCAGGATCACGATGTGATCGCCTTCCTGGCGGGCTTCGAGGCGGACGATGGATTTCTCGGGCTTGCCGTTGGCGAGGCGTTCCTGGGTTTCCTCGACGCCGTGGTCCACCGCGTTGCGGATGAGGTGGATGATCGGATCGGACAGATCCTCGATCATCGTCTTGTCGATCTCGGTGTCTTCGCCGGAGAGCACCAGCTCCACGTCCTTGCCCAGGTTGCGGGCCAGATCGCGGGCGATGCGCGGGTATTTCTGGAACAGCCGGCCGATGGGCTGCATGCGGGTCTTCATCACCGCGTTCTGAAGGTCGGACACCAGCAGGTCGAGCTGGCTCACGGCCAGATCGAGGGCGTGCAGGGTCTCGGTGTCGCTGCGGCCGTTGAGGATGTCGCTGCGCAGGGCGTTGAGGCGGTTCTTGGTGAGGCCGATCTCGCCGGACAGGTTGAGCACTTGGTCGAGACGCGAGGTGTCCACGCGGATCGAGTTGTCACGGGTTTTCTCGGTGTCGCGGCGGCCCACCGGGCCACTGGCGCCGGGGCGATCGGAGGCACGGCGGCCGACGGCGGCCTTGATGACTTCCTCTGGCGACTTGCTGGCGAGTTCGGCGTCGCTCTGATGCATGACCACCGGCGCGGGTGCGGGAGCGGGAGCGGGTGCCGGTGCAGGTACGGCCTGCAGCACGGGCGCTGGAGCCGGCGCGCTCGCCGGGGCGCCAGTGACGGCTTCGAGCAGTTCGTTCCAGTCGAGGCCATCCCCGGACAGCACCGGAGCAGCCGCAGGAGCGGGCGCCGGAGCAGACGATGACGACTGGCTCAGCTCGCCAGCAATGGCGCGGCGCAGATCCTCGATCAGGTGCGGATCGGCAGCCGGTGGCTGCACGCCCTGCTCGAGATAGCCGAACATGTCGCGCACCGAGCCGGTGGACGACAGGATCACGTCCATGATCTCGGGCGTCACGACGAGTTCGCCGTTGCGCAGGAGATCGAAGAGGTTCTCGGTAAGGTGGCACAGGGTGACCAGCTCGGCCGCGTTGAGAAAGCCAGCACCGCCCTTGATGGTGTGGAAGCCGCGGAAGATGTCGTTCAGGAGTCCCTTGTCGTCGGGCGCCCGTTCGAGATCCACCAGCTTGTTATCCACGCCGGACAGCAGATCCCCCGCTTCGACGAGGAAATCCTGCAGAAGGTCTTCCATCCCGGAAAAATCGCTCATTGCATTGCTCCTTGCGGTCTGGCCCGCGCTCGCCGGCTCAGAAACCGAGACTTTCGAGCAGGTCGTCCACCTGCTCCTGGTTCGATACCACGTCGTCCCGACCGACTGCGCTGATCACCGGGCCATTCATCAGACCTTCCGGTGCCTCGGCCTTGCGTTCGGCGGGCATTGCCTCGATGAGCACCTGCAGCAGCTGCTGCTCCAGTCCCTGGGCGAGGTCCACGACCTTCTTGATGACCTGGCCGGTGAGATCCTGGAAATCCTGGGCCATCATGATTTCCATCAGCTGGGCGTTGGTTTCGCGGGTGCCGCTGACCACGCTGCCGAGGAAATCGCGGGTTTCTCCAGCCAGGGCACGGAACTCGTCGGCGCTCATCTGCCGGGCGTAGAGGCGGTCCCAGCGGGCGCGCAGGGTTTCGGCATCGGCGTGCACCTTGTCCTGGATCGGCTTGGCGATGTCGGTGGCGTTGAGCACCTTGCTCGCAGCCTGCTCGGTCATCTCGGCGATGTAGGCCAGGCGCTGGCGGGCATCGGGAATGGCGTGGGCGGCTTCCTGCAGACTGCGGTCGTAGCCCAGTTCGCGCAAGGTATCGTGGAGCTGACGGGTCATCACGCCGATCCGGTTGAATACGTTGTCGCAGCTGTGGGGACGGGCCTCACCGGCGGCAGGCGCGTCGTGGTCGTGTTCGGCGGTGTATTCCTCCGCCACGGTATCGAACAGCGCCTGCAGGTCGTCGTCGTCACCACCCGCGACGCTGGCGCTGGCGGCAGAACTGGCGACCACTTCGAGGCGCGGCTGGGCGCTCGCGGCGGAGGGTGTTCCGGAGATGCTGTCGAACAGCGCCTGCAGATCGTCGCTGTCGCCGGATTCGTCAAATTTGAGACGTTTTGCCATGATGGAACTCCGTGCTGTCGAGGGCCGTCAAGCTGCCTTCTTGCCCATCTTCTCGAAGATCTTCTCGAGCTTTTCGGAAAGGGTTGCCGCCGTGAAGGGCTTGACGATGTACCCGCTGGCACCGGCCTGGGCCGCCGCGATGATGTTTTCCTTCTTCGCTTCGGCGGTGATCATCAGCACCGGCAGGTGCTTCAGGGCCGGCGTGGCACGGATGTTCTGCAGCAAGGTGAGGCCGTCCATGTTGGGCATGTTCCAGTCCGTCACCACGAAATCGAAGGGCAGCGAGTTGAGCTTCTGCAGCGCGATCTGCCCGTCCTCGGCCTCGTCCACGTTGGTGAAACCGAGCTCCTTGAGCAGGTTGCGGACGATGCGCCGCATGGTGGAAAAGTCATCGACTACGAGAAATTTCATCTTGGGGTCCGACATGTTGTTGATCTCCGTTCAGTCCCGGCAGGAACGCATCAGCAGGGGGCGCAGGGTTTCAGCCAGGACGTCGGCGTCGAACTTGGCGACGTAGGAATCGACACCGACACTCTTGCCCATCGCCCGATTGGCTTCGGACGACAGGGACGAGTGCATGACAACCGGAATGCCTTCGAAGCGGGCATCCGATTTGATGTTGCGGGTGAGCACGTAGCCGTCCATCTCGGGCATCTCGGCGTCCACCAGGATCAGATTGACCTCCTCGCGCAGGTCGATGCCGCGCTGCTGGGCGTGGCTCGCCATGCCTTCGAGACGGGTCCAGGCTTCCAGCCCGTTGAGGGCGTGCTTGTGACGCACCCCCAGCTTGTCGAGGGTTTCGGCGATCTTCTTGCGGGCCACCGCGGAGTCATCCACGAAGAAGATGTTCACGTCGTGGGCACCTTCGAGGGGATGGATCTGGCCGACCACGGCCTCGCCGAAGGTGCTTGCCAGGATGGTTTCCACATCGAGGATGGACACCAGCTTGCCGTCCTGCAGCTCGGTGATGGCGGTGATGAAGTGATGGCCGCTGGAGGTGACGTTGTCCGGCGCGCGGACCTTGTCCCATTCGACGCGGATGATGCGATCCACCTCGTGCACCAGGAAGCCCAGGGTGCGCTTGCTGTATTCGGTGACCATCATCGAGCCGCCCAGGGGCTCGCCCGGCACGGCAATGTCCATCACCTTGGCGAGGGCCAGCACGGGGATCACGTTGCCCCGCAGCGAGATCAGCCCTTCCACGCCGGCCGGCATGTTGGGGGCCTTGGTGATGAAGGGCGCCCGGGACACCTCGCGGACCTTGAACACGTTGATCCCGAAAATCTCCTGGGTTCCCAGCGAGAACAGCAGGATTTCCATGCGGTTCGAACCCGCCAGCTTGGTCCTGGCGTCCACCGACTCCAGCAACCCGCGATCGACACGATCCATGTTCATCTCGCTCCTCTTTCGCTCACGCGGCCTTGGCCGCACTGTGCTGCGTGATCAGGCGGCGCAGGACCTCCGCCAGCCGCTGCGGTTCGAATTTGGCCACGTATTCATCCACCCCGACCGAACGGCCGAGCTGCTGGTTGGACATGCCCGACAGGGACGAATGCATGATGACCGGCACGCCTTCAAAGCGTGGATCGGTCTTGATCCGCTTGGTGAGGATGTAGCCGTCCATCTCGGGCATCTCCACATCGGTGAGGATCAGGGCCAGCATGTCCTTGACCTTGCGCCCGCTGCTGCTGGCGTAGGAGGCGAGTTTCTCAAGCTCATCCCACGCCTGACGGCCATTGACCGAACCCACGTAGCGCACGCCAAGAGCGTCGAGAGTCCGCTCGATCTGCTTGCGGGCCACCGACGAGTCATCTGCAAAATAGACCGTGACCGGCTCGTCCGCCACGATCGGTTCGATGCCCTTGAACAGGAACTCGTCGTCGTAGCGGGTGGTCTCGGAGAGCACCTTCTCCACATCCAGCAGCATCACCAGCTTGGGGCCAGGCAGCTCGGTCACCGCGGTGACCAGCCCGCCCAGGTTGGCGGTGAGCATGTCGGGCGGCACACGCATCTGCGACCAGTCGAGGCGCAGGATGGTATCCACCGCCTCGACCAGGAAGCCCTGGGTGTGCCCGTTGTATTCGGTGACGATCATGATGTCGCGGGGGGTGTCGATGCCCATCCCGGCATACTTGGCCAGGTCAACCACCGGCACCAGCACGCCCCGCAGGCTGACCATCCCTTCGACTGAAGAAGGCATTTCCGGCGCGGCGGTGATCGGCGGGGTGCGCATCACCTCGCGCACTTTGAAGACGTTGATACCGAACGTCTCGCGCCGGCCGGTGCGTGAATCCAGGCCAAGGGTGAACAGCAGGATTTCCAGCTTGTTGGTGCCCGCCAGCCGGGTACGCGCGTCAATGTTCTTGAGAAGTTCCGACATCACTCGATCTCCGTCGTGGACCGCCTGCCACCCTGATGGGGCAAGCTTCGACTTGAAATAAATATCGGCGGGGTAAGAATAATCTTGAGGCTGGGAAGCGCCTCTTCGAGAGCGGCCGCATCACCCGCGCGCGCCCGCAGGACGCGTCATGCCGCACCGCGCGTCAGGCCCTGTAACCGATCCGGAAACCGCCCCAGTGGCGGCCGTTCACGTAAATCGGCGCAGAGATGTCGTGCATGATCTCGCCGGTATCCCGGCGGTAGGTCTGGATCAGGAAGGGCATCTGGTTCTTGCCGCACTGCTTGCCCACCGGATCGTCGAAGATCCGCTTGGTCCGGCTGCCCACGATGTCCTTGTTGTAGTCGCCGGTGAGCGGCTGGCAGAAGCGCTTGTTGTGGGTCGGCACATAGCCGTTGCGGTCGGTGCCGATGGCGTAGACCACCTCGCCATTGCCGTCCAGCAGGCGCTCCTGGAGGCTGGGGAAGAGCCGGTCGGTGAGCGCATCGAAGCGGGTGCTGTATTTCTGCGGACGGGTGCTGGGGATCGGCTTGTAGGCTTCGTCGAACAGGTCGGCCTCGCTGATCTGCCCGCTGGCGACCGCCCGCTCGAGCATCTCGCTGATCTGCCGGGATGCATCGCGGACGATGTCGGGCATCTTCTTGTGCACCACCATCGCCTGTTCGCCCGCGGGGCCGAGCTTGAAGACGCGGCGGATCTCCTTCAGGTTCACCGCCAGATCACGCAGGCTGGTGGCCTCGGAGAGGGTTTCCCGCGCGCCTTCCGAGTTGTGGCCGGCCATCTCCATGATCTGCCGCACGTGGCCGGCGATCTGCTCGGCCTCGTGGCTGTGGGTGGTGATGGCGACGGCGATCGCGTCGATCTTCTCCATCGTCTGCAGCGCGCCCTGGTTGATCTGGTCCAGCGAGCTTGCTGCCCGACGGGCCAGGTCGGCCCCGGCGTGGGCCTGCACGCTGCCCACGTCGATGGCTGCGATGGCGCTCTTGGTCTCGGACTGGATCGCCGAGATCATGCCGCCGATCTCCCGGGTCGCCGACGAGGTGCGTTCGGCAAGCTTGCGCACTTCATCGGCCACCACCGCGAAGCCACGCCCCTGCTCGCCGGCCCGGGCGGCTTCGATCGCTGCATTGAGCGCCAGCAGGTTGGTCTGGTCGGCAATCTCGTGGATCACCTTGACGATGCCGCTGATGGCCTCGGAGCGCTCGCCCAGCGAGGCGATCACCCGGGCCGAATCGGCCACCGAGGCGGCGATGCGCTCGATCTCCCGCGAGGCGCTGGTCGCCACCTCGCCGCCTTGCACCGACAGCTCCCGCGCCGCCTGGGCGTTGGCCGCCGTCTGGCTGGCGTGGTCGGCCACCGCATTGACGCCGGCGGTCATCTGCTCGATCGCCACGGCCATGCTCTCGGCCGCGTCGCGCTGCCCGGAGGAGCCTTCCGCCACCCGGCCGGCGTAGCCCGACAGCAGGTCGGCCGCCTCATACACCCGCTGGGTGTCGAAGATCACCTTGCCGACGATGCCCTGCAGGCTCTCGATCAGCTCGTTGAAGACAAGCTCGACTTCACCCACCTGGCCACCGGAGACCGGCGCGCGGCGGGAAAGGTCGCCATCCCGTTGCATCGCCCGGATGGTGTCACGCATCTCGCCCAGGGGCTGCACGAACAGCACCCGACAGGCCATGATCGTCGCCACGCCGATGAAGACCCCGAGGGCCACGCTCACGCCCACGAAGCCGGCCGTCAGCGGAGCCCCGAAGGCCAGCCCGGCTCCCGCGGCACCAATGGCTGCGCACAGTCCGATGGCGCCTGAAACAAGTTGAACTCGCATGATGTCCGGCCACTCCCCTGTCTCGAACGATGACCGGACAGCGCAGCGGGCTACCGGCAACTCGACGGGCAGCCCGGTTGGGCAGCCCACAATATCGACGTTCTTATCGACAGGCCCCCGGGGAACTTAAGGGAGACCGACAGGAGAGACGCCGCCGGAGCTACTTGAGCCCGTCGGCGCCCCGTTCGGCAAGGCGGAAGACCACGTCCACCCGGTTGCCGGAACCGCTGTAGCGCACTTCCTCGCAGACCCGCAGCAGCAGCGGAATGCCGCGGCCGTGGCCCTTGAGCATTTCTTCGGTGGTCGGCTCGCGCATGGCCTCCGCCACCTGCTGCTCGTGGTCGAAACCGGGGCCGGTATCGACGCAGCCGATGTGCAGCATCGGCGCCCGGTCGAGGCTCTGACGCAGGGTCAGTTCGAACTCGACCGCCCCCACCGCCAGCCGCGAAAGCCGGCGGGAGCGCTCCTCGAGAAACACGTCCATGCCCTCCGCCCCGACCTTGAGGGACGAAGGCAGGCGCAGCAGGCCATGATCCAGCGCGTTGTTGAAGAGTTCGGACAGCACCAGGAACAGGCGCCCGGTGAACGGACGCACGCCCTCGAACTGCTCGATGGCGCCGAGGATCAGCGGCACCGCGTCGAGGCGCTTGAGGTCGGTGGCGCCGAGGCGCAACACCAGCCGCCAGTCACTGGTGTTGAACGGCGCCACCGCCTCGCCCGGCAGCTGGCTGGGCACCCGGCTGGGGGAGTCGGCCAGGGCGATCTGGGCGATGGAGATGTCGTCCCGGGGCGGGTTGCCGCCGGTGAGCTGATGGACGATGTCGATGAGACGCGGCAGCCGGGCATCGGCTTCAAGCCCTTCGAGCGCGCCCCCGAGCCCTTCGACCCCCAGGGCCGCACCATCGGCGTCCTCCTGCTCGATGAGGCCGTCGGAGAACAGCAGCAGGTGGTCGCTGGGATTGACGACGTGGGTATCGACGGTGCCGTCGAACTCGTCGTCATCCACCACCCCGAGGGGAAAGTGGTGGCGGTTGAAATGGATGCGCACGCGGCCATCCGGCCGCACCAGGAGCGGCCCCGGATTGCCGCCGTTCCAGACGGTCACGTAGCGCTCGCGGAAATTGACGGCGACCAGGGTGGCCGCGATGAAGCGATCGACCGGCAGCAGCGCGCGCACCTTGCTGTTGATCTCGCGGGCGATGGCGTCGATCCCGAAACCCCGCTCGGTCATCCGGTAGAAGGGCGCGGTCACCGGCAGCACGTTGAGTGACGCGGCCAGGCCATGACCGGCGCCGTCGGCGAGGAGCACGTGGAGTACGTTGGCGGGGGTTCGGGCGGCGGCGATCAGGTCGCCGGAGAATTCGGCCGCGGAGGCGATATAGTGGGACAGGGCGGGGTCGCCCAGGGCCTCGCGGTTGATCAGGCGCTCCATCACGAAGCGCGCCAGCCGCTGCTCTTCTTCCTGGAGGCTGCGGTAGCGGGCAAGCTCGCGGTTGCGCGCCTCGGCCTGCCGCTGCATGGCCTTGAGCCGGAGGATCACCCCGAGCTTGGCGCGCAGCATTTCGCGGGAGGCGGGCTTGCAGAGGTAGGCGTCGGCGCCCGCTTCGAGGGCACGCATCTGCGTCGCCTCATCCAGGCTGCCGGTGAACACCAGGCTGGGAATCCAGCTGCCGTCGGTCCGCATCCGGACCGTCTGGAGCAATTCAATGCCGTCCATGCCGGGCAGGCCGACATCGGTCATCAGAACGTCGGGGTAAGCCCGGGCGATGTGCGCAAGCGCCTCTTTGGCCGTGCTGACACCAGCGACACGGTGACCAAGGGCCACCAGATCCCGACGGATCAGGAAAAGATCGTCGGGATTGTCATCTACAACAAGAATGAAGAGGGATTCGGGGTCTTGCTCGGCCACCGCTACACGATCGGGAAGAGCTTGCCGAAGTTGGCGATGTCCAGAACCTGCCGCACGCTGCCACGGGCATTGGCCAGGCAGACAGTCTTGCCGGATGTCTTGGCCTTGTCGCGGAGCATCAGCAGCATGCCCAGGGCAGAACTGTCGAGGTAGGCGACGTTGCCGAGATCAACGGCGACCTCGGTGGTGCCGGGGCTGCCCAGGGCCTTGTCCACCGCATCGCGGAATTCCCGGTGGGAGTTGAAATCAAACCGCCCGGAGAGCTGAATCCTGGCCTGACTCTGCTGGGTGCTGACGCTGGTATCCATTTCTAGCCTCTAATTGTACGTTCCACTTACCACATCACCGGCTCACAAGGCCATCGCTCAATTCATGCCCTCAGACCCCGGCGTTCGATCCCGCGCAGACGGGAGAGCACACGTTGCCCGATTTCCTTCAGCGGCGCCACATCATCGAGGGCGCCGATGGCTGCCGCTTCACGCGGCATGCCGTAAACCACGCAGGATTCCTGATCCTGTCCGATCGTCCATGCGCCGGCCTGCTTCATCGCCAGCAGCCCCTGGGCGCCGTCCTTGCCCATCCCGGTGAGGATCACTCCCAGCGCGTTGGCCCCGACCTGTTTGGCCGCCGAGTGGAACAGCACATCCACCGCCGGCCGGTGCCGGTTGACCGGCTCCGACTGGGCGAGTTCACAGACATAGCCCCCCACCACGCGCCGCAGCGACAGATGCGAATGCCCCGGCGCCAGATAGGCGGTGCCCGGCAGCACCTTCTCTCCATGCTCGGCCTCCTTGACCCGCATCTGGCACAAGCCATCGAGGCGTTTCGCGAAGGACGCGGTGAACATCTCCGGCATGTGCTGAACGATCAGGATTCCAGGCATTTGCCCGGGCAGAGAACATAGCACTTCCTTGATGGCCTCGGTGCCACCCGTCGAGGCCCCGATCAGCACCAGTTTCTCCTGCAATACCCGTTCAGGAAGGTTTCCGCCCCCCCCGCCAACACCCTCGGAAGGCTCTCGCAGCAAGGGTTTCGGTGCTGTCACAGCTCTTAACGGCACACGGGGCCTGGCGCCATACGCGGCCCGGACCTTTTCACAAATTTCTACACGATAGTTCTCTATTCCGGCCGTCGAGTCCAGTTTCGGCTTGGGCAGGAAATCCACCGCGCCCAATTCGAGCGCCTGCAGCGTGGCTTCAGAACCCCGCTGCGTCAGGCTCGAAATCATCACGACGGGCATCGGCCGGAGCCGCATCAGACGCGCCAGGAAATCGAGCCCGTCCATTTTGGGCATTTCGATATCCAGCGTCAGCACGTCCGGATTGTGCGTCTTGATCATTTCCCGCGCGACGATGGGGTCGGGCGCAACGCCAACCACTTCGAGATCGGACGCGGAATTGATGACCTCTGACAGCATGCTCCGCATCAGCGCGGAGTCGTCGACGATTAGAACCTTGATTGCCATGCTCTGTTTCCAGTATCGAACCCGGTGCAAAAACCCGGTCAACCAAATAGCTCGACGTCGCCTTGCACATTGTCGCGTCGAAGTCGGGCTTCATATTCGCGCTCGCGAGCAACGAGCGTGTCGTTTTTCACGCGAACCAGTTTTTTCATCATGACCCGCCCGCTAGCCGGAAAGAAGTACACCTTGCGGGGGTAGATATCGAGCAGATCCTGCGCCACGATGGGGATCCGCTCGGTGTCGAGATAATCGAGAACGAATTGCGCATTCTTCTCTCCCACCTGCGCCTGGGTCAGGCTTGCCAATACCTTTCCGCCGCCAAATACCTTGGCTTCGAGACTGCTCCGACGCGCACCCAATTTGAGCAGATGGTTCAGCAAGACCTCCATTGCATAAGCGCCGTAGCGGGCCGAGGTGCTGAGCATTCCCGAACCCTCATTCGTTTCCGGCAGCATGAAATGGTTCATGCCCCCCAGGCCCTTATCCCGATCGCGGATGCACGCGGTAACGCAGGACCCCAGCACGGTGACCAGCAGGATGTCGGACGTGGTGACGAAATATTCGCCCGGCAACACCTTTACCGCGTCGCAATCAAAGGTCCGGTCGAAATAGCGATTGGTCGCCAGATGTTCCACATAGCCGGGATCATCGGTCACGGGCATCCGTCCTTTCGTAGACCGTCCGGCCGAGCGACCGGAATAGATCGGCGGCGTGCAGGAAGCTTTCGGAGTGGCCGGCAAACAGCAGGCCGTCCGACTTGAGCAGGGGCACGAAGCGCTTGAGGATGGTGTGCTGGGTAGGCTTGTCGAAATAGATCATCACGTTCCGGCAGAACATGTAATCGAAAGGCCCCTGCAGCGACCAGTGGGTATCAAGCAGGTTGATGCGCTTGAATTCGATCAGCCGCTGCAGCTCGGGCCGCACCCGCGCCAGCCCGGCCTGGGTGCCGGTGCCCTTGAGGAAGAAGCGCTGCATCCGCTCCCGCGACAGGCGATCGACCCGGTCGAGGCCATACACGCCCTTCCCGGCGGTGGCGAGCACGTTGGTGTCGATGTCGGTGGCGACGATCTGCACCGGCGGCGTCATCGTGTTGAAGGCTTCGCAGGCCGTGATCGCCAGACTGTAGGGTTCCTCGCCGGTGGACGCCGCGCTGCACCAGATCCGCACCGGGCCGCGGCCGGCGTGCTTCTTCAGGCGTTCGGCGAGGATGTCGAAGTGATGGGCCTCGCGGAAGAACGACGTCAGGTTGGTGGTGAGGCTATTGACGAAGGTTTCCCATTCGTCCGGCTCCCGCTCGGCCCGGTCGAGGTATTCGGCGAAGGTCCGATCGCCCCGCGCCCGCAGGCGCCGGGCCAGCCGGCTATAGACCATGTCCTGCTTGACCGGCGACAGGGAGATGCCCGCGTGCTTGTAGATCAGCGCGCGGACCCGTTCGAAGTCGGCGGGGGAGAAGGCGAACTCCCGATCCGGTTGGGCCACGCCCGTGGAAACCGGGCGGGGTGCAGGCCGTGGGGCCGCGCTTGCCGACAGGGGCCGGCGTGCTGTGAGTTTTTCAGTCATTGCCGGGCTCTTCAGAATTCTTCCCACTCGTCATCCATGTCACCGCCAACGGCGACGTTCGCCTTGCGCACCTTCGATACCGGCGTAACAGCCGCCTTCGGCGCGGGCCGTGCGGGGCGCTCGGGCAGGCGGGCGACGTTGTCCGGCACGACGGCGGAAGGCGCGCCAGCCGCGCTCAGGCGGAACATCGAGACGGCGCGGACCAGCGTGCGGGCCTGGTCCTCCAGGCTCTCCGCTGCTGCTGCGGCTTCTTCCACCAGCGCGGCGTTCTGCTGGGTCACTTCGTCCATCTGGCCGACGGCCTGGGTCACCTGCTCGATGCCGCCGCTCTGCTCCTGGCTGGCCTCGGAGATGTCGGTCACCAGCACCGACAGGCGCTGGAAGTTGGCCACCACTTCTTCCATGGTCTGGCCGGCTTCGTTCACCAGCTTGGCGCCGTCCTCGACCTTGTCCACGCTGTCGGCGATGAGCGCCTTGATCTCGCGGGCGGCCTGGGCGCTGCGCTGGGCGAGGCTGCGCACCTCGCTCGCCACCACCGCAAAGCCGCGACCCTGCTCGCCGGCGCGGGCGGCTTCCACCGCCGCGTTGAGCGCCAGGATGTTGGTCTGGAAGGCGATCGAGTCGATCACGCCGATGATGTCGGCAATCTTCTTGGAGCTTTCCTGGATCGAGCCCATCGTGCCGACGACACGATTGACCATCTCGCCGCCCTGCTCGGCCACCTCGTTGCTGGAGCTGGCCAGCTCGCGGGCCTGGCGGGCGTTCTCGGCGTTCTGCTTGACGGTGGCGTTGAGCTGCTCCATCGAGCTGGCGGTTTCTTCGAGGCTGCTGGCCTGCTCTTCGGTGCGGGCCGACAGATCGGAGTTTCCGGCTGCGATCTCCTGGGCCGCGGTGTTGATGGATTCGGACGCTTCCTTGATCTGGCTGACCACCTCGCGCAGGCGCTCGACGGTGGTGTTGGTGTCATCCTTCAGCTGGCCGAAGGTCCCGCTGTAATCGGCGGTGATCTTCTCGGTCAGGTCGCCCCGGGCGATGGCGTTCATCACACGCCCCAGATCGCCCAGGCTCGCTGCCACGCCTTCCATCAGGCGGTTGAGGCCATTCGACAGGTCGAGGAAGAAGCCGGTCTTGCCGGTGCTCTCGAGCCGCGCCGAGAAGTCGCCGTCGGCGGCGGCCGACACGATGGCCTGCACTTCGCGCTCGGCGGCCAGTTCATCGGTGCGGTCACGCCATTCGCCCACCGAACCGAGGCGTTCGCCGGTTTCGCTGAAGACCGGGCTGGTCACCACGTCGAAGGTCCGGCCGCCAATTACCATCTGGGTGCGGGCGGTCTCGGTCAAGCCGGCAAGACGGCGCAGCGCCGCATCAGGATCGGGGTAAAGCCCCCCGATGCTGCTCCCCACGAAACTGCTCGCGCTGAAGCCCGGGGCGTATTCGCGGATGCGATCCTCGATCCCGGCGATGGTCTTGAGCAGGGCCGGGTTGGCGTACAGCACGCGACCATGCACATCGGCGATCCGGACGTTGGTTTCCACCGTATCCAGGCCCACCTTGATCTGGGCCATCGCGTCAGAGACGATCTTGGCCTCCGCCACGTCGTAACCCAGGCGCACCTGCATGGATTCGAGGCCATCGAGCACCTGGCCGATTTCGTCCCGGCGGCCGGTCTCGACCGCCGACTGGAAGTTGCCCTGGGCGATCTGCTGGAACACACCGACCGCGCTCCTGAGCGGACCGACGATCCGGCGGACCAGCCACCACACCAGCACCAGCGCAAACAGCACCGACAGCACCACACCGGCAATCGTCAGGTAAAGCGTCTTCTGGTACTGGGCGATGGCCTCCTGACGTTGCTGGTCGGCGCGGGTGAGCATGTACTCCTGAACACCCCGGGCCGCGACACGGGCCGCGTCGAAGTGGGCCGCCAGCTCTGTGGCGACGATGCGGTTGGCGTCGTCGAACCGACCGGCGGCAAGCGCCTCACGGGCGGGGGTCAGACCCTTGGCGATCAGCCCCTGACGGGCTTCGCCAAACTTGGCGAGCAGCCCCTTGAGCTCCGCCGTGCGGGCGTAGTTCTCGTCACCATAGACGTTCCACAGCGCGGCCGCCTCGGCCATCGACTTGTCGAGCGCCGTCAGGTGCCCGTCGAGGGTATGGTTCAGCGTCTTGCTGGCCGGATTGTCCGGCGCATGGACAAGGCCCAGCAGGATCTGCGAGCGGGATTCGGCAATGGCGTTCTCCATCCGCGCAATATCGATGGCAGGCTTCAGACGCCGCTCGTAAGTCTGGCTGATGGCCTCATCGGCTTCCGAGAGCTTGGCCATCCCGATGTAACCCTGGGCCACGACGATGATCGTCATCAGCGTCATGGACATCATGATCGCGCTGCGCACCTTCATGCCCGACAGGAGATGCTTCACCGGCCCGAACACCCCGTCACGAACGACGCGGCCATCGCGGATCTTCATACCGCCAGCCTTGCCTTCGCGGAACAGGGCATAGGCCGCCTCGGCCGCCTGGATCTTGTCTCGGGAGGCCTTGCGGCGCACCGACATGTACCCGATGGTCTGGCCGTTCTCGACGATCGGCGCAGCATGGGCCTCGACCCAGTAATGGTCGCCGTTCTTGCAGCGATTCTTCACCAGGCCCACCCACGGCCGGTGTTCCTTGAGGGCAATCCACATGTCCGCGAAGGCTTCCACCGGCATGTCCGGGTGTCGGACGATGTTGTGCGGCCGGCCGATCAGTTCGCTCTCGGTGAAGCCGCTGATCTCGATGAAATCCCGGTTGATGTAGGTGATCTGCCCCTTCAGATCGGTCTTCGACACGATCAGCGAGTTCTCGGACAGCTCCACCTCATGCTGGGTGACAGGCATGTTGATTTTCATTTCTTGTTCCTTCTGTACCAGACCGACCCTATGTGTCAGACCTCAAACGGATTTGCCGCTCAGAACTCTTCCCACTCGCTTTCCGCCAGATTGGCGGCCTGCTGCCGGACTTTCGGCAGCGGTGTTCCAACCCGCCCCCCCTTGGCGCTGCGCAGCGGCAGGGCGGCAACCTGGGCCGTGACCGGCTTCGGCGCGACCGGCACGGGCGCCTGCTGGCCATGCAAGGCCTTCATCCGGCGGATCTCCTGGATGGTCTCGTCGGAGAGCACCGAGAAGTCATTCAGCAGCAGGCGCTTGGCGCCCACCTCGTCGCCGGCCAACTGGGCGCGGACGACGTCACCAGCACAGCGGTGGAAATCGGCATGGGATTTGGTGAGGCGGGCGAAGCCGGATTCCCTGGCGTAGCGCTGGCCTTCGCCGTGGATCCAGCAGCCCAGCACGCACTTGTCGTCCCGGGAGACGACGGCCGGGTCGAGGTTCTCCCCGCTCCCGGAGATGAAATCCCGCAATTTCTGCTTCCAGCCCATGTGAGCCTGGATCACGCCGTCGAAGTCGAGGGCAGTGGGCGCACGCTGCTCCTGGGCCGCGTTGCCCTTGAGCTGGAAATGGGCCACCGAGCGCACCAGGGACATGGACTGTTCCTGCAGGCTCTCGGCGGCGGCGGCGGCTTCTTCCACCAGCGCGGCGTTCTGCTGGGTCACTTCGTCCATCTGGCCGACGGCCTGGGTCACCTGCTCGATGCCGCCGCTCTGCTCCTGGCTGGCCTCGGAGATGTCGGTCACCAGCACCGACAGGCGCTGGAAGTTGGCCACCACTTCTTCCATGGTCTGGCCGGCTTCGTTCACCAGCTTGGCGCCGTCCTCGACCTTGTCCACGCTGTCGGCGATGAGCGCCTTGATCTCGCGGGCGGCCTGGGCGCTGCGCTGGGCGAGGCTGCGCACCTCGCTCGCCACCACCGCAAAGCCGCGACCCTGCTCGCCGGCGCGGGCGGCTTCCACCGCCGCGTTGAGCGCCAGGATGTTGGTCTGGAAGGCGATCGAGTCGATCACGCCGATGATGTCGGCAATCTTCTTGGAGCTTTCCTGGATCGAGCCCATCGTGCCGACGACACGATTGACCATCTCGCCGCCCTGCTCGGCCACCTCGTTGCTGGAGCTGGCCAGCTCGCGGGCCTGGCGGGCGTTCTCGGCGTTCTGCTTGACGGTGGCGTTGAGCTGCTCCATCGAGCTGGCGGTTTCTTCCAGGCTGCTGGCCTGCTCTTCGGTGCGGGCCGACAGATCGGAGTTGCCGGCGGCGATTTCCTGGGCCGCGGTATTGATGGATTCGGACGCATCCTTGATCTGGCCGACCACCTCGCGCAGGCGGTCGACGGTGGTGTTGGTGTCGTCCTTCAGCTGACCGAAAGTGCCGCCGTAGTCGGCGGTGATCTTCTCGGTCAGATCGCCCCGGGCAATGGCATTGAGCACCCGGGCGATGTCGTCGAGATTAGTCGCCACGATGCCCATCAGGTTGTTCATGCCGTCGGCGAGTGTCGCGAAGAAACCGGTCTTGCCCTCGAGGGACAGCCGGCGGGCGAAGTTGCCCGCAACCGCAGCCGCCATCAGGTCGGCCATTTCCTCTTCGATACGCACTTCACTGGTCCGGTCGCCCCACTCGACCACCGATCCAAGACGCTCACCCTGAGCATTGAACACCGGGTTGGCAATGAGGCTGAAGGTCCGGCCGCCGATCTTCACCTGGGCTCGATGCTCGCCGGTGAGGCGGCCAAGGATGTTGCGCTGGTGAGCCGGATTCTTGTGGAAGACATCGAAGTTGCGCCCCACCAGCCCTTCGACGGCGAAGGCCGGCAGCTCCTTGCGGATGTCGGCTTCGGCCTGACGCAGCATGCCCAGCACGGCGTCGTTGCAGTAGACGATCTGGCCTTCGTTGTCGGCCAGCATGATGTTGGTGGACGCCTTGTCGAGGGCGTTGCGCACCCGCAGGTTGGCGGCAGCCACTTCGTGGTCGGCGGCGATCTTGGCCTTCAGGCTGGCCTGCATCCCGTTGAGCGCGCCGGCGATCTCGCCGAAGGCATCGCTCGAACACACCACCAGCGACTCATCCAGCTTGCCCGCACTCATCCGGCCAAGGCCGGACTGGATCTCGTTGATGGAGGTGAGCATCGTGCGGCGGAATCCCAGGAAGAGATAGCCCGCCACCAGCAGGCAGACGACGATCACCGTGATGACCAGCATGCGAAGCTGCTCCAGGCGCGTGAGACGCTCCATCAGGCGACGGTCGAACTCCGCAGCGGTGATGTCGAACAGGGCGTAGGCGCTATCCACCGCCCGGGTTCCGGTCTCGAAGACCCGGTTCGGTGCGATGTTGATCTCGGCGGCCTTAAGCACGCTGCCATTCACCAGTTCGGTGAAGCCCTGCATCTCGGAGGCCAGCGTCTTGCCCGGCCCGGCCAGGAGCGTCTGCAGGCCGGCGTCCTTGCTGCCTGCCTTCTGCACCGCCGCGTCCACGCCACTGCGCGCATCGGCGATGCGCTGCATCAGCACCCCCAGATCAACCCGCTCGCCCTCCACGATCTTCTGGCGCGATGCGATGCCGGTGCCAATCGCCCGCGTGGCGCCCGCATCCTCCGCGAGCCCGGGCAGGCGCGCGGTGAACATGTCCATGAGGTAGTAGGTTTCCAGCTCCGGATCGAGCGTCGCGTTGGTCGCGTCGGCCACCCGCGTGATGTAGTCGCGCACCCGGTTGATGTATTCGGTATGCAGGCGGAAGCTCTCCGGCCCGGAAACGGTCACGGCACGCGCCTTCACATCGGCCCAATCCTTTGCCAGCCCGCGCCAGGTGGCGTCGGTGGCGAGCTCGGCAGCACGTTGTTCGGCGCCCGCCGCATCCCCCGCCTTGAGGGCCGCATCAACCTTGGCTTCGAGTTCGGTCAGCCGGCCGGCCTGAGCCGTATTTCCACCGATGACCGCCTGCGATACACCCCGGTGCGCCTGTGCCGCCTGAAGCAGCTGGCGCGCCGGCATCACCAGCGGCACGGTCCGGGTCTCGAGGCGGGTGAATGCCACCTCGCCCTGGATACGGTCGAGCAGCAGGTAGGCCAGCACGATCACCGGCACCATGCCGATGATCCCCAGCAGGGCCAGCTTGCCCTGCACGGACAGCCGGTTCATCACGCCAATGGCCGGCGAAAGGATTCCACTCATGACAGTCACTCTCAGCTTGTATTGGGGTCGGCGGAGGCAGGCCTACTGCGCCACTTCGTCAACCAGCGCCATCTCGCTGGAGAGCATCAGGCGCTCGATGTCGACGACGATCAGCATCCGCTCGCCCAGGGCGCCCAGGCCCATGATGTAGGCGGTGTCGACCGACGAGGCGAAATCCGGCGCCGGGCGGATCTGCTCGGGCTGGAGCGCAATGACGTCCGACACGGCATCCACCACCATCCCGACCACGCGGCCGCCGATGTTGAGGATGATCACGACAGTGAAGGGGGTGTATTCGACGACGCCGACGGCGAACTTGATGCGCAGATCGACGATCGGCACGATGGTGCCGCGCAGGTTGATCACCCCCTTGATGAACGCGGGGGCGTTGGCGATCGAGGTGACGGCGTCGTAGCCGCGGATCTCCTGGACCTTCAGGATATCGATCGCGTACTCCTCGGCGCCCAGCGTGAAGGTCAGCAGCTCCTGGGCGAAGCCGGATCCTTCCGACTCCAGGGCGGCAGCGGTTTGAGTTGCCTGCAACATGGGATGCTCCTCGTTGGCGATAGAGGCTTTTACGGCAGCCCCCCATGTTTCTGAAGGCGTCTCGAGACAGTCGCCCAGCATGAAAAAGGCCGCCCTGAGGCGGCCTTCGAAACGCGCGACGGACTGTCTCAGGCCGCCGCCGGCAACACCCGCCGGGCCATGCCGACGAGCATCGGCACGTCGAGGATCAGCGCCACGCGGCCGTCGCCCATGATGGTTGCCCCGGCCACCCCCGGCACCCGCCGGTAGTTGGCCTCCAGGCTCTTGATGACCACCTGGTGCTGGCCGACGAGCTGGTCGATGAACAGGGCCGCGCTCTGTCCGTCGGCCTCCAGCACCACCATGATCCCCTTCGACCAGTCGGTGATCGCGCCCTGGATGCGGAACACGTCGTGCAGGCAGATCACCGGGAGGTATTCGCCACGCACCTGGATCAGCCGCTCGACACCGGAGACGCTCTTCATCATGCCGCGCTCCGGCTGCATCGACTCCATCACGTAGCCCAGCGGGATGATGTAGGTCTCGGGGCCGACGCCGACGCTCATGCCGTCAAGGATCGCCAGGGTGAGCGGTAGACGCACCGTGATGCGGGTACCGACGCCCGGCATCGAATCGAGCTCGATCCGCCCACCCATCGCCGAGATGTTCTTCTTGACCACGTCCATGCCCACGCCACGGCCGGACACCTCGGTGACCTGCTCGGCGGTCGAGAAGCCCGGCTCCATGATGAGCTGCCAGACTTCCTGGTCGCTCATCGCGTCGCTCACCGCCATGCCGCGTTCCTTGGCCTTGGCGAGGATGCGGGCGCGGTTGAGGCCGGCACCGTCGTCACCCACTTCAATGACGATGTTGCCGCTCTGGTGGTAGGCCGACAGGGTGATCGTGCCGGTTTCCGGCTTGCCGGCGGCGCGGCGCCTTTCGGGCGTCTCGAGGCCGTGGTCGAGGCTGTTGCGCACAAGGTGGGTGAGCGGGTCGGTGATGCGCTCGACGAGGCTCTTGTCCATTTCGGTGGTCTCGCCGATCGTCTTCAGCTCGACCTGCTTGCCGAGCTTCTGGGACAGATCGCGCACCACCCGCGGGAAGCGGCTGAACACCACCGAGATCGGCATCATCCGGATCGACATCACGGACTCCTGCAGGTCGCGGGTGTTGCGCTCCAGCTGGGCCAGGCCGTTGATGAGGCGCTCGAAGATCACCGGATCGACGTTGCTGGCCGCCTGGGTGAGCATGGCCTGGGTGATGACCAGCTCGCCCACGAGGTTGATCATCTGATCCACCTTCTCGACGCTGACGCGGATCGAACCGCTGTCACCACTTCCGGCCGCGCGCACTGCCGGCGGCTTCTTGGTGGGCGCAGCGACCGGGGCCGGCGCCTCGACGACCGCAGCGGGTTCGGGCGCAGCCGCCACGACCGCCGGAGCGGCCTGGGGCAGGGGATCGAAGAAACCGTAGGCCGTCTCGGCCGGCGCAGCGGCAGGCTCGGGATCGGTGAACAGCCCATAGGGCTCGGGTTCGGCCGGGGCGTCGGGCTGGGCGGGAAGATCGGTGAAGAAACCGTAGGCTTCACCGCCATCGACCGAAAACACCACCGGCGCGGACCCAGACGAGCCATCGGGTTCGGGCTGAGGGTCAAAGAAACCATAGGCCTCATCGGCCGGCTGGATCATGTCATGGAAGAAGCCGTAGGCCTCATGTCCATCGGCGTCCTGCTGGCCGAAGGGCTCGATGCGCACGGTTTCGCCGTCGGCGACAAAGTCGATGACCCCGCGGAGCACGTCGGCGCCGACCTCGGTGGTGATCCGCAGGTGACATTCCGGATTGTCGGCGGTCGGCGTGGCGAGCGTCTCCACCACACCGAAGCTGCCCAGCTCCTCGATGAGATTGCCCAGGCGCTCCTCGGGCGATGCGCCAAGCAGCGAGAAATACAGATCGAAGCCGGTGACGCAGACCGGCACCCCCAGCGCAATGGGCTCGGGTGCCGGGATCGACGATACGGCGGCGGGCGCGTCGAGGGCGTTGCACAAGGCCTGCAGGCGATGGCAGATGGCCTCTGCTGCCTCCCGGTCGGCCTCGTCCTCACCCTTGTGGGCGGCGAGCAGGTTCTTGAGCACGTCCCCCGCCACCAGCGAGGCATCCACCATGTCGTCGGTGAGCGGGGCTTCGCCCTTGCGAACCCGGTCGAGCATGGTCTCGAGGATGTGGGTGACCTCCATCATGTCCTGGAAGCCGAAGGTGCCGCTCGACCCCTTGATCGAGTGGGCCGCGCGGAACAGCGCGTTGACCTCCTCCTCGTCGGGCGCGGCCGGGTCGATCGCCAGCAGCAACGCCTCCATACTCGCCAGGTGCTCGGCGGCTTCCTCGAAAAACACCTGGTAGAACTGGCTCATGTCTATGGCCATGCCTGTCTCCCTGACGCGCGAATGCCTGCCTCGGCTTAGCCGATCACCTTCTTGACCACCTCGATGAGCTTCTGCGGGTCGAAGGGCTTGACCAGCCAGCCGGTCGCACCGGCGGCGCGGCCCTGGGACTTCATGGCGTCGGACGATTCGGTGGTCAGCATCAGGATCGGCACCGTGCGGTACTGGGGCATCGCCCGCAGCGACTTGATGAGGGACAGCCCGTCCATGCGCGGCATGTTCTGGTCGGTGAGGACCAGATTGCAGCCCCTGGACTTGGCCTTGTCGAGGCCATCCATGCCGTCGACGGCCTCGACGACCTCATAGCCGGCGCTTTTCAGGGTGAAGGACACCATCTGCCGGATGGAGGCAGAATCATCAACGGTGAGTACGGTCTTGGCCATTGTCATTTCCTAAGGTTCTGAAACTAAAACAAGTCGATTTCGCCATGCGAGACATCCTGCTGGCTCACAGGGTTGCCCCCGACGCGCTGATCGAGCGTCGCCAGCGACGTCTGGATTGCCGCGACAGCATTGCGCAGCGGACCGAAATCACCCGCCGAAACGGCGTGCTGGATGCCATCGGTGAGGGCGTCGAACTCGGTCATCAACTGCCCAAGCCCTTCCACCCGCCGATCCACATGTCCGATGAGCTGGGACACCAGATCCTGAAACTGCAGCGCGGTCACCGCCCGATTGACTTCCACGTCCATCTCGCGGGCCTGCTCGCCCAGCCGGACGATAGCCTTGCCGCGCTGCTGGTTGATCGATTCGATCGACGCAAGCACCTGCTCAACCTGCTGCTTCGATTCGAGGGCGAAGTTCATGTCGGTGGAGGCAAGACGCTCGATCGCGTCCTCGGCGCCCTCCACGCCTTCGCGCATCGATTTCATGACGATGCTGATCTGCTGGCTGAACTGGGCGGTACGGGTCGACAGCTCGCGCACCTCGTCGGCCACCACCGCAAAGCCGCGCCCCGCCTCGCCGGCCCGGGCCGCCTCGATGGCAGCGTTGAGGGCCAGCAGGTTGGTCTGCTTGGAGATGCTGCTGATCTCGCCGAGGATGCTTTCCACGTCATTGGCCCGCTGGGAGATGCGGTCGGTCATCTCGACCAGCTCCATGCCCAGCTTGCTGTTGAGGATCACGCTATCCACGACGCGCTGCATCACCGACGAGGTGTTGGCCACGAACAGATCGAAGCGCGAACCGGCATCGCCATCCTCGTCATCCTGCGCGAGGCCGACAGCCACGTTCTGCTGAGCCTGGGTCGCCGCAAGCAGGCCGTGAAAGCTCCCCATCAGGGTGCCGATGGCAGTGGAGAGCATCTCCTGCACCCGATCCACCTCGCCCTTGATGGCCAGATGCTGGCCACGGAAGGCCTGCGTCGATTCCCGCAGCACGCCTTCGATGGCAACCAGCTCGTCGACCGGAAGGCTGGTTGCGCGCCCGTGGGCTTCCGTCGTCGCAGGTTCGGCCGACACCAGCAGCATCAGCACAACCCACCCGAGCACGAGCAGGCCGGCCCCCGTCAGGGTCGCCACAGCCCCAGCCTGGAAGTAGGTGGTGACACCTACTGTCACGCCCGACCACAGAAGGCCGACGAGTATCGCGGTGGTTCGAGAGGGTTTCATTTTCCTATTGGCAAGAATCAGAAGCAGTCGCGGTCATATCGTCACGAGCACGCTTATTCTTTAGGGCGGCCGGGTAGCCGGATGGCCTGCCCGGCACCAAGGCCGGCGCGGATATCCCCGACGTCGACACCGGTTTCGCTATTCACTTCGAGCTTCTTGTTGCCGCCGCGCAGCGCGGCCTCGGCCTGCTTGTTGAGCACGACGATGCTGATCCGTCGGTTGATCGGGCCGCCCGGGTTGGCGGGATCGAGCGGCAGCGTGTCGGCAAGGCCGACCACCCGGACCATCTTGCCTTCTGCCAGCCCGCCGGCCACCAGCTCCCGTCGCGACGCGTTGGCGCGGTTGGCAGAGAGCTCCCAGTTCGAGAAACCCCGCTCGCCGCCCGCGTAGCGCGTCGAGTCGGTATGCCCCGACAGGCTCACGTTGTTATCCACTCCGTTGAGCGTCGCGCCGATCGAGCGCAGCAGCTCCTGGGTATAGGGCTTTAGCGATGCGCTGGACGAATCGAACATCGGCCGGTTCTGCTCGTCGACAATCTGGATGCGCAGGCCCTCGGTGGTGATGTCCAGCAACAGCTGGTTCTTGAACGGCCGCAGGCTTGGGCTCGCCTCGATGATCGCCTCGATCTGCCCCTTCAGGTCTTCGAGCTTGGCGCGCTCCTTGCGCTCCTCGGCCTTCTTGATCGCCTCCGCGTCGTCGTCGCCCAACGGCTTGGTCGCCCCCTTGGCAGCCTCGATGTTGAGCGATCGCTTACCTTCCACATCGCCCCGCTTCACCTGGCCCACCGAACGCGTCAGATCCTGCCCGCCGCCCGCAATCGGGCTAGTCGCGTCACCCGCGCCCGAACCTCCGCTCATCGCCACCTTGAGGGGCGAATTGAAGAACTCCGCAATCCCCTGCAGGTCGCCCTGGGCTGTGGAGCCGAGCAGCCACATCAGCAGGAAGAAGGCCATCATCGCGGTCACGAAGTCGGCATAGGCGATCTTCCACGCGCCACCGTGGGCACCGCCGCCGCCCTTCTTGATCTTCTTGACGACGATTGGCTGTTGGGTATCGTCACTCATGACATCGATCCGGCAGGCGAGGGAATCCGCGACGCATCACGCCGCATCACCGGGACACGCATCACTTCTTGCTCTTGATCGCTTCTTCAAGCTCGGCAAAGCCTGGCCGATCGGTCGAGAACAGCACCTTGCGCCCGAACTCCACCGCCACCTGGGGCGCGTAGCCGTTCATGCTCGCCAGTAGCACCGCCTTCATGCACTGGTAGATCTTTCCGCCCTCCTCGACCTTCTGCTCCAGCTGGCCGGCTACCGGCGCCACGAAACCATAGGAGATGAGAATACCGAGGAAGGTCCCCACCAGCGCGCCGCCGATCATCTTGCCGAGCACCGCCGGCGGCTGGCCCACCGAGCCCATCACGTTCACCACGCCCATCACCGCCACGACGATACCGAAGGCCGGCACCGCGTCACCCACCTTGGAGACCACGTGGGCCGGCGTATGGGCTTCGTGATGGTGGGTTTCCATCTCGATGTCCATCAGGTTCTCGATCTCGAAGGCGTTGAGGTTGCCGCCAACCATCATCCGCAGGTAGTCGCACAGGAAATCCACCGCGTGGTGGTCGGCCGTGAAGGCCGGATACTTGGAGAGGATCGGGCTGCCTTCGGGGTTCTCGATGTCGCCTTCGATGGACATCAGGCCTTCCTTGCGCACCTTGGCGAGGATCTCGTAGAGCATGCACAGCACATCGGTGTAGAAGGCCTTGTTGTAGGGCGAGCCCTTGAAGATCGTCGGTAGCGCGGCAATGGTGCCCTTGATCGCTTTCGGCCCGTTGCCCGCAACGAAGCCGCCGATGGTCAGACCGACGATCGCGATGTATTCCGTCGGAACCCACAGGGCCGCCAGACTGCCGTGCACGGCGTAAGTACCGAGGGACGCCGCCAGGATGATGACGTAGCCGATGATCAGAAACATCGCCGAAACCTCATTGGGTTGGCAGGCTGGGGGCGCCTGCCGGATCCGTTATTCTTCACCGGCGATATCGGCCCTGCCTGAAGAAACTTGAGCACCTGACGCAAGCCTGTCGTCACCCGAAAGCAGGCAAAAAAATGCCGCCTGATCGAAACCGGCGGCATAACCTCATCGTCAATCGAGAGGGAGGTCAGGGTATGGCAACTTCGTTCGCCTGGGCCCGCCGGGTCTTGCCGGCGCGGGACGGCACGTGGCACAGCCCGCAGACGTAATCGTGGGTCGGGTCGAAACCGTGGGAGACAAAATGTCCGCCGCAGCAGGTGCAACGGGCCAGTTGCAGCAGCTTGGCGTCAAAGAAACGGATCAGCGTCCAGGCCCGGGTGAGCGACAGCACCTGCTCCATCTCGAAGGATTCGATGTGCTCGTTGTACAGCCGGTAAGCCTGGATGATGGCGTCCAGCCCTTCGAGGTGCGCGTTGGTCTGGACGAAACGGTACAGGGCCATGAACAGTGAGGCATGGATGTTCGGCTGCCACGACATGAACCAGTCAGTCGAAAACGGCAGCATGCCCTTCGGGGGCGAGACGCCCTTTACTTCCTTGTAGAGCTTGAGCAGACGTTCCCGGCTCAGGGCGGTCTCGGCTTCAAGCATCTGCATGCGCGCACCCAGACGGATCAGCTCGACCGCCTTCTGGATGTCCTGCGCTTCCTGCAGCACGCTCTTGTTTCGCACGATGGTCTCCCTCAGCCGCGGGCCGGATCAGGCCAGATGGGCGACAGGCCGCCCGGCTGCGAGGATCGCCGCGTGCAGATGCGCCGCACCGCGCTCGCGGCCATGGGACGACAGCAGATCGACCAGCATGGTGTCGTTGAAGCGGAACTGACAGAGCAGCATGTTCGAATTAGCCATCCGCAGCACCTGGGCGGAACTCAACCCTTCCAGCACTTCAGCCACTTCTTCGCCGATTCCCAGGCGGTAGATGGCGGCAGCGCGGTCGGCGCGCAGCATCTGCTGAGCAAGCATCAGATAGGCCAGATTCAGTTCCCGAATCTCGTCATGCATCGTGTTTGTGTTCATCTTTATCTCCTCGACAGACCTGTCGTTATCTGCGGCAAATTCTGCCGTTCACCGGCAACTCTCGCCATGCGAGGGCTTCGGAAAATCACGTAGGAGCAAACACGTAAACGCAAGTAAGAAAATGGCCTACGCATACACCCAAATTGGGCAATTGCGTAGGCCATTTTGACCTGCGTACAAGGCACGCGACGGCTTTCACCATCGGCGCCAGACGATCCTAGCGGGGTGGGATCAGCGGCCCCGGGCGCAGGGACTGGGCGGTCATGATGCGGTTGCGCCCCTTGTTCTTGGCCAGGTAGAGCGCCTGGTCAGCACGCTTCACCAGCGCGTCGGGGTCGGTCATCACCGTGTCGCGGGTCGCCACGCCGATGCTCACCGACATCGTGAGGGGCTGGCCGGAAACCGTGAGCGGCGCGCTCTCGACGGCAAAGCGCACCCGCTCCGCACAGGCCAGCGCCGCGTCCAGCCCGGTGTCCGGGCAGATCACCAGGAACTCGTCGCCCCCGGTGCGGGCCACGATGTCCTGGGCCCGCAGCGCGCCCTTGATCGACGTCGCCACCTGCCGCAGCACCGCATCCCCCACGTCGTGGCCGTGGGAATCGTTGTAGGTCTTGAACTGATCCACGTCGATGACCATCCCCGACAGCGGGCGGCGGGTGCGCGACGACACCGACCACTCCTGCTGCATCCGCTCGATGGCGTAGCGGCGGTTGGGGAAGCCGGTCAGCGAATCGGTCAGCGCCACTTCCTGCAGGCGCCGGTTGGATACGGCCAGCTCGGCGGCAAAGCGGCGAATCTCCTCCCGGTCACGATCGAGCTCCTGTTGCAGCCGGATCACCCGCTGGCCCGCACGTAGCCGCGCGGCGAGCACCCGCGGGTTGATCGGCTTGTTCATGAAGTCATCGACGCCGTTTTCGAAGGCCTCGATCAGCCGGTCATCGTCGTCGAGGCTGGTCATGATCAGCATGTAGATGCTGCGGCCTATCTTCGTCTGGCGCAGCGCCCGGGTCAGCTCGAGGCCGCTCATCTCGGGCATGATCCAGTCGACGATCATCAGCTGGGGCTGAAACTCCAGCGCCATCTCCATGCCGACGCGCCCGTCCGACGCCTCGAGCACCTGATGCCCGACGGTCTCGAGCACCTTGCGGACCAGCGCACGCATCGACGCGTCGTCGTCGACGATCAGCACGCGCATGGCCTGAGACATGCCCACCGGCAGCGTGAGCGGGTTTGCGCCACCCGGCATCGGCGCTCGATCGACCGGCAGTTCATGGGATTCACCCGGCAGATGCTGGACGCGAGCCTTGGCCTCCGTCGCGAGCGTCGCGGCGATCGCCTCGCCACGGCTGGCAAGTTCGCTGAACGGGGGGATCTCCAGGGTATCGAGCTCAAGCAGCGCGCCCCAGGCCTGCCACTCGCGGACCACCCCGTCGCACAGTTCGTTGATCGCCACCGGATCGAAGGCCAACCGCCCACCGATCTCAAACAGGCGACTCATCAGGTTGGGGCGCTCGGCCTCCTCGGCCAGAAACACCTCGGCGATGAAGGAGGCCAGATGCAGCGAATGGGCAATCACGAACTCCCGCGAGCCATCGGCGTAGCCCGACTCCTCGGGGGCTTCGGAAAAGAAGGCCGGCTCGTGGAAGATCCGCGGCAAGCCCCAGTCGGCCAGCATTGCCGAAGTCAGTTCCCGGTGGTTGAGCGCAAAAGCACGCTGCTCCAGGGCCACCAGCGGGAGATCCCGATACTCGAGGGTCTGCTTCAGAACCTTGCCGTAATCCTGTGGGTAGAGCGTCGCCAACGCGAGTTCGCCGATCCGTGCCAGCAAGCCGAGGCAGAACGTCTCCTCCGCCGCCGCAACACGGGTGCGCTGGGTGATGGCCTGCATTGCCAGCGCATGGACAAGACAGCTGGTCCAGTAGCGCCCATAGTCAAAGCCCTTGCAGTTGCCGTCACGGTAGCTCGACAGCAGCGAGAAGCCCAGCGCCAGGGTGCGGACGGCCGGCAGACCGAGCACCATCAACGCCTCCTGAACAGACGCAATCGCCCTGCGGTTGTAGCCCGTCAGCCCGTTGGCCGCCTTGATCAGCCTGCCGACGAAAGCCGGGTCGGTCTTGATGACCCGGGCGAGATCGCCCATCGAGCTCCCCTCCTGCTGAATCAGGCGGATGATGGCCAGCGCCACCCCCTTGGGGGACGGGAGATCTCCCGAGGCCTTCAGTTGCTCGAACTTCGTAACGTCGATTGACACAACCATGTATGTTCCAATTGTTGCCGCAGTCTGGGACTGCACTACTCCATTTTATCGGTCCTGCCCACTTACTCTTGAATCGTCACCAGGCGCACCGCAGCATGGGCGACACCTTGAATTAGAATGGCGGGACTGTCCACGCGTATCCTTCGGCCATGAACTTCTGCTCTCACTGTGGTGCCCCGGTCAGCCTCAAAGTTCCCCCCGGCGACAATCTTCCCCGGCACGTCTGCGACCAGTGCGGAACAATCCACTACCAGAACCCCAAGGTCGTCGTCGGCGCAATCGCCACGTGGGAGGACAAGATCCTGATGTGCAAGCGGGCAATCGAACCCCGCTATGGCAAGTGGACACTTCCGGCCGGCTTCATGGAAAACAACGAAACCACGGGCGAAGCCGCGCTGCGCGAGACCCTCGAAGAAGCCGGCGCCCGAGTCGCCCTGGGGCCGATGTTCACCTTCGTGGATATCCCTCACATCAGCCAGATCCACATCATCTACCGCGCCGAACTCCTTCACCTTGATTTCCAGCCAGGAGAAGAATCGCTTGAGGCCGTTCTGATGACTGAAGCCGAAATCCCCTGGGGTGACATCGCGTTCCGATCGGTCGATTACACACTCCGGAGTTTCTTCGACGACCGCCGACGCGATCGGTTCGAACTCCACACGACCAGCCTCACGCTCCCCATGACGGGGCTCGTCAGCCCGACGACAACCGACAAGAAGTTCTGATGAGCCCAATCACGACTCATCCTTTGAGAAGACTACAGGCAGCCTGACAAACGCATCAGAGACGCCATCCCCCACTGGCGCTGGCACCTCCCGGATAGCCCTGCCCAGCAGCACCAGCGCTCTTCGATCGAGCGTCTCGACCCCGCTGGACGTCACCAGATGCACCTGTGGCCCACCGCCAGCCAGGCGGACATCCACCACGGCCGTACCTGCCACGCCCAGGACTTCTGCCTCCAGCGACTGCATACGGACGGCTGCCGCAGCAAGCGCGATACGGTACCGGGACAGCGACACCCCCTTCGCATCTTCAGGCTCACGCCTAACCGCTGCAACCACGAGCTCCGGCGACTCTGGCGGCGTGCTCGGCTTTAGCCTGTGTGGCAACACCTGCGGCGCTTCCTGAGGATCGCTCTCACGTGACAGCGTTCCGGCGCGCTCTTTCACAGCCTTGCCCACCACCGACGAACGCGGTGGATTATCAGGGGTTGCCCGCTGTGGCGCAGTCATTGTTTCGACTAGGGTTGTTTCAACTCCAGCGGCAGGCACATCAGGCAAGCGCTGCGGGGATTCGGACGAAGGCTGAAGTTGAGCAATACGCACGGAAAACACGGGGGACAGAGGCGCTCGAACATCTCGATTCGGCGATGGCCAGAAGAGCGCCATATGCAAGAGAACAGATAGTGAGACAAGTACCGACCAATAGCGCCAGCGCATTCGAGCGTCCTTTCTCATTCAGCCCCCGCGATTTTTCTGCCGATTTTGTTTTGTGAATGTAAAGCGTAACACCCCCTGAGGCATTTTGCCTGAGGGGGTGTTGAATGGTGAGTCTGACGATGACCTACTTTCACGCACGTGTGTGCACTATCATTGGCGCGGTCTCGTTTCACGGTCCTGTTCGGGATGGGAAGGGGTGGTTCCAAGACGCTATGGTCGTCAGACTGTAACTTGTACCGTTCATCGCGTATTTGCGCTGAACGTCAAAGAGAAGAAGTGTGGTGTTGGGTGGTGCGATTGCGCACGTATTTCGAGTTTGCCTTGTATTGCAAGGTTATAGGATCAAGCCTCACGGGCAATTAGTACTGGTTAGCTTAACGCATTACTGCGCTTCCACACCCAGCCTATCAACGTCGTGGTCTTCAACGACCCTTCAGGGGAATCAAGTTCCCAGGGATATCTCATCTTGAGGCGAGTTTCCCGCTTAGATGCTTTCAGCGGTT